>Ga0302326_10016775_pt1 | contig 15304 bp, 14 predicted proteins | sample Palsa_T0_3_FD_202264 | JGI IMG/M metagenome (GOLD analysis project Ga0302326, IMG submission 202264) | Peat permafrost microbial communities from Stordalen Mire near Abisko, Sweden - Palsa_T0_3 | ecosystem: Environmental > Terrestrial > Soil > Palsa > Peat permafrost | place: Sweden: Abisko...
GCCGGGATCGTGCGGTTGCGCGGCAGCGGGGGGACGCCGCCGCAGCGCGGCGGTTGGCGGGAGCTACCCGCCGACGAGCTCGACTAGTGCGCCGCGGACGGCACTAGGTGCGTGCCGTCCTCGTCGGACTGGGCGCGGTGGGCACCCGGGTGGCCGAGGCTCTGGCTGCCTCGGACGCCGTCGAGTCGCTGGTGGTGATTCACCGCGATCCCCGTCGGGTGGCGCCCATGCTCCGCGGCCTCGGCCCCCATGTCGAGGTACGCCTGGGCGGCGCAGGGGACATGCCTCGCGGTGATGTCACGGTACTGGCCGCGCCCGGCGGGATGCTCCGCAGTGCCGAGGCGGCGCTGGCCGGCGGCAGCCACGTGGTCTGCGTGGCGGACGACCCGGCCGAGGTCCGCGGGCTCCTGGGCCTCGATTCCATGGCTCGGGCCCGGGGGCGGACGGTGGTGGCCGCGGCGGCCATGGCCCCGGGGTTGAGTTGCGTGCTGGCGGCCCACCTGCGCGCCGGCTTCGACCGGATCGAGGAGGTGCACGTCGCTAGCGCCGGTACTGGCGGGCCCGCCTGCGCTCGCCGGCATCATGCCGCGCTGGCGGCGCTGGCCACCGACTGGGAGGACGGCGAGTGGCGCCGGCGGGCCGGCGGGTCGGGGCGGGAGCTGGTGTGGTTTCCGGAGCCGGTGGGCGGGGCTGACTGCTACCGGGCCGCCCTGGCGGACCCACTCCTACTGGTGCCGGCGTTTCCCGGGTGCCGGCGGGTGGCTTCCCGGCTGGCGGCGACCCGCCGGGATCGGGTGACGTCGTGGCTGCCGATGCTGCGCCCACCGCACCCGGAAGGCCTGGTGGGGGCGGTCCGGGTGGAAGTCCGGGGTTGGGTCGGCGGACGGGCCGAGACGAAGATCCTGGGTGTCGCCGTCGCCCCGGCGGTCGCAGCCGGAGCGGTGGCCGCCCAGGCCGCACAGTGGGCGACCGCCGGCCGCTTTGCCCGCCCCGGCGCGGCCGGGCTAGCCGAGCTGGTGACCACGCCGGGGGCGTTCTTGCGTGAGCTCGCTGAGGCCGGAATCACCGTGGCTGCCTTTCAAGGCGGACACCTGGAGTTGTAAAAATGAATGGCCGCGGCGCCGCTCCTGGGCTGCTGCGACCGGGCCCGCCGCGGGGTCTCGGCTAGGGCTTACGGTGCCGGGACCACCGTTCCCTCCAGTCCAGGGGGTCGACTCTCGGGATCCGGGCCAGGGCCCGATTGAGGAGGGTCAAAGCGGCCGTGGCCTCCCAATCGTCGACCTGGGCGTGCAGGTGGGCGGCCACCTGGTCGCGGGCGGCCTCGAGGGCTTCCCTGTCGCCATTGGCGATGGCGATCAGCTTGTCGGCAGCGGCTGGGTCGCGGTCGTGGGCGAGATGAGCCGCCTCCAGGGCGATGGCATCGGCGGTGACGGAAGGCATCGGGTGGGCGAAGGCTAGCCACACCTCCGCTAGAGCACTAGACGGCGGCGGCCCGAAATCCGGGGGCCGGCCGGGTGAGGTTGGTGTGACCCCACTGAGCCAGATGATGCCAGGCGGACGGGTTTCCGTCTACGGCCTCCTCGATCAGCTTCATGAGGAAGCTGTCGCCGGCACCAACAGTGGTGCTCAGGGTGCCGCGGGCGGTGGCCGGGTTGCTCACCTGGACCCGCCAGAAGTCCTCCTCCGCATGCTGCGAGATCCGCACGCTCAGCTGCTGCCGATCGCGCAGGTCCACATCTCGTTCGGCAACCAACTGCTCTCCATCCAGCATGGCGCGCTCCTATAAGGCCCGAAAAATTCCCAATTTGCCCAAATTGCCCGGGATGTCCCCCGCACTATCGATCGTGCCAGATCGTCAGGCCATACTCAAGCCCGTTTGTCGGGTGTCCCCTCTGCTGTGACCGTTGCCACTCCGAAGATCCGTCGAAACGGGAAGACCGTGCGGCCCTCGGCATCCCGCGGATAGGCGGCTCGCAAGGCCGCCGCGTAGGCATGTTCGAATTCGGCCGCCTCCTGCTCACCGGCATCGACCGCTTCCAAGGCGGTGACGAACGGTCGCAAAGCGGTGCCACGCACCCACTCCAGGACGGCATCCGGCCCGTCCAGGACGTGAAAGTAGGTCGTCTCCCATACATCGGCCCGGGCGCCTGTAGCGATAAGGGTGGACAGGTAGGCGGCAGGCGGAGAGGACGACGGGAGGACGACGGCGCCCAGGCGGTCAGCCCAGCGATCCGAGCGAGCCAGCTCGTAGAGGAGGGTATGGCTGGGTTCGGCGAAGTTGGCGGGCACCTGGAATGCAAAGCAACCGCCAGGTGCCAGGCAGGCCACGAACTGGGGCAGGAGCGATTGGTGGCCCGGGACCCAATGCAGGGTGGCGTTGGACAAAAGGATGTCGACCGGGCTGTCGGGTCGCCACTCGCGGAGATCGGCCTGGCGGAACTCCAACCGGCCCGGAACGGCCAGCGGACGGGCGTGGGAGATCATCTCGGCGGAGCTGTCGATCCCCAAGATGTGGGCGTCCGGCCAACGCGCCAGCAGCCTGGTCGTGGTGGTTCCTGGGCCGCAGCCGAGATCGACGACCTCGCTCGGACCGGGGTGGACGACACGCGCCAGCAACTCGGCCCACGGACGTTCCCGCTCGTGCTCGTACTGGAGGTACTGCTGCGGGTCCCAGCAGACGGCCACGGATGGGATGTTATGCCACCCCCGGGCGCATACGAGAAGGACCTTGTACTCGTATTCGTTCCGCCTTTTCCTTGACCTCCTTTTCCTCACAAAGCCGCGTGCATTTCTTCTCAAGCTGCGGCCAAAAAAAGCGTTTTCCGCTCTTTCCGAGGGGTTTCAAGGCCTGCTAGGCGACCGCCGATACGAGCAGCATGTATCAACGGACGAACAACAAACCGACCACGACGCCTGTGCAGAGTGTAAGCGGACTGCGGGTTGGGTTCGTCGTCTTCCTGGTGGTGTGCTGGCTGGCCACCGCCGTATTCGGATCGGGTGCGGCCCTGGCTTCGGCCAGGACGCATGCTGCGGTTGGAGCCGGGACGCCTGCCGCGGTTGCGGTGGTCCGGGCGGCGTCGGGTGGGGCGGTGGCCGAGGCGCCGTTGCCGGACGGGAAGGGGTTCTGGTCGGTGACCGCGGCGGGGGCGGTGACGCCGTACGGGGCGGCGCCCTATGAGGGCGGGTTGGCCGGTGTGGCGCTCAACGCCCCGGTGTTGTCGATCGCGTCGACCCCTGATGGTCGCGGCTACTGGATGGTGGCGGCGGATGGCGGGATCTTCAGTTTCGGGGACGCCCGCTTCTACGGCTCGACCGGCAACGTGCATCTCGATCAGCCCATCGTCGGTATGGCCTCCACCCCTGATGGTCGGGGCTACTGGATGGTGGCGGCGGATGGGGGGATCTTCAGTTTCGGGGACGCCCGCTTCTACGGATCGACCGGCAACGTGCATCTCGATCAGCCCATCGTGGGCATGGCCCCTGCCGGCGGCGGGCACGGCTACTGGCTGGTGGCCTCCGATGGCGGGATCTTCAGCTTCGGGGCCGCCCGCTTCTACGGCTCGACCGGCAACGTGCATCTCGATCAGCCCATCGTGGGCATGGCCCCTGCCGGCGGCGGGCACGGCTACTGGCTGGTGGCCTCCGATGGCGGGATCTTCAGCTTCGGGGCCGCCCGCTTCTACGGCTCCACCGGCAACGTGCATCTCGATAAGCCCATCGTGGGCATGGCCCCCACCGCCGGCGGGCTCGGCTACTGGCTGGCCGCGTCGGACGGGGGGATCTTCACCTTCGGTGACGCCCAGTACTACGGCTCGGGCTCCGGGCGGCTCGACGGCGGCAGCGCGGTGGGCATGATCGCCACCACCGGCGGCTACTGGTTGGCCACCACCACCGGCGCCGTGCTGGCCTTCGGGGCCGCCCTCGTCCTCAACCAACCAGCCGCCCAAACGACATCACCCGCGGTTGGCCCCCTCACCAACATCTCCCCGTCGGCGTCGTTTGCCCAGGCGTGTTACGCGGTGAGCTCCGCCAGCTGCAACTCGTGGGCGCTGCAGGCGATCGACGCGGCCCACACCGCGGAAGGACTTGCACCCCTGCAGCTTCCCAGCGACTACTCGGCGCTCAACCCGGCTGAGCAGTTGGTGGCGGTCACCAACGCCGAGCGCCAAGCCCGGGGCCTGCCCGCCTTCGCCGGCCCGGTCGCCGCCCTCGATGTCCTGGCCCTCCAGGCTTCCGAAACCGAAAACGATCCCACCGGACCGGCTGGCAGCGACTGGGTCTCCAACTGGGGCTACGGGTTCGCCACCCCCCTGGCCATCGACTTCGTGTGGATGTACGACGACGGCCCCGGATCCGACAACGTCGACTGCACCCCCACCAACCAGAGCGGCTGCTGGGGTCACCGCCACAACATCCTGGTCCCCTGGGGCGGGATCATGGGCGCCGCGGACCTCACCGTCGGGGCCGGCAACTCCATCAGCGAACTGCTCGTCGCCGGCTGACTCCCGGCCCGGCCGGAGCGCCGGGAACTTTCTGGCATCGTCGGCGCACTACTTCGGTGATGCGGTTCGAGGTCGGTTGACATGCAAGGCATGGGTGGGTCGCTCTCCAACCACAACTCGCTGATCGTGGCGGCCTTCCACTCCGCGTTGCGGCATCAGATCATCGTGGTGGCGCTCCTGCTGGCGGTCGCCATCCCCGCCTGGGCAGCCACGGTGGGGGCCGGCCGTTCGCTCGCCCTGGCGGGTGGACGTCGCTCCGGCTCGTTGGAGCATCCGGCCCGGCGGTTGCTTCGGATCGGTTTCGGGTTGCTGTGGATCCTCGATGGGGTCCTCCAGGTCCAGTCGGGCATGGTGTTGGGGATGCCCACCCTGGTGGTCCAGCCGGCGGCGGTGGGTTCACCGGGCTGGGTGGTGCGCCTGGTCAATGACGGCTTGTCGGTCTGGAACCGCCACCCGGTCCCCGCCGCGACGGCGGTGGTGTGGATCCAGGTGGGGATCGGGGTGCTGCTCTTGGTGAGTCCGCGGGGTCAGCTCTCCCAGCTAGCTGGCGTGGCCAGCGTCGCTTGGGGTGTGCTGGTGTGGGTGTTCGGCGAGGCGTTCGGCGGCATCTTCGGTCCCGGCTCGAGCTGGCTGTTCGGCGCGCCCGGGGCGGTGCTCTTGTATTGCGGGGCCGGCGTGCTGGTGGCGCTGCCCGAGCGGGCTTGGATCGGCCGCCAGGTGGGACGGGTGGTGCTGGCGGTGATGGGGCTCTTCTTCCTGGGGATGGCCGTACTGCAGGCGTGGCCGGGACGAGGCTTCTGGCAGGGACAAACCAATCCCAAGGCGGTAGCGGGGAGCCTGACCTCGATGATGCAGTCTATGGCGCAGACACCCCAGCCTGGGGCGTTGGCTTCGCTGCTCCACTCCTTTGCCTCCTTTGACGCCGCCCATGGTTGGGGGGTCAACCTGTTCGTGGTCGCGGTGCTGGCGTTCCTCGGCGCCGCCTTCCTGAGCGGTCGACCCGACCTGGTACGGGCCGGGGTGGTGGTCGCGGTCGTGTTCTGCCTGGCGGTGTGGGTGGTCGTCCAGGACCTGGGCTTCCTGGGAGGAGTCGGCACCGATCCCGGCAGCATGATCCCGATGCTGCTGATCATCGGGGCGGGCTACTTGGGTCTGGTCCACCAGCCGGTCCTGGCCGCCGCGGAGATGGAAGACGGTGCCGCGGTGGCAGCCCCCGTTCCCGGGGCGCGCCCGCATCAGGCGCCCTCGGGGACGCCCGGGCTCGCCCACGCCGGCGTCACCCGGGCGCTCGGGGTTGCAGCAGCCCTCGGCGCGTTCGGTGTGCTGCTGGTCGGCGCCGTTCCCATGGCTTTCGCCACCGTCAACACCCGAACCGATGCCATCCTCGCCGAAGGCGTCAACGGCCAGCCCCAGCCGAGCGACTCCCCGGCTCCGGCGTTCAGCCTCGTCGACCAGCGGGGCACACCCGTCAGCTTGAGCTCCTTCCGGGGGCGGACGATCGCCCTCACCTTCCTCGATCCCGTTTGCACGACGGACTGTCCGGTGATCGCCCAGGAGTTTCTACAGGCCGACACCAGACTCGGAGCTGCCGCCACCCGCAAGACCGCGTTCATCGCCATCGTCGCCAACCCCATCTACCGCGACGTGTCGTTCGTGCAAGCCTTCGACCGTCAAGAACGGCTCGACACCACGCCCAATTGGTATTTCTTGACCGGATCGCTGTCGCAGCTCACAGGAGAGTGGAACGCGTACGGGGTCCAGGTGCAGACCCTCGACGCGGGTGCCATGGTCGCCCACAGCAACAACGCCTTCGTCATCGACGCCGACGGCAGGTTGCGAGACAGCCTGGCCTTTGACCCCGGTCCTGACTCGGCTACTTCGGCGTCGCTCGCCACCCTCCTCGACCAAGTGATGCGAGCCGCGATGCGGACATGAGGCGACCGGGCCGGCTGGCCCGTGCTGCCATCGCGGCCGGCATCGCGGTCGGTAGCGCCGGCCTGAGCGGGTGCGGATCGTCAACGACCACGACTGCCGTGCGGCCGCCGGCCCTGGTTGCCCCCCTCGACACCTCCGTGACCGGGCCGGCGGGTACGTGGGCTGTGCTGGGCATGGGCGATCTCGGCCAGCCGGACAACACCTTCTGGCAAACCTTTTACCTTCGACCCCCCGGTGGGCAGTGGACGCTGCGAACGCCGCCCGGGGTAGCCGACAACGGAGGGTTGGTCATCGCCAATGGGGGTCCGCAGCTGGTTGTCGGCTTCCTGCCGAGCAACCTGTTGCAGTTTTCTCCTCTGGCGCTGAGCACTGACGACGGCGCGACCTACCAAACCGGGCTGGTGCCCGACGGGTTGGCCGCGGTGCCCGACGCCTTGTCCGTTTCGAGCACCGGTGTGGCGGTCGCCTTGACCGGGGATCAGGTCGTCACCAGCCCGCCGGAGCTGGGGAACTGGCAGCCGCTCGTAGCGCTCGCGGCGGTCGAGGCGTCGACGGTAGGCCGGTCCTGCGGGGTCCAACGGCTCACGGCGGTGACGGCTCTGCCCAACGCAGCATTGCTCGGGGCAGATTGCACGCACACCACCACGGCTGGCGTGTTCGCGGTAGCCGGCGGCGTGCTGCGTCTCGTCGGTCCCCAGCTCCCCGTTGGGACCGCGGCGGGGGCGCTCGACGTGCTCCGTCTCGTGCCCTACCGACACGGACTGGCTGTCCTCCTGGCGACCAATCCTGGTCCCCGCCCCACGTACCGAGCGGCCTGGGAGCCGACCCTGTCCGGGCCGTGGACCCTCGGTCCGGCCCTGACCTCGGGCCGACTGCTGTCGGCGTCGCTTACTCCAGCAGGCGGATTCGCCATCGTCACCGGTGAGACCGAGACCGGCGGCGGGACCGGCGCCACCGCCGCTGGCGCCGGCGGCACTAGCGGCGAGACTGGCGCCACCGGCAAGCCTGGCGCCGGCCGCACTACCGGCGAGCCTGGCGCCGGCGGCACTACCGGCGAGACTGGCGCCGGCGGCACTACCGGCGCCTCGGGCAGCCCCCTCCTGGCCGCCGTCGTCGAACCCGGGGCCGCGGTGTGGAGCGTCCTGCCCACGCCCCCGACCGGCACCGCCGCTCTCGTGATCGCCGGCGGGCGTACCGAAGCGCTGGGCGTGGAGGGCGCCGCCTTCACCGACGACCGGCTGATGACCGGCCGATGGGTCGCGGTCCAGACCATCACCGTGCCGATCGCCTTTGGTTCCTCCAGCTGAGCACGCCGGGGCGCTAGGGGAGCTGGCGACGCAGGGAGCCGATGCGGTGCTGCCGGACCCTTGCGATGCGCCCGTCGTGGTCAAGCTCCTCGCCGGGACCTGTGAATCTGCAGCTTGAGATTGTGTCCATATCTTACGTGCTATTTCATTCAGGCTTCTTTGAATATTTGTGCATCTTGGTCGCTAGCAGTGCCATTTGGTGTCGTCCTAGCTACCAAGATGCGAAGATGCTCCCAAGTTCGGTCCTGTACGTCCGCCGGCGGGCGGATCGAAGCGCTGGGCGTGCAGAGCGCCACGTGTTTAACGACTACCGACTGACTACCGGTAGTTGGGTCGCGGTCCAGACCATCACCGTACCGATCGCCTTCGGCTCCCCCGGCTGAGTGTCCTGATAGGTGACAAACCCGGCGAAGCCTCCCCTTTTTCCGATCACCTGTGCTGAGATGGTGGAGTGTGGACACCGTTGCCGTTAGGTCGAGTGGCGTGACGCCGGCACCGGAATGGCTCAACGTGCCCCAGGCCATCTGGCCGCTGAGCGACCGCGGCCTGGCGGCTCGGCTCATCGATCTGGCCACCCTGCGGTTCCTGGAGGGCACGCAACCGTACGCCCGCCAAGCCTTCTTCGCTGATGTCCACAGCATTGACGCTCTTGCTCCTGAAGGGGCGGTCCTCGCCCGTGAACTGGCCAACGACAACGGCGACTGCCAGCGTCTCCTCCTGGGCGACGGCTGGTCGGTCCACCTGCTCCTGGCGGCCCGCCGGCCCGAGGTGCAGGTGATGGTCACGGCCAGTTCCGCCAGCCTGGCTGACGAGGTGATGGGCGCGGTCCGGCAAGCCGTCCCGCCGGCGCAGGCCAACGATGGTAAGGCCCGACTGACCCTGTGGACGGTAGGTATCGGCGTGTCCCCGAACCGCCACCGCCGATGGGTCGACACGCCGCGGTGGGATTCCATCGCCGCCAACTACCCCGGCGAGGTCGGGACGGCCCTGACGCACCTGACCGAGCTGCCGGGGCCCCCGGAGCATGGCGGGCGCCTGCTCGTGTGGTACGGGGAGCCGGGGACCGGCAAGACCACGGCCATCCGCTCCCTCGGCCACGAGTGGCGGGAATGGGCCGACCTCCACTTCGTCCTCGACCCCGAGGCGTTCTTCGGTTCCCCCGAATACCTCATGCACGTGGTGGCCGACGAGGACCTCTGGGACCCGAGGGCGCTGAGCACGAGCCGCTGGAAGGTGCTCGTGGTCGAGGACGCCGACGAGCTGATCCGGGCCGACGCCCGGATCGATGCCGGCGCATCAATGAGCCGGTTGCTCAACCTCACCGACGGGATCCTCGGCCACGGCCTGCGGGTGCTGCTACTGATAACCACCAACGAGCCGATTCGGGGCCTCCACCCGGCTGTCGTGCGACCTGGTCGGTGCCTAGCCGACGTGCAGTTTCGCCCTTTTACCCGGGCGGAAGCCGAAGCGTGGCTCGGCAGGGTGGCGCCGGTACCTAGCGGCGACTTGACCCTCGCCGAGCTGTACCGCTCCTGCGGCGACCTCGACCCGGTTACCGCCCACCGCCAGCCCGACGGCGATGGCCGGTACCTCTGAGCGTGGCGGCCCAGCATGGGCTGGGCGGCCGCCATGACGCATGATCCCGAGTTGGTGCAAGAGATTCGGGACCGGGAATGGTTTCATACCATCGATCTCGGTGATGGGTTAGTGACTCGCGGGAACCCTCCGAGTGAACTGTTGTCGTCGCCCAAAGCCATCCCGGAAGTGCGGGGACAATCGGTGCTCGACATCGGCGCTTGGGATGGGAAGTATTCCTTCGAAGCGGAGCGGGCTGGAGCCAGGCGTGTAGTCGCTCTGGATCACTTCGTGTGGAGACTCAATCCAGCCAAATTGCAGGCGTATTATGAGGCCTGCGAAAGAGAAGGGCGATTACCGGATCCCGACATGGTAGGCGCTGCCTTCTTGGAGGTCGATACAGTTCCGCTCAAGCGTGGATTCGACCTGGCCCATGCCTACCTCGATAGCCATGTCGAGGCCGTCGTCGATGATTTCATGACGATGGATCTCAATACACTCGGGACATTTGACATAGTCTTTTACTTTGGCGTGCTTTACCATATGATCAATCCCTTAGGGGCGCTGCAACGTCTCCGTAGCGTTACCGGCAAAGTCGCTGTTATTGAGACGGCGGCGGTCTTGATACCCGGCTACCCGCATACAAGTCTGGTGGAGTTCTATGCCGGAAAGGAGCGGAACGGCGATTACACGAACTGGTTTGCACCAACGGAGGCGGCTCTCCACGGGATGTGCCGGGCTGCGGGTTTCGGTCGTGTCGAGACCAGAGCTGCGAGGATCAGGCCACGGCCACCGTCAACCGCGGCGTGGCGCCGAATTGTCGGCCGCGAAGGTCCTCTAAGTCCGTCCAACCATCGGCTGGTTGTGCACGCCTTTCCCTGAGCGGGTGCGGTTCTAAAATATTGCGAGCCAGATGGCCGCGCGCCAGGCCGGTGTCGAGAGGTCGCCTACGCTGGTTGCTGTAGAAACGCTGTATCGGGCCCTGACTGCTCGGAAGGGCAGTAAAGCACCTGATCAGGGCACAAGATCCGGGGACGTAGCTCAGCTGGCTAGAGCACCTGCTTTGCAAGCAGGGGGTCGTGGGTTCGAGTCCCATCGTCTCCACTTTTAGCCTCTGACCAGCACTTTTATAGCTGTCAGAGGAATCGGCCACCGGGCACAACGTTGACACAGCGGATAACGCGGAGTATGGTTGCCCGAGTCGGCGCTGGGCTGCAGCGCCCTTCCTACTGGGGCCGTTAGGCGGCGAGAAGGAGACCGACATGGCCAGGACAGCGCCTGCTGAGCACTTCACCGGCACCGATCTGGAGGACCTACAGGACAGCTTCGAGCTGAGCCTGCGGGCGGCCAACAAGGCGCCCCGCACTCTCGAGGTTTACGGCGACAGCGTGCGCCAGCTCATCGCTTACTTGAAGCAGGCGGGAGCGCCGACTGACGTCGCCCGGCTCACCCGGGAGCACGTCGAGATGTTCGAGGTCCATCTCTATGCCGCCGGTCGCCAACCGTCGACCGTCTCGGTCCGCCACCGTGCGCTCCAGGCGTTCTTCAAGTGGGCCGTGGTCGAGCGAGAGATCGCCGCCTCGCCTATGGCCAACATGCCGGCGCCCATCGTGCCGGAGAAGCCCGTCCCCGTACCCAAGGACGACGACCTGAAGAAACTCTTGGTCGCTACCGCGGGGAAGACCTTCGAGCAGCTGCGGGATGCCGCGCTGCTGCGGCTGTTCATCGACACTGGCCTACGGGCCTCGGAGGGCATCAACCTGCGAGTTGACGAGGTCGACCTAAAGGCGCGCATCCCGGTTGCGGTCGTCGTCGGCAAGGGCCGCCGGCCGCGGGCGGTGCCTCTCGGCACCAAGACGGCCGTCGCCATCGACCGCTATCTGCGGGCCCGACGCGCTCACCCGAACGCCGGGCTGGAGTGGCTCTGGATCTCCTCCAGGGGTCGGCTTACCACCAGCGGACTTCGCCAACTCCTGGAGCGGCGCTGCGACCAGGCCGGCATCGCCCGCATCCACGCCCACCAGTTGCGCCACCACTTCGCCCACTCCTGGCTGGCCCAGGCAGGCGCAGAGAGCGAGCTGATGGCCCTCACAGGCTGGAAGTCCCGGGCCATGCTGTCGCGTTACGCGGCCTCGACGGTGGCAGAGCGGGCAGCCGAGACGCATCGGCGGCTGTCCCCGGGCGACAAGCTGTAGGAGCTACCTACTCCGTTTCTCCTCGTCGGCGCGGCGGGTACGCCGGGCTCGGGCTGACTTGGCTGCCAGTTCGGCATAGTAGGCCTTGCGGGCGCATTCGGCCCGACGCTGGCGCTCCGTCTCGGACAGGACGCCGTCTGGGTCGACCTGGCGGAAGAAGCGCTCCTCGAAGGCTGCCCTGGCGTTGGCGGTCAGCTGGCGGCTGTCGTACAGGCTGTGGAGGCGGTAGGCGGCCGCTCGCGCCTGGAGGCTTCGTTCCGTCGCCGTCGTTCCAAGCGCAGAGCGCTTTCGCTTCTGCGAGGAAGGCTCCCTCGGCTTGATGCTCACGCCGTCACCTGTCGGACGGGTATCGCCGACGGTTCGAACAGGGTCGGCTGTTCACCGGTGGCGCCGGCACATGCTGGCGGGTTGGAGCGGACCCGGCCGATTCGCCGTGGTTGGTCGCCGTATCCCCAATCGGGACAGGGCTTGCTGGATGTCTCGACTCGCTGGACGCCGGGCGGCAGGTTGAGGCGGTATCCGGCGCGCCGGCGCCCGTCGGGGCCGGTGGTGCGGGTTCGCTGCACCAGCCCGGCGTGGATGAGAACGTTGACGGCGCGGGCGGCGGTGTCCTTGGTGATGCCGAGTTGGACTGCCACGCCTCGTACGCCAATGGCGGTAGACCATCCCTGCTCGTCAGGGTGGGCAGAGAGGGCGAGCTCCTCGAGCGCGCTCCAGGCCTGTGCGCCAAGGCGTCGCCGCCACGTCCTGCTGCCGGCTGTGATGGTGAGCGCGCGTGCGGTCGTGTGGGTCACCGCTGTGGCCCCTTCGGAGAGGCCCGGGTCGTGGCGATCGGGGGTGGCGAGCCCGAGGCACTGCTGCCGAGCGAGAGTGGTCTGGTACTCGCGCTGGGCTTGTCCGGGCCGATTTCCTAGCGCGGTGTCGATCTCGGTCCAGCCGGCGCCCGCGGCTCGGGCCCGTTCGATGGCGAGCCATCGGCGTCGGCGCATTCTCTCGGCCAGCTCCTGCCGGGCGACCAGGGCCTGCAGCGCCCGGGCCTTGGTCACGGGACGGCCGAGCAGGGAGTCGATCTCGGGGTCTATGACCAGGGCCAGGACCCCCGTCGATGCTCGCTTCCACAGCGGTTCTTGTTGGCTCACACTGGGCTCCGAAGCCGTGTCATTCGCCGCTGCGGAGATGCTCGCCTGGGGAGTGTGGGCCCCCTCGGTGAACTGGTTCGGCTACTAGTCCGCGATGGTCGGGGCCACGAAGTCGCGATCTCGACGGTTACCAACTCTGATAGATCCTCCGGGGCTGTCACAGCGTCCTCCTGATAGCTGTCCTCACCAAGTAGGCGACCGTCAATGTCACTTTCGGGATCCGGACACCGCCCCTGGGAGGATTGGCCACACCCATGACCGCGGCCGCCAACCGGGCAGGCGCCGTCGCGGCTCGTCGGTTCACCGCCAACCCCGACTCTTGCGAGCCGGCCAGCAAGCTCCTCGTCATCGAGGCCCCGACGCTGTCGGCCGGCGGGGATGCAGGAGCAATCGGCAGCGGGCAACAACCTGTCTCTCCCTTCGGTGGACGAGTGTCTTCGTCCTGTTACCGGGCAGCGAGGAGGGCCTTTGTCGGAAAAAAGCCAGGAAATCTTCTCGGGCAGCAGGGAGAGGGCCGTCTTTTCTTCCCGGCGAGGGGACCGGAAAGTCAAAAGAAGGTTGTTCTGGCTTCCGGGGGTGGGGTGAGGTCGGGGTCTCGCGGTGCTACCCGGGGCGGGGGTTTGGGGTAACGGTCCGGGGTGATCCCCCTGGGAGGGGGCTCACCTCTGGGTTGTCGCCGGGCCAGCCCGACGCGGCAGCGGTGCGGGTGGAGCCCTCGGGGCGTCCGGCTCAACGCGTCCGGGTCGAGGTTTGGGGGCCGGTCAAGGAGCAGGGGCGAGCAGGGGGTGGCTGCCAGTAGACGATCAGTGACTGGCTGGTCGCGGGTTGGGGCGTCGGAAGTGTCGTCGGCTGGGAACGCTCGACCCGATCCGCGGGCCCTCCCCGGGTGGGAGTCCCCGCTACCGGAAAGCCTCGGTTGATTGGCGCTGGGCGCCCCCGGTTGGCCGGTCGGTGACGGTGCTGGCGTTCGTGACGGCGAGCTGGACAAGGCTCTCGACGAGCACAGCTCATCGGCCGGTCCTCTTCCAGGGGGGACTTACCCCGGTCTACGTCAGCAAATAGGCGGCTTCATTGTGTCCTAGAATCTAGGACATAGTTGCTGTCCACATTTCAAGGACAGGACATATATTGCCGAGCGACGACACCAACTGATCCGTTCGCTTCCGGACGTAGCGCTGAACACGGGTGAGAGGAATTGCGCCTACAGGACCTGGCCCTTCACCGTCACACCTTCACCAGGGATACAGACCACCACATCGCAACCTGACTCTTATTGACCACCATAGACCTGTAGCTACCGTCACAAAAAGATCGGAACACGACGACCGATTTACATGATACAAAGATGAAAGTATTGAGAACACGATTGCAAGTGCGTCCAGCAGCTCGGGCGTTCTTGGGAAGGAGACAACCCATGAGGTAACCGAGCGAGAAGCTCACGACAGCTAGCCGGTGTGAGTCCGGTCCGGGGAGACGCCAGGGTCCCCGGTAGTGAAGTCCCCGGGCGTGGCCGAGAGGCCGGGTTCGAAGCGGGATGGAGCAACTGGTCGGTCCGCAGCATTAAGCGAAGCCTGTAGCGTCGTTAGTGTTCCCGCCGAGAGGCGGTCAAGGGAGAGCCGAGCCTGTTTGCAATTGGCGAAGGCCATGGACGGCACCTGGGTTCCTGGAGCGGGTGCTCATGAACTCCCCGGCGTAGAGGGCGTGGAACGGCCAGAGAGGTGTCGTGGGAACTGGAGAGGCCCTACCCGGCCCGGTCTCTGCGGGGACCGGAAGCGAGCCTGCCTATAACCGGAGACGGGAAATGGATGGTGGCCGGGAGGGAGTCGGAGGGGGTCGTAGTAGTGACGACGGGCGGGACAACATAACCCGCCTTGAGCGAAGGGCCCCTGCTTCACCATTGCACGAGGAGGAGGGAGGAACGCTGATGAGTGCCCAGAACACGGCTAGGTCCGTCAGACAGGCCGAAGGCCTGGATCCCGTTCGTGCCCTTCAACGAGTGCTTTACCGCAGTGCCAAGCAGGACCGGACACGCCGCTTTCACGCCCTCTACGACAAGCTCGCCCGCAGCGATGTGATGTGGAGAGCGTGGGTCGACGTGGCCACCAATCAAGGCGCCCCCGGCGTCGACGGCGTGACTATTGACGCTATCGAGGCTGATGGGGTGGCCGGGGTACGAGCTTTTCTCGATGCGCTCGCCGACGAGCTGAGGGCCGGGAAGTACCGGCCTCAGGCTTTGCGGCGGGTGTATATCCCCAAAGCAGGGGACCCGCCGGGCAAACCGTCGAGGCCCCTGTCGATCCCCACCGTGCGCGATCGGGTGGTCATGGCGGCAGCCAAGATCGTCCTCGAACCGATATTCGAGGCCGACTTCCTGCCGACCAGCTTCGGGTTTCGGCCCAAGCGGTCCGCCCATCACGCCCTCGAAGCGGTCCGACAGGCCGCCAACCGAGGAGCGGTATGGGTGCTCGACGCCGATATCAAAGCCTGTTTCGACGAGATCGACCACGACGCCTTGATGGCGCAAGTCGAGCGCCGGGTGATTGACCGGGCGATGTTGAAACTGCTGAGATCATGGCTGCGAGCGGGGATCCTCGAGGGTGGTGTGGTCTCCGACGTGGAGGCCGGAACCCCACAGGGCTCGCCTGTTTCCC
>Ga0302326_10016776_pt1 | contig 15304 bp, 10 predicted proteins | sample Palsa_T0_3_FD_202264 | JGI IMG/M metagenome (GOLD analysis project Ga0302326, IMG submission 202264) | Peat permafrost microbial communities from Stordalen Mire near Abisko, Sweden - Palsa_T0_3 | ecosystem: Environmental > Terrestrial > Soil > Palsa > Peat permafrost | place: Sweden: Abisko...
CGCCGTGTTAATGAGCATACCAAGCCGACAAGCGTTTGCTAGAGTTCTTGCGTAACCCGCTGGAACATTGTGGTAATGCTGAATGGTAATGGTAAGCACAAGTAGGGTCGGCGTTCCTCAAGACGATGCGTGACGGAACGGTCGCTCGCCACTTCCAAGCGGTGTGACGGCACGACGATATGGCTGCTGTGCTTGAGCACGTTTTTCCAAAACAAATCCGCATCATCCGGGTCCAGGATCAAAAACGCCTCGGTCCGGCAACCACTCTCTATGCAACCGTTGCCCTTTCCTTTGTCATCCCGACCGGAGCGAAGCGGAGCGGAGGGACCCGCGGTTCCGCGGACCCTTCGTGGAAATGTTTTTCGATATAGCGTAGCGGAGTGGTGGGATCTGCGGTTTCTCTTATCGTCGAGAGGCCACCTAGCGCACGATGCGAATGAGATAGCTGGTCGCAGGTTTATCTCCAATAGCGATTTCCCAGCCAATTTCCAATCGCCGCCCGCGGTCTCGCCCAATGGCTTGGCGGATCCGTCCAGTGGTGTCACCAGTACGCCGGCCGCACCATCGAGTTGCTTCAGCGTCAGCCAACCTTTAATCACCTCGACGCGCGTTGGAGCCGTGCCCCATACGTCGAGCATAGTGCGCCGGGCATTCCACACTGCCCCGGTATTCTCAACTCGGCCGGTAGCCATCAGCAGCAATAACGACTTCCGTCGTAGCCAGCATAGTGAGAGAGCGACCCGTTCTATCGGGGCGCGGCGGTGGTCTCGTGCACTTAACCGGGCTCCGCGATCGCCCAGTCGTTCCGCAATGCGGACCAGCTGCCTGGACTCTTCCGGGCGTGGATAACATCGTGTGTTCAGCCTGGCGTACCACGATGTTTAAGAAGACGTTCCGTATTTCAGAACCGGCGCGCCCTGACTCGGCAGATTTGTCGAACACGAGAAATATCCTTGACGAAACGGCGTCCCGTAGAGTGAATTGGCTCATACACGTCTCGTTCCATTGGCGCTCACTTCCCGGAAAGGCGAACCTGGCTTTGGCATCCACACTCGCACTGCTGCACACGAGCCCGACACTCACACCGCTGTTCACTTCTCTATGCCGTAAACACCTGCCGCAGACGGAAATCTTCCACATGGTCGACGAGAGTTTAATCCAGCAAACGATAGCCGTGGGCAAGCTGCAGAAGGTTACCGTGCGCCGCCTGATCGGCATGATTGAGTCAGCGGCGTCGATCGGCGTCGATGGAGTGCTGGTGACGTGTTCGTCGATTGGGCCGGCAACTACGATCGCAGCCAGGCTCTTTCCCTTTCCTGTCATTCGTGTGGACGATGCAATGGCAGAAAAGGCGGTCAACCAGGGCCGCCGCATCGGCGTATTGGCGACCCTGCGCACTACCCTTGAGCCCACTACGGCGTTGCTGCGGGAAAAGAGTGCAGCTGCGGGCACTTCAACGCTGATCGAAGAGTCGCTCTGTGAGGGAGCCTTTGAAGCCGTCCTGGCCGGTGACACGGAAACGCATGATCGCATGGTGAGTCAAGCTCTCATGGATTTGGTGGCGAAGGTAGATCTGGTGGTGCTCGCCCAGGCGTCCATGGCGCGTGTGCTCCAGCAAATGCCTGAGTTGACTGTTCCCGTACTCTCGAGCCCTGAGTTGGCGGTACTGCGAACCCGCGAGCTGCTGAACGGTCATTCTCAGGCGTTACCATCTTCCGCGCACGCCCTCGAGTTCTAGTCCGTTGAAGAAACGTCACGGCGTGTTGGCGCTTTTGGGCGCGGTGTCGGTCATTACGTTCATCGATCGCCTGGCCATTGCCGTGGCTGGTCCAGGTTTGCAACGCGATGTCCACCTCACCGCAGTCGAGTGGGGATGGGTGCTCAGTTCGTACGTGATCGCCAACACCGTATTTGAAATTCCTTCAGGTGCTCTTGGTGATCGGTATGGCCAACGTGCCGAGCTGACCCGCATTGCTGCCTGGTGGTCTATCTTCACCGCGCTGACAGGCTGGTGCCGCACTTTCTGGCAGCTGTTCATCACCCGCTTTTTGTTTGGGGTAGGTGCGGCAGGCGCTTATCCCAATGCAGCCGGTGTTATTCCGCATTGGTTTCCTAGGCAGGAACGAGCGCGGAGTCAGGGAGTGGTGTGGGCTGCGAGCCGGTTGGGCGCAGCGATGGCGCCGCTCACCCTGGTTCCGTTGCAGATACGTTTTGGCTGGCGGGCCGTCTTCTGGATATTGGGCGGAGTCGGTCTGGTGTGGACGGTTGTCTGGTGGACCTGGTTTCACGACCGTCCTGCAGATCAACCGGGGATTACGCGAGCGGAGTTGGAGGAAATTAGCGACGGCCGCGGATCTCTCCATAACAGAGTACCTTGGCGCAGGCTTCTGGCCCTACCGCAGCTGTGGCTCATCACCGCCGCCTATGGCTTTTATGGTTGGGCCAGCTGGTTTTATTTTTCCTGGTTTCCCACCTGGATGGTGAATGGCGCGCACATCTCAATTCAGAGAATGGGCGTGGTAGCATCGTTCCCATTTTTGCTCGGAATCGCCAGCAATCTCGCCGGTGGTCTTTTGAGCGACCGCTTGGTAGAGCGGTACGGTATGGTGGCGGCCTATCGATGGGTGACCAGCACCTGCCTTACAGTCGCAGCTGCGCTGTTGGTTGTATTGGGGCTGGTGCACGGCTTGACTGCGGTGGTGGCGGTATCCACCCTGTGCTTTGGTGTGATGGACCTGATGCTGCCTGCCGCGTGGGCCATGTGCCTCAACCTCGGCGGCAGTTGCGGCGGGACAGCGACAGCGGTCATGAACACAGCGGGGAACCTGGGCGGCTTGCTCTGTACTGTGGTGTTCGGCTACGTGGTACGCGCAAGCGGCAATTACAATCTCCCGCTCTTTGGCATTGCCGGTGTAGTGCTGGTAAGCGCTATGCTATTTTCCCGTGTGGACTGCAGCCGCGGTCTGCGGAGTTGATCGCGCAACCCCCGTCGTTGCGGAAAGCTCTTCGGGAGTCCCGCAGGGACGGCTGAAGCTTCTCCAGGATTGCGTCGCGGCCTATTTTCAGCCGTCCCTCCGGGACTGGGTCGCCCTTTCAATAAAACCCAGGACTGTCGTCCTGGGCTAAGTTCAGCCGTCCCTTCGGGACTCCCGTTAAGTTTGTCCGCAGTCTTGATAGCCATTTAGTTCCCATTGCGCGCAATCCCGAAAAAATCCTCCGGACCGATCTGTCCCCCCTTTAGTACCAACTCCAGTCCGTCGAGACCAGTCGCTTCCTCGGCATGGGCGCGGCACAACGGAGCGCCAGGGGCGAGCGTGCCCGCAAAAGTGAGAGCCGTGAGATCAAGCTGCTGGACGGCATGGGACGAAGTGTCACCGCCGCACAGAACCACTCGGCGAACGCCGGTCTGCTGCACAAGCGCGAGCAGCAGGCGGCCGAGAGCGAGACCGAGCTCCTTGTCATGGGTTAATCCCGCGGGCGTGCCCAGGGCGGTGTAGAGCACGGTATCGCGCCCTGCATGCAAAGGCTGCAGAGCGAGCCCTGTTGCCGTCCCCACCGCCCCAGAACCACCGTGAGCCAGTGCCGCCGCATCCAGCTCGAGACAAGCAAACCCTTGCCGTTTGGCCCACAGGATCTGCCCTTCCGTCACTGCCGAACAACTTCCACTGATGACTAGGATTTGATCGGCTTTCGTAGAAGTTACAGATGGAGGCTCACCGGCGATAACTCCCGCGCTGCGCCAATGGGCGATGAGGCTGGCAGTCACACCGGAGCTGCCAACGGTGAAAAGCGGCCGCGATGCTCTTGTCAGTCCCCAAAGGAGTTCGCCTGCCTGCTGCAGCATGGCAGCATCGACGCCGTCGAGAAGCACGGCTGCAGCGCCACGCTCTGCCTGTTGGCGAAACTGTTCTCGCGCTTTGCCGGCTTGAAAGGCGCGCAGATCCACGAGGCCTATGGCAAGGTTCGTCTGTTTCGCCAGGTGGAGGCGGAGATCCGCTTCATCCATGGGGGTGGCCGGATGATGCGCCATGGTCGGATGCCGGTCGATGCGATAGACCTGCTTGCCTCCAGCAGCGAAGAGATTGCCGAAGAACAGGAACCTGCCCAGGTGGGGCGCGGCGACCCCGATTGGCACCGTCGGAGTTGCGAATACTTCCCGGCCGATCTCCAGCGCCCGCCCGATGTTGCCCCGGTGAGGCGCCGAGTCAAAGGTGGAACAGACCTTGTATTGCACGATCGCAGGCCCGAGATCGCGCATGCGGGTGAAGATCGCGGGCAGATTGTCAGACATCCACTCTGGTGTGCGCGATCGTGCATCGCCGGCGAATCCGATCGCTTGGCAAGCGGAGAAGCGAGCCAATTGAGCCGCTGTGGGCGCACCGAGAAAAAGCACGCTGGATACGCCATTGCTCGCGAGTTGCTCGAGCACATCGGTAGATCCGGTGAAGTCGTCGCCGTAGTAACAGTAGAGTAGCGCCATGGGGGATCAGCTGGAGAATGCGTCCAGTGCCGCGCGCAGCTCCGGGTGAGTCGCAGCAAATTCGCTCACCGGAATGCCCTTGATCGCCGCCTCCCAGGCCTGCTGCAGGCTGCGTACGCCGGCGGCCGGGCCCTGGGGGTGGCCCAATATGCCGCCGCCCGCAGCGAAAATCAGATCCGTAGAGCCGAGCGCCCGGTAGGTGCCGGCGGCCTGCCGCGCCGATTGGCCCGAGGAAAAAACAGGCACGACCTCACAGCCGGCATGCGGCGGTGGGAACATTGGGCTGAGGCAGGCGCGGGCCGAGGCGATGACGCTGTCATCCGGCTCACAGAATTTGTTACTCAAGCCGTTGACGTGGGTGTGATCAATCCCAGCCAGACGCCAAAACTTCTGGTAAGCGACGAAGCTCATGCCGATGGCCGGGGAGCGGCCATAGATACCCCACCCGTTGCGATGACCATGGATACAAAGCTGCGAGTGCGCCCGCAGTACTTTCATCGCCGGCAGCCCGATGGAGTTCATGCTGGCCATCACGCAGATGCCTTCGTTCGCCAAGACATGGTCGTGGCGGCGCAGCATTTCGTCGATGTCGCCGGTAAGATTCGCCGCGTACATGACCTGCTTGCCAGTTCGGTCGGAATGATCGCGCAGTACGCGCAGTACGGCGGAGGCGCGTTGTTCGAAGGGGCAGTGCGGCCCGTCGGATTGCAGTTCGTCATCTTTGATGAAGTCGATCCCCGCCTCGGCCAACGTGCGCACCTGGGCCGCCGTCTCCTCCGGGTTCATGCCGATGCTTGGTTTGATAATGGTGCCGATGAGCGGCCGTTCGTACACATCCGTAAGCCGGCGCGTTCCCGCAACGCCAAACTGCGGGCCTTGATAGCGATCGAGGAATGCCGGCGGCAAATTCAGGTCGAGCAGTTTTAGACCCGAAAAAGGTTTGAGCTCAAAAAGGTTGCCGGCGACCGTGGCCAAAAGATTGGGGAGCGAAGGGCCAGGATTTGTGAGCGGCCAGGAAAGCGTAACTTCCGCAGTCCGCCGTACGCTGTGAGATGAGTTCTTCGGCGTCCCTGAGCCGGGCAAGGAGGGCCGGTCGACGGTTTCCAACTCGGTGATCTGTTCCACCTTGGCAGCGAAGCGGGCGCGTAGTTCGCTGGTCTCGCCGGGCACGCGGATGAACGTCCCAGTGGATTGCTCACCGGCCATGATCTCAGCGGCATCTTCGAGTGGGAAGGCGGTTTCGATCCAGTACCGCGCCTGTATGCGCGCCGCTTCATCCATTGGGGCGGGTTTGCGTTCGGCCGCCGGCGCTGTACCGCGGATGCCATCCATGATCGTCGGCCTCCATCTTCTTGCGGCCGCTGTCAGCCGCGGTTGAAGTAGGTAGTGTATCGCTCGTTCTGCACCTGGTGGAAAGGAAGAAACACCACCTGTTGACCATCCTCGTCGCGCACCCAGGTAGCGGAGCGTTGCCCAACCGCGCTGAAACCCTTATCGAGCGAGATACTTTTCTTTTCCAGCCCATCCGGCGGATCGATGGCCACCAACATCACCGGTCCACGCATCACCGCCACCACGTTGGGATGCTGATCGTCGATCGGTTCAGTCCGGAAAGACTGCGGCAGACGCAGTTGAACCACATCGCCACTCTTCCACCGGCGGCGCAGGGCAGCGAAGCTGCCGGGTGCGGCTGTCACGGGGGCTCCATTCACGGTGACCTGCGCGGGTTGTTCCAGCCAGCCGGGAATGCGCAGGCGCAGTGTCCACGGCTGTGAAGTGCTGGCGTCGACCCGAATGGAGACCGTCTCCTCGGCGGGATACGCAGTTGTTTGCACCAGCCTCACGTTCTCCGGCGTGCGCAATTCGCTGGGCGCATACATATTGACTGTGATGCCGTCATCGGCACGCAGGTACAAACCGAGCACATAGTCAGCGACACCCTGCACCAGCGTGCCCGAACAGCATGGCCACTTTTTCTTGTACCAGACCTTGGTGGCATTCGGGCCATAGGTCGAGTAATACGGGTAATCGCCATCAGAGTCCGGCTGCTTGACCCCGGGCACGGTGTTGTAGACAACCCGTTCGAGATGGTCGCCATACCGCGCATTCCCTGTCATGCGCAGCAGATACCTATCCAGCTTGCACGCTGCGTAAGCGCCACAAGGGGTTTCAAAGTGGTCGTCGGTAGTGCTGAGGCTCTCATAAAGCTTGCCCTGGTGCGGCGTTACGAACTGCTCGTTGGGTCCCCAGCCGCCGGAGGCAAATTGTTGCTCAGTGGTGAGGTAAGTCCACGCGTTGGCCATCGCACGGCGATATTTTTCATCGCCCAACACCAGGTACGCTTTGGCCGCCGACGAGAGCGCAATCGCATGCGAGTAGGCGTGACGGCCGGGCAGCACATTTTCATTGCCGGCAAGCGGATCGAAAAAGTCACGATCGAGCATGTAGTTCACCGCCAGGTCTTGAAATTCGTGCCTGCCAGTGAGCTCATAGGCAGCGAACAGATTCTCCGGCATCACATACGTCTCGTCATATGGCGGATCCTTCTTGCCGACACGATCGTGGCCGTGTTCCGGCATCAGCGATCGCGAGCCATCCAGCACCCGGGGCAATAGATCGCGCGCCTCGTCGACATGAGCAAGGCGATAGGCGTCGATCAAGCCCCCGAAATGCTTATCCAGGGTGTAGCAGATCCAAAGATTGGTTTGCGGGCGGATGATCGATTGATTATCCGCACCCAGCGTAGCGGCGAAGCCTCGAACCAACTCCTGCACTTTCGTCGCGCATGCCGGATCGCCTGTAGTCGCCGCGATACGTGCCAGCCCAGAAATATATTGACCCAGGGAGTGGCCGGGGACAAAGCCGTCCGTGTCATACCAACCGCCCATGTCGCGTCCAGGGGAGGGAAGGCCGGCACGTTGCCGGTAAACCTTGAGCAGGCGATCATTGTCGAGCGCCAGGTAACTGGCATGGATGCGATCATACTGCTGCTGCAGTGGGCCCCCGGTGAGCGTGACGGCGCCGTAGGGATATTCGCGCAATACCTCGCGCGAAGACGACAAGGCATCCGCGGAACCGCCCACCAGGCTGCTGCTCAATACAGCTGCGGATGCTTGCAGAAACTCGCGCCGCGTGGGGCGTAAAGCCATCTTGCCCAGACTCCTCTATCGACAAGCCATTGGACGGGAGAAGCGGATGAACCGTCAACCCTATCCGGCCAGGGTCCATCCATGTCCAGGCACTAAAGCGAAAATTCCAGATTGCGGAATCTCCTAGAAGCCGACTTTGACGTCGCACCGCTTATCCAGCGGATAGATCAGTTCGACATTCCGCGGGGTGATCAACTGGTGTTTGACGAACACTGCCGCGGGTACCGGTTTCTTTTGCAGGATGCTCACCGCCAGCGGAATCAGTTCATCGCCGTACCGTTCCGGAAAATAGGCCACCGTGCCGATCAGTCGCGTACCGGGTTTGCGGAGTTCCATCCGGGCGTCGCGAATCGCGTTTTGGCCCATGACCGCGCAAAGATGGCTGAGTCCTGCTTCCTCGAAAGCCCGGAGCGCTGCCAGCGCGCAGATGTCATTCACCGTGCCGATCAGAGTGCGCCGCGGCGGAGATCGGCGAACATACTGGCGCAGAACTTCGAGCACCTGTTCAAAGCTGCCTCGGCCGTTGAGGTGGGCCTTGGGAACGCCGGCCATCTGCGGCAGTTCAGCGCGCAAGCCATCGACCAGGCCGGTGAGGCGCAACTCCAGCAGTGAGCCTGCAATCGGCAACTCTAGTAGTAACAGTTGATCGACCTTACCGTCCCAGTTCTCCCGTGCCCAGCGCCCCAGAGCCTTCCCTCCGATCAGGCCCGCCTTGTAGTTGTTCGCGCCAAAATAGCTCGCCCCAGGGTGTGGTACTTCAATGGCAATCACCGGTGTATTCGATTCAAGAAACTTCGACGCGAGCACGGGGGCAACGCGCTCGTAGGTTTGAAACTCCAGCACCAGGTCGACCCGTTCCTTGATCAGCAGATCGGCGTTGCGCACCGCCTCCCGCGCGCTGTAACGGTTATTGACCGTGATCAGATGGACATGCTCGCGAGCCGCGGCCTTCTCCATGCTCTTCACCACTTCGCGCGAGAACTCAGAGTCGCCCTGGGCGGCAAAGCCAATGCGAAAGGGCCGCGCCGTTACCGGGCCGAACTGATTCCGGTAGACCCCGGCGCCAGAGCGTTCCAGCAGACCCCCATGGATCAGTGTGCGCAGCAGGCGGAAGGCCGTCGTCTTGGGGAGCTGGGTACGATGAACCACATCAGCAAGCACCAGTTCTTCGCCGGGGTTGCGAAAAGCTTTGAGGACTTCGCAGGCGCGCAGCACCGTCTGCGATTCATTGCGGTCACCCTTGCGCTCTTCAACCGTCCTGTACCGGTTCTTTGCAAGCGAGACACTGGAATCGCTGAACGTTCGGGGAGTGGCGGCCATCGGCATTCCTATCTACAGATACGCCATCCTAAATTCCGCCATACGGAACTGACAAGGTGAAGACAACGACTCCAGGGCAAAAAGTGGGAAATCACTCAAATTCCGCAATGCGGAACGCAGCAACAAATGCCGAACGGAAGCCCGCCCTCCCCTTTGTCATCCCGAGAGGTTGTGACTTTTTTTGATTCGCGTAGAAGGGAGCTACTTAACGACGTTGCCACCACCCGGACGACCGCCCTGGCCCTGGGCAACGGTTCTCTCTTCTCAGCGACCCTCTCCTTTTGTCATCCCGAGCGAAGCCGAGGGATCTGCAGTTTCACTTGACCCGCGACCAACGCCTTCTGGTTAGAAATGTTTTCCGAAAGAGCGGAGTGTGGAGATCGACGGTTGCGGCTACTCCGTAATCGCTTCCAGCTCCTGCCCAGGAGGAATCTTTCGCAGCATCAGCGTCGTCCACATCCCGAGCGACAACCCAGTCGCAATAACGAGCCATGTAAGCACTGGCCTCCCAAACCCGGCCAAAATCGTCCAGAGAATACTCCCGATGACGAAGCCGATCACCTGGATGGCACTGAGGAAACCCACCGCAGTACCACGAATGCGGGTAGGGAAGCTCTCGCCCTGGTACGCATACCCGGCCCCCGACCAGGTGCCATTCGTCGCCTGGAACAGAAAGAAGTAGACAATAACGACCAGCCATCTTTGCTCGGCCAGTAAAAAAGCCAGACTGAGCGGAGCGACCAGCACCCCGGAGACGATAATCACCTCGCGCCGGCCCCAGCGCTCCCCCAACCAACCTCCGAGAATATAGAAAAAGAAACCTATCCCCCCGCAAGCAAGAAGCAGTGCGCTGGCAGCCGAGTCGCTGAAGTGCTTGTACTTTGTCAGCCAATAGGCGATGTAGAAATTCGTCGCGACAAAACTCGCTCCGTAAAAGATCCAGACAATCGATAACCAAACGAGTTGCCGGCGAATCGGGCCGGGTTTCGCAAACAGCTCACGAATCGAAGCGCCTCCCTCCAACTCCACCGCAACACGCTGCTTTTGTAGCAGCGCTTCGACCGCCCCCTGGTCTCCCTCGCGAACCGCCTTGCGTACATTCTGTACATGCTCAAAGCGTTCCGACTCGCGCACAAAGAAGCGGCCGAGAATCACGGCCACAATGGGAAGCACGCCAAGCAAGAAAACGAAACGCCATCCAAATCTGCCAAAGGCAAGATATGCGCCCGACGCAAGAAAGACTCCCAGCGGCCACCCACCCTGAACAATCGAGTAGAGCAGCCCGCGATGTTTCGCCGGCGCCTGTTCATTGACGATGGTGATGGAAACGGCCAGTTCCGCATAGGCAAGGCCAGAAGCAATCGCACGCACCAATACCAGCTGCCAGAAGTTCTCGACGAAATAGGTAAGGCCGGTGAAGAGCGCGGTGCCGGTTAAGCAGAACATCCATATACGCCGCCGCCCGAAGCGATCCATGGCATAGCCGGCCCAGATGGTGATGCAGAACTGCGCGGCGTAAACGGAGAAGCCGAGGACCCCGAGCCCCGCTTCGGAAATGTGCAGACTCCGGGCAATGTCGGGAAGCGCCAGCACCAGCAAGTTGACGTCATACGACGCGAGCGCCCAACCCGCCAGCGCAACGAGGATGAGATATCGCAGGTAGTGGCGGCTAGGCGCTACCCTGGCTGAGGGTGCTGTGTACAGCTGCGGGTCGCTCATGAACTAGGTAATACGCTGGATGCTGGCCGCAATCTCATCCGCCTCAAAGACGCGCTTCCAGTCAGGCCGCATCAAGGCCGGCATGCCAAACTCGATCGCCTTGTTGCAGGCGTCGGAAAAGAGGCCTTCGCGCTCCTTGAAGATTACAGATGCAAGGACGTTAATGTGCCCGAGCAGGAAATCCCGGGCTGCTTCCGGAGGAACACCGCGCTTCACCACTTCATCCATCGCTTCGCGCATCACTACCAGGAGGGTTGCGCAAACAGTCTCCGAAAGACCAGGCTCCAGCAGCGCCATTTGCTCCAGCGTCACCCGGTGGGAGCGCATGACCGGCGCCCAAATCACGCGTGCGATCTGCTCACCCAGGGCGTAAGCGCTGTCGGGCCCTTGCATCAACGAACAAACGATATGTTGTTTGGCCGCGATACCGCCAAAGTAATCACGCTTGGCGTCGAGATCAGTCTCGTCGTTGAATACCGGTGGATGGCAGGGGTGAGTGACGAAATATACCAGGTCATCGCGTTTCGGCAGGTGACCAGCGAAGGGAGCCGCAGCGTCGAGCATCATCACCATCATTCCTGGTTTCAGTTCGCCCTCGATCGAAGCAGCAACCTTGCCGATCGCCGTGTCAGGAACCGCGAGGATGACGACGTCAGCCCCGTCAAGAGCTTCATCGGCAGGGACACAATGCAGGCCGAGGCCAGTCTTCACATGCTCCTGGCCGGCAGGGCTGCGCTCCACGTGGCGAACCTCGAACCCGGAACCCTTGAGATTACTTGCCAGGCGGTAGCCCATCTTCCCGCCAGCCCCAAAAAGCGCAATTCTTTTCCCCATCGTGAACACTCCACAACCTCTTCAGCAGAGTAACTATACTATCGCCGCCTGGCGGGGAGTCTCCGCCGGTGAGCGCATCTGCGAATCCGCATGTCGGAACAACAAACCGATTCCGCAGAGTGGAACGAATGCGTCGCTCCCGCTGCTCAGAACGATGCAGACCCATCATTTACAGGATTTCCGCGGATGACGAACAAGAATGCGGACGCTCGTCCCGTTCCTCACCGGGGAAATTGTTTGCGCACGATGTTGACAACCAGAAACCCCATTACTAGCCTTCCCGTGATCTCACATCAGCTAGCCCTCCAAGAGTGGGCGAGATCGAGGAAAGCGATTCGCTGGGTACGACGGAGGTCCTCTATGAAGTTAAAAGTCCTTTCCCCCTTGCTCTTGATCTGCGCATGCTTGCTTCTGAACGCGCACGCCATGCTTGGGCAAAATACAACCGGCAGCATCACCGGCCGCCTCACCGACCCCAGCGGGGCTGTGATTGCGGGAGCGAAGGTCACCGTCAGAAACCTGGGCACCGGAGAAATCAGGACACTGACCACCGATGCTTCCGGTGACTTCACGGCCACGCTTCTGTTACCCGGGCATTACTCCGTCACAGCCGAGCACACTGGATTCAAGACCTCGATACAAAACGACATCACCCTTGAGGTGGATCAGACCGTACGCTCCGATCTGCATCTCGACGTCGGCAGCGCGACACAGAAGGTTGAGGTGACTGCGAACGCGCTTACGCTCGATACCGATACTCCGGCGGTAGCACAAACGATCAACGAAAAGCAGGTGAGCGAATTACCCCTGAACGGTCGTAGTTTTGTAAGCTTGCTCTTTCTTGAGCCCGGCGCCGTGCAAACGGGAGGCGAGCAATCGACGTACCGTTACGCTGCGGGCGACGCGATCAGTATTGGCGGCGGCATCAGTGCATCGAACGCCTACACTCTCGACGGCACCATGATTACGGATACCGGCTACGCGACACCGGCCTTCGATATCTCCATCGACGCAATACAGGAGTTCAAGGAACAGACCAAAAACTACAGCGCCGAATATGGCTTCGGAGCCAACCAGGTCAACTTAAGCTCGAAGTCAGGCACCAACTCCCTGCATGGCAGCGCCTTCGAGTTCATTCGTAACACAGCTGTGGATGCTCGCTCCTACTTCAATCGTGTGCCCCAGCCGGTTGCGCCGCTGAAGCAGAATCAGTTCGGATACTCTCTCGGCGGTCCGGTCATCCTGCCCAAGATCTACAACGGAAGCAACAAGACTTTCTTCTTCGCCAACTACGAAGGACAGCGCATTCGTTCCGCAGTCACGGAGACGGGTAATGTGCCATCCGCGGCCGAACTGAGCGGCGTCTTTCAAGTCTCTTCCTTCAACCCCGCACATGCTGCTACGGGAACCATCATCGATCCCTACACTGGCTTACCCTTCCCGCAAAATTCGTCGGAGGCGTACGTCATACCGCAAAGCCGCTTTTCCCGCCTGGCGCAGCAGGCGATCGCTCGAGGATTTTTCCCGGCCCCAAACGTATCCGGCAACAGCGCCTACAACTACGCCGCAAACCTGCAAAGCAATGTAGATGAAGATCAGCAGACCTACCGCATCGATCACATCCTCGGCCAAAAAGACTCAGCTTTCTTCCGCGCCACTATCTCAGATGTGAATGTCACCGTTCCTTCCGCGCCGACCATCTACAGCAACACGGATATTCTCCAGGTCGTAAGGAACTACCAACTTACCGAAACCCATGTCTTCACCCCTAACCTTCTGAACCAGCTGCGTCTCGGTTATCTTGAATCGCAGGTATATCGACAGGGCCCCATCATGCCGGCCGCAGACATCACGCAGTTGGGCTTTCAGAATGTCTTCGGGATGAAGAACGCGAACTACCCCGTCATTTCGCTGGCTTCGGGCGTGAGCAGTACCAATCCGGTTGGCGCAACGCAAGCCCTCTCCTCTACCGGCGGCGCGGCCAACCTGCCCACCGGAAGCCTGCAGCCGACGTGGGACTTTTCCGACTCCGCCTCCTGGTCCCATGGCAAGCATTCCATCGGGTTCGGATTTGTCTACCACTCTCTCCAACTGGATCGCCAAAGCACAGTCAATCCGCAAGGCAACTTCACCTTCGATGGGGAACTCACGCACAACCAGATTGCCGATTTTCTCCTGGGGACTCCGATCAAAGCCCAGGTCGCGCAGCCCGGACCGGTCTCAGATGTGTCGGTGGGCAATGTAACTCATCTACACTTCAGGGCCTGGGCGCCCTACTTCCAGGACGATTGGAAAGTAACGGCAAGGCTAACTCTGAACCTGGGCTTGCGCTATGAATTCTCCGCTGTCCCCTACGAGGAGCAAAACCATCTGGCATGGTTCAATCCGGCATCCGGAGGAGGTCTGTTCGTTGCCAATAAGTTCATTGTGCAGAACTATGGCGGTAGCCTTTATACGTACAACGGCCAGCGGGGACCTGGGCCAGCCCAGAAGGACGAATTTGCGCCGCGCTTAGGATTTGCCTTTCGTCCCACCGGCAGCGAAAACATGGTGGTTCGCGGAGGCTATGGAATCTTTTACGACTCATTCCAGACCAACGAGTTCGTTTCTTCTACCGCCGTGTATCCATTTGCTCCCACGCAGAGCTACATCTCTTCCACCAGCACCACGGGAACCATCAACAACACCAATTCTCTGTTTCCCGCGCTCACCGTTGGGCCAGTGTCCCAGGCAACATTTCTCAACAGCGTGTTGCAGATCGCCGCGACCCGCAAGCTCAATCCTTATGAGCAGGACTGGTCCTTTGGCGTCGAGCGGCAACTCGGGCCGAAGACGATTCTCAACCTGGATTACGTCGGCAACAAAGCGACCCATCTCAACATCCGTACCGAGTTGAATCAGCCCACGCCGTGCAACGCTACCACTGGCTGTAATCCGGACAGTTCCGCCAACCAGAGCGCGGCCGGCAAGCAATCGCGGAGGCCGTATCCAAATCTTGGCCTCATGGTGTACGAGGGATGGAACGGCTACTCGAATTACAACGCCCTCAACATCAAGTTACAGCGGCGCGCAAAAGACGTGACTCTGCTTGCCGCCTATGCGTGGTCAAAGATGATGGACGTTAAGTCGGCCGCGGCTGCAGTGAGTGGAGACGCTTTTGGTGCGTACGGTCCCCAGAACAGCCAGTGCATTCCCTGCGACTACGCGCGCTCCAGCTACGATGTGGGCCAGCGTTTTGTTGCCAGCTTTCTCTATAACCTGCCTTTTGGCCAGGGTCAGCAGTTTGGGGGCAATGCAACCGGCCCAATGAATGCCTTGATTGGCGGTTGGCAGTTCAACGGGATCGCCACTGTTCAGGGCGGCTTTCCTTTCACCATCACTGCCAGCGACCATGCTTTTGTGAACGAAGCGTATGCCCTGCGGGCAAATGTTGTCCCCGGCGTGTCTTCTGTCGGCTTTCACCAGAGCATTCACCAATGGTTCAATACCGCGGCCTTTGCCCAGCCGCCGGATGGCTACTTCGGCGATTCCCCGCGCAACGCGCTACGCTCGCCGGGCGTCGCCAATCTAGATCTCTCGTTCTTCAAAAACATTCAGTTTGAGCGGGTGGGTATCCAATTCCGCTTTGAATCCTTCAATGCGCTCAATCATCCGGAATTTGGCTTTCCGAATCCGAGTGTGAATGCCGGCCCAGGAGCTTACGGGGCCATTACCTCCATCAACACCCATTACCCCCAACGGCAAAACCAAGCCGCTTTGCGGCTGACCTTCTAGGGGAGGATTCCGTGGGCTCCCCAAAAGA
>Ga0302326_10016780_pt1 | contig 15303 bp, 10 predicted proteins | sample Palsa_T0_3_FD_202264 | JGI IMG/M metagenome (GOLD analysis project Ga0302326, IMG submission 202264) | Peat permafrost microbial communities from Stordalen Mire near Abisko, Sweden - Palsa_T0_3 | ecosystem: Environmental > Terrestrial > Soil > Palsa > Peat permafrost | place: Sweden: Abisko...
AGGGACTGGCTTATCCGTGGCTGGTGCTGGGCTCGAATTCCATCGCCGTGTACATGTTCAGCGAAGTAATTCCGAGCGCCATGGAACACATCCACTTCATGGACGATGGCAAGCAAACTAATCCGCTGGCCTGGGTTTCCGACCACGTCTTCGTGCACATTTCCGATCCGGGGTGGGCGGCGTTTGCGTATTCAGTCTTTACGCTGGCTTATTGCTTTATTCCGGTGTGGATCATGTACCGGAAAAAGATCTTCTTGAAGGTGTGAGGCGAGCGAACAAACTGAGCTTTGCTGCAATGGGAGATTTCGAACCAACGATGGAGGCCATCTCTGTAGAGTGATGTTACCGCACAGAGATGGGCAGGGAGCGGAACTTATTCATGGGCTTTGTAATTCGAACGCGAGTTACCACCGGGAGATAGTCAGGTTATCAACATAGGCGGTTACAGAACCATTCTCTCCACGGCCATCGATCTGGAAGTTAGTCAGCAGGGTAGGTGCCCAACCTAAGCTGAAGGCAGAATTACCATAGGCGCCAATAAGGTCTGACTGTTCGCCATCCAGGACAACCGATTCGTAGGTTACATTGCCGACAGCGTCGCGGTAGTACGACACCTGGACATTATGCCAAACATTCGACGTCCACGTCTTGGGGTCCGGGCAGACGACATTGGAGTGTTCCCAACGGCCTTTTGGCTTGGACGGCGTTCCAAGGTTGATTGTGTAATCCCATGTGCCTGAATAGCCATCGCATTGAAAGCCATAAATTACTGTGTCTCCATTAGCGATGACTTGATTCATGTCCAGTTCGATGTTGGCAATGTCGGACGGGTCGGCAAGCCAGATGTTGGTGTTGTAGACGAAATGCGTAGCTGCCGGATCCTTGCCAAACCCGATGTGATATATCTCGCCGCCGGCGTTTGTAAAGCTCAGGGAGTACTGCCTGGAATTCCCGTTTATGGTTGGTGAATTCACGATATCGCTTGAACCTTCGGCGTATCCCGGCGTCCCTGGATCGTGGTTCCATTTCCAACCCGCCAGGCTCTGAATGTTGCTGACAACGGTAACGTTTGGAGGTGGAGTAGAGTTGGCAGGAACGACCGTGATGTTTTCTTCGATGGATCCGGCCGCGCCGTGAGAGCCCCAGCACTTTACGTGCAATATGTGCTCTCCTTCACCAGCGACTACTAGTGAACTGAAGGCGTACGGGGTTCCCGAAGCCGCGTTATGAGATTTTGGGACGATGGTCGTTGCACCATAGTCGAGGGAGTATCCCATGGACACTGTGGTCTTCGAGTCGCAATTGGCTGTGGTTGCAGCCACGCTAAATGGCGAGGTGACCTGGGCTCCATTTACGGGAGCCGTGATGGTAATGGCTGACATGGTTGCGGTACCCGCAAGGAGCGTCAAGATGGAGCAGAGAGCTGGTTTCATCGAAAATCCTCAAATCATGTTTTCTGAATACGAATTCGTGCCGGCAAAGGGCGCGCATTTTGATGCCGTCACCGACTGCATGTCAATGTGAGGCAGAGAGTGTTTCAGTCCGATGTCAATGCGACCTTCGGATGACGTGGCCTGGAAAGTTACCAAGGGTCTTCTGCCGGCTTGTGAATATCATCCAAAATGAGTTACACGGACCGGCGATTGCGAAACCCTGAGAGCGCGTGTATGCGTAACTCAAGCGCAGAAGGACGGCATTGTCCGGTGCTATCTGTGCACCAATCCGATTACCTGGTGTGCGGGCTGTCTGCCTTCTGACTTCTGTTATTTGCAGGTTGTGGGCCAAACAGGAAGTGAGCAATTTTAGACATAATTAATCGCCGGGCAAAGCCAAACGGCTTCAGTCACTCTGAAGTAGCCGACAGCAATGCGCCAAGTGGTGGTTGGGCCGTGATTCTGGAAGGAAACGCTGCATCTAGAGCAAAACCAGGGTTACTACGTCCTGTTAAGTCTTGTGCAAGGTTGCCGCTCCCTGATGGTCGCGTCAACTTGGGGTCAGAGCTTTCGGGATATAGCAGCCCTGGTTTCGCTATAAGCGGTGAGGTGGACCAAAATACGGGACGCTGCAGGTCTTGATCTCGCGACGTGAGAGGTCGCAGACGTTTGCCTTGAATGTCCCTCAGGCCTCTTAGGATTGTGCGCTCTCGGCTCGCAATCAATCTGCAAATGCGGGAGGGATAGCGGACGATCTTGAAGGTCGAGGTTCTTGTTATCCCGGGTGTCGTCCGCCGCTGTCCGGCACGACGGAAGACCTGGGCCACCCTCGTGTTTTGATGTGTTGCTTGGCCGGATTCCCGCCACTCAAGGTCGCCAACGTTGACGACCTTGAGTGGCGGGATTCTACTGGAGCGACAAGACGATGATGCTGTAGGGGTGAGGCACGGAAAATGAGTACGGGGTGTGCTTCTTATAGCTGGCTGGCGTGATGCTGTATGGAATCACGGAGTCCAGGGTCAAAATGTAAAGGTGGTTGCTTTTGTCCCAAGCAAGGGCTTGTGGCCAGTTGTGTTTGAGGCCGATGACTCCGCTCTCCTTTGTGATCGGGTTTGCGCCGTTGAAGTGGAAGAATTGATATCCTTCCAGGCCGCCCACTGCAAGAATTTCTCCGGACGGGGAAATGCTGATCTCGTTAGGCGTGATTCCTACAAGGGGTGCTCCAAGGGAGGGCATATTCTTATAGTCGCTCTTTGTGGTCACTTTCCCCTGGGGGCTTACCGAGTAGGCCCCAAGCGCATACTCAACGAGGCTATTTTTAGCTGGGTCGATGTTCTCGAAGAAGACGGCGAGGTGATCCCGAGAATCGCTGGCGCCGCCCTCAGCACAATATTCATGCTGGCTTTCTGCTACGGGATCTATATCACTTTCTCCGATGTAGGAGAGGAGCCCGCTGCTTTCGCGCTTGTAGACCAGCGTTTCCGGATAAATTACCGGTTGATACGGGCGCGGGTCTGTGATCACACAACCTGTAGACACCGCGTATTCATTGTTTTGCACAAACTGAATTTGCAAGAGATTTCCGGTCCAATAGGTGCTGCCCAGGAATTTGAGTTCGCCGTCGTCTTCAATCTTGAAGGAGAGCAGATACAAGTTGTCTTTGGAATCGGCCGCAAAGGCGTAGAGGTCGCTGCCGGTCTCATCGACCTGAAGGATCTCCGAATAAAAATAGGACGAAGGGTCGGAAAGATAAATACCTGCGTCGGTGGTGGCGAGATACTGCGGTGCTCCGCTGGGGGCGATGGAATACGAGAAGATATTCAAGTTATTGCCGGTTCCGAAGAGAAACTTCTTAGTCACCGACAGGGCCGTGATCGGTTGCGGCGAGGGCGCTGCGCCGACATACGTCAGCGAGCCGTCAGGCGAAGCTGCGAGGGCAACCACAGAGTTTGTTGGATCGTATGTTGATACATAGACGTACGCGACGGGCGAACTGAGAGCCGGAGCCGCAGCGGTTTGAATGGTGGACGATTGAGCCAAGGCAGTTCCCGAGCAAAGCAGGGGAATCAAAAAAGTGGCTATTCGAGACATTGGAACTCTCCGTAATGGTGAATGGTTGGATGCCATTTGCGGAGGGTGGGATGCTTCGATGGCCTCGCGGTCCTTCAAGTAGATTGCTTGAGCGGCCGGAGCAGCCACAGCAGCAACAATGAGAAGAGCATTCCGCCGATGGTGAATTTCAGCCAGACAGGGGCTTGCGATGGGGAGAAGAAGCCTTCAAGGCAGCCGGCAATCACGAGCAGGGGAATAATGCCCGAGACGAGGCGGGTGGCTTCGATGCCGCCACGAGCAACCGATTCCTTCCAGCGCAGAACGCCGGGAAAGAGCATGGCGTGGCCGAGGCGGAAGCCTGCTCCGCCGGCGATGAGGATGGAGGGCAGTTCGAGCGAGCCATGGGCAGCTACAAAGCTCCACAGGGGCAGCGACATTCCGTACAGGTGGCAGGCGGCCCCGATGACGCCGAGCATCATGCCGTTGAAGAATAGATAGTAGAAGGTGCCGAGCCCAAACGTAATTCCTCCCGCGAAGGTGACAAAGCTTACGCTGAGGTTGTTGGTCATGATATGGCTGGTCTCCCGAGGCGCGACGCTTACGATGGATTCTGTCCACATTTGGTGGCGTTCCATGGTGGCGATCATGTCGGGGCCAACGAAGTGACGCATGAACTCAGGGCGGGCGCTGGTGATTACTGCGCCCAGCACGCCGAAAGCGACGGAAACGGCAAGCGAGGCCAGGACAAAGCCGATGTTGCGCTGGAAGACAGCGGGGTACTCATCGCGCAGAAAGAGGAACACGGTGCGGAGATTCGTTTTGCGGCCGGAATAGATGATATGGTGAGCGCGAGCCAACAACTGATTGACGTGGACCGCATAGGTGCGGGCTGTCGAGTCCTGTCGCAGGACGGAGAGGTCGGCGGCAACCTGGCGGTAGAGCAGGGCCATCTCCTGCAACTCGGCGCGGGAGAGCCGGCCGAGTCCGCTCAAGTCGGATTGGGCTAACAGGGAAGATAGCCTGTCCCAGTGGGGCCGGCGCTTCGCGATCCACTGGTTGGAGAGGATTTGTGCCATGGACCAGACAAGAGACCCGGGTTCTAACCAGCTTGGCCAGGATCGGTTTGACCTGGATCGGTTCAACCAGGATCAGATTAGCATTGACACGCCGGAGCTGGTCAGCATTGAGATGCCGCTGGCGGGTATCGGCAGCCGCTTCATTGCTTTGCTGGTGGATTACCTGATCTGGGGCGCGGGGCTGGTGGTGCTGATCATTATTGCGATTATCACTCTGCCCGCGATGCATGCTTTCAACGTGAAGTCGGCGCAGTGGGCTGAGGCGATCGTTATTTTTATTCTTTTCCTGTTCAACTGGGGCTACTTTACGCTGTTTGAAGCTTTCTGGAACGGGCGCACACCGGGCAAGCGCGTGGCGCGGATTCGCGTGATTCAGCGCTCCGGGCGATCGATTGGGCTGTTGGAGTCAATGGCGCGCAATCTTGTTCGCTACGTCGATCAGCTTCCTTTCTTCTATGCCGTCGGCGTGATCACCATGTTCGTAACCAGCCAGCATCAGCGGCTGGGTGACCTGGCCGCGGGAACCCTGGTGGTGCGGGACCGCGATCCTGAGTCTCCGCTGTGGGGCGATTCCGGGAACCGCACATTCACGGCGCAACTGTTTTCCCGAGCCCCCATCCCCGAGCCGCATACAGCTGTGACGCTGCCCGCGATGGGAATCTCCAAGCTGTCTTCCGCGGACCTTGAGGTATTGGAGGGCTTCTTTTCCCGGCGGCTGGACATGAGCCTGCTTACCCGCCAGGCGCTGGCACAGCGCATCGCGGCCGCGATCCAGGCAAAGTCCGGCCTGGAGGCGCCTGCCGGGGCCAGTATAGAGACATTTCTGGAGGCAACGGCGCGGCAATTAAGGGACCAGGTCAGATTGCAATAGTGCACTTAATTCAATAGGCAACATATGAGGAACAATTTGGACTCGCAGGGGTTCAGGCGGGGTGAAGAGCAAATGCCAGGGCCAGTAGGTCGGCCGATCGGAGTTACTTTTGTGGCTGGGCTTCGAGGATGGCTTGCGGAGCTCGGTTTGGGGTGCTGCTGCGAACCTTGTGCCATCGAAGGTAACCTGGCGATATATTGAGTAGTTTCTGGCATTTCCAAACAGTTGAAGGATGCGCGATTGGGAATTCAGCGATGTGTGCAGGCGTCAGTCGAAAGTTGTACTTGACAAATGTTTGTACAAAGGCATTAAATGTCTCCCGGCTCAGTGGTAGGTGAATTGTGCGTACCCTGCTTAAACGTTTGAGTGCGGGTATTCCAAAAAGTGGAAAATGGTAGTTTTCATCTTCCAAACCACGGAGAAAATGGGATCGTTTTGGGGGAACAAATCAGGAGAAGTTGGAGCCTGAAAAGACGGTCCGGAGCCAACAAATTGCCGGAGGTACAGAGGAGCACCCCGGCAGGCAAGGCAGCAAGACAGAAATCCCGCAATCGGGCAGGAACATGCCGACGGCCAATTCTGAGCGGAAGCGCAAAGAGAGAGCCGAGAAGACGGGTCGGGCGAAGAGGGGATTGTTTAGTAAATGGATTTTCTTCTTGACAATTCTCAATCCGCGCGCTTTAAATGGCTCGGTCGCAATTCCGGATGCGCAGGTAAATCGGTGTATTTGAACGAATTGATCTCAGAACGCAAGCAACCTTCGCAACTTTCCGCGCAAACGGAAGGGGCCGCGAAGGTTTCGATGCGTATGGGGTCAAGCAGCCAGATGGGTGCACGACCGAACCATCCAGGCAGGTTCAATGGCTATCGATTCAACCGCGGGTCCGATTCCATTTTGACGGCTTCACGGCTTCGGAATGGGATGGCGACTGAAGAACCAATCACCAGCAACAAACTTGAAAAGGAAGGTCACATGAGACAAGCGAGCTACAGGTTCTTCCTGTTACCGTTGTTCCTCGTGCTGGCATGCGCTGGAGCGTTTGCGCAGGCCAACTCAGAGGTCACCGGAATCGTTACAGACCAGACGGGAGCGGTCGTTTCGGGAGCGAAGATCGTCCTCACCGATCCGGGTACTGGCGAAGTGCACTCAACGATCAGTGGCGGCACGGGGTTGTATGACATCCCCGGTTTGAACCCGTTCACCTATAACCTGAAGGTCACGGCCAAGGGCTTTGAGTCGTATGCGCAGAATGGCATCGTCGTCAATGTGTCTTCGACCGCTCGCGCCGACGTCAAGCTCACAGTCGGTGCTGAATCGCAAACCGTAACTGTTGAAGCCGATGCGCTGGCGGTGCAGGCTGACTCGAACGTGGTCAGCACACTGATCAGCTCCGAGCAGATCAGCGAAATCGCAACCGAGAACCGCAACTTCGCGGCTCTTGCAGCACTGGGCCTGGGCGTAAGCTCCGCACTGCCTGACAGCAACACACCGACTTCAGTGGCGGCCAGCTTTACCATCAGCGTCAACGGCCTTCGCCAGAGCCACAACATCTGGTTGATCGACGGCGGCGAAGCAGATGACCGCGGCGGCGCCGGCGGCATGGACATCATGCCTTCTCAGGACGCAATCGCCGAATTCACCATGATGACCTCGAACTATCCTCCGGACTACGGCATTTCCTCCGGCGCCACGATGAGCCTTTCGCTCAAGAGCGGCACGCAGAAGTTCCACGGGGAAGCGTACGAGTTCAACCGCAACACCGATTACGACGCGAACAGCTACTTCAACAAGCTGTCGTCGCCAATTACCGCCAGAACCTCGACGCACTACAACATCTTCGGCGCCAACGCGGGCGGTCCGTTGTTCATTCCGAAGGTGTACAACCAGAACAAGCAGCACACCTTCTTCTTCTGGAATGAAGAGTGGCGGAAAATTCTGACCGGCGCCGGCACCAACGAAGAGCCGACCATCGATCCGGCCGATATTCCGACGGCTGGCACGAACCTCACCTATGTCGCTCCGGCGTTCGCTTCGAGCACCGCCCTTGTGGTTCCGAAGATATCCGACCCGGCCAAGCTTGCGACGTGGGCAACTCTGGGCCTGATCCCAGGGCAGCCGTTCCCGAACAATACGATTCCTGCTTCGCAGTTCGATCCGAATGCGGTTATCTACCTGAACTCGGGAATTCTTCCCAAGGCTAATGTCGCGGGCCAGGATAAGAACATCACCAACGTGTCGAACCCGATCAATGTGCGCGATGATATCGTGCGCGTCGATCACAAGTGGAACGACAAGTGGCAGATCCTGGGTCACTACATGCACGATTCTGTGGTGCAGGGATATGCGCAACCGGAATTGGGCTGGCTGTGGGCTAGCTACAACACGGTCACCAGCACGCTGTCGAATCCTTCCAACTCAGCGGCTTTGAAGCTGAGCGGCACCATCAATCCAAACCTGCTTGTCGAAGCCAGCATCAACTACGACGGCAACATCATCAACATCCTGGACAGCAAGCTGGCCAATCTGCCATCCGGCTGGGCACAAAGCAAGTTCTTCAGCAATGGCAATCCGTACCTGCCGGGCATTACCGGTTTCGGCGGGCCTTACTACACGGCGGAGGATATGGGATCGGCGCCATGGCACAACGCGGCCGAAGACTATGAGCCCAAGGTGGATATTTCGTACACCGAAGGCAAGCACGCTATGAAGTTCGGCTTCAGCTATAACCGTTACACCAAGAACCAGCAGCTGTTTGGCGATGCCGAAGGCGACGTCGGACAGGGCCAGCTCTCGAACGATGGTTTGATGGACATGCTGCTTGGCATTTCGAGCAGCTTCTCTCAATATCAGGCCACCCCCATCCGCCACTACGTGAACCAGACTCCTTCGGCTTACGTGATGGACAACTGGCATGTATCTCCCAAGATGACCTTGCAACTGGGACTGCGTTATGACGCGCTGCCGCACGCCTGGGAGCGGGCCAACCAAGTAGCCAACTTCAACCCTGCCGCATATCTTCAGAGCGAGGCGGTGCAGTGGAACAGTGACGGATCGGAGAACCCAAGCGGTCCGGGCTTCACGGTTGTCAATGGAACTCCGTTCTACCTGAACGGCATGGGCCTGGCGGGACAGAACGGCTTCCCGAAGGGCCTGGTTACGAACGACTATCGGTCGTTGCAACCTCGTGTAGGGTTCTCTGAAGATCTCTTCGGAAACGGCAAGACCGTTCTCCGCGGCGGCTTTGGAACCTTCTTCGAGCGCATGCAGGGCAACGATATCTACGACGCGGCAACCAACGCACCGTTCGCCTTCGATCCTGGAGCCACGAACGTGTACTTCAGCAGCCCAAGCACGAGCTGGGTAACTGGAGCCACGGCCGCGCTCCCGTTCTTTGCACAGGGTGTTACAGACCTGGCGCAGAGCTACCGTGCGCCTGCCGTGGCTCAGTTCAGCCTCGGCATTCAGCATGAACTCAGGCCCTCAGTGATCTGGGTCGTCCAGTATGTGGGTAACATTGCCTGGCATCAGAACATCGACCGGCCCATCAATAACTTCCCGCTGAACGAAGACCTTGCGGTCCGCTGCGACGCCGGTGACGGCGGCGACAAACTGGCGGGCGACACTTGCCCGGCCAGCACGCTGACCGGCACGACCCTTGGTCCGAACTACGCCCCACCGAACGCTGCGGGTGGCGCGCCAACAAACTTGCCCAATTCCAACATTTACCGCACCTACGACGGCTACGGTGGCATTACCCAGGAAGAAAACACCACCAACGGCAACTACAACGGCTTCCAGACCGGACTCCGTCTGCAGAACAAGTGGGGCCTCAGCGGCGAACTCGATTACACGTGGTCGCACGAAATCGATCTCACCAGCTACGATCTCACGACCGTCAGCAACCCTTACAACCTGAAGTACGACAAGGGCTCGGGCGATCTTGATCGTCGCCAGATGCTGAATGCCAACTACGTCTACAAGCTGCCGTTCTTTAACAAGGACAGCGGTCTGGTTCACACCATAGCCGGCGGCTGGGAGATTGCCGGCACGTTCATCGATGAGACCGGTCTGGTCTCGGCGGGGAACAACCAGGGTCCTGAAATGTCGATCGCGTATGACACGGTGGGCCTTGACGGCGGTTACACCAACCGTCCGAACGTCAGCGGGAAGATGAGCTACCCGAAGAAGTTCGGCGAGTGGTTTGACACTTCCAAGTTCTCCATTCCGACTCCGGCCTGGCTGGGCGGGGCTAACCAGGGCTTCGGCAGCGCTCGCAAGGACGCTGTTGTCGGACCCGGACGTGTGAACTTCACAACATCGCTGTACAAGTCGTTTGCGGTTACAGAGCGGGCGCACTTCGAACTTCGGTTCGAATCGTTCAATACCTTTAACCACGGCGAATTCAACGGCCTCAACGACAACCTTGGCGCCAGCCAATACGGCCAGATCACCAGCACATGGGATCCTCGCGTAATGGAACTCGGCGGCAAGTTCGTGTTCTAAACGATCCTTAACCGGGGCGCGGCAGGCAATCCCTGCCGCGCCCCTTTTCTTTTTTGCGTGTTTTTTTCCGATAGAATTTAGAAGAGGGCCATGTGACGCGGGTAGCACTGCTGGGTGTTGTTCTAGCGCTGGGCATGCCGGCAGCCGGGCCGGGCCAGACAGCGCAAGTTGCCGATCCGCAGCGGCAGGCTGCACTTGCTCTGGAGCAGCAAGGGAAGAATGCCGAGGCTGAGGCGGCATGGCGCGCGTATTCGAAGGATCACGCGTCGAGCCCGGAGGCCTATGCGCACCTCGGACTGCTTGAATCCCGCCAGGGGCACTACAAGGAAGCTGCGCCTCTCTATCGCAAGGCGCTGAATCTGGGCCCAGACGTTCCGGGGCTGCGGCTGAATCTGGGCCTGGCACTGTTCAAGAGCGGCGATTTGAAGGAAGCGATTCAGGAATTCAGCATCGTGTTGAAGGCGCAGCCAGACAATCAGCAACTGAACACACTGATCGGGATGGCGCACTACGGGCTGGCCGAATACGGGGATGCCGTGCCGTTTCTGCGCGAGGCCGCGGCGCACGACGCGCAAAACCTTCCGTTGCGGCTGGCACTGGCGCACAGTTGCCTGTGGAGCAAGCAGAATCAGTGCGTGCTGGATGTTTACAAGGAGATTCTGGCATTGGACCCGGACTCAGCGGCGGCCGACATGCTGGCCGGCGAAGCGCTGGACGAGATGAAGGACAATGAGGGCTCGACGAGGATGTTTCGCGCCGCGGTGAAGGCCAATCCCAAGGAGCCCAACGCGCACTTTGGCCTGGGATACCTGCTGTGGACCCAGAAGCAATATAAGGAGGCAGCCAGCGAGTTTCAGGCCGAACTGGTCAACGATCGGAACCACTTGCAGGCCATGCTCTATCTGGCGGATTCCGATATACAAATGAACCAGTTTGAAGACGCCCGGCCACTGCTCGAGAAACTGGAGCAGCAGGGTTTTTCAATTCCGTTGCTTCACCTGGACCTGGGGATCGTTTACATCGAGGCCAGTCGCAATGAGGATGCCTTGCGGGAACTGACCGCGGCGGAGAAGCTTACGCCGGATGACGTAAATGTGCATTGGCGGCTGGGGCGGCTTTACCGCGCCATGGGAGACAAAGAGAAAGCCAAGGCCGAGATCGATAAGGCCGGGACACTGACCAAGGCGGCCGACGACGACTTATACAAAAAGATTGCCAATGGGCATCCGCGCCCTCCGGAGGCTCAGGAGCCTGCGACAGCGCCGCCGCAGCAATGAAGCGGTGCAGAAGCGAACCCGGCGCAAGGGCAATTGCTTTGGGGATCAAGCAGGATGCAGCGGGTTGGCAATGACAGTTGTGTGTGGATAGAATGCTGACCTATGCGCGACTGTGCACGAATTGCTGTCTTCCTTCTGCTTGCTTTTCTTCCCAATTTTTCTACCGCTGCCAGTACTACCGCGGCGACGAGCGAGAGCACGATTACGGTCTCAGGAGGGGGGATTGCGGCTGCTGAGACGTATCGCCTGGCGCAGATGTATGGCGACTGGTATGCGACGGCGACGGACGCGTACGCTTCGCTGACCATGAGAACCGTGCCCGGCGCGCATCAGGCCCAGGTGCGAATCGAATGGGACGGAATGGGGCTGACGCAGACTATCGATGCGGCCAAGAGCGACATTCACAGCAACAGCAAGTTCTCGTTTTCTCTCCATCTGACGGGAACGGGAGCCTACAACCAGGATGCGCAACCGCGCGGGCCGGATGTGATTACGATCCAAATCACGCGGATGGACAACCTGACTCTGGAGGCGACGTTCAGCGGTACGGTCACCGCAAAGGAGCCGCTGAAGATCGCGGGCGTGATCAAGCTGCACCGGGAAGCTACTGCCGAAAAGCCAACGGGCACGTTTGGCAACTGCGATCCGCAGATCCACGACAGGCTGGCCGGTGCGGAGTGGCGATCGCCGTCTGAATGCGAGGTCAAGTTCGACGCTTATGCACGCAAGGGACTGGCCGCGGCGATGCAGCCGGTGATCGACGGCCTGACCGCACAGGGCTGGAAGGTAATTTCGTCGGTGGAGACACAGTCCCTGACTTCGATTCCGCGGCATACCGAGGGCAAGCCGTTTCAGCTGACAGAGCAAGGGATGCATTCGGGCGGGGCATTCTTCGTGTCGCTGGGTCTGGATCCGAATTCGCCCATCTATCAGCAATATAACCAAGTGGCTATGGACGAGATGAAGAAGGTAGTTGCCGCTGCACAGGCCGGCAAGAGCGTGCCCATGGACGCGGCTCTTGGGGCGTCGCGAACATTGGAGGAGAACACAAAAATCCGGATTGGCATCGGGATAAATTACGGCAGCGCCGGCATGACCAATTTTAAGACCGGTCACACGGTCAAGCCGCTCCCTGGCGGCGGTTTCACCGTCGAAGTGCCCTATGAGCAGCCGCCGACAGGCGGAGGACCAGACGGCGCAGAGCGTGTGCTCCATGTCTTTTTCGGCGCGTGGTCGCCGACGCCGACCAGTTCTTCGGTTGGAGTTGGTGAGGGCATTTTGGTGAAAGGAATACTCGACTCCAGTCCAGCCAACCTGTTGAAAGTGCAAAATGTCAGCATCCGCATTTGGACCGGAACGGCGCAGGCGCAGGAGGTGCTCAAGCTGCTGGACTGGAACGCGCTGCAACAGTTGATGGCTGGGAAGTAAGAGATTCTAATTCAACTGCGCTTTGGCGGCGATCGATCTTTCCTGTGCCAGTAATTGGGCCAAGGCTCTCTCAGGACAGATGTGGCGAGCCTCAAGGACCTTGAGCTCATCGTCAATCTCGACGGAAGTGGCAATGGTCATAAAGCAGTCCAGGCAGCGGGTGTTGTAGCTGCCGTCTTCGTTCTGGGTATGGCTATACATTGCGGCTCGACGCTCCAGCAGATTTCAAGATGCACCAGTCTGGCAATTGCGGTGAGTGATTCGCGCCACCCTGCGATGTGATGGGCCAGCCTTGCTCGAAGTTTACCAGGAGGCACGGTGTCAAAGGTTCGTAGTCTGGTTTGGATTGCGGCGCAAATGCCAGCAGGGGCTTTGGCCGGCCTGGGGAAACAGCGACACGGAACAGGCCTCTTGCGCGGTGCCTACGTAGTCGTATTCGATCTTGTTGCCTTTGAGGGGCACGGTGAGAAACCTGTTGACCGTGACGGTGGATGTGGGTGAGCCGCGCAGTTTGTAGATGGCCCAGTCTCCGCCGTAGGTAACGACAAATGCTGCCACCAGGACGATGGCCACGCGCTGTATCCATCGCATCATTTACGCCTGGCCCTCTGTCAGCTTGTGAGCTTCTTGTTTGAGCGCGACGCCGGTCAACTGCTTGCGGCGGGCCTCAGTGAGATAGTAGCTGAGTTGTGCGGCAGCCTGCGTGTAGCTGAGGCCTTCCGCGCGAATGTTGGAGATGCAGTTGCGCTCGGCGTCGGTGCGGCCGGGCTTGGGTTGCCAGGTTATGTATGCGCCGAGCGAGTCGGGCGAGCTAAGTCCGGGACGCTCGCCTATGAGGACCACGGAAATCTGCGCGCCAAGTGCCTGGCCGATTTCATCTCCGATGGCCACGCGAGACTGCTGGACGACGCACAGAGGAGCAAGCTGCCAGGCGTCGAGGCGAGGGAGCAACTCGCTGAGGAGCGGGACTGCGTGACGCTCGACGGCCAGGGCGGAGAGACCATCGGCAACGATCAGGGCGAGCTTAGGTTCCTTGTCCGGCAGGTCGCCTGAAGGTTCGTGCAAGGCGCGGTATGCAAGCAGATTGCGGCTGGCTTCGTCGAGCTTGCGGCCGAGGTCGGGACGCTGCAGATAGGTGGTGCGGTCTGGCGCGGCGGAGTGGAGACGGAGCACTTCCAATCCGCTGATTCTGGCCAAAGCCGCGGCCAGCGTGTCTGCTTCAAGGCGGCTGTGGACGGCGTCGCGGGCCTGAGCGTGGCAGCGCTGAAAATCGAGCAGGTCGCTGGTTTCGAGGCTCGCGCCGGTGCGGGCCAGTCCTACGCGGGCCGGGGTGAGTGCACGCAGGCGCGCGGCCCAGGCGGGGGCAATGGTGAGATCGGGCTGCGGGCTGTCGTCGCTCATGCGGTGAGCAGCCTTTCGGGGTGGCTTGCTTCCTGGGACAAACGGCGGAAACTTTCGCCTGCGAGCCACGCCTCGAACTCTGGGGCAGGCCTGAGGCCAAGAATGCGGCGCAGATAGAGCGCGTCGTGGAAGCTGGTGCTCTGATAGTTGAGCATGACATCGTCTGCGCCGGGCACGCCCATGATGTAGTTGACGCCGGCCGCGCCGAGAAGGGTGAGCAGCGAGTCCATGTCGTCCTGGTCGGCTTCGGCGTGGTTGGTGTAGCAGACGTCGCAACCCATGGGCAGGCCGAGCAGCTTGCCGCAGAAATGGTCTTCCAGGCCTGCGCGCGCAATCTGCTTGCCGTCGTAAAGATATTCAGGGCCGATAAAGCCAACCACTGTATTCACCAGCATTGGACGGAAGCGGCGGGCTACGGCGTAGGCGCGGGCCTCCATGGTCTGCTGGTCCACACCATGATGCGCGTTCGCGGAGAGAGCGGAGCCCTGGCCGGTTTCAAAATACATGATGTTGTCGCCGGTTTGGCCATCGGCGCAGAGCGCTCCGCGCTTGAGCTGCTGACTGGCGTCGAAAGCCTCTGCGAGTAAAGCGAGGTTCACGCCAAAGCTGCGATTGGCGGCCTCGGAGCCGGCGATGGATTGAAAGATCAGGTCGACGGGCGCGCCGGCGTTCAGGGCTTCAAGTTGAGTCGTGATGTGGGCCAGCACGCAGCTTTGGACGGGGATTTGGAAGCGCTGGCGCAGGGCATCGATCATGCGCAGAAGGCGCGCGGTGACGGCAACGTTGTCGCCGGCGGGATTGATGCCGATAACCGCGTCGCCGGAGCCGAGCAGCAGGCCGTCGAGGATTGCCGCGGCAATGCCGGCTAGATCGTCGGTAGGGTGGTTGGGCTGGAGGCGGGCGCTGAGGCGGCCGGGGAGCCCGACGGTGGTGCGGAAGCGCGTGACCACGCGAATCTTCTGGGCGGCGGCGATGAGGTCCTGCACGCGCATGAGCTTGCTTGCGGCGGCGGCCATCTCCGGAGTCAGGCCGGGCGCGAGAGCGGCGATGCGTTGCGGGGTTGCGTCGTCAGAGAGGAGCCAGTTGCGGAACTCACCGACGGTAAAAGAACTGACGGGCGCGAGGGCCGCGGTATCGTGGGTGTCGACAATCAGGCGCGTGACTTCGTCGGATTCGTAGGGGATGATTTGTTCCGACAAGAAATGCGCCAGCGGCAGATCAGCCAACGCATATTGCGCCGCTACGCGCTGCTCGGCTGATT
>Ga0302326_10016785_pt1 | contig 15301 bp, 14 predicted proteins | sample Palsa_T0_3_FD_202264 | JGI IMG/M metagenome (GOLD analysis project Ga0302326, IMG submission 202264) | Peat permafrost microbial communities from Stordalen Mire near Abisko, Sweden - Palsa_T0_3 | ecosystem: Environmental > Terrestrial > Soil > Palsa > Peat permafrost | place: Sweden: Abisko...
GGTAAGCGATCTTGGCGCCCTTGGGTGGGTCGACGATCGAGAGGGCGTTGCCCGCCGGCACGTGCTTGATGGTCTGGGCCGCATTTTCGATGTTCGCCAGGTTGGGGTATTCGAACTTACCGTCGGCATTCTTGATCGCCGCCGCCGGCAGAGAGTGCGCGATCAGATAGGAGACAGCAACGTAGGCGATGGAGCCATTGGTCGACTCGAGAATTGCCGTCACGCCCGAGTTGCCCTTGCCACCGACTCCGGCCGGGAAGCTGACCGAGGTCGCGGTGCCGACGGAATGCGCCCACTGGCCGCTGATGTGGGATAGGTAGTTCGTGAACGCGTAGGTGTCGCCGGAGCCGTCGCTGCGGAAGATCGGGGTGATCTTCAGATTGGGCAGGCGCACACCCCGGTTCAGGGCCGCGATCTTCGGAGAATCCCAATTGGTGATCTGCCCGAGGTAGATACCGGCCAGCACACCCCCGCTGAGGTGCAGACCGCGAACCCCGGCGACGTTATACCCGACGCCGGTGGCCGACAGCGCCCAGGGGATCTGGACGCAGCCGTGACAGCCAGCCGCCTGAGCCGGAGTCAACGGCGCATCCGAAGCGCCGAAGTCCACCAGGCGGGACGAGATGTCCGCGATACCGGTTCCCGAGCCAACCGCGTCGTAATTGACCGTCACGCCGTCCCTGGCCAGGAAACCCTGGGCCCATTCCGCCTCGAGGGGAGCGACCAAGGTCGACCCGGCGCCCGAGAGCGTGCCTGCAGCTAGGGCGGTGCCCGTCAACGCGGTCCCCGCCATCCCCACCAGTGCGGCGACAGTTAAGCACACCAATCTCTTGCAGTGCAAAGTGATGTTCCTTTCAACCTTATGGAGGACAGAGCGCTCGCCCTGGACCGGCCGCCCTTAGCCGAGCGCGCACAGCATCTCGTCGCCACATGGTCGACCTGTTACTGACTTGTGGCTTCGATTTGGAAATCTTGTTACTGCGACCGCCCCCGCCGTCCAAGCGGGCGGCTTTTCTTTAGGCTGGCGCGCGGTGTCATTGCGAGCAAGAGGGGGCCCTCGTGCACAGGCTCCAAAGCGAGCACAGAGACGCCTCAAAGCGCTGGACCGGATCGGGGACCGAGTCCTCGTCGTCGTGTGCGCGCTGGCTGGGGCCTTGGCGGTACTGACGCTGGTCGAAGTCGCCTACCAGTTGATCACGGGGGCGAGCCTATCCGTCTCGCGTTTCGGCCCGGCCTTCTTGGTCCACACGGGCTGGAAGCCCAACTTCGGCGTCTTCGGCGCCGGCACGGTGCTGTATGGAACCGCGGTCACCGCGCTGATGGCGATGACGCTGGCGACCCCGCTCGGGATCGCCATCGCGCTCTACCTGAGCATGCTGGCGCCACGCGGGATCAGGGCGGTCGTCGGCCCGCTGGTCGAAATGCTGGCCGCGATTCCGAGCGTGATCCTCGGATTGTGGGGCGTGATCGTGCTGGCGCCGTTCGTGCAGCAGCACGTCGAGCCCGGGCTGCACCGCGTGTTCGGCTTCATCCCCATTTTCGGGGAGCCCCAGACCACCGGCCTGAGCCTGTTCACCGCCGGGTTGATCCTGACGATCATGGTCGTGCCGATCGTCGCCTCGCTGAGCCGGGACCTGTTCCTCACCGTGCCTCGCGACCTGAAGGAAGGAGCCGAGGCGCTGGGCGCGACGCGCTGGGAGGTGATCCGGGGAGTCGTGCTTCCCACCACCGCCTCAGGGGTCGCCGCCGCTACCGTCCTCGGCCTTGGACGCGCGCTCGGCGAAGCGATCGCCGTCGCTCAGGTCATCGGCGATGGGAATGTGATCCACGCCTCGCTGTTTGCACCCGGCGCGACGCTCGCGAGCCGGATCGCGCTGGACTTCCAGTTCGTCGTGTCGAAGCTCCACACCGCCTCGCTGTTCTATCTGGCCGTGATCCTGCTGGTGATCGGCCTGGTGACCAACCTGATCGCGCAGGCGATCGCCGGCCGCTTCGACGTGCAGCGGGGTCTCGTGCGATGAGCCCGCTGCCGGACGGGACCGACCCCGTGGATTCGGCGCCCGCCGAATCCGCAATGGAATCGGCGCCAGCCGATTCCACGGCGCCAGCCGATTTGACTGCGTCAGGCAATCTGCGCCGACGCGCTGCGATCAGCCGAGTCGTGGACGCCAGCGCGACGGCGTCGGCGCTGCTCGCCGTGGCGGTGCTCGGGGTCCTCGTATTCGGCGTCGTCAAGCAAGGCGCGAGCTCGCTCAGTTTTGACTTCCTGACCGAGAATCCGCCTCAGTTTGGGGGTCCCGGGGGCGGCATTGCCTCCGCCATCGTCGGAACCGTTTTGATCGTCACGCTGGCCGCCATGATGGCGGTTCCGATCGGGGTGCTGGCGGCGCTCTATCTGACCGAATTCGCCGGACGCCGGTCAGGCTTTGCCCGGGTGCTCAAGATGGCGCTCGACCTGATGCAGGGTCTACCCACCGTGGTGGTGGGATTGTTCGTGTTCGGCCTGCTGGTCGCCGGCCACGGCAACAGTGGGTTCGCCGGATCGGTGGCCCTGGCCATCGTCATGCTGCCGCTGATCGCGCGCTCGAGCCAGGAGGTGCTCCTACTCGTGCCCCATAGCCTGCGCGAGGCTGCAGAAGCGCTCGGCGTCAGCCGCTGGCGCACCGTTGTGGGCGTGATTCTGCCCGCCGCGCTGAGCGGGATCGTCACGGGCTCGATTCTCGCCATCGCGCGGGCGGCTGGCGAGACGGCACCGCTCCTGTTCGTCGACTCGCTATATACACCGGGTGTGCAACTGAATCTGTTCGGACACGCGGTGCCGAACATACCCGTGATGATCTTTACGCTGTCCGAAGGCGCTGATCCGTCCGGGGTGGCGCGCGCCTGGGGCGCGGCCCTGGTCCTGCTGGCGGTCATTCTGGCGGCGAACATCGGCGCGAGGGTGCTGCTGGCCCGCAGCCGACGCAGGACGATGGGATGAGACCCTCAGGGATGAGACCGTCAGACGACGAGCCGAGCGGCGAGTCGACCGATCAATCAGCCCGCCGCCGGGTACGGATCCAGACCTCTACGCCGGATCACCGTCCCGCCAGCCCGGCCACGAATGGTATCCAGCCGACGTCCGGACGCGAGGCGGTGTTCGACATCACGGACATGTCGGTCTCCTACGGCGAGAAGCCAGCCCTCGCCTGGACCACGCTGAAGATCGACCGCAATCTCGCCACCGCGGTCATCGGTCCATCGGGCTGTGGCAAATCGACGTTCATCCGCAGCCTCAACCGGATGAACGACTCGATTCCGGGTTTCAAGCTCGGGGGGAAGATCCTGTACCACGGCCAGGACCTCTATGGCAGCGCCGTCAACCGCGTGGAGGTGCGCCGCCGCATCGGGATGGTGTTCCAGAAGCCAAATCCGTTTCCCAAATCGATCTTCGACAACGTCGCCTGGGCGCCGCGCAATCTCGGCCTGAAAGCGGACCTCGACGCTCGCGTCGAGCGTGCGCTGCGCGACGCGGCGCTGTGGGACGAGGTCAAGGATCGCCTGCGCGAGAGCGCGCTCGGCCTCTCCGGCGGGCAGCAGCAGCGCCTGTGCATCGCGCGCGCGATTGCCATCGAACCGGACGTCGTCCTCCTCGACGAGCCGGCCTCGGCGCTCGACCCAATCGCCACGGCCTCGATCGAGGATCTGATCAGCACCCTGAAAAGCCGTTATACGATCGTGATCGTGACCCACAACATGCAGCAGGCGGCGCGCGTCGCCGACCGGACCGCGTTCTTCAGCCTCGACAGCACGAGTTCAGCGCGCGTCGGCACCCTGATCGAATACGGCGACACCGACGCGATTTTCCGCCACCCGTCCGACCCCCGCACCAGGGATTACGTGACCGGCCGCTTCGGTTGAGCGCCGCAGTCCAGTGCGGAGTCACAGAATCGAGTCGCTCGGAACCTGCTGGAGTAGTGGCTGGCCGCACTGCCAGCAATACGACGCTCCGGTGCTGTGCGGCGCTCCACAGGAGGCGCAGGCTCCCGCGGTCGAGGTCTCCTCGAGTCGGAGGATGCGCTCGATTTCGCTCAGCTCGGCATCCACATCCTGCAGCTGCGCGGCACGTTTCACCAGCACATCGACCCGAATCCGATCGCGGATCGCCATCTCGTAGACGAGACCGCCGAGGTCCCACTGGAGCTCAGCGACACGCGCGTTCAACTGGTCGCGTCGACGCTTGAGATCGACGACCTCCTCGTCTGGCGCCGTCGTACTGGTCCGCTCTGGCAATCGAGCTCCCGGCTACTGTCCGAAGAAGGTGCCGGTGAAATGGCCGCCCTGATAGCCAGCACCGTGTCCGGACGCACCCACGGTCACGGTCGGCGGCGGCAGAGCCTTGGCGCTCGTGCCCAGCACCTTGCTCGCGGCGGCGGCCGCCTTGTGCGACTTCGCCGCCGCCTGCGCGTTAGCCTTGGCCGTCGTCTGCGCTTTGGCGGCCGTCGCCCTCGCCTTGGCGCTCTTCGCCGCACCGGACGTGGACGCGACGGCGCCCCCGCCAGTGCCAGTGCCAGTGCCAGTGCCGGCGCCGCCGCCAGATACGGTCACCACCTGAACCGCTGGGTTGCTGGCACGCTGATTCGAGCCATTGTTGGGGTTGTGCCCGATCAGAACGCCCACGCCCAAGGCCAGCAGCAGCGTGGCCACCCCGGCGACGAGTGTCCCCCCCGCCGACAGGCGGGGTCGGCGACGCGGCGCGCGGGAACGAGCCCGAACCTCCGCCGCGTCGGTTGCCGCCGGCGCCGCGGCGAATCGCGGCTTGCCGCGCCGCTCTCCACATTCCACGCAATAGCGCTGATCCACCGCGAGCGGCGCCCCACATGAGGCACACCGGTCACCGGCAGTGGCGGCGAGCGGAGTTGGCAGCTCGCGCGTTGGAGCATCCTCGCCGACTTGACCTCCACCGGAGGCCCCACTCTCAAGATCGGTGGCCAGTGGTTCGATCCCCGTGTCGTCCTTCGTTGTCGCCGTGACCCCAGCCGTGCGGCCGTGGCATCAGTATCAGCCACGGCCACGGGGCAATTGTGAACATCGCGTAACCGCGTTGCCACGGGGTGACGGCCGAGTTAGCCTCCTCCCGACTCGAGATGTTCACATCTTGCGCGCGGGAACGAACGACACTGCCGACACGGCATGCCAGCTTCGAATCGCCAGCGCGCTGAGTGGCCCAGCCCGCTGCGGTGTTCGGCGTGCGGGTCGAGGCTCGCCCACGACCAGCGCTACTGCGTTGACTGCGGCACCCGGCGCGGCCCGCTGCCACGCCGCATCGCCACGCTGATCGCGGCAATGCGCGAACGGGGCCGGGTCGCCCCGCCGCCCGCCGCCATCCCCGTGCCCGAGGCGAGCGCCGCCGCCGCCGTCGGATCGAAGCGGTGGGGCTCCGCGACGCCACCACCACGGGCCGCCGCCGTCGCCGTCATGGCCGTGCTGTCGTTTGGGGTGATCGTCGGCTCGCTGGTCGGCGGAGGCGCTGAGACCCTGGCCAGCGCACCCCTGCTGCTGGCTGTCTCACCGCCAAGCCAAGCCACGAACTCGTCGGGCGCCGGACCGGCGGCGGCGGCGACCGGCAGTGGTGGCGGCGGTGGTGGTGGTGGCGGCGGTGGTGGTGGTGGTGGTGGCGTGGCCCCGTCCGGAGCGGCGGCGACTCAGCCGACGGCTCAGACCGTCACCCTTCCGGAATCGCCGTCGCCGACACCGGCGAGCAGCGGTGGCTCGTCATCGTCCGGCCTGCTGTCGCTTCCGCCAGTCAAACACGTGTTCCTGATCGTCCTCTCCGATCAGGGGTTCAATCAGACCTTCGGTTCGACGTCTCACGACGATTACTTGAAGCAGACCCTCGGTGCCCAGGGCGAACTGCTCGAGAATTACTACGCTGTCGCCGCAGGATCGCTCGCGAACCAGGTCGCGTTGATCAGCGGCCAGGGACCGACCCCGCAGACCGCATCAGACTGCCCGGTGTTCGCGAAGATCACGCCCGCGACGAAGGGCACCGAGGGTCAGGTGCTCGGAACCGGCTGCGTGTACCCCACCCGGACCCACACGATCGCCAACCAGCTCACCGCCGCGGGCGACACCTGGAAGGCGTATGTCGAGGGACTGCCCAAGCGCTCGCAGACGGCCTGCCGCTATCCGAGGCTGGGAAGCGACGACGCCCAGCCCCCGACACCCAGCGATCCCTATGTGACCTGGCGCAACCCCTTCGTCTACTTCCGCTCGCTGACCGGCGCAGCGGCGTGCCGCAAGAACGATGTTCCCATTCGTCAGCTCGCAGTGGATCTGAAGACCGAGAACAAGACCCCGTCGTTGGCCTACATCGTCCCCGACCCGTGCAACGATGGCAGCGACCAGCCGTGTGCTCCCAAGGCGCCGTCAGGCCTCGTCGCGGCCAACCACTTCCTCCGATCCGTCGTTCCGGAGATCGAGCGCTCAGCCGCCTACAAGGCCAATGGGTTGATCGCAATCACGTTCGACGAGGCTCCGCAAACCGGGCCTGAGACGGACCCGAGCAGCTGCTGCGACAACCCGACCTATCCGAACCTTCCCAGCTCGAGCGCGTCCGCCGGAGCCGGCACAACGACGACCACCACGCCCACGAGCACCACGGGCGCCACCACACCCGCGAGCACCACGGGCGCCACCACACCCGCGAGCACCACGGGCGCCACCACACCCGGCGGCACCGCCACACCCGGTAGCGCCGCAACCACGCCGACGACGGCCAACGACGACACGGCAGTAACCAGCAGTTCTGCGACGACCACGGGCCCGACCACAACGACCGTCGCCGTGACGACGACGCCGGGCACGACCACCACAGGGAGCACCACGACGACCCCGACCACCCCGACCACCGGCAGCGGGACCACCGGCACCGGGACCACCGGGACCACCGGCACCGGGACCACCGGCACCGGGACCGGGACCACCGGCACCGGGACCACCGGGACCACCGGCACCGGGACCGGGACCACCGGCACCGGGACCACCGGGACCACCGGGACCACCGGGACCACCGGCAGCCTGCCAACCACAACCGCCGCACCGACGACCAGCACGACGCCGACCACGGCCGCACCGACCACCGGCAGCCCGCCAGCCACGACCATCACGCCGACGAGCACCTCGCCGGCGACGACCACCACGCCGACGGGGACGACCCCAAGCTCGCTCGGCAATGGCGAGACCAATCCGACCGGTGGCGGCGGCCACGTCGGGCTGCTGCTGATCTCGCAGTACGTCAAGCCCGGCAGCGTCGACGTCCTCGACTATTTCAACCACTTCTCGCTGCTGGCCAGCATCGAAGATATCTTCAAGCTCGGCCACCTCGGCTATGCGACCGATCCCTCGCTTCCCGTGTTCGACGCCTCGGTCTTCAACGCCAAGGCGAAATAGCCGCGCAGACACGGCATCAGCGGTGGTGGCGGTCGCCCTGATGGCCGGACGATCACCGCAGGAACCCGGCGGTCAGCCTACGGCGATCAGCAGCACACCCGCCAACGCCGCGGCGATCCCGACCTCCTGGATGCGCCGCACACGTTCGCGTAGGACGACGCGCGCGAGCAGCACCGTGGTCAGCGGGTAGAGCGACGCCGCCACGGCGACCACGCTCAGCAGCCCGTGTCGGGTGGCCAGCGCATAGAGCACGTTGGCCGACAGGTCAAGGAATCCGATCAACAGCAGCGCGGGCAAAACTGCCGAGCCACCGGTCACCGCCACGGTGCCGACGCTCGCCGGCGGGCGCTCCCGTACCAACGAGAGGACGATCCCTGCCGCGACCAGAGCGGCTACGGCCGCCGTGCGCGAGGAGACCAGCGCCCAGACGAGGTCAACCCGCGCACTGATCCGCAACCCCACGAAGAAGCTGCCAAACCCGAGCGCTGCCAATAGAGCCAGCGCCACGCTGGCCCTCGAGCCCGCCTTGGGCGCCAGCCCAGGACCGCTCTCGCGACTGGCGAGCACGACGCCCACGCTCGCGGCCAGGATCCCGACCAGCTGGAGCGCCGCCGGCCGCTCGCCGCTGGCCACGCCGACGGCCACCGGCACCGCGACACCGGTGGCCGAAATCGGAGCGACGACGCTCATCGTGCCGATCGCCAGGGCGCGATAGAACGCGCTCAGCGCGGCGATGCAGGCGATTCCCCCGGCCACCGCGGGCAGCATTTTCACCACATCGGGCGGCCCCATCCCGCGCACGGCGACCACGACGACCAGCACGACGAGTCCCGCCGCCTGACTGACCAGGAGCACGCGGAGCAGCGAGACTCGGCGGGCTTGCAGGCCGCCGATGAAGTCCCCCACGCCCCAGCACAAGGACGAACTCAGCGCAAACGCGAGCCCGAGCATTCGACCCGCCGAGGCCTTTGGCGCCGGACTGACTAAGCCGGGTCCAACTCGATCGACTCGATCTTCGGCGGGTCCTTGGGCCGGTCCTGGGCGCCGGTGGGAACGGCCTCGATCGCGTCGACGGCGTCCATCCCAGCGGTCACTTGCCCGAACACGGTGTGCTTGCCGTCGAGCCACGGCGCACCGTCGGCGGTCACGATGAAGAACTGCGAACCGTTGGTGTTCGGCCCTGCGTTGGCCATGGCCAGCGCGCCGCGGACCACCTTGTGGTGGTTGAACTCGTCTTCGAACTGATACCCCGGGCCACCGGTGCCGGTGCCCTTGGGACATCCTGACTGGATCATGAAGTCAGGGATCACGCGGTGGAAGATGATCCCGTCGTAGAAATGCTCGCCGGCGAGCTTGCGAAAGTTGGCCACCGTCTTGGGCGCATCGTCGTCGAACAGCTCGAGGGCGATCGTGCCATGGGTTGTGTTCATGTTGGCTGTGCTCATGACCATGACAGTACCCGCGATCCAGGCAACGCGTGGTCGCCTGGATCGCGGAAGCCGGTGGGACTAGTTGTTGCTCGCGGTCTGGATTGCGTTGATCGCGGTCGAGACGACGACCTTCGGCTCGGGCGTGCCGGAGAACTTCTTCGTGCACGAGACCGTCGCGGTGATCGCGTTCGGGTTCGACGGCGCCGTCACCATGAGCGGGATCGACGCGGCCTGATTGTCGACATCGAGCTGAACCGTGTAGCTCCCGGTCTGGGTGGCGGTGGCCGTCGGGCCCACTGACAGCGTGCAGTCGACCTCAACGCCCTGTGGGGGCGACGTGCTGCCGGTGATCTGCACTGAGGGATTGGCGAACACCAGATAGGACGAGTTGCCGGGCAGTGACTTGGTGATGATCGGGGTCGCGGTCGTCCCGCTCGGCACCGTCACCGCGGTCGTCGTGCTGGTCCCGAATTCCTGCGGCGGGGCCGAAACGCATTGCACCTTTCCGGCATTGTTGATCGAGGCGATCGCCCCGGCCGAGCACGTACCGGTGACCCTCGCCTGCACCTGGTTCGCGTCGATCTGGTTTGTCCCCACCGCGCCGTTCTCTATCTTGCGCGGGCCCACCGCGCCGAACGCGAGCTTGAAGTTACCCACAGCACCGTTGAGGATCTTGTGATTGGTGACTGAGGCATTCTGCAACTGTGCGGTTCCGACGCTGTTGGCGGGGAGCGCAACCGCAGCCCAGCCCACGCCCCCAAGCGCGATGAACAGTGCGATTACCGAGATGACCATCGACGCCGAAGGACGGCGCCGAAATAGCGATGGCAGACGCATCGGGTACCTCCTAGGTAGTGGTTGAGCCCGACCTCTCCAGACGGGCTTTCGCCACTGAACACCACATGACCTTCCGAAGTCGCGCCTCGCAGTCAGCGAGCTGACGAAGGCTTGACGCGAGCTGACAGCGAACTGACAGCGAACTGACGGCCAGCCCGAGCCCGGTCAGGCCTTGGCGACCTCGATCTGCAGCCGGTGTCCTCGCACCTCGCTGCCACCGGCCAGCTCGGCGACCCTGCTCGCCTCGCGCTCGGGCACTTCGACCAACGCAAACCGTTCCAGCACGCGCACGTTTCGCACGGCCTCGCCGTCCAGGCCCGTGGCGGCGGTGATCGCGTGGATGATGTCTGAGGGCTCGAGTCCCGCGGCGCGCCCGCCCGAAACGATCAGCTTGCGCCCGGGGCCGCCCCCGTTGACCGACACACTGGGCTTGGAGTGACGACGCGGCGGCGCGGTGACCGGTGTCGGGGCGACGTGGGCGCCCTTGACCCACGGCGAGAGCTTGACGCCCGCGTGGCGTTCGATCGCCTCGATCTCACGTTTCTGGCGAGGCTCGTAGAAGGTGATCGCGCGCCCACTGCGTCCGACGCGACCGGTGCGTCCGATCCGGTGGACGTAGACGTCAGGGGAGATCGGGACATCGAAGTTGATCACATGCGAGATGCCCGAGATGTCGAGGCCACGAGAGGCAACGTCGGTGGCAATCAGCAACGGCAGTCGCCCGTCCTTGAAGGAGATCATCACGCCGTCGCGGGCGCCCTGGGTCATGTCCCCGTGCAGCGCCTTGACGTTCATGCCCCGGTCGCGCAACGAGCGGTAGAGCTGGTCGCAGCGGATCTTGGTGCGCACGAACACGAGCGCCTGCTCCGGCCGTTCGGCCTCGAGCACCATGGCGAGCGCCTCGGGCTTGTCGCGCGGTTTGACCTCGAGTGCGAACTGCTCGACGGTGTCCACGGTCAGCGTGTCCGTCTTGACCTTGATCGTGACCGGCTCGTAGAGGTATTGATCGGCCAGTCGCCGGATCGCCGGTGGCATCGTCGCCGAGAACAGCGCGGTCTGGCGGCTGGATGGAGTGAGCGAGAGAATCCGCTCCACGTCCTCCAGGAACCCCAAGTCGAGCATCTCGTCGGCTTCGTCGAGGACGACGAAGCGGCACGAGTGCAGCATCAGTGAGTGCCGGGAGATCAGGTCCTTGACGCGCCCGACCGTACCGACGACGACCTGTCCACCAGCACGCAACTGGGCCTGCTGGCTGCGGATCGGAGCGCCCCCGAATACCGCCACGACGTCGATGCCCTTGCGCTTACCATAGGCGCGGAGGGCCTGCGTGACCTGGATGCAGAGTTCGCGCGTCGGGGTGAGGACGAGCCCCTGCACGTCGCTCTCGGAGGGATCGACGTATTGCAGCATCGGCAATCCAAACGCCGCCGTCTTGCCGGAGCCAGTCTGCGCCTGTCCGATTACATCCGAGCCCTCGAGCAGTGGCGGGATCGCCTGCTCCTGAATCGGACTCGGAGCCTCGTAGCCGACGTCGTGAATCGCCGCGAGGATATCGGGCGCCAGTCCGAGCTCAGCGAACGTGGTCATTTGTCCCGCACGATAGAGCTCGGAGATGCGCCGACGAGAGACGGCCCGCCGAAGCGGGCCGCATTCCCATGCAAATGTCGATTGAGCCTGAGCGGCTGACGCTTAGAGCGCCTGGACGTTCGCAGCGTTCGGTCCCTTGGGACCGACCGTGGCCTCGTAGGAGACCTTCGCGCCCTCTGAGAGCGACTTGAAGCCGCTGCCTACGATCGCCGAGTGGTGGACGAACAGGTCCTTGCCCTCGTCGTCGGGCGTGATGAAGCCGTAGCCCTTTTCATCGCTGAACCATTTGACGGTTCCGGTTGCCATGTGTTTCCCTCCAGGGATGTTGTGTGCTGCGAAACGCGGGAGGTGCACGAGGCAACAACTACGGACGCTGGCACTGATTTGCCGCGCCAAAATGCGCGGTACAGACCAAGTGTAGCTGTCCGGCTTGACAGGCGATGTTTCGGTTCCTAATCTTTAGGTACCGTATCGATACCCCGACCCGGAGACCGAGCTACATGGCCTCTGCCACGGACCGAACCGGCAGCTCCACCGACCGCATCGACGCCTACGTCTGGCGCATCAGCGCCGTGGTGATCATCGGGGCGATCATGTCGATCCTCGACACCACGATCGTCAACGTCGCGCTGGCCACACTGTCGCGCGAGCTCCACGCAACCATCGATCAGATCCAGTGGGTCGTGACCGGCTACATGCTCTCGCTGGCCGCCGTGATCCCGGTCACCGGCTGGGCGGCGCGGCGCTTCGGCGCCAAGCGCGTCTATATCACCTCCCTGGTTCTGTTCACCGGCGGCTCGGCGCTCTGCGGTCTGGCTACGTCGACCACCGAGCTGATCGTGTTCCGGGTGATCCAGGGCATCGGCGGCGGGATGATTCTGCCCATCGGTCAGTTGATGATGGCCGATGCGGCCGGGCCCAAGCGCATGGGCCGGGTGATGAGCATCGTCGCGGTGCCGGCGATGCTGGCGCCAATCCTCGGTCCCACGATCGGCGGGCTGATCCTCGACAACGCCAGCTGGCGCTGGATCTTCTTCGTCAACGTCCCGATCGGCGTGATCGCCGTGATCGCGGCCGTGCGGGCGCTCCCGCGGATCGAAACCGGCCCGGCCGGCCGGCTGGACGCCCGCGGCCTGGCGCTGATGGCGACCGGGCTGCCGCTGCTGACCTACGGCCTGGCCGAGATCGGAGCCACCGCCAGCTTCACCTCGCCGAAGGTCGTCATCCCGTGCCTGCTCGGGCTCGTGCTGATCGCGAGCTTCGCTGTCCACGCGCTGCGGGTTCCTCAGCCGCTGCTCGACCTACGGCTGTACCGTCGACCCACATTCGCCTCGGCGTCGTTTGCCATGTTCTGTCTTGGCGCGGCGTTGTTCGGGGGTCTGATCCTGCTCCCGCTGTACTGGCAGGACGTACGGCACATGAGCGTCGTGGACACGGGCCTGCTGACCGCGCCCCAGGGCCTCGGGATGGCGCTCGTGCTGCCGCTGTCCGGGAGGCTGACCGACCGCGTGGGCGGGGGACCACCGGCGTTGTTCGGAGTCATCCTGACCACGGTGGCGACGGTGCCGTTCGGCCTCATCGGAGCGCATACATCGGTCCTGCTGCTCTCGATCGCGATGCTGATCCGCGGGATGGGGATTGGATTTGCCTTCATGCCCGCGATGTCGGCCGCGTTCGCCTCGCTGCGCCGCTCGGAGCTCGCTAACGCGACCCCGCAGCTCAACGTGCTGCAGCGAGTGGGGGGGTCGATCGGCACGGCGGTGCTGGCGGTCGTGCTCCAGCGCGCCCTCGTCGGCACGCACACGGATGCCGGTGCGGCGGCCGCCTACGGAACGGCGTTCTGGGCCTCAGCGGGCATCACCGCTTTGGCCATCCTGCCCTGCATCATCCTCGTCCGCGCCGAACGAGCGGCGCGGTCGGCGCCGGGCGTCGAGGACGACGCTGAATCCGCGCAAGCGCTGGCGGAGGCCGTCGCCGCGTGAGCACCGAGCATTCACGGCTGTTCTCGGCCACCAGCTCGGCCACCAGCGACGACGACGGTCCCGAGCGCATGCAGGCGTCCGACGAGCTCGGGCGATCGTTCAAAGCGCTGCTGGCGGCAGTGCGGCGGCTGCGCGGTCGCGAGACCAGACAGCATGGCGGTCTCAGCAACGCGCAATACGGCCTCCTGTTCGGACTCTGCGAGCACAGCGAGCTCTCCTCCAGCGAGCTGGCCAGCGCCGCCGATCTGGCCCCCGCGACCGCGACCGAGATGCTGGAGGGACTGGCGGCGGCAGGACTCGTCACGCGCGAGCGCTCCGAGCGCGACCGGCGGGTGGTCCTGATCTCGCTCACCGCTCGCGGGCGCACGCTGGTCGAGGAACGCCGGGAGCACTTACAGCCCCGGTGGCGCGCGGCGTTGGCCGAGTTCAGCGACGACGAGCTGCGCTGCGCTGCCCGCGTCCTGGACCGCCTCCAGGACATGTTCGACGAGCTCCCCGAAGAGGTCTGAGTAGCCCCGCTCTGCCTCCGGCCCCACTCCTGCCTCCGGCTCGGCCCCGCCCTGGCTCCGGCCCGGCCCCCTTCGGCCCGGCTCGGCCCCGCCTCGCAGGTGTTTCCCGCCAATTTGGATCGCAGCAGGGGCTTACGGGGTAGTGTCGGGCCCCGGTCCTGGGTTGGTGGCGGTGGTCAGCCCGCCGCCGCTGATGGCTCGGCGGACGAGCCCGGGGGCGAGGAGTCGCAGTCCGGCCGCCAGCGCGTAGAACCGCGGGACGTACCGCTCAGCCCGGCCGCCCGGGCCGGCGTCAAAGATCGCCTCCGCCACCCGCTCGGGCGTGGACACGAGCCACCGCGTCCGGGCGTGGGCGAGCAACTCCGCCGACGGGAATCCCTCGGTCTTGACGAACCCGGGCAAGACAAGTCCGACGTGGACTCCGTGCGGACGCTCTTCCCCGTAGAGCGCGTCGCTCCAGCCGGCCAGGGCGAACTTGCTGGCGGAATACGCGCCAGAGTTCGGCCGCGCCACCCGTGCCGCGGTACTCGCGACGTTGACGATTGATACGCGCGGGCTCACGTCCGCGTTGGTTGCCCCGGCGGTTCTCCGGAGTAATGGCAGCAATGCCTCGGTCAGGCGCACCGGCGCCTCGAAGTTCAGCCGCATATGCCGCTCGATGCCTGCCCAGCCTGCCTCGGCAAAGCGCCCGCGCCACGAGGCGCCGGCATTGTTGACCAGCAGGTGAAGCTCGCCGTGCTCCCGCTCCACCACCTCCCGCACCCGCGCGGGCGCGTCGGGTTCGGTCAGATCGATGGCGATCACGGTGGCCCCTCCGAGTTCGTGGGCGAGCGCTTGCAATCGCTCTTCTCGCCGCGCTACGAGCAGCAGCCGCGTCCCCGGCTCACGTGCCAGCCGTCGTGCCGTGGCCTCGCCGATCCCGCTCGATGCACCGGTGATGAGTGCGACGAATGCCATCGCGGAGCCAGCCTAGCCGGAACCCACGCGGTCGGGCACCCTGCGAGGGGGGCGTGCTGAAACATTGCCGATGCTGACGAGTTTTTCAGCACACCCCCGCCAGGCCCGGGTGTTCAGCCCACTCCGGCCGCGAACACCGAGTTTGGCTCGTAGCCGCCGAAGCTGACGCTGCGGGCGAGCGGGAGCCGGTCCTTCACGATCACGCAGTAGGTCCGCGTGCCGGCGAGGTTCGACACGCACGTGCGGTAGATGCTGCCGGGCTCGATCGTAAACGTGTTCATGTCGACGAGGTTGCGGCGAAACTCGTCTGGCGCGCGGTCCCCGATCCAGGCCTCGGCGCGGGCGAGCGCGTCGCCCAGCGCGCGCTGCTGCGCGATCAGGGTGGGACGATGGCTGAGCCCCACCGCCAGCACCGCCGCCGTGACCAGGAGCACAGCGCACGTGCCGGCGTAGTTACGCGCAACCACAACCGGCAGATCCGCCCGCGCGCGCCGCAACACGGCACCGAGCGGCCGCGACAGCAGGACCACCGCAATCAGGTTCAGCACCAGCCCCGCGAGCACGGCGG
>Ga0302326_10016787_pt1 | contig 15299 bp, 13 predicted proteins | sample Palsa_T0_3_FD_202264 | JGI IMG/M metagenome (GOLD analysis project Ga0302326, IMG submission 202264) | Peat permafrost microbial communities from Stordalen Mire near Abisko, Sweden - Palsa_T0_3 | ecosystem: Environmental > Terrestrial > Soil > Palsa > Peat permafrost | place: Sweden: Abisko...
TGGGCGGGGGGGCGAGGTCGACGGGCGCCGCGGCGATCCGTCGAGCCACGTCGAGCACCATGGCGTCCCGGCGATCCAGGATCTTGCCCAGCGGTCGGATGGCGGTGGGGCCGTTCGGCCGCTCGACCGGGGGCACCGTGCGCAGGTACGAGACGATCGCCAGGACGTCGGCGTCGGGCAGCCAGCGGAAGTCCTGCGCCGGCATGAACATGAGCGAGTGCCCGTCCTTCTTGACGCCGTACCGAATGAGGCGCGCGAGCTCGCCGTCGCTGTACGCCGCGCAGAGGCCGGCGCTGGTGATGTCGGGCGGGGAGAAGACCATGACGGGGCCCATCTCGGTGGTGGGGCCGCCGCCGAGGTCGGAACCGTGGCAAAGCCTGCCCGAGCAGGCGCCGACGGAGTTGGTCAGGTGCTTGCCGCGAGCGATGACCGCCGGATCGGTCGACCGGACGACCTCGGGAATGGGGACGTCGTAGACCTTGTCCATGCTCGCGTTGAACCGCGAGATCTGGACGCCCGCGTAGCTGGCGACCGCGACGACGGCGACGACGACGACCGCCACGACGCCCAGAAGTATCTTTTTGACCATGGTCCTCAGTCGCGCGCCCCAGACCCGGGGCGCGACCTCCCGAGCGCGCGATCCTAGCGAGCTATGCCGCGCATGACCACGATAGGTTTTCCCTCTTTCGACGAGGCCTCGAGGTCGATCCAGCACGAGAGCGCCCAGTCGTCGTCGCCCTCGGGATCGGAGATGACCTGGACGACGTCCCACGCGCCCGGGGCGCCGGGCCGGATGCGCGACTTGTCGGGCGAGCGGGATCCGGGATCGAGCCGCATCGCCGCGTGCTCCTCGTAGAAGGGCGCGAGGGCCGTCTCGAACGTCGAGGCGGACCAACGCTCGGCGTCTGCGGTGGCCGTGACCATCGAAGCGGCCGAGGCCCAATCCTTTCTGGCGAGGGCCCTTATGATCTGGAACATTGCGCCACGCACGAGGACCGTGAAGGCGCGTTCGTCGCGGGTGACGTCGAACGGCTCGGATGGCTCCGGCGCCACCGCGACGACGGGGCCTGCCCCGGGCTCGGGCCCGAACATCCGTTCCCACTCGTCGAGCAAGCTGCTGTCGACGGCGCGAACCATGGCCCGCAAGAACACCTCGACCTCCTCGACCTCTTCGCTCTTGGCGAGGGTCGGGACCGTCTGGACGAGGGCCTTGTAGACGTCGCTCAGGTACCGGAGAAGCGTGCCCTCCGCGCGGCCCAGCTCGTACTCGCGGACGTACTCGTTGAAGTCCATGAAGCGCTCGACCATCTCGCGTGCGATGGACTTCGGGCGCACGTCGTCGCCTCGCACCCAGGGATGCCGGCGCGCGAACGCGTTGAACGTCTCGTACACGAACTCCCGGAGGGGCTTCGGATATTCGAGTTTCTCGAGCTCCGCGATCCGCTCGTCGTACTCGACGCCGGCGGCTTTCATCTCTCCCATCTTGACCGTCTTCACCGCCTGCAGCTGCTGGCTCAGGATGAAGTCGGGGTTCTCCACGATCGACTCGACGAGGGTCAGTACGTCGAGGGCGTACGTCGGGGACTCGGGATCGAGGGCACCGAGCGTCTCCACGAGCCAGAGGCCCAGCGCGTGGTGGAGCGAGAAGTCCTCCTGCAGGTCGCCGTGGGCGCGCGGCCGCTTGGAGATGGGGTCGATTTCGAGAATGCCCGCCTCGAGGAGCGTTCCGATCATGGCGCTCGCCTCGCGGCCGAGGATGCGCCGCTGCGCACGCCGCTCGTGAGACCGATGAATGAGGCGCGCGATGTCGCGGCACCCTCCGCCGGGACGTTGCAGCACGTTCAGGATCATCCCGTGCGAGATGCGGAACCTCGAGACGAGCGGCTCGGGCTGCGCGGCGACGAGACGGTCGAACGTCGACCGGTCCCAGTGAACGTACCCCTTGTCGGGCGGCTTCTTGCGGACGATGCGCTTCATCTTGACCGGGTCGCCCGCGGCCTTTTGCTCGAGGCGCCGGTTCTCGACGACGTGCTCGGGGGCCTGCGCGAGCACGTACCCTTGCTCGTCGAACCCTCGCCGGCCCGCGCGCCCGGCGATCTGCTGGAACTCGCGCACGCTGAGGACCGCCGTCTTCTCGCCGTCGAACTTGCAAAGGCGGGCGAAAAGGACGGTGCGGATCGGCACGTTGACGCCGACGCCCAGCGTGTCGGTCCCGCTGACGATGGCGAGGAGGCCCTTCTGCGCGAGCCCCTCCACGAGCAGGCGGTATTTGGGCAATAGGCCAGCGTGGTGCACGCCGATCCCGTGGGCGATGAAACGGCGGACTTCCTTGCCGTATGGCGTGTCGAACCGCACCCCGCGGCGCGTGACCTCGTCCGCGATGGCCTTCTTGCGGTCTTTGGTCAAAAAGTCCACGCTCATGAGGTTTTGCGCCGTCTCGGCGGCCGCGCGTTGCGTGAAATTGACGACGTAGGCGGGCGTGCGGCCCGTCCGATCGAGCTCGAGGATCGTCTCCTGGAGCGAAGTCTCGCGGTACTCGAAGGCGAGCGGCACCGGACGAACGCTCGAGCGCACCGTCACGCTCGGCCGGCGCGTGAGGCGGGTCAGCGCCTTCTCGAACGCGTCCGTCGGTCCCAGCGTCGCGCTCATCAGCAAGAACTGCGAGCGCTCGAGGACGAGCAGCGGGATCTGCCATGCGACGCCGCGCTCGCGGTCGGCGTAGTAGTGGAACTCGTCGGCAATGACGCAGTCGACGCCGGCATCCCTGCCGCGCCTCAGCGCCAGGTTGCTCAGGATCTCAGCCGTGCAGCACACGATGGGGGCGTCGCGGTTCACCGACGCGTCCCCCGTGACGAGGCCGACCGAGTCGGCTCCGAACTCGCGACAGAGCGCGAAGAACTTCTCGCTGACGAGGGCCTTTACGGGAGCCGTATAAAAGCTGCGCTTCCCCTGGCTGATGGCGAGGAAATGAAACGCGAGCGCGACGAGCGACTTGCCGCTCCCCGTGGGCGTCGCCAGAACGACGTTGTTGCCCGAATAGAGCTCCAGCATCGCTTGCTCCTGCGCGGGGTAAAGCCCAAGACCAAGCGCACCCACGTGCCCCAGAAAGAGGCCGAGGAGCTCGTCGGGCGACGAGGACCCCGCGCGAGGCGGGATGCGGTCCGAGAGAATTGCGGGCGATGTGGACATCGGAGAAAATGGCAAACGCGTGCAATCGCGGCTTCATAGCATCGTCGAATCGTTACTTGACGAATTCGTTGAGCAGCGCTAAGACGAAAACATGGTCCACGTGCCCAATTGCCGGATGCCCTCGATGCTCCGTCTCCGTAAGGCTAGTCGCCTTACCGCGGCGAACATTCGCGCCGCCGCGAATACGGCGAACAAGCACGTAAAGCCGCTTTGGGCCGTCGAGGCCCAACCCTAGGCAGCCCGCTCCAAGCGCGATCGCGCAGCGAAGGCCGCCCGGGGTAACCCGAGGCGGCCTTCGACGTTTTCGGGCTCCGAATCGGACGCACCCCGGCTCCTCCGCCTCGCGGAGGAACCCTACGTTACCAAGCGCGTGCCCGCCTGTAGGCACGTCGCGACGCCACCACTCCATGCCGCGGGAGCCAAGTCATGTATTTGTCCAAAACTCATATTCATCTGTGCGTAGAGGATGCTTGCCAATCGGCGACGTTCTACGAAGCTTTGCTCGGCGCGCCGCCGGCACGTCAGAGCTCCGTCGCGGCAGTCTTCGACTTCGACTCGCCGCCGCTCGTGCTGACGGTCGAGGAGCGGTCTCACCGGGGGCGGCCCAAGGCGGCGAGGCGGGGCGGCACGGGGCGCTTTTCGCTGGTGGTGACCCAGCCGCAGCACGTCGGCCACGCCGCCATCGCGCTCCGGCGCGCGGGCGTCCAGCTCCGCCTAGAAGACCAAGCGATCGAGGCCGAAGACCCCGATGGCAACGCGTGGCGCGTGCGCTTCGTCGAGTCCGCCCCTGGCCGCTCCGTGCAGGCGATCTGAGGGACGGCAGAGACCGCGGCGGCGTCGAGAACGACACAGGAGACGGCCATGAGAAAAGGGAGCGCGCGAACGGCGTACGGGGTCCTTCTGACGATCTGCTTTTGCCACATGAACAACGACATGTTGCAGTCGCTCGTCATCGCGTCTTACCCGACGATCAAGGAGAACTTCCATCTCTCGTTCGGCCAGATTGGTCTGGTCACGCTGGCCTATCAGGCGACCGCGTCGCTCCTGCAGCCGCTCATCGGTGCCGTCGCCGATCGTCGGCCCAGCCCTTACGCGCTCCCCGTCGGGACGCTCTTCACCGGCGCGGGGCTCGTGGTCCTGTCGACGGCGCCGACGTTTCCGATGCTCATCGCGGGCGCGTGCGTGCTCGGGATCGGGTCTTCCGTGTTCCACCCGGAGTCGTCGCGCGTCGCCCGGATGGCCGCGGGGGGCCGGCCAGGCCTTGCCCAATCGCTGTTCCAGGTCGGCGGCAACATCGGCGGGGCCCTTGGTCCGCTGGGAGCCGCGGTCGTCGTGCTTCGTTGGGGACAGCGCAGCTTGGGTGCGTTCTCCCTCTTGGCGCTCGTCTCGACGGCAGCCCTCGGCGCCGTGGGCCTCTGGGCAAAGCGCGCCCTAGAGGAGCAACGGGCCCAGTCCCGCCGTGAAGGCCTCGGCCCACGCTCTGCGCTCGACTCGGAGAGCGCGCCGCCCCTCTCGAAGGCGCAAGTCAGGACGTCGCTCGCCATCCTTTTGGTCCTGATTTTCTCGAAGTTCGTCTACCTCGCCTCTTTCTCGAGCTACTACACATTTTACCTCGTCGAGCATTTTGGTCTCCCCGTCGCGAGCGCGCAGTTTCACCTCTGCAGCCTCGCGGGCGCCGTCGCCGCGGGGGCGCTCGTGGGCGGCTGGATGGGCGACGCCTTCGGACGCAAGCGCGTCATCTGGTTCTCCATCGTCGGCGCGCTCCCGTTCGCGCTGGCGCTGCCCTACGTGGATCTCGCGTGGACGGAGATCTTGACGGTCGCGATCGGGTTCATCCTCGCGTCCGCTTTCCCGGCCGTCGTGGTGTATGGGCAGGAGCTCATTCCCAACCGGGTCGGGATGGTCTCCGGGTTGTTCTTTGGACTGTCCTTCGGCGCCGCCGGCCTGGGCGCTGGACTACTCGGCAAGCTCGCCGACGCGAGGGGCATCGACTACGTGTACCGCGTCGTATCGTTCCTCCCGGCCATCGGGCTGCTCGCTGCCATGTTGCCTGACCTCGGGCGCCGCAGCAGGGCCAGCCGTGTGCCCGCCGACGCAGCGCCGAAAGCAGCTGATGGGCTCGCAGAGGGGGGGGTGGCCGACACGCCGTGAGGCCTCGGATTCAACTACAGTGCGGTCATGGCTCTGGATCTCGCTCTGGTCGGCAAGGAGGGCGCGCCCTCGGTGTTCGAGTACGCCTGGAAGGACGTGGTCCTCTACGCGCTCGGCGTCGGCGCCAAGAGCGACGAACTGGACCTCCTCTACGAAGGTCGGGGACCGCAGGTCCTGCCGTCGTTCGCCGTCGTGCCGAAGTTTGCGCCGATGCTCGACTTGCTGGCGGGGACGGGCGGCGACCTGGCGATGATCATCCACAACGCCGAGCGCATCACGGTGCACGAGCCGATCGCCCCCGCAGGCAAGCTCGTGACGACCGCGAAGGTCCGAGGGATATACGACATGCGCCGTTTCGCACACGTCCTCGTCGACACGCGCACGAACGACGCGCGAGGAACGCTCGTGATGGAGACGACGTCGACGATGATCTTTCGCGATGCGGGCGGCTTCGGCGGCGAACCAGCGCCCAAGGATCCCGTCCCCGTCGAGCGGCCGAAGGACACCCCGCCGACGTTCTCCATCGAAGAGACCACGTCGCCCGAACAGGCCCTTCTCTACCGACTCTCCGGCGACCACAACCCGCTCCACGCCGATCCCGAGTTTGCGCGCCGTGTCGGGTTCGAGCGCGGGCCCATCCTGCACGGGCTATGCACCTTCGGCTTCATGGTGCGCCACGTGGCGCGCGCCCTGTGCGGAGGCGACGTTTCTCGCGTGCGCTCGGTGGAGGCGCAGTTCCGCCGGCCCGTCTGGCCGGGCGACACCCTCGTCACGGAGGGATGGGTCGTGCGGCCCGGGGCCGTCGCGCTGCGCGTCCGGGTCAAGGAGCGCGACGACGCCGTCATCACGGGCGCGTGGGCGCTGTTGCGCTGAACGCTACACGACCCGTTCGATCACGACTCCGCCGCTGCGCCGCAGGGCGCCGACATCGACCTCGGCGTCGACGGCGCGTTTCCCGCGGACGATGAGCCACCGCAAGGCGTTGCGCATCGCGCGCACCGCACGAAGGGCCGCCGCGAGGCTCGGAAAGACCCAGGCGAGCGTCCCGGGCTGGCTCTCGCGCCACTCGTAAATGACGAGCGTCACGGCGCCGGAGGAGGTGGGCGCCGCGGTCGATTCGAACCTCTGGAGGCGGCTCCGCATGTGTTCCTCCTTGGAAGCGATTCGATGGTAAGTCCATTCCTCAAGGTCGCAAGCGGGCGCGCCGGTCGCATAAGGATAAGATGACGGCGTGAACCACGCGCAGTCGTCTGTGACGCCGGCGTCGCAAACGGCCGACGCGTCGCCACGTCCAGCTTCGCCCCGTGTGACCAGTCCGTCACGCGGAGTGTGGCCGCTGCTCCCCCTGGCGCCGGCGACGGTGGTTCTCGTGGGGATCGCCGTGGCCGCGGCCATCGGTGCGTTCGGCGTGTCGAACCTCGCGACAGCGAGCGACGACCACGCCGCAGCCAGGGCCGCGCTGCTCGCGTCGAGCCTCGGCGCGAGGCTTTCACAACTCCCGAGGTCTGAACGCCTAGAGGCCATGCAGCACGCCGCTCGCAAAACGGGTGCCGAATTCATCGTCGTGTCGCGGGAGGGTGCGACGCTGCTCGATGCGAGCCTCGGGATGTCGGACCGTCCCGCACTCAAACGCGTCATCGAGGCCGAGACGGGCGAGGCGATCACGGGGCTCGGCCGCGTCCGCTTCGCCTCCCAGGTGCTCGATCCGCCCGCGCAGGTCCTTGTGGCGTTCGTCCGCGAGCCGAGCGCCCCCGAAGGAGCCCCGGCGCTCTTGCGCGCCCTCGTCGCGCTCACGACGCTGCTCGTCGGCGTTGCGGCAGCCGTCGCCTACGCCGTGGCCCGCGACGCAGACCGCGACGTCGAATTCGTCGGCCGTCGCGTGCGCGGAATGATTCATGTGCGGTCCGAGCCCACCGGCGAGGCCGTGCCCGTGCGCACGATGGACGAAGTGGGCGCCTTGACCGTGGCGTTCAACGAGCTTGTCGAGCGGTTCGCCGCGGCCCAGTCGAGCTACCAAAGCGACCTCGAGCGTGTTCGGGCGGCCGACCGGGACCGCGCGGCATTTCTCGCCGCCGTGAGCCATGAGCTGCGAAGCCCCCTCAATGCCATCCTCGGCTTCGCCGACATCCTTGCGACCGAGGTCGACGGACCGCTCACCGGCGAGGCTCGCGAAGAAGTCGAGCAGATTCGTGGCTCGGGCAAGCACCTGCTCGACCTCATCAATGACATCCTCGAGCTCAGCGCCCTCGAGAGCGGACAGCTGCAGCTGTCGCGGACGCGGGTCGATCTGGCCGCGGTCGCTTCGGACGTCGTGCGCGAGGCGGCGGGCCTCGTGGGAGCGCGTCCCGTCGCCGTGCACCTGCGCGGGGGCGGCGGCATCCACGCCCGCGCGGACGCCAAGCGGGTAAGGCAAATCCTGACCAACCTCGTAGGCAACGCCATCAAGTTCACGCAGCGCGGCGAGGTCGTCGTGTACGTCGGTCGGGAGGGGCCCTTCGCGCGGCTGACCGTCAGCGACACGGGGCCCGGGATCAGCCCCAAGGAGCGCGCGGAGATCTTCCAGGAGTACAAGCAGACGAAGGAAGAGAGAGCTCGCCGGCGCGGCACGGGCCTCGGTCTCGCGATCACGCGACGGCTGGTCCAGATGCACGGGGGTTCGATTCGCGTCGACAGCGAGCTTGGACGCGGGTCCACGTTCGACGTGCTGCTGCCGACCTGGCCGGACGGCCTCCCCGGGAGCGGGTCGTGAACGGATCGCCGCGTGGTCTCGTGACGCGACTCGTCGCGATTCAGGCGGCGGCTTGGGGAGGCAAAGAGGTGCTCGTCGTCCTCTTTGCCCCGCGGCTCCTGCTGCTCGATCCGAGCGTCATCGAGGGGAGCGCGCATCTGGTCGTGTGGGGGTGGGGGGCAACCGTTGCCATCGTGGTCCTGGCCACCTTGATCGTGGCGCGAGGGTTTCGCCCGCTGCTGCGGGAGCTCGGCGCCGGTGGGACCGACGTCGAGCCGGCCGAAGTGCACGCCCTCTATGCGGCGCCGGCGCGCCTCGTGTGGGTCGATCTGGCCGGGACGCTGGTGCTCTCGGCGGCGACGCTCTTCCCGCCGATCCGCCCGGAGACGAATGATCTGTATACGCAGGTGGAGCTGGCGCTGCTCACGGTGACGATGGCCAGCGTGGCGGCGCTGCCCGCGTATCTCATGATGCGCGCCTCCACGGCGCGGGTGCTCGAGCTCGTGCCCGTGGCGGCCTCGCGCGAGGCCATCGATTCGATGGGCACTCAAGAGCGCCGGATGGCGCGCGTGCGTCAGAGATTGCTGGCGGCGGTCTGGGCTCCGGTGGCATTCGTTGCCGTGGGCGCCGCGCTCCTCGTGCACGCGCACCTGCGCGCGTTCGACACCTCTTCGCGCCAGAACGACGCAGCGGAGCTCGTACAAGGGGTCCTCGACCTGGTCGACGCCGACGGGCGCGGTCGAAAGGCGGCCATCGACGCGGCGCATACCCGGGGGCTCGACATCGAGCAGTTTCGGTCGGACGCGCTCTTCTCGGTCACGCGCACCGACGACGGCAGGACGACGCTCGAGGTGCCCGTGGTCGACGGCCATGCGGTGGCCACGTTCGAGACGGCCCGCCTGAGTCCTGGCATCGGCGGCACGCTTGGGTTGGCGCTCGCGGCCATCGCCGTGGCCGGCGGTCTCGGATTGCGCATCGGAAAGGCGTTCGCCGACGACGTGGCGCTTGCCGAGCACGAGCTCGCGTCGGCCGGAGTCGCCGACGTCCTGCGCGGCGGCCGGATCCAGGGAGACGCCCGCTTCCAGTCCGTGGCGGATCTCATGAATGCGGCCAACGAGCTCGGGGCGGTGTTCCGGGAGTTCGCCAGCGCCCAGCAGCGCGCCATCGGCGCACGAACCGCGACCGAGCGCATGCGGGGCCTGTTTCTCGCGTCGATGAGCCACGATCTCAAGGCACCGCTCAACGCGATCCTCGGTTTCGCCGGACTGGTGTCGCGCGGCGCGCTGACGGACGGGCAGCGCGAGAGCGTCGCGATCATCGAGCAACGAGGGCGCGAGCTTCTCTACCTCATCGACACGATCCTCGACGCGGCGCGGGTCGAGGCCGGGCAGCTCACCGTCTCGCCCGAGTGGACGCGTGTCGGCGACCTCGTCATGCCGGCCGTGCTCGACGCGCGTGAGCTGAAGGAAGGCGGAAACGTCGACATCGTCGGCGAGATCCAGCCGGGCGTGCCGCGCGTGCTGGCCGATCCCGCGCGCCTCATCCAGGCCCTCACGGCCATCATCCTCGTGGCGTCGCGCTTCGCCGATCGGGGCAACGTGGTCGTGCGCGCGTCGATGCCGGCGAGCAGCGAGCAGCTACGCATCGACGTCGACGTCACCGGGCGCGGGATCGCGCCGGCGGACCAGGAGAAGCTCTTCGACGCGTTCAAGCACGCCGACCGCGCTCGCCGGCACGGCAGCCTCGGCCTGGGACCGTCACTGGCGAGGTCGATTGTCGAGCTCCACGGCGGCGCGATCGACGTCGAGACGACGCCCGCGGGGGCCATCGTGTTCCACGTCTGGGTGCCGAGCGAGCGCGGCGCCTCGCGGGCATGAGCGTCCGCCAGACGCTATACGGAACGCGATGACCCCGGCGCTCTCCAGGGCTCAGATCCGCGCGTTCGACGCGGCGGCGGTGGCCGGCTCGCGCGTTCCAAGCCTCCTACTCATGGAGAACGCCGGGCGCGGTGCGACCGATGTCCTGCTGCGCGAGTGGCCGCACGCCGTCGGCGCTCCCGTGACGATCGTCTGCGGGACGGGCAACAACGGCGGCGATGGCTTCGTCGTGGCGCGGCACCTGCTCGTGCGCGGCGCGTGCCCGCAGGTGTTTCTCGCCGGCGATGCGCAAAAGATGTCCCCGGACGCGCGAGCCAACTTCGACGCATGGCGCGGCGTCGGCGGCGAGGTGCACGTGCTCTTGTCGAGCAACACGCTCGAGGCGTCGCGTGAGCGGATGGCGAAGAGCGCGGTCCTCGTGGACGCCCTCTTCGGCACGGGTCTCGATCGCCCGATCGAGGGCTTTCTCGCCGCGGTCGTCGAGGCGATCAACGGGCTCTCCGTGCCTCGGCTGGCCCTCGACATCCCGTCGGGTCTCGACTGCGACACGGGGGTGACTCTCGGCGTCGCCGTGAGCGCGGACGCGACGGTGACCTTCGCTCACCCCAAGCTCGGACTGCTCACGCCCAACGGCGCCCGGCTCGTCGGTCGGCTGCACGTCGTCGACATCGGCGTCCCCGGGGCCACGATGGGTGGGACCGAGCGGTGGGCGGGTTTGATCGAGCCGTCCGACGTATCCGCTTGGACTTCGCCGCGCGCACCCGGCGCGCACAAGACGTCCGCGGGGCACGTCCTGGTGGCGGCGGGGTCGCCGGGCAAAGTGGGCGCGGCGCGACTCGTAGCGCGTGGGGCGATGAGGGCCGGGGCGGGCGTCGTCACCCTCGCGACCTGGCCCGAAGCCGCGGGCGCGCTCGAATCGCAGGTCACCGAAGAAATGACCGCGCGCATCGATCGCGCGTCGATCGCGACGAGCCTCGCCGCGTTGACCGAAGGTAAGCGCTCCGTCGTCGTCGGACCGGGGTTCGGCGTCGATGACGACACGCGCGCCGCGGTCAACGCTCTGTGGTCGTCGTGGCAAGGGCCCCTCGTCGTCGACGCCGACGCGCTCACCGTTCTTGCGGGACGCCCACCGCTCCCCCTCGCGTCGAAGAACGCCGTGTTGACGCCGCACCCTGGAGAAATCGCGCGCCTTCTCGCGACGACGGCGGCAGAGGTCGAACGTGACCGCTTCGGCAGCGCGCGCGCGCTCGTCGCCAAGACGGGGGCCGTGGTCGTCCTCAAGGGTGCCCACACCATCGTCGCGGCGCCCGACGGCCGCCTTGCCATTAGCCCGGTGTCGTGTCCTGCCCTCGGCACCGCCGGATCCGGCGACGTGCTGTCGGGCGTCATTGGTGCCACGTCATGCTCGCTGCCGGCGTTCGAGGCGGCGTGCGCCGGAGTGATGTTGCACGCGCTCGCCGGCGAAGCGTGGTCCCGTGCGCACGGGGGCGCGGACCGCGGCTTGCTGGCTCACGAGATCGCCGACTGGATCCGGCGGTGATCCCGGCTAGCCGCGCGGGCTCCAGGGCACGTCGGGAACGCCGGCCGTGGCGTTGGCGCGTCGTGCAAGCGCGAACAGCAGATCGCTCAGGCGATTGAGATAGACGACGAGTTGGTGTCTCGGCGGCGCGTCGGCGAGGGCAAGGACGGCCCGCTCTGCACGGCGGCACACGGTGCGCGCCACGTGGAGCGAAGCGGCCTGCGGAGCGCCGCCGGGGAGGACGAAGGTCTTCAGGGGAGGGCACGCGCCGTCCGCATCGTCGATGGCACGTTCGAGGCGCTCGACATCCGCATCGCCGAGAAGCTCCATCTTCAGCTTCGCCTCGCGCCCGGGGACGCACGCCAGCTCTGCTCCCAGCGTGAACAGGTCTTCTTGCACCCTCGCCAAGGTGCCGTCGACGTCCGGGGAAAGGCCGGTCGACCGCGCGAGGCCGATCGCGGCGTTCGTCTCGTCCACGGTCCCGTAGGCCTCGACGCGTGGGCTTGCCTTCGGGAGGCGCGCGCCGCCAAAGAGCCCCGTCGTGCCGTCGTCGCCCGTCTTCGTGTAGAGCTTCATCCGCGGCGCATCGTCGCCCCGCGGGGCGCCTCGGACAAGCCCGCAGGCGCGGTCACGCGCGATGAATGGCGGCGGCTTGCGTCTGCGCTTCCGTCGTGACGTACTGCTGGTAGGCGCTGAGGGCGGCCTTGACGAGGTCGGACGCGTCGCCGAGGGCCTGGTTGTCGGACTGAACGCTGTACTGGGCCACCGTCGCGGCGGCTTGGTCGCCTTTCACGTCCGCATCGTCGTTGGCCTCCTTCGAGGTAAGGATGCCGTCGCAGAGGCCCTGGAAGGCCTTCATCAGAGCGCCGTCCTGGCTGCTGCTGCTGGCGCCGGGGGTGGAGTCGCCCGCCGCGGCATCGCTCGCCTGCACGCACGCCGTCATCACTCCGAGTCCGAAGTCCGTCCACCCCTGCGTCTGCAGGAGCGACGCCTTGTTGTGCATGGCCTGCACCGCGGCGTCGTCTTCATGTTCTTCGAGCAGCTCGTCGGACTGCCGGCTGCTCCGGTCCGCTTGTTCCGCCTGCGTGCCCTCGCGTACCTCGAGGATCGCGAGGGCCGCCTCCGGATCGGTGCCGAGAGGAAGGAGGGGTTCTGTCGTGTTGGCGAGGGTCGAAAGGGAAGGGTTCGTCGCGGCTACCGTCGTCATGGTCATCCTCGGACGCGAAAGGACGCGGCGGTGACGCGCGTGTCGTCGTTGGTTTCAATCGCCTGGGTCAGCTCGGCCAGGGCACCCTGCTGCACCTGGCTCGCGTTGCTCAAATCGGACAGGGCGTCGTGCTCTCGAGTGGACAGGAGCGAGAGTTGGTCCTGCGCCTGGGCGGCATCGGCTTGCGCGTTCTCGGCGTCGGCGGCGAACTGGCCGGTGCGCAGGCGTGCCAGTCCCTCGCCAGCGCTTGCGACGGCCGTCGTCACCTCGGCCACAGCTTCGACGGGCCCGGCCACGGGACCGAGGACGGGCGCCGCCTCTGCGACCGCGGTCGATATCACGGTGACGTCGGTGAAGATCTTGCCGAGGTCGCCCCAGAAGTGAGGACTGTTCCATCCCCGGCTCAAGTCGCGGCCGGCGTCGGAGAAGGCCTCGCCGATGTGCCCGTGAGCGACGTCGCCCACGAAATCGCTCACGGCCGCGCCGATGCTCGCGAAGAAGCCGCTGCCGGACCCCGGTTGATCCGCCTGGGCGCGCTGAAGGGCCGCCTGCTCCGCCGCGCGCTCCTGGTTCTCCGTGTCCTGATTCTGCAGGACGAGCGCATTGCCGGACGCGACCCCTTGCTCGCGAAGGTCGGAGAGCGCGACGTAGAGGGCGTCCATCCCATCGTCGCAGCCGCCGAGATCGTCCGGATGCGGCGGCTCGGCCGGGCCACTCGCGCCCGACAACGAAAGCGTGGGGAACACGGGTCAATGCCCGATGTTGCCGGCGATGGTGTTCGCCTGGTCGCCGAGGGATTGAACGAGGTTCGACGTGAGGGAGATGGCCGTTTGCCGCTCCGACATCAGCGACTGGATCTGGATCATGGCCATGTCGGATCCCGAGTCGAGCGCGCTCGAGGCGCCCTGCATCTTGCTGAGGTAGGTGCTCATCTCGTCGCTCGAAAGGGTGTTGTCACCGCAGGGGCCGCTTTGGACGGGCGCAAACTGCGCTTCGTCGATGTACGGGTTCGTCGTGGTCGGCCCCGTGCCCGACCAGACCATGTTGTTGTAGGTCTGGATGAGCGGCCCGAGCTGCGAGCTGCCCGGATCGGTGTTCTGCATGTTCGTAATCACGCCTGCGAGCGACGTCTCGATCGTGCTGCACGTGCTGGGGTCGTTGTTTACGCCGTTCGAATACTGCTGAAACGACTCGATCGTCGACTGAAGAGCCTGCGAGACCTGCGTGGCGTTCCGGTCGCTCTCCATGTCGGTGCCGATCTCTCCGTCGATCGAGTCGAGCTGCCCCTGGCAGTAGCTCATGAGCGCGTCCGGGGTGAGGTTCGTCGTGCTGCCGATGGCGTTCGTCATGTCGTGGCTCCTTGGCTCTCACGTGCCCTCTCGGGCTCGCGGAGCGGGCGGTTGCGTGAAAACGCCCATAGAATGCCGCGGTGCCTACCAATGTCCGCGCCGCCCGACGCGACCGTGGCGTCGTGCTCATCATCGCGTACAAGGCCATCAAGGGCACGCTGTGGCTCGTGCTCGCCACGCTGATCGCCGCGCTCGTGCGGATGCACCTTGCCGATCGGGTCGTCAGCCTGGCCGAGGTGCTTCGGGTGCATGCGCGGCCGTGGAGCATCGAGCTCGCCAAATTGTTGCTCCGGGCGTCGAGTCGGCACGCGCTCTGGACGATCGTCACGGCCCTGTACGCCGACGGGACGTTGACCCTGATCGAAGGGTGGGCCCTCTACCACGGACGGTGGTGGGGCCCGTGGCTGGTCGTTGTCGCCACCGGGACGCTGCTCCCGTTCGAGGTCCTCGCCCTGGTGCGGCATCCGCACGCCGTGCGCGCGATGCTGCTCCTCGTCAATGCGGCCATCGTCCTTTACCTGTCCCGCGTCGCGTCGCGCCACGCCCGCACGGATGTCACGCGTCCTCTGCCACCCGAAGCAGGATCCGCTGCAAGCCCTCCCGGAACGTCGACTCCGGAGTGAGCAGGCTGACGACGAGGTACGCCTCGTCTTCGAAGTCGAAGAAATGCCCCGGGTGGGCGTGCACGCCGTCCTCTTCGAGGAACGCGAGGGCCCACGCCTCTTCGCTGCGCGTGCGTGGCAGCCGGAGCGTCGCGTACCACCCGCCTTCCACGTCGAGGAGCGAAACCGCCGAGCCCCGGACGTGCGCGTCCGTCCACGCGAGATTCGCCAGGGTCCGTGCGGTGATCGCGCCTTCGGCGACGGCGCGTGAGCCCAAGAGCGCCGGCAGGGCATGCTGCACCGGCGCGGCTACCGACAGAAACGCGTCCGCGACCACCTCGAGGCGCGCGAGGGCGCCTTCGACGTGCCCGTCCTCCCCGCTGACCGCGATCCACGCGAGCTTGAGCTGCGGGAGGGCGGCGAGCTTCGACAGGCCGCCGAGGACGAAGACCAGCGGCGCTTCCGCGGTCGAGAGCGCGCTCACCGGCGCCCCGCGCGGACGCAGCGCATAGCGCGAGAAGACCTCGTCGCTTACCAGCGGGAGGCCGAGGGCGGCGAGCATCGCAAACTCCGCCGCCGTCACGTACGAGCCCGTCGGGTTGTTCGGACTCACCGTGACGACGGCGCGTGTCCTGGCCGAGCGGGCGGCAGCGACCGCCGGGGCGTCGATGTGCCAC
>Ga0302326_10016788_pt1 | contig 15299 bp, 14 predicted proteins | sample Palsa_T0_3_FD_202264 | JGI IMG/M metagenome (GOLD analysis project Ga0302326, IMG submission 202264) | Peat permafrost microbial communities from Stordalen Mire near Abisko, Sweden - Palsa_T0_3 | ecosystem: Environmental > Terrestrial > Soil > Palsa > Peat permafrost | place: Sweden: Abisko...
GATGCGGTGGATGGTCGATCTGGCGGGGTTCGATCGACGATCCGCGCCAGGGCAATGGGTCGGGTATCATCAGCTCGACCTTCCAGCCGCGTCGCTGCAGTTCGCGATAGAAGGCGCGATTGACGTGGAGGGCGGTCGCGTGCGCGACCACAAGCATATCGATCATCGGATGGTCGCCGCGCGACAGACGGCAAGCGTCGCATCGATTTCCGCGTCGAGCGCCGCACGTGGCGAGGGGACAAAGCCTGTGGCAGCGATGCGTTCGATAGAATAGTCGATTTCCGGCCAGCTTTCGTCTGTCGCCGCCGGAGCTCGCGTGATGGCAATGTCTTTGCCAAACATCTCTCTTGCCCGTTGCCCGACAATCTCGGCGACGTCGATTATCCGCAGCGGCAGTCGTCCACCCAGGTTGAATAGTCCGTCGCCAAGCGCTGCTGCAGGCAAACCGATGACATGGCGAAGGGCGGCAGTGAAATCGCGGAGCAGGATGAAGTCGCGCCATTGGAGGCCGGTTGTGTGCAATGCGATGCGGCCTTCTCGGATCGCCTGGCGGCAAAATTCATTGCCGATCAGCGTCCAGCGATCCACCGTCGGCCACGCCGGCGCGCCAATCCCGTTCGAAAGCCGCAAGACGACGCCTTCGATCTCGCGCCTCGCCTGTGCTGCCAGCACATAATCTTCAGCCGCTCGATGCGCGATAGCGTAGGGGTGTAGGGGTCTTGGTAGGTCGATTTCGCTGATGCGTCCCTGCAGCGGTGTTCCATAGACGTGAATGGTGGACAGATAAACGAAGCGGCGGCAGCCGGCACTCTTGGCCGCAACAAGCAATTTGAGGCTCGCAAGCCCCGTCGCCACAAGCGCTTCGCCCGGGTCGTTTGCGCTCACGACTTCGTTGGGCGCCGAAAGGTGCACAACCATGTCGACGCCTTGAAGCGCAGCCTCGAGTTCATGCCTGTCCTGCAGCAGAGGATCGAGACGCACGAGGCGGCTGGATTGCGGCCAGCCCGGGGGCGCCGTCGGCACATTTCGCGTCGTACCGATGAGGATCAATGCGGAATCGTCCGCGAGCGCTACGACGAGGCGTCCCCCCAGATACCCCTTTGCTCCCGTGATCAAGATTGTCTGTGCCATCAGACCTGCCGAATCGACCAATCGTACGGAATGGCGGGATCGAAGGGATCGCGCCGCTCGACTTCGGCAGGGTCGTGCGGAATTGTGGTGCAGTTGGCCACGAGCGCCGGCGACGCTCCAGCACCGTTAAAGCCGTTCCAGACAAGTGGCGGCACGGTCACGAGATTGTAGCTGTCGGGCCCCAGTAGAATCTCCTGGATTTCCCCGCGAGTGACGCTATTCGCCCGGTCGTCAAAAAGCACGAATTTGATCTGCCCGACCGGCACCGCATAGTTGAGCGTCATGGATTTGTGGATGCGCCAGGCCTTGATGGCGCCAGGATTGATCGAGGAAAAATAGATCTCACCGAAGCCTGCGAAGTGCGGCTCATCGGCGCGCAGCATGTGCATGACCTTTCCGCGCTCGTCGACGATTTGCCGCAAGGGCGTGATACGCACGCCCTCAATCATGGGCCGCTCCTGCCGCGACGAAGTCCTTGATCTGCTGCAGCGAGAGCTCGCGCACTTCAGCGCCTTCGTGTCGCCTGCGGTACCAGGCGGTCGTAGCTTTGACCGCTTCGACACCGCCATAGGTGGGGCGCCAGCGAAGTCTGGCGAGAGCTTTGTCGATGGAAAGATGCAGAAGCGTTGCCTCATGTGCCGCATTCGGATCGATCTCCTTGCGGATAGAGCCTGCGCCCCACGCCGAGACCACCTGCGATGCCACATCTTCGACCGTCAAGAATCCGTGTCCCGGGGGGCCGAAATTCCATGCGCCCGAGAAACCCTCAGGACGGTCCAGAAGCGAAAGCGCGAGGTCGAGATAGCCGGAAAGCGGCTCAAGAACGAATTGCCACGGTCGGGTCGAGCGTGGATTGCGGATGATGATGGCCTCGTTGCTCTCGAGCGCACGAATGCAATCGGGGATGAGCCGATCGGCCGACCAGTCGCCGCCGCCGATCACATTGCCGGCGCGCGTCGTCGCACAGCCGAATGCTGCGCGTCGGGAAAAATAGGATTCGCGATAGGCCCGGAAGACAATCTCGGCGGCTGCCTTGGAGGCACTGTAAGGATCCTTGCCGCCAAGTTCGTCGTTCTCGCGATAGCCCCATACCCATTCCTTGTTGTCGTAGCATTTGTCCGACGTGATGAAGACAAGCGCCTTGACGCTATCGCAGCCGCGTATTGCCTCAAGGAGATTTGCGCCGCCCGTTACGTTGGTGGTGATCGTTGCCAGCGGATCCGCGTAAGACCGTCGCACGAGCGACTGGGCGGCCAGATGAAACACGATCTCCGGCTGCGCCTCGCGCATTGCCGATGAGAGCTTTTCAAGATCGCGAATGTCGCCGATGCGATGATCGATGCGGTCGGCCAGGCCCAGTTCGTCGAAGAGGGAGCGCTCGCCGTCGGGATCAAGCGCAAATCCCGTCACGTTCGCGCCCAGTTCGGAAAGCCAAAGCGAGAGCCACGAGCCCTTGAAGCCCGTATGCCCCGTCACCAGCACGCGCTTGCCGGAATAGCGTCTAAAGGCAGTGGCGCATGTGTCGCCGACGGCGTTCAAACTTTCCACGGCGCCTCTCCGCGCTGCCACAATTCGTTGAGGTAGGCGTAGTCGCGATAGGTGTCCATCGGATGCCAGAAGCCGTCGTGCCGGAAGACCCGGATCTCGCCATCGGCCGCCAGTTGCGTCATGGGCTCTTTCTCGAAGACGAGACCGTCGCCGCCGTCCTTCAGATAGCGGAAAATCTCCCGCGAACAGACAAAAAACCCGCCTGATATCAAACCGCCCGCAACCTGCGGCTTTTCGTTGAAGCCGACGACTTTGTCGCCCTCCGAGACGGTCAGTTCGCCGAATCGTCCCGGTGGGCGAACGCCGGTGATCGTCAGGATTTTGTTGTGGGATTTGTGAAATGCAACCAGCGCGGCGACGTCGATGTCGCCGACGCCATCGCCGTAGGTCAGCATGAAATACGGCGCATCGCCGACATAGCGTTCGATGCGGCCAATGCGCCCTCCCGTCATGGTATGAAGTCCGGTCTCGGCGAGCGTCACGCGCCAGCCTTCCGCTTCGTGGCCTTCGCCGTCCTCGATCTCGACGTGCGAATTGCGACCGAGTTGCAGCGTGACGTCGACGGTGTTGAGAGTGTAATTGAGGAAAAATTGCTTGATGGTCTGGCTTTGAAATCCCAGGCAGAGAACGAACTCCTTAAAGCCGTGGGCGCTATAGGTCTTCATGATGTGCCAGAGTATCGGGTTGGTGCCGATAGGCGTCATGGGCTTCGGGATTTCGGTCGAGACGTCGCGGATCCGGGTTCCCATGCCGCCGCACAGAATGACTACCTTCACGAACTTCGCTCCCACATGGCTCAACGAACGTCGGCTCGGTGCCGAGCCTTGCGCGGATTCGACCGTATGGCCATTATAAACGCAAGCCCGAGGCCCGTCGGAAGGGGGTTACGCTTGGTTCCGGCGGCCTGAAAGCACAGTTCATTTTCGCCATAGTTCATATTCAAGGGCCCCCAATAAGCCTATGAGCAAACAGGCCGCCATTGTCGTCTTCAGGCTGGGCAGTCTCGGTGATACCGTCATGGCGTTGCCGCTTTTTCACCGTATCGCTCAGCTCCATCCCCAATCGCGCCGTGTCTTGCTGACCAATATCCCTGTTGCCGCAAACGCCGCGCCGGCGGCCGCGGTGCTTGGCGAGTCCGGCCTCATCCACGATTACATCGCGTACCCGCTCGGGTTGCGATCGCCCGCGAAACTCCTCGAGCTGAGACGGGGCATCATCGAGCTCAATGCGAGCACTCTGTATTACCTTCAGGAGTGTCACAGCCCGTCGAGAGCGATACGGGACTATTTGTTCTTTCGATTCTGCGGGATTTCGAAAGTTGTTGGGGCGCCGATCCTGTCCGCGTTGCGGCGCCCGCCGACGGATCTTCCCGACGGGGAGCAAGAAGCCGAGTGCGAAAGACTTGCGCGAAATCTCGCGACGCTTGCCCCGATCGACCTGAAGTCGGCCGAAAGTTGGGACCTGCGTTTGAACGCGGCCGAACGCGAAATCGGCCGCGCCGCAGTTGCACCGCTCGGCGAACGTCCCATCATCGCAATCAACACGGGAGGCAAGGTTGCAAAGAACGATTGGGGGCAGGCCAATTGGCGCGCTCTGGTAGCAAGCCTGGCCGATCGATTCGAGAGCTTCGGCCTCCTTTCCGTCGGCGCTGCGCAGGATGCTGAACGCGCCTCGGACATTGGCACGCTCTGGCGCGGCCCCTTCGTCGATCTTTCCGGCAAGTTGTCCCCACGCCAGTCTGCCGCCGCGCTGGAATGCGCGACTCTTTTCGTTGGTCACGATTCCGGGCCCATACACCTTGCCTCTGCGGTCGGTGTGTCATGTGTCGGATTGTACGGCGATCACAATCCGCCGAGGGCGTGGCATCCCTATTTTGGCGAACACCGGATCATTCACGACATGCGCGGAGTCGCTCACATTACCGTCGAGGAAGTCGATCGTGCGGTCGAAGCCTTTCTGGGCGTCGGACGCAAAGCAAGCTGACCGAACCACCCCGAGGGGCGAGCCGTCGCCATCAGAGTGCTTGCGCAATTCAAGCAATAGACGACAAGATCGGGACGGGCGAAAGCGGATTGCGGACCATGTCGATCGTGGAAGATTTCGGAAAGGCGCGCGTACTCTGCATCGGCGATGTCATGGTCGATCGCTTTGTCAGCGGCGCCATCAAAAGGATATCGCCCGAAAGTCCGGTGCCCGTCCTCTCATTTGGCGCCGAGCAATCCTTTCCGGGCGGTGCGGCCAACGTCGCCCGCAACATCGCAGCGCTTGGCGGTGCCTGTACGCTGGTCGGCGTCGTTGGGACTGACGCGCATGGCAGCGCCCTGGAACGCGATCTTGAGACGATCGGGGTTCGAGCCGATTTTGTCGCCTGTTCCGGGCGCGCCACCACGGAAAAAACCAGGTTTGTGGCGCACGGTCAGCACGTCCTCCGCGTCGACCGCGAAAGCACGGAGCCGGTCACAGACGCAACCGCAGCCGAACTCCTGGCGCGGCTTGCCCGACACGTCGCGCAGCACGATGTTCTCGTGCTGTCCGATTACGCCAAGGGGGTCCTGACCGAAGACGTCGTGCGTGAAGCAATCGCGCTCGCCCGTGCCCGAAAGATTCCCGTCGTCGTCGACCCCAAAGCGAAGAATTTCTCGCGCTACCGCGGCGCCACCGTCGTCACGCCCAACTCGGGCGAAATCGAGGTCGCGACGAATATGGATGCGTCACAGAGCGACACGTCCGCAGCGGCCGCCGGCGAGGCCGCGCTCGCGCAAGCCGGAAGCGAGGCGATTCTCATCACGCGCGCGGAAAAAGGCATGACGCTGGTGCGAGCCTCTTCGCCGGCCGTCCATATTGCGAGCCGCACGCGCGAGGTGTTCGACGTCGTGGGCGCCGGCGACACCGTGGTGGCGACGCTGTCGCTCGTGCTTGGCGCGGGAGGCGGCCTTGAAGACGCGGCCCGGATCGCAAACGTCGCCGCAGGCATCGCGGTCGGCCGGCGCGGTACGTCCACCGTAAGTCAAAGCGACCTGCTCGAGGCGCTGACGAAAGAGCGCGGGGACGATATCCGGATTGGTGCCGGCAAGGTTTCAGGCCCGACAAGAATCGCCGAACTGGCAAAGCTCTGGAGGCATGACGGCTTGCGTGTCGGTTTCACCAATGGCTGCTTCGATATCCTCCATCTCGGCCATATCGAACTCTTGCGATATTCCCGCCGCAATTGCGACCGTCTCATAGTCGGCATCAACAGCGATGCCTCCGTCCGCCGCCTGAAGGGGCCGGAGCGACCGTTCAATCCCGAGGGCGACCGCGCGGAGGTTCTGGCCGCGCTCGACGTGGTCGATGCGGTGGTGATCTTCACGGAGGACACGCCGCAAGCCCTGATCGAGGGCGTGGAGCCCGACGTCTTGGTGAAGGGCGCAGATTACGCGCTGGAAGACATTGTGGGTGCCGACTTCGTCCTTGGCCGGGGCGGTGCTGTGCTGCGCTTCGATCTGGTCGAAGGGCGCAACTCGACCGGCCTCATCGCGAAGCTTCGTGACTAGGGCCGGGGCCCGAATTGCGCAATCCATTGCACTGCGGCCTTACCGCTGCCGGCGCACACGCGAAAAAATGGGGATCAAGAAGCTGGACGCCCATTGTTTATGATGCATCGCAACGGCACATTGAACCGGTGAAAATCCTCCACGTCCAGGAAACGCTGTCGCCGAACTACGGCGGACCCGCACGGGTTCTTCCGGGGCTTGCGGCGGCGCAGGAGCAATTGGGACTCGATGTCGAAATATTGACGACAAACGCCGACACGCCGCGCGGGCGCTATCGTCCGCCGGGCCGGGTCTGTCTCGAGGGAACGTCGCTGCCGGTGACATATTGTTCGGCTCGGCCGGACATCTTGCGATTCTCCGCAGGCGTTGCGCGATTTCTGCACGCCAACGCGCGCAAATTCGATCTCATCCATGTCCACGGTCTTTATCGATTTCCCCCGAGCTACGCCGCCCGCTACGCACGCAAGGCCGGCATTCCCTACATCATCAGGCCCCACGGCTCCCTGGATCCGTACCTCTATGCACGCAGTTCCCGCAGTCTGGCGCTCAAGCGCCTCTACGAGCGCTTGGTCGATCTTCCCAATCTGCACGGCGCTTCGGCGATCCACTATACGGCGGAGGACGAGCGCATAGCGGCGTCGTACATGAATCTTCGTGCCCCGGGTTTTGTCGTACCGAATGGGCTCGATTGGTCGCGTTACGCGGTGCTGCCCGCGCGCGGAGCGATGCGCGCGAAGCTAGGCATCGGCAATTGCCCCGTCGTCCTGTTCCTCGGCCGCCTCCATCACAAGAAAGGCCTGGACATCCTTGTTGCGGCGTTCGATGCGATCCATCAAGAGAACCCGACCGCGCGCCTGGTGATCGCAGGCCCGGAGCCCGACGGATATGGGGTCGAAATCCGCAAGCTGATCGCGCGCCGGGGAATCGGCGATGCCGTCTTATTTGTCGGAGCGCTGCAGGGCGTCGATGTCGAGCAGGCCTATGTCGATGCCGACGTGTTTGTCTTGCCCTCCTACACCGAGAATTTCGGCATGACCATTGTCGAAGCGATGGCGTGCGGTACACCCGTCGTCATTTCCGATCGCGTGAACATTCACGCGGAAGTCACGCGTGCGGGTGCGGGAATTGTCACGGGCTGCAACGCGGAAGAGGTGGCGATTGCGATTGCGACGCTTCTCGCCGACGAGGAGAAGCGACGCGTCTACGGTCGGTCGGGGCGGAGCTTCGTGCAGCAGCACTTCACCTGGCCTGCGATCGTGCAGACACTGCAGGCCGAGTACGAAAATATCCTGCGTCGTCACCGCGAGAGCGTTGTGAATTCCGCCGACTGAATTTGCGGATCGGTTTGCACCGGATCCCAATCATCGTGCCCGGCAGAGACTGCGGAACAATTCCAGGAAGCGATTGCCGATGCGATCGATGTCGAAATTGCTTTCGGCGTAGGCGCGACCGGCCGCGGCGCATCTGCTCAGCTGCGCCGGTTCGTCGATGAACGATTTGGCCGCCGCGATGAATCCCTCGACATCCGACGGCGACACGACTTTCCCGGCACCCGACCCCCGGACGATCCGGCTCGAAAGATTCTCGGCCGGCAGTGCCGCCAACAGTGCGCGTTCGGCGCAAAGGTAGCTCAGTATCTTGGAGGGGACGGACAACTCGCCCGCAAACGGTTCGAGAATGGCCGTCAACACGTTGGCGCTCCCCAGCACGTTGGAGAGTTGATCGAAGGGCTGAAAGTCGAAAAGCTTCAGATTGCGCAATTTCTTGGAAGCGACTTCCTCCTCCAGCCATTGACGTCCCAATCCCTGGGACACGACCGCAACGACCACATCCTGCCGCTCGCGCAGCGATTCGGCCAGACGCGACAGAAAGCCGGGGTTGTGTTTGAGCCCGAGCGTTCCGGAAAACAGGAAAACGAACTTGTCCGCAAGGTCGTGTTTTTCGGCCCACGCATTGTTGCGGGAGGTGGGAACAATTTCGGCCAGCGGCGCCCAATTGTGCTGCACCAGAATTTTTTCCCTCGGAACGCCTTCCCGAACGCAACGTTCCACAAAGTCCTCGGAGATCGCGACGATTGCGTCGCTGCGCTTCATCACGCCGTATTCGTACGCCCGAAACCGCGCCGCGATCGCGCGACCTGCAAGCGGCAGGCGCTGAGGCAGCACGCGGTCGAGCACGGCGCTGACGATATCCTGCAGCCAGTAAACGAATGCGCCGCCGCTTTCGCGAACCGCGTGCTGCAGCGCAGACTGGATTGCGGGCGGCGCATTTCCCGAGAGGACGATGTCGGCATGGAAGGCGCGAACGCGCGCCGCCGCAAGCGTACCATACTGCCGTTCCTGCAACGATCGCCGCATCAGCTTGTATTTCGGGACGGGTCGTCCCTGACTGAGAGCTTCGATCGCGAGCCCTGGCGTCACGCGTGACATTTCTCCGCGGGGACTCTCGATGTCCTGCGAATAGCAATGGCAGACCTGATGACCCTGGCGGGCCAGCCAGCGACTCAGCTCGATCTGGAAGGGGTGGCCGCAATAGTCATGCACAAATATCCTCATGATATCGCGGCCGCCGGGTTTCCTTCGCAATCAGCCGGGAAGTCTTTCGAAGCTCGCAACGCCGGGCGGAATCTGGTGGAAGCTCTGCTTGTCGATCGTGAAAATGGCCATGTTCGGATCGCCGTACTCCTTCGGTTCGTCGAGCGTGCCGACCTTGATGGTCACGGCGGGAAAGCCCTGCGGACGCGAGGTGAGATGCGTGCCGCAATCGGCGCAGAACTCACGCGTCACGGGACGTTCGAGATCGCTTCGGGCGAAGCTCTTGGGCGCACCCCTGGTGTAGGAAAAGCCCGCAATCGGCATGGCGATGAAGACGTTCGGCGCACCGCCGGAGATAAATTGGCATTCGCGGCAATGGCATTGTCCCTTCATCATGGGCTCGCCCTCCGCCTTGTAGCGGACGTTGCCGCAATAACAGCCGCCTTCGATCTGCATGATGTTCTCTCTCCCGTCTCAATCGATCGGATTCAGCGTGTCCCATCCGGCCCGCCATTGTCCAGCGCCGTGCGCCGGGCAATCCAGGCGAACGGCACACAGGCCGCGCAGAGCACAACGGCAGCAAGAAATCCCCGCCCGTCCGCCGCATTGAAAAGCACCAGGAGTACGGCTTCCACACCGAGTGCAAGCAGTGGGAGAAGCGGATAGCCGAGCGCGCGAAACGGTCTTGCGAGCGAAGGCTCGCGTCGCCGTAGCACGAAAAACGCCAGGACGGTCAAGAGTGCAGCCAGCGTGTCGAGCGTACCGATCAGGCCGAAAACGAGCACGAACTGTCCGGTTGCGGCGAGCGCTGTCGAGCCGACGCCGGTCATCAGAAGCGCAAAATGAGGACTGCCGCCCGCATTCACGTCGGAGAGCCTCTGCGGCAGCAGGCGATCGCGCGCCAATGCGAACAGGATGCGGGGTGCCGTCATGATATTCGCGTTGGCGACGGAAAGCACCGTGACCATCGCACCGACCGCGAAAAAGAACGATGCCGAAGGCCCTGCAACGCCGCGCAAGACGCGCATGAATGGCAGGCTCGATTGTGCGATCTCATGCGGGCCCAGCGCGTGCAGCAGGGCGGCATTGACGCCGAGATAGAGAAGCGAGGTGAGCGCAAGGCCGATGAAGAGCGCCCGCGGCAGGCTCGTGGCGGGCGAGCGGCTTTCCTCGGAGAAATAAACCGACGCGTCCCAGCCGCTATAGGCGCCGCGGATGAGTTTGTAGGCGCCGATCAGCCCGACCCAGGTGACGGCGAGGGCAGGCGAGGGAGAAAATCCCGCAGCGTGTGCGGGGATCGCCAAAAAAGATGCGAGCACGAAGATCAACAGAAGCGCCAGCTTCGCGAAGCTCGTCCCTTCCTGAAGCGCGCGGCCTTCACGCAAGCCCAGAATGTTGGCGCCGTAGAGCAGGACCTGCAGCGCGACCGCGATGCCCGCCTCGCGGGACGCCGCCGCCGGTACGAGGAGCGCAAAGAAGTTCGCAAACGAAACAGTCGTGGCGGCGATGCCGGCGATTTTCGCACCCCACAACGACCAGCCGACAATGAGGCCCGCGACGTCGCCGAGCGCACGACGGCTGAAGACATAGGGCCCACCGGCCTGCGGCAGCGCCGTGCCCAGCTCGACGAGAATGTTGGCGGCCAGCGCCGCCTGCAAGGCGCCCGCGAGCCACAGCGCAAGTATGAGGGCGGCGCTGCCCACGCTCGCCGCAATGACGGAGGGCGAGCGCAGGATGCCGGCGCCGATCATGTTGCCGAGCGTCACGGCGACGCCGAACGCGACCCCCAGAACGCGTAGCAGGTGACCTCGCGGAGCGGCTATTGTAGGCGCCATGCGGCCCCCCTCGGGAATTCACCGGCAAGCGTAACCGTGGTCGACAGCTGCGAACAACTAGCCGAGCTCGTCGGGTGCAGCGCGGCGGGCGCGATGCGCGACCCAGGCGAACGGCACGCATAACGCGCTCAGCGCGATCGCCGCGAGGAAGCCGCGCAGATCTGCGATGTTGAACAACACCAGCAGCACGACCTCGATCCCGAATACCAGGGCAGGCAGGAACGGGTAGCCGAGAGATCGATAGGGACGCGCAAGGCCCGGTTCGCGCCGCCGCAGGACGAAGAACGATGTCACCGTCAAAAGGCCGGAAAGCGTATCCAGCGTGCCGATCAGGCCGAAGACCAGCGCGAACTGCCCGGTTGCGGCCAGTGCGATCGAGGCGAGCCCGCTCATCAGATAGGCGACGTGCGGGCTGCCGCCCGCGTTCACGGCTGCCAGTTGATGCGGCAACAGCCGGTCGCGCGCCAGCGCGAAGAGCACCCGCGGTGCGATCATGATGTTGGCGTTGGCGCAGGACAGGACCGTCGTCATGGCGCCCACCGCGAAAAAGACCGATGCCAAGGGTCCTGCGACGCCGTGCAGCACCGTCATGAACGGCAATGCCGACTGCGCGGTGGCGTGCGGACCCAACGCACGCAGCAGCCCCGCATTGACCGCGAGGTAGAGGAAGGACGTCAGGGCAACGCCGACAAAAACGCCGCGGGGAATGCTGTGCGCGGGCGCCGTGTTTTCCTCCGAAAAATAGATGGGCGCATCCCAGCCCGCATAGGCCCCGCGGATGAGCTGGTAGGCACCGACGACGCCTACCCAGGTGATCGCGGCAGCGGGCGTGGGCAGCCCGATTGCCGCCTCAGCAGGGATCGCGAAAGCGGCCGCCACGGCGAAGGCGAGAAGGAGCAGGGCCTTGGCGAAGCTCGAAACCTCCTGCAGCGTACGGCCTTCCCTGAGGCCCAGAATGTTTGTGCCGTAAAGCACGATCTGGAGCGCGATGGCGATCCCGGCTTCGTGTGGCGCCATTGCCGGCACCAGGATCGCAAAGAAATTCGCAAAGGAAACGGCCGCCGCGGCGACACCCGCGACCGTGGCACCCCAGGACGACCAGCCGACGATCAGGCCCGGCACGTCGCCCAGTGCGCGATGCGTGAACACATAGGGGCCGCCATCGCGCGGCACGCTCGTGCCCAGCTCGACGAGCACATTGGCGCCCAGCGCCGCATGCACGGCGCCGGCGAACCAGAGCAGCAGGATGATCGCTGTGCTTTCGACGCCGGCCGCGACGGCCTGTGGCGAGCGCAGGACGCCCGAACCGATCATGGATCCGAGCGCTACCGCGACGCTGAAGGCCACGCCCAGTATGCTCAGGAGGCGGTTGCGCGGCGCGGCTTCCGCCGTGGCGATCGACATCGGGTTCCCCAAAAGGAAGCCCGCGAGGTCCGGCAGGCTCGTTCCGTCTCAGCCGAGACTAGCGAAGCAACCGCCGAAGGAACAGAGCCGAGCCACGCCGAGATTTTAGATCTTGGACACCAGCGCCTCAAGCTGATCGGCGCATTGGCCCCAACCGCGGTGAAAGCCCATCTTCTCGTGTGTCTCGCGATCGGCGCTGGTCCAGTGGCGCACGCGCGCGGTGTACCGCGTCTTGCCGCTTTCATTTTCGAAAGTCAGGATCACGGTCGAGAACGGCTTCTCCGATGGCTCCCAGGCATTCGTATAAGCGTTGGTGAAGACAATGCGCTCGTTCGGGACGACCTCCAGATATACGCCGCGGTTCGGCATTTCTTGTCCGTCGGGGCCTTTCATGACGATGAGGTTCGACCCACCAGGTCGCACGTCGAGCTCGGCATGGGACGTCGTGTAGGGCAATGGTGCGAACCATTGTTTGAGAAGTTCCGGTTCCGTCCAGGCGCGATAGAGTTTTTCGCGCGGCGCGTCGATGAGGCGGGTCAGAACCAGTTCGCGATCGTCAACCGTATCGGACATGAGCATTTTCCCAGCAAGCGTCGTTGAAACGAAATAGGTGGCGAAAATCATTCTCCCGCATAGGCCTTTTTCAAGGCCGCGATGTCGATCTTGATCATCTTGAACATCGCTTCGGTGACGCGCTTTGCCTTGGCAGGATCCGTGTCCTGCATCAACTCGCCGAGAACGCGCGGAATGATCTGCCAGGAGAGACCGTATCGGTCGACCAGCCAGCCGCATTGGCTGGGTGCGCCGCCGCCTGCCAGCAATTCTTCCCACAGGGCATCGACTTCTTCCTGCGTCTCACAACTGACGAACAGCGATATCGCGTGAGAAAGCTTGTAATGCGGCCCACCGTTCAGGGCGATCAATTCCTGGCCGTCGAGCGAGAAGGCAACGGTCATGACACTTCCAGCGGGCGCGGGTCCCGCCTCGCTGTAACGCGCCACATCGATGATCTTCGAATTCGGAAAGATCGAAACATAAAGATTGGCCGCTTCTTCGGCCTTGTCGTCGAACCAGAGAAAGGGTGTGATTTTCGGCATCGGGCCCTCGCCAAATTGGACATCGCGACCGCGATGAGAGCACAAGACGGACGCAAGTGGAGCCCATATTTGCGTGTGCTAGGCTTGGGCCTCCAGCACCGTCTCTTCCGCAACAAAGCCCTTCCAGTTCTGCATGTAGCCGATGAATTTCGGGCTCAGGCCTTCTGCGGCCAGATGGGCGCGCGTGACCGGAAGGCTCGCCGGGCGGAAATGGGGATCGGCCGCGACGCGCTTCGGGAAATCGTGATGGAGGATCGCGGAACGTCCGACGATGGCAAAATCCGCGCCGTCGTCCAGCACGCGAAGCGCGTCGTCGCCCGTGACGATCTTGCCGGCCACGCCGAGCCGGGTTTTGGCGCGATCGAGCTCGGTGAAATAAGCCATCAGCCGCTTGCCCTGGAATTCCGGCTCGACCGGTTGTTTGAAGCAATCCCAGAGCGACATATCGAGAAAATCGACGTCGCCGCGCCGCATGAGCTCGGCGGCGAAGTCGCACATCTCGGCCAGCTTGAGACCGAAGCGCTCGGGCGACAGGCGCACGCCCAAAGTGAAATCCGGTCGGCAACGCGCGCGGACGCCCGCGATGATGTCGCGCAGAATGCGCGTGCGGTTTTCCAGCGAGCCGCCCCACCGATCCTCACGCCGGTTCGTTTCCGCGCTGAAGAACTGGCAGAGCACATAGCCGTGCGCACCATGCAGCTCGATGCCGTCGAAGCCGGCTCTCTCCGCTCTGACCGCGGCCGCGATGAAGTCCCCGGTCAGGCGTTCGATTTCGTCGGGCAACAGGGCGCGCGCACCGGTGTCCTTGTCGTCGGAAGGCGCGACCGGGACCTGACCGATCAGATCCTTCGGAGAACGCATGCCGGCATGATGCAGTTGGGCGATTGCGACGCTCGCCTGTGCGCGGATCGCAGCGGCAAGCCGGGTCAGGGCCGGCAGCTGCGTGTCGCTGAAGATCCCGAGCTGACCCGGAAAGCCCTGGCCCTGTGCCTGCACATGGGCGGCGCACGTCATGGTCAGACCGAAGCCCCCCTCCGCGCGCATGGTCAGCCAGCGGAATTCCTCGTCGGACAGTCTTCCGTCTTCGTGGCTTTGCAGATTGGTCAGCGGGGCCAGCATGAAGCGATTCTTCATCGCCGGGCCGTGCGAAAAGGAAAGCGGCTCGAACAGTCGCAACATCTCGAAATTCCCTGAATAGCAGTTTGATCAGTTAACTCGGCGGGGTATTCGCAATCAAGCGGGGCCGGGATGTGCACTACCGGTTCTGTATTTTCACTAAGCTGTAGGCGAATTCCGCCCCATCGAGATCGATCTTCGGCAGCTCTTTCTTTTCCAGCCAGTAGTCCTGGGTGTGCTGCCATTCGGGCGTTTGGCCGCGCCTGGGCATCAGATGCATGCTGCGCATGAGATAGTTCGGATTGAAATTCTCCGGGTCCATCCATGGCTGGAGCGCCATGCCTTCGTCTTCCGGACGAAGCCTGACTTCGACCTTCTTTGCGCCCTTCGTCTGCATGTGCTGCAGCAGACGGCAGACGAAATCGCCGAGCAGGTCCACGCGCAGAGTCCAGCTCGCGCGGAAGTAGCCGAAGACCCAAATCATGTTTGGCACGCCCGTGAACATCATGCCGCGATAGGTGACGGTATCGGCAAAGTCGATTTTCTTGCCGTCAACGGCGAACGGAATTTCGCCGAGGACGCTGAGATTGAATCCCGTGGCCGTGATGATGATGTCGGCTTCGATTTCGGTGCCCGATTTCAGCAGCAGACCCTTTTCGGTGAAGCTCTCGATCTCGTCGGTGACCATCGTCGCCTTGCCTGAGGCAATACCCTTGAACAGATCGCCTTCCGGCACGAACGCGATGCGCTGGCGCCAGGGGCGGTATTTCGGCGTGAAATGGGTGTCGATGTCGTAGTCGGGGCCGAGAAAGGCGCGCACGCCCGCAAGCAATTCCTGCTTCACGGCTTCGGGCTCTTCGAAGGAGCGCTTCGTGAAAGCGTCCTGGTCGCGCAGGATGCGGCGACGGACGATTTCGTGGATCCATTCCTCTTCCACTTCGAGTTCGCGCAGATGATTGGCAAGGTCGTTCTCGTTGCGGGCCGGAATGAAGTAGGTAGGCGAGCGCTGCACCACCGTCACATGCGCGCAATCGCCGGCGATGGCGGGAACGAGCGTTGCGGCAGTCGCGCCGGAGCCGATCAGGATGACCTTCTTGGCTT
>Ga0302326_10016790_pt1 | contig 15298 bp, 12 predicted proteins | sample Palsa_T0_3_FD_202264 | JGI IMG/M metagenome (GOLD analysis project Ga0302326, IMG submission 202264) | Peat permafrost microbial communities from Stordalen Mire near Abisko, Sweden - Palsa_T0_3 | ecosystem: Environmental > Terrestrial > Soil > Palsa > Peat permafrost | place: Sweden: Abisko...
AGAAGTCTTCAGAGACATCCGATGTTTCTTACTTCGTCATCGGATGTCATTCGAGAAGGGTGGCAGTTGAGTATCACCGACGACGCGCTCGCCCGGCTGAAGGACCTGATTCTGTCCGGACAGCTTGAGCCCGGGTCGCAGCTTCCGCCCGAGCAGGAGCTGGCGAGCCAGCTCGGAGCGTCCCGCAGCTCCATGCGCGAGGCCGTCCGGGCGCTCACGTACATGCGGCTAGTCGAGGTGCGCAGGGGCCTCGGCACCTTCGTCACCGGACTTGAGCCCGCCCTTCTGCTGGAGGGCGTGCGGACCGCGGCCCAGGCGGCCCGCGACGAGAGCACCTTCGAGATCTTCGAGGTCCGACGGATCCTCGAGCCTGCGACGGCCGGCATCGCCGCGTCGCGGATCACCGAGGCGCAACTCGCCGAGCTGGGCGGGCACCTTGACGCCATGCGGAAGGCAACGCGGAACCCCGCCGAGTTCATGCGCCATGACGAGGCCTTCCACGACCGCATCGCGCACGTGGCCGGCAACTCATGGCTCGAGGCCCTGCTGCGGGGCCTCGCCGCCCCGACCATCCAGGTCCGCACCCGCCGCTTGCAGGCTGGCGAGCAGGTTCCCGAGCTCGCGATCACGCAGCACGAGCAAATCTACGACGCGCTCGCCCGCCGGGATCCCGCGCTGGCGGAGGCCACGTCCCTGCTGCACATAGCCGCCACGGCCTGCGGCCTTCGCCATCAGTCCTCTTCGTCGGCCGAACCGGGCGGATCAGCGCGGCATGCGTCCGGCAGGCCCATCGACGGCGGCGCCCAGTGAGCACCGCTATCCACATCCCGCCGCATCACGAGAGGAGAACCGGCGATGGTCATGCGTGACGCAGTACCCGCGACCGGGGAATCCGGATCCCACGCCGGTATCGAGGCGCTCGTCGCCTCGATGACACTCGAGGAGAAGTGCTCACTGACGGTGGGCACCGACAACTGGCATTCGGCGGCCGTCGAGCGCCTCGGCATCCCGGCGGTCAAGATGACCGACGGCCCCAACGGGGTGCGCGGCGACACATCCGGCGGGCTGAGCCTGACTCCGTCGCTCTGCGTCCCCTCCGCCACCGCTATCGGGGCGACCTGGGATCCCGAGCTGGCCGGGCGGCTGTCCGGCGCGATCGCCCGGCAGGCCCTGGAGAAGGGCGCCCGCATCCTGCTGGCGCCGACCGTGAACCTGCACCGTCATCCGCTGTGGGGGCGGAACTTCGAGGCATTCTCCGAGGACCCCCTGCTGAGCGGCAAGCTCGCCGTCTCCTACATCCGCGCGGTGCAAGACCGCGCCGTCATCGCTACCGTCAAGCACCTCGTCGGCAACGAGGCCGAGTTCGAGCGCAACACCGCGAGCTCGGAGATCGACGAGCGGACCCTGCGGGAACTTTACCTGCTCCCGTTCGAGTACGCCGTGCGGGTCGCGGGCGTGCACGCCGTGATGACGTCTTACAACCGGATCAACGGCCAGTTCGCCAACGACGACGAGCGGCTGCTGACCGGCCTGCTGCGCGGCGAGTGGGGATTCCCGGGGTTCGTGATGACCGACTGGCAGGCCATCATCACCACGGAGAAGGCCGCGGTATCCGGCCTGGACCTTGAGATGCCCGCCCCGCCACGGGGATTCGGGCCGACCCTGGCGACCGCGGTCCGCGAGGGCCGGGTGCCGGAGGCCGCCGTGGACGCCATGGTGACCAGGCTGCTGAGCACGTACCAGCGGGCCGGCCTCCTCAGCGGCGGCCAGCAAGAGGAGACGGAGACACCGTCCGACCGGCCCGAGGACCGGGCGCTCACCCGCCGGGCCGCCGCCGACGGCATCGTGCTGCTCGCCAACAACGGCGTCCTGCCGCTGGACGCCGACCAGACCCGGAAGCTGGCGCTGATCGGCCCGAACGCTGACCGGCTCGCGATCATGGGCGGCGGAAGCGCCCGCGTGAAGGTGCACTACAGGCTGTCCCTGGCCGACGTGCTGCGCGGCCGGCTCGGCCCGGACGCCGAGATCCGGGTGGTCACCGGTACCGGCCCCATCCCCGACGACTGGGAAGCGCGTGACCGCCTGGACGCCACCACCCAGCTGGACGAGGCGGTGGCGGCGGCCCGGTGGGCCGAGCAGGTCATTGTCGTCGTCGGCACCGATGACCTGGTGGAGAGCGAAGGCTTCGACCGCCACTCGATATCGCTGCCCTGGCAGCAAGACCAGCTTGTCCAGGCGGTGCTGCGGGCCAGTCCCGGCGCGGTCGTGATCGTCAACTCCGGCGGCATCGTTGACCTTCCCTGGTCGGACGACGCGGCCGCCGTGCTGCAGACGTGGTTCGGGGGGCAGGAACTCGCTCACGGGCTGGCCGACGTGCTACTTGGCGAGGCCGACCCCGGCGGCCGGCTGCCGGTGAGCTGGCCACTGCGCCTTGAACACGCCCCGGCGTACGGAGGCTTCCCCGGCGAGAACAGCGTCGTCCGCTACGGCGAGGGGCTGCTCGTGGGTTACCGCTGGTACGAGACCCGTCACCTGCCGGTCCGCTACCCGTTCGGCCACGGGTTGTCCTACTCCGCCTTCCGCATCGGAGAGCCGGCGCTTTCGCGGAGCACCATCCCGTTCGGTGGAGAACTCACGGTCGACGTCCCGGTCACCAACGCCGGCGACCGCCCCGGCAGCGAGGTGGTGCAGCTCTACGTCGCCCTGCCCGGCGCCGGGATCATGCACGCCGAACGGCGCTTCCGCCCGGCGAAGGAACTCAAGGCGTTCGCGAAGGTCCGCCTCGCCCCCGGGGAGACGACCACGGTCACGCTCAAGCTCGGGCCGCGCGCGTTCGCCCACTACGACAGCGCCGACCCGGGCTGGCCCGAACTGTCCGCGCGCAGGCCCGGCTACGTGTTCCGGCACCGGCCGCCACAGCCTGCCCTGCACCGCGAGATCCCGGGCTGGTACATCGCGGACGGCACGTACGAGATTCACGTCGGGCGGTCCTCCGCCGACATCGCTCGAGTCCTGCCGGTCGAGGTTTCGGGCTCGGACCAGCCGCTCGACCCGGGAATCCTGCCGGACTGAGCACCCGCTCAGCCCGGGAAGCGAAGAACAACAGGAAAGGAACCCATGACCATGGACGAGGTCAGCCGGATCGACGGGCTGGAGGCGTAGGCATGGAGATCATCCGGTACCTGATTGCCGGCCAGGGACCGCTGGCCGGCATCCGGGACGGGGCAGGCATTCACCCGCTGCCCGTGCCCAGCCTGGCGGCGCTGCTCGCCCTCTCCCTGGCCGAGATCAGGGACGTCACGGCGCAGGCCACGGCGGCCCCGACCGTCGCCGGCACGGTGACGCTGGTGCCGCCGGCCGACGGTCGGATGGAAGTGTGGGGGGCTGGGGTCACCTACTTCCGGTCCCGGGAAGCCCGCCTGGAGGAGAGCGGCGGAGCCGATTTCTACGACCGCGTCTATGACGCGGAACGTCCAGAGCTCTTCTTCAAGTCCGTTCCGTGGCGCATCGTCACCCACGGCCAGCCCATCGCCATCCGCCGCGATTCCGCGCTGAACGTCCCAGAGGCGGAACTGGCCATCGTCGTGAACTCCGCCGCCGAGATCATCGGCTACACGATCTGCGACGATGTCTCCTCGCGCACCATCGAGGCGGAGAACCCGCTTTACCTGCCGCAGGCGAAGGTTTACGCCGGCGCCTGCGCGGTCGCGACCGCCATCCGCCCGGCCTGGGAGATCAGCGCGGCCGACCTGGCCGTCAGCCTGGAAATCACACGGGACGGTGCCGTGGCGTGGTCGGGCAGCACCAGTACCAGCCAGATCAAGCGCTCGCTGCCGAGCCTCGTCGACTGCCTGTTCGCCGAGCAGGACTTCCCCGACGGCGCCATCATCTCCACTGGCACCGGCATCGTGCCCGAGATCACCTTCACACTCGCGCACGGCGACACTGTCACGATTGAAATCGACCAGGTCGGCGCCCTGACCAACACGGTTGTCGCCGGAAAGGACGCCCTCTAGGTCACGTGTCTGGAGCGAGTAAAACTAGTCAGGCAGTCGCTGTTCTTCGATGCCGGGCATGATGGTCTGCTGCAGCCCCAGGTCCGGCTGGAGGGTAAGTCCGGGCTGGCCAGCCTCGACGCCGGTCAGGGTGAGTTCCATGTCGTGGAGGTACTCGGCCCGCCCGTCCGCGTGCAGCCGGAACGGCAAGTCGTGGCCGGGGTAGATGATGTCCCCGATGGCCAGCAGCTTGCTGATCGACTTGGTCGCCTGCTCGTTATTCCAGAAGACCAGCGCATTGCGTCCTTCACGGGCAACCGTCGCGTTCTGGATGGAGTCGCCCGCGATCACCGCAATCCCGTCGCGGGTCGCCACGGCGACCGCGATCGTCCCGGCCGAATGTCCGGGCGCCGACACGATCTCGACGCCCGGGAGCAGGACGGTGCCCTCCGTTACCGTGCGGATCCGGTCTTCGTAACGGGCCAGCATGTCGTCGATCCACTCAGGGCAGGCCACGTCGTTGCGATGCGGGCGACGGACATAGCGCCGTTCGTCCGGGTGCAGAGCGATCTCGGCCCGCGGGAAGATGTCCACGTTTTCGATGTGGTCCCAGTGCGCGTGGGTGCAGACGACTGTGTCGATGCTGTCCCGGGTCAGTCCGCGCTGACCTAGCGCAGCGTCCAGTGCGGAGCGCCGCCCGGTGTGGCCGGTGTCGACCAGGATCCGCTTGAGTTCTCCGTGGTCGTCCAGTCCCTCGACCAAGGTGATCGCGCAGAACGCGACCGAACCCTGGTCAGACCCCAGCCGGTAGCCGTCGAGCACGATCTCCACGTCCGGGCTGCTCAGTCTCACGGCACTCCTCCTCACGACCTTTACTTGTCTACCATCCAGTGGTGGGGAAGGCTTCTACTGGCCTGGGGAAGGGAAAGGCACTGCGAGCGGATAGGCCGGACAGTGCGCCTCCCAGAAATCTAGCCTGTCACGGTTGTGATCGGGGGACACGCTCGGGATGCGGTCCAAAATGACCGTCGCGCGCGCGTTCTGCTCGTAGCACGGCCAGCTGGGTATCGAGTCCAGCTTGGGCTTGCCGTCTCGCGCGAAGGTCGCCCAAGCAGCGCCGACCTGCCCGGCAAGTTTGCGAACCGCAGGATCCGCGACGAGGTCCGAACCGAGAAGCTCGTCGACGCCGTTCTTGTCGAGGGCGTCGAATACGAACGGGACGTCTATCTCGTGCGCCGCGCCGATCGTCCCGCCCCGCGCCGTGCTCTCGATGGCGAACTCAAACATGAACGTCGGTCTTCCCGCGGACGCGTGCGCGTCAGCGAGCTGCCGCGATGGAAGCAACCGGCGCGCGTCGCTGATGGCCAGATCCCATAGGTCGGCGTCGGCGAGCGCTGAGCCGTGGCGGTAGAGCTCTGCCGCCCGCGCCGCCAGCGCGGATGATCCCGCACCCAGCAAGTCCTCAAGCCCGGCTCGCAAGTCAAACCCCGGTTCTGGCACCGGCATCCCGGTCAGGTGGAAGAGCTTGTCCTCTGCTGCCGTGTTGCCGATCATCATCGGCACATCCGCCGCACGCCCTTGGCGGATGGTATCCAGCGGATCTGCCGGAATCGTCATGTCATCCAGTACCGGGAACATCAGTTGTCGCAAGGTCCTCTGGACTTCAAGCAGTCGGAGTATGGAGACATCGCGGAGTTCCGCGAGAACGTTCCCCGGCTTGATCTGGAGGGCTTCGAGTATGCGCTGCTTCGTCCATTCAGCATGCGACAAGGGAAAGAAGTTCGCGACATTGCCGCTCTGCATGATCGCGCGCTGAAACAGCCCCTGGCTGAGGGGTGAGATAAGCAGCGAGCCAACCGCCATCCCGCCGGCCGACTGGCCGAAAATGGTCACGTTCTGAGGGTCTCCGCCGAACTGTGAGATATTACACCGCACCCAGTCGAGCGCTGCGACTTGGTCGCGCAGACCGAAGTTCGCTGCCGAGGGGTCGATATCGCCGAGGAACAGGCCCCCGAGGATCCCCAACCGGTAGTTAAACGTTACTATCACGACGTCGTTCTTCAGGGCGAGATTCGTTCCGTCGTACCACTCCGCGCTTCCCGACCCGGTCATGTATCCGCCGCCGTGGATCCAGACGAGCACCGGCCGAGCTTCGTCGTCGATGCCGGGAGTGCAGACGTTGAGGTAGAGGCAGTCCTCCGCGAAGAGCCCCGTGCGTGGCGGGTAATAGATCCGTTCGGCACCAGGTATAACCATGGAAAGGGGGTCGACGTTCTGGAGGGACGACGGCCCGAAGTCGATCGCGGCACGTTCGCCCTCCCAGGCTGTTACCGGCGCAGGCGGAGCGAACCGCAGTTCCCCGGTCGGGGGGGCCGCAAACGGGATGCCGCGAAACACGACGATCCCGCCCCGTTCGATTGCGCCTCGCACGAGGCCGGCGCTGGTCGCTGCTATCTCGGTCGTCAATTCTTTTCCTTGCTGATCGCCTGCAGGAAGGCCGGTTCGGCCGACAACTCCCTTACGTGCGGGGACGCCAGATCTTCAGCGGCCGGGGCGGCGGACGGGGCTCGGTTGTGCAGCCAGCACCGGGCCGTATGCCCGGATTGCACGTCAAAGTCAGGCGGAGGGGTAGCGCAGATCTCCATGGCATGCGGGCAGCGCGCGCGAAACCGGCAGCCCGTGTTGGCCGCTATCTCCCCGCCCTCCGCTGCCGAGGCGGCCGACGCGGCTTTCCTCTGCCGCAGCCGCTCGTGCCGCTGCGCGGCGACTTGAGCCCGGTCGGCGGCCGCGTGTGGCACCGCCGATTCGAGCAGCTGTGTATAGGGATGGGCCGGGTTGAGGATCACCTCGTCCACCGGCCCCTGCTCCACGATCTCGCCGCGGTACATCACCATGATGCGGGCTGAGAAGTGGCGCGCGGTGGCCAGGTCGTGGGTGATGTACAACAGCGCCAGGTTCCGATCCCGCTTGAGCGCGTCCAGGAGGTTCATGATCTCCAGCCGGATGGACACGTCCAGCATGGACACCGGCTCGTCGGCGAGCATCACGGCGGGCTCGGGGGCCAGCGCCCGGGCAATCGCCACTCGCTGGCGCTGCCCGCCAGACAGCTCGTGCGGGTACTTTCCGGCCATCACCCTCGGCGGCGCGAGGTTGACCGCCTCGAGCAGCTGATCGATCTTCTGGTCGAGGCCGGCTCGCGGGTGGCCGCTGATCCGCAGCGGGCGGCGGATGTGGTGCTCGACCGGAAATGACGGGTTCAGCGACGCGAATGGATCCTGGAAGACCATCTGGACGTCGCTGCGGTAGCGGCGCAGGGCGCGGCCCCGCTGCCCGGCCGGCTGGCCTCGAAGCATCACCTGGCCGCCGGACGGCGTGAGCAGCTGCGACAGCGCCCTGGCCACCGTAGATTTCCCGCTGCCGCTCTCCCCGACCAGCGCGAGGGTTTCCCCAGCCCGCAGCTCGAAGGACACGTTGTCGACGGCACGCAGCCGGGAGCCGTCTCGCTGGGCGAACTCGACGGTCAAGTTACGGACCTCCAGGACGCTCATCGGTCCTCCCGGCTGGTGAGGGCGAACACGGTGCGCTCGCCGGAACGCGCTATCTCCGCGGGCGGGCCGCCCGGGCGCAGCTCCGGATCGTGCAGGTGACAGGCCACGGTCCGGCTTCCGGCCGGGCCCGCGAGCGTGGCCGGCCGGCGCAGCCGGGGGTCCAAAGTGGTGCACGGCTCGAAGGCGAAGGCACACCGTGGCGCGAACGCGCAGCCTGAAATGGGAGCCCGCAGGTCCGGCGGGGTGCCCGGGACGCCCTTCAACTGGCGGCGCTCGTCACGAAGCTCGGGGAAGGAATGCAGCAGCGCGTACGTGTAGGGGTGCGCAGGCCGGGCCGCGACCTGCTCGGTCGGACCGCACTCGACGATCTCCCCGGCGTACATCACGGCCAGCCGGTCGCTGATGTCTAGCAGCAGCGACAGATCGTGCGTAATAAAGACAATGCTGAACCCGATCTCCTCCCTGAGCCGCTCGATCTCGTCAAGGATCTCTTGCTGGACCACCACGTCCAGGGCGGTGGTCGGCTCGTCCATAATGACGATCTCAGGCTGCAGGGCCAGCGCCATCGCGATGACCACCCGCTGGCGCATCCCGCCAGACAGCTCGTGCGGGAATGACCGGACGCGGTCCGGGGAGATGCCCACCATCTCCAGCATCTCCCGGCTCCGCTGATCCCTGCCCGCGGCGTCCATCTCCGGAACGTGCTCGGCGAAGATGTCCCCGAACTGCTTGCGCAGGCTGATCACCGGGTTGAGCGCGTTCATCGCACTCTGGAACACCATCGACACCTTCGACCAGCGGAACCGGCGCAGCGCCGCGGCGTCAAGCGCCATGATGTCGATCGGTTGGTCCCGGTCGCGTCCGTGGAACCGTATCGTGCCGCCGGAGAGCCGGGCCGGCGGGCGCAGCAGCCGGGCCAGAGCGTAGGCCAGCGTGGACTTCCCGCAGCCGCTCTCGCCCGCAATGCCGAGCACCTCACCGCGGCGCAACTCGAGGGAGACGTCGCGCACCGCACGGGTGGGGGCGGTGCCGGCGTACTCCACCGAGACGTGCTCCGCGCTGAGCACGACGTCAGCGGCGGCGCCACGCGGCCCCCCCGTGTCTGGGGCTGGATTCATGGCTGGGACCTCTCACATCTGGTCGTCATCGGCCTTTGGGAACCTTGTATGTCCGGAGGCGCGGGTTGAGGATCTCGTCGAGGCCGAAGTTGATCAGCGAGAGCCCTGTTCCGACCAGCGCGATACACAGCCCGGGCGGCACGAACCACCACCAGGCCCCGCTGGAAAGCGCCTCGTCGTTCTGCGCGAAATACAGCATGTTGCCCCAGGTCAGCGTGTCTGGACTCGCCAGCCCGATGAACGCCAGGCCGGCCTGGGTGAGGATGGCGAAGATGACGGTGAAGATGAACCCGGAGACGATGAACGCGGACAGGTTGGGCAGGACCTCCACCACGACGATCCGCCAGGTCCGCTCGCCAGAGACCCGAGCCGCGAGCGCGTAGTCGCGACTGCGCAGGGACAGCGTCATACCGCGCAGCACCCGCGCGCTGCCGGCCCAGCTGGTGAGGGCAATCACGAAGATCATCGGGCCGAGGCCGCCAGACTTCAGGTACGCGGAGACGATGATCATCAGCGGCAGCACCGGTATGACGAGGATCACGTTCGTCAGCAGGTTGAGCGCGTCATCGCTGATCCCGCCGATAAAGCCGCCGCCGACGCCGATGGCCAGCGCCACCGCGGTGGCGATTACCGCGGCGGCCAGGCCGACCTCGAGCGTGCTGCGGGCGGACACGATGAGCTGGCTGAGCACGCTCTGGCCGCTTTGCGTGGTACCGAGCCAGAACTTCGCTGTCGGGCCGGCCAGGGCCGGCCCGACGAACGCGTTCGGGTTGTGCACGAACATCGGGCCGAAGACCGCTACCAGCACGAAGAAGGCGATGATGATGACGCCGGCCAGCATCCGGGGCGAATCCCGCAGTCGGCGCGTTGCGGCCCGGAGCCGGCGACCCAGGCCGCCGGCCGGGCGCGTCGCCGGGACGGCGCCGAGGACCTCAGTGGGACTGGCGATGCTCATGATGCCTGCCTGGTACGCGGGTCGATGAAGACGTAAAGCATGTCGACCACGAAGTTCGCGGCCAGCACGGCGATCGTGATGACCAGGAAAATGCCCTGCATCAGCGCGTAGTCGCTGTTCTGCACCGCTTGCAGGAGCTCGTAGCCGATGCCGGGGTAGGAGAAGACGATCTCCATGATGATTGAGCCGCTCACCACGAACCCAAGCGAGATGGCAAACCCGGTGAAGCTGGGCAGTATCGCGTTACGGGCTGCGTACCTGACCAGCACCCGGCGTGGCGACAGGCCTTTGGCCTCTGCGGCCACCACGTAGTCCTCCGACAGCGTGGTCAGCGTCATGTTCCGCATACCGAGCAGCCAGCCGCCGAGCTGGGCTAGCACGATCGTGGCCGCGGGCAGGATCGCGTGCTGCAGCGCGCTCGTGATAAACGGGCCGCTCCAGCCGATCGTCAGCGTCGAATCGTAGCCGCCGCTCAGCGGGAGGACCCGCACCACCACCGCGAACAGGTAGAGCAGTAGCAGCGCGAGCCAGAAATACGGCATCGCGGTGAGGAACGTGGTCGACGGGACCAGCATGTCCAGCCACTTGTTACGTTTCCACCCGGCGAGCGCGCCGAGCGCGGTGCCGACCAGGAAGGCGAGCACGGTCGCCGTGCCGACCAGAACGATCGTCCACGGCAGCGCCGAGGCGATGATCGACGTGACCGGGACCGGGAAGTTGGTGATCGACACCCCGAAATTCAGGTGCGCCAGCTGGTCGAGGTAGTGCGCGTACTGCGCGAAGATATTGGAGCCGCCCAGGCCCAGCAGCGCCTGCAGGGCCTGGTACTCGCCCGCCGGAGGGTTCCCGGTCTGCGACATCCGGGCCAGCAGCGCCTCGACCGGGTTGCCCGGAATCAGCCGGGGAAGGAAGAAGTTGAGGGTGAGAGCCCCCCACAGGGCGATCAGGTAGAACCCTGCCTTGCGGGCGAGGTAGCGGACTCGCATCGGTTTCTTCTTCCTTCCCCTGCTGCCTTCAGCCATTGGTGCTCAGCCCACCAGTGACAGCCGCGGGGTCATCCACGCGACATCCGGGCCCACGCCGTACCCGGCGTAAGGGTCGCTCGGCGTCGGCTCGCCGGTCACGATGTTGCCGTTGAACTCGGTGTCCCCCTGCTGGTCGGTGACCGGGATGATGGGCAGCTGCTGCGCGACGATCGACTCGATCTGGTAGAAGTCGGGGCGCTGGGCCGATGTGTTCGGCGTCGTGGCGATGGAGTTGAGCAGCGAGTTCACGGTCGGGTTGTTGTAGCGGCCGAAGTTGCCCGCGGTGTCCAGGCTTCCGATCGCGGGGATGCCCTGGCTGTCCAGAATGTTCTTGTAGTAGACGTACGGGCTTGAGGTGAAGCCGTAGTAGCCGATGACCATCTGGAAGTTCCCGTTCGACCGGTTCGACGAGAACTGGCTCACCGACTCGGCGTCGATCGTCATGTTGATCCCGGCCGCCTTCATCTCCTGCTCCATGATCTGGAGCACCGCCACGTAGTCCGTGTAGGCGGACGGGACCTGGACGGAGACGCTCAGTTCGCTGCCGTTCTTGGTGAAGATGCCGTTCGAGCCCATCGTGTAACCCGCCGCCTCCAGGGTCTTCTTGGCCAGGCTGACGTTGTAAGGGAACGGCTTGTCCAGCGCGGGGTTGGTGATTTCGCTGAACAGCGGCTGCACCAGTGCGGTCTGGTTGACCGGGCCCACGAGGCCGTCGTAGACGTCCTGGCTGATGAAGTTCCTGTTGATGGCGTCGCTGATCGCCTCCCGCACCGGCAGGCTAGCCGTCGGCCCGCTGACCATGTTCGGCACGATGTTCATGATCGCGGCCGGAATGCCGTAGACGTGATAATTCGGGTTCTTCGTCTCGTACACCTGCTTGATGTTCGGGATGTACGCGCCGGCATAGCCCACTGAGCCGCTCTCGATGGCCAGATCGATGCTGTTGTTGCCGCTGTAGTAGAGGTACCTGAGCGTCTTGATCTTGGGCAGCCCCGGCTGGTAGTAATGCGGGTTGGCGATCAGAACCATGGCTGTCCCGCTCACCGACGACACCTCGTAGGGGCCAGTGCCGACCGGGTTGGGATCCTGGTAGGTGGTCGGGTCGGACACCGACTTCCAGATGTGCTCCGGGACGATGTAGGTGGTCCCGGCGATGTAGTTGATGTCGGTATAGGACGACACGGAGAAGTTGATCGCGACCTTGTAAGGTCCTTCGGTGACGGCGCTCGCGATCGGCAGCGCGCTTTCGTTGAGCGCGCGATTCGACTTCATCAGGTTGAAGGTGTAGGCGACGTCAGCGCTGGTGAACGGGGTCCCGTCGGTCCACTTCACGTTGTGCCGCAGGTCGAAGGTGACTGTCTTGCCGCCGTTGGACCAGGCGTAACTGGTGGCCAGCCACGGGTGGGTCTGCGCCGCGTCGCCCATGTCGAAGAACCACAGCGGCTCGTAGATCAGGCCCTGGGCGGGCTGTTGCGAGGTCGGCGAGAACGGGTTGAAGTCGCTGGTGAAGGGGATGTTGTTGGCGTACGCGAGGTCCAGCGCGCCGGAACCGCTGCCGTTGCCCGCCGCCTGCTGGCTGCCGCCGGACGAGCACGCCGCCGCGAGCAGGACGCCGACCGCGGCGAGCGCCAGCATGGCGATTCTGCGCCAGTGCGGTCTTCTGATTCGGTGAAGCATTGTCTGGTTACTCCTGCCTGCTGTTCGGGTGAGCCTGTAGAGGATTTGTTCAAGTGAGCCGGTAGAGGATCTCTGCTTCGAAAGGTGGCGGCACGAGCTGCTTGACGGCTCGCCCGGCGAGGTACTGGTCACCTGTCCCGCCACACGGGACCATCGGGGAACGCGAAAGCGGCGATGCTCTCCGGACGCAACTGCGCGCTGTACCCGGGGAGTTGCGGGGCCAGGTAGCGTCCGTCGCGGACCCGTACCGGGTCAAGGAAGTGTTCATGCAGGTGGTCCACGTACTCGACCACCACCTCATCGAGGCTCCCGCTGACCGCGATGTAGTCGAAGATGGACAGATGCTGCACGTACTCACACAGGCCGACGCCGCCGGCATGCGGGCAGACCGGCACCCTGAAGTGCGCCGCCAGCAGCAGAACCGCGATCACCTCGTTGACACCGCCAAGGCGGCATGCGTCGATCTGGCAAAAGCCCATGGCCCCGGCCTGAAGGAACTGCTTGAACATCACCCGGTTATGGACGTGCTCTCCGGTAGCCACCCTGATCGGGGCGATCTCACGGGCGATCGCCGCGTGCCCGAGCACATCGTCCGGGCTGGTCGGCTCTTCGATCCACAGCGGCGAGAATTGCGCCAGACGGCGCACGTTGCGGATGGCCTCGTCAACATTCCAGACCTGATTAGCGTCGAGGAGCAAGTGCCCGTCGGAGCCGAGTTCCGCACGCAGCAGCGCGGCGCGGCGGAGGTCGTCGTCAATGTCGGCGCCAACCTTCAGCTTGAGGTGCCGCCAGCCGCTAGCGACAGCCTCCCGCGCCAGGGCACTCAGCTTGTCGTCGTCATACCCAAGCCAGCCAGCCGAGGTGCTGTAAGCAGGGATGCCATCGGCGAGCACCTTAGCTTGCCGGTCAGCGCGCCCGGCCATCCGTTCCTCGAGTAGCTCACGCGCACGGCCTGGCGACAGCACGTCGCCGATGTGGCGCCAGTCCACGAGCTCCACCAGTTGACCCGGCGACATGCCGGACAGCAGCTCCCACAGAGGCATTCCAGACCGCTTTGCGTACAGGTCCCAGACGGCATTCACGATCGCGGCGGTCGCCAAGTGGATGACGCCCTTTTCCGGCCCCAGCCAGCGCAGCTGGCTCTCCCCGGCCAGCCTGCGCCAGAAGCCGCCCATGTCACCGAACACCTCGTCCACGTCCTGCTGCAGCACCAGCGGAGTCAGGGCCTTGATGGCGGCCAGGCACACCTCGGTGCCGCGGCCGATGGTGAACGTGAAACCGTGCCCCTCCAGCCCATCTGAGTCGTCGGTGCGGATCACCACGTAGGCCAGTGAGTAATCCGGACTCGGGTTCATCGCATCCGAGCCGTCCAGGCTCTGCGAGGTCGGAAAACGAATGTCGGCCGGCTCCACCGAAACGATCTTGGTCAAGACTCTGCGCTCTCATCCTGTCCGGGACTCATCCAGACCTATTCATTCAATGTCTAAGTCACAGACATCTGATGTTTCGTACAGTAAAACACGGCTATCCGGGGTCGTCAACACCCAGGATTGCCTGGCAAACCACCACCCGGAAGGCAAAAAATCGGGTATCCGCAGCTAGATTAGCCCCCTTCGAAATGTCCTCCGATGAGCACCAGACATCGGGTACTTGTGTACGAAAGGCTGGATGTCTATGCTGATAAGGTCCAGGTAACCTACTAGCAACGGGAGTTCATGTGATCGAACTGGTTCTCGATTCCTGCCACCATTTGCGGGCTGGAAAGATCCGTTCGGCCCGGCTCGACCGACCGAACGGACTTGCTTCCGCTCGGATTTTCGGCGGCCGACCTCGTCAGCGAGTTGTCGGAACATGAAGCCACCGGCCTGTGACTCAGAGCCATCACGCTGTCAGCCGGGTGTACGGCCCTGACTGGTCATTGCCCGTTCGCCGCCGCGTACGGGCAGGTCGGTCTGGCGCCGGGATGTCTCGGCGGGCTTGACGACAATGGCTAGGCGCTGGTGCTCCGCGGCAGCACGGCTCGCTAGTGTGGGCTCTCTGCGGGCAAACAAAGGGGACCAGTGCCAGGGGGAGCAAAATTAGTGAGGGGGGCAAGCGCATGAGCATCACCGATACAGCCATCGCCAGGCTGCGCGACGTGATCCTGGCCGGAGACCTGCCTCCAGGATCCCGGTTGCCGCCTGAGCAGGAACTGGCAGCGCAGCTGGGTATCTCGCGCGGGTCGATGCGTGAGGCGGTACGGGCGCTGACCTATATGGGACTTGTCAACGTGCGCCGCGGAGATGGCACCTACGTCACCGAACTTGAGCCTAGCCAGCTGCTCGAAGGAGTCCGGTTCGCGGCCCAGGCAGCCAGAGACAGCACCGTGCTCGACGTGATGGAGGTCCGCAGCCTGCTCGAGCCAGCCGCTGCATCCTTGGCCGCAATGCGGATCAGTCAGCCGCAACTGACGGAGCTTCGCACGCACCTAGAGCGAATGCACGCCGCAGCCGATGATCCCGTGCGGCTCGTCGAACATGACGCCGCCTTTCACGACTGCATCGCCCGGGCAACTTCTAATGAGTGGCTGGCCGCACTGCTCGGAGGGCTGGCCGCGCCGACTATTCAGGCCCGCCGCCTCCGTGCGGAGATCCAGAACGAGGTCCCGGCCGCGACCATCGAGCAGCATGAGCAGATTCTCTCCGCCCTCGAAGAGGGCAACCCGGAACTAGCCCGAGCGACCGCGCTGGTGCATGTCAGCCAGACCTACCGAGGACTGCGAGCCCTGCTGAACGCGTCTGAGCAGAACGGTATGGCATGAGATCCTCGCTGTCCGGAATTCGGCCGGTGGATCGAGGTTTAGACTGCTGTATAGCCGCCATCAATGATGATTGTTTGTGCGGTGAGATAGCTAGATACGTCTGAAGCAAGGAAGCTAACCAGTCCCGAGAGGTCAGCCGGTGTGGCAATGCGTCCTTGAGGAATGCGGGCGATCCACTCG
>Ga0302326_10016793_pt1 | contig 15297 bp, 13 predicted proteins | sample Palsa_T0_3_FD_202264 | JGI IMG/M metagenome (GOLD analysis project Ga0302326, IMG submission 202264) | Peat permafrost microbial communities from Stordalen Mire near Abisko, Sweden - Palsa_T0_3 | ecosystem: Environmental > Terrestrial > Soil > Palsa > Peat permafrost | place: Sweden: Abisko...
CTGGTGGATCTCGATCTCGCCCCCTACTTCGCGGCCTCCGACTTGGCCGCCTACGCCGATGTGCTGCTGGCACAAACGGGAGTGCCGAAACCAAGGCCGCCCGGGGCGGCGTGGGAGCGGTACCGCGCCCAGGACGACGTGCGCGCTCGCTTGGCCGACGTTGTCGCCGCCCGGGCCGACCGCAACTTTCTGGTCGCGGGGATGTCGGCCATCCAACTGGCCAGGAAGGAAGCAGTCGTCGATCCGCGTTCGGACCATTTCGCGGAGTCCCTGGTGCCGAGCGGCGTCGGCGAAGCACTCGACAAGTATCTCGACCCCCTACCCAAGGCCGAGCGTAGACGGGTGACGGCCCAGTTGTCCGCCCTTGCCTATGGTCGCGGCGCCGGCCTTGACGACCAACAGTGGCTGGCGTTTGCCAAGGTGCTCGGCGGGGACGACATCGTGGCGAGTGACCTGGACAACCTGCGGGACAGCCCTGCAGCCGACTATCTCCTCCAGTCGTCCAGCGGCGCCGAGGGGACATTGACCCAGTTGTTCCACCAGGCGCTGGCCGACCAATTCGTGGCGGGCCGTAGGAGCCCCCACGACGACGAGAGGCGGTTGGTCGCGCTCCTCAAGGACGAATGCGGTAAGGACGAACGCGGTCAGTCCGGCTGGGTGCGTGCGTCGCCGTATGGTCGCCGGCATGCCCCCAGCCACGCGGCGGCGGCAGGTCAGCTCGAGGAGCTCATGAACGATCCCGAATTCCTGGTCGCCATGGCTCCCGACGCCCTCGGTTCGGCACTCACCACGCTCACGATCACGGGAATCCACACCCCTTCCGCCATCTACCACACCGCCCTCCCGTTCCTCGGAAACGACCCCGGCGCCAATGCCGCGGTCCTGGAGGTCGTAAGCCGCGTGCAAGGAAACGACGCCCTAGCGAACCGGCTCGGTTCACTGGGTGTCGGGCGCCCGTATCGGGCCGTCCCCAAGCTGCGTCCGATGGACCGGCCCCTGGCCCGCCTCGACGGACACACCGACCGGGTCCGCAGCGTGGCCAGCCTCGCCTGGCCCGCCCTCGACCACCCAGCGGTGGTCACTGGCTCCGACGACGGGACAACCCGAGTGTGGGATCCTCGGCGACCCGACGGGGAACTGGCCCGTCTCGGCGGTCGCACCGCTTCGGCGACAAGAAGTGCGGCCGTTCACGGTATCGCCAGCCTGAAATGGCCCGGCCGAGAGTTTCCCGTCGTCGTCACCGCATGTGGCGACGGGACGGCTCGGATCCTCGACCCACAGCCTCCCGAAGGTGAACTTGGCCGCTTCGACGGCCACGGCAAGGCACTCTGGGGCGTGGCGACGTTGTCGTGGCCCGGCCGCGACCTCCCCGTTGTCGTGACCACCTCCGAGGATGGGACAGCCCGTGTGTGGGACCCGCAGCACCCCGAAACGGAGCTGGCCCGCTTCGATGGCCATGCTAGGGACAAGCCGGTGTGGGCGATCGCGGTGCTGCCCTGGCCGGACTGGGATCATCCGGCGCTGGTCACCGGGTCCGGAGATGGGACGGCCCGAGTGTGGGACCCGCAGCACCCCGACACGGAGCTGGCTCGCTTCGATGGCCATGGCAAGAACAAGCCGGTGTGGGCGATCGCGGTGCTGCCCTGGCCGGACTTGGACCACCCGGTGGTTGTGACGGCCGGCGAGGACTACACGGCCTTGGTGTGGGACCCTCGCGACGATTCTAGGGAACTGGCTCGGTTCGACCGGCACGCGGCCGGTGTCTGGGGTGTGGCGCCGCTGCCGTGGCCGGGCCGGGGCGACCCGGTCCTCGTCACCGTCTCGGATGACAACACTGCCCGAGTGTGGGATCCGCACAATCCCGAGGTCGAACTCGCCCGATTCGACGGTCATACAGGCGGAATCCGGAGCGTGACCACCATTGGTTGGCCCGGTGTCGACCATCCGGTCGTCGTCACCGCCTCTGACGACTGGACGGCGCAGGTCTGGGATCACCAGCATCCGGCGGGGGAACTCGCCCGCTTCGGTGGCCACACAGACGGGGTTTGGTATGCGGCTCGGCTGGAATGGCCGGGGCGACAAGACCCGCTTGTGGTCACGGTCTCCGCCGACCACACGGCGCGGGTCTGGGATCCGAAGCACCCCGAACGGGAAATGGCCCGATTCGAGGGCCACGATCAAGCGGTATGGGGCGTAGCTACCCTGAACTGGCCGCATGTTGACCACAAAGTTGTGGTCACGACATCCGACGACTGCACGGCGCGCGTCTGGGATCCGCAGCCTCCCGTTCGGGAACTGGCCTGTTTCGACGGCCACGATCAGGCGGTATGGGGTATCGCCACGCTTGCCTGGCCTGGGTCGACCGACCGTCTGGTCAGCGTCTCGGCCGACGCGACGGCGCGCGTCTGGGACCCACTGCCTCCCGTCCGGGAACTGGCCCGTTTCGACGGCCACACTGGGCCCCTGACCGGGGTGGCCACCATTCATTGGCCGAACCTCGGCCACAATGCCGTGGTGACGATCTCCGAGGACTGCACGGCGCGGATCTGGGATCCGCAGCCTCCCGTTCGGGAACTGGCCCGCTTCGACCGCCATACGAATGTCCTGTGGGGCGTCGCGATCCTGCCGGACTGGCGGGGATTGGGCCATGCCGTGGTGGTCACGGCCTCCCTCGACGGGACCGCCCGGGTGTGGGACCCCCTCGACGCGGACCGGGAGTTGGCGTGCTTCGATCGACACACGGCGGCCGTGTACGACGTGGCCACAATCGAGTGCCCGAGCTTGGGGCATCTGGCCGTGGTCAGCGCCTCAGACGACGGTTATGCCCGAATCTGGGACCCTGAAAATACCGACGACGAGATCGCGCGGCTGCCGTTGCTCAGCCAGGGGATGGGAATAACCAGCATCGGCGCCCAGCGCCCGGTTATCACGACGACCCGAGGGTTTCTGTCCTTCGACCTCACCAGCGACGCACAAAGCGATCGACCGCGACGAACACTTGACGGGTCCGGCGTCAGCACCTTCCACGAAGAAGATAGGCGCTCCCCAGGGAAAACGGGCACTTGATCAGCGGCATCAATCGTCGCGGATCAGGCCGGAGAGACCCGCCACGGCCAAGGTGGCGAACAGCCATCCGAGGGCCGTGGCGGTCCAGACGAACCATTGGTATCGGCTCCTCGCGTCAGCCGGCCGCCAATATTCGGTCTGGCCCAGCCTGACAAGGGGGAGCACCGTCTCGGCGGAGTAGATCAACGGGTCGAAACAAGGGTAGTCGCGAGGACAGGTCACGCCGGTCGGCGCCGCCGGAAGGTTCTGCGCCGACCGATCGGTGGGCAGCATGGTCGCGACCATGGCCTGGCGGCCAGATCGGCTGCCAAGAAGAGCTGTCAACGCCACTACCAGGACAACCACGGCGAGGACTGCCCGTCCCGGCTTGTACCCATGGGCGATCGTCGCACCCAGGAACACGCTCTTCAGCCGTGGCCACCGGGTCATCGGCGCCCGCTTGCGGGCGTCAGTCTCGCGCGCTATCAGCACGTCTCGAGCCCTCTCCTGGTGGCCCGCCCTTCTGTACACTGCCGCCAATTGGGTGTAAGGCTCGGCCGCATAGCCGGGCGCGAACCGGATCCATGCCAGGCGGGCCGCGACGCTGTCGTCAGCGCCGCGTTCGAACGCTCCGTAGCGGAATCCATTCAACAGCGCCCCACCGGCGGGCTCGGGTGGAGCTTTCCCGTGGTCGCCAAGTCCCTTGAGGGCACGGCGGCGGGGCGCGGGCACGGCCTTCCAATCATCTCGGAGCCGGTTGACGGTGGTCCCCTCCAGGTCCAGAACGCCGGTGAAATGCTCGAAACTCCATAGCAACTCGTCCATGGATGCGCCTCGAAAGCTGACTCGTCCGGTCGCCGCCAGGACTTTGTCAAACAACACGGCGCCTTTTATCCTGGCTTCCTCGGCGGTAAAGACGTCTGTGTCCGTGCGTCTCATGGTTGCCCCGCGCCCGCTCAGTTCGCCTCCGATGTCGGCACCGAACAGGCGAATCTCGCCGCTGACCTCGGCCTCGTCGAAGAAGACGTCTCCCTTGACCACCGACCCATCCGCAGACAGGGCGACGTCGCCTGCGCCCGTCAGCACCGCCCGCTTGCAACTCAGCTGTCCGCCGACGTGAGTCCCCGAAAGCCGCACACGACCCGTCGCGCAAAAACTATCGAGGAGAATGCTGTCCCCGACTGTGGCGCCGTCCGCCGACAGGGCGTCGCCACTCGGACGACCAGATATCTTCGCACCCACACACGTCAGCTGACCGCCGATGGTGGCGCCCGTCAGCCACAGCCCGTCCGCCCTGACGCCGTCGAGATGAATGCTCCGGCTGATCTTCGCCCGCTCCATGTGCAGGACTGGAACCCTCGAGCCGTTCAGCGAGAACCATGTCAGCTCTACCCCCTCGGCGAGAATTGGATCGTCGAAGTAGCACTCCACCAAAGAAACGGGATGGATTGACCGTGCCGACGAGACATCCACGGTTCCCAGGATCCTTGCCCCTCTAACATGCAGACCCGATCGATGCACCGGCCGGCCGCCAGAAATTAGGTCCTCGATCACCCCTGCTCGGAGCGTTCGTTCCGGACCCCAACGGGCGCCGCCCGATACGTCGATGTCCCCACCGTTCGTGGCGTCGAGTTGTCTGCCGGTGGAGGCCGACGTCGCGAGATCCTCCTCGAAAAGGGTCAACCCCACGAGACGCCTGCCATCTGGTGCTCCGAACGCCTCCGCCTGGAGGTACAGGTTGTCAGCATCTCACCCAGAATGGCGTCTCGATCTCGGGCGAATTGGGCAGAGCCGCGAGTTGCCATTCAAGACCATTTCATCACAGCTGGCGTCCTGTCGCCAGTCGAGGCCTAATCTAATGGGCGACTGGTGTACGGAGCAGCGTTGTTGCTGATCGCCGGCAGAGCCTCTTGGAAACGGATCGGCCGCAGTCGGTTGTGAGCTGGCGTTCGGCCTCGATGCCATTGTGGTTTCCTGACCCCAGTCCAGGTCGTTCCCCCGCTCTCGACCGGGACCCGAACCGGGCGGCAGGGCTGGTATCAGGATGGAAGCTATTCTCAGCTAACTCTGCCGACGTGTCGCCGGTGATCCCCGGATAGGGATGCCCTAAGCAACTCGGCCGACAGCGGCGGCTGGTCGCATAGCGGCGCCTGGTCCATAGCGTGTAGGGCCACCGCTCCTTACGGCCCATCACAATTGTCGAAGACTATGGCCATCAGCCATTCTGACGATCTGTCCAATACTGAGGGCGCGAGTCGGCGTTATCGACGTCGGGATCGCCCGGGAGGGGTCATTGATGGATTCCGGCGATTCGCTTCGGGCGAACTTCGTGGCCGGCAGGCCGATCACCGACATCTGGGGCGCCCGGCTGGCATGGCGATGTAGTCTTGAGGCGGCGATGACAGCCCCCATTCATCATCCGAATCTGACGTTCATTCGGAACGACCGTTCTGATTGCGACCTTGACAACCTCGCCTACCCAGTCCTGGCCGTCTCGGGATGCGCCACCTGCGAGTCCATTTGGGCCACCGTCACCGGTGGACCCGTTGAGGGCGTATGGATCATCAACGAGGTGACCCCTCCTCCGCCGCCGGCCGAAGCGGTCTCGATCTGAGTGGAGGGCGCCCAGTGTGTCGTCTGTCGCTGACCGGCTGTCATTGGCGAGTTGGCCGCCGCGCAATTTGGACGGGATCGAGGAACCGGTCGGGCTCTCGCTCCAGTTCGACGCGGAGCAGGTTCCGGTCGTAGAGATGAAGCTAGGAGGGTCCTATCAAGAGGCTCATAGACGACCTTGGTCCATTGCTCGGTGAGCGCATCTGGCAACGGGCGCATCGTGTCCGCAGACAATCGAGTCAACGAGCTGGGCGTCAGGGCCCCACCAACCCAGCGGTCGGGGAGTGCTCGTAAGCGTGTGGTTACTCTGAAGGCCTTGATTAGACCGCCCAGCGGAATCATCCCGCGTTCATCCCGCGGACGAGATCATTCGCTGGCATCCACGGCCGACGGCACACCCCCTCTGACCAGCCACTTTGCACCACAGACGTCACCCAATATCCACCTGGGCAGCCTTCACACGACAAGGGTCGTATGGTGGGATGGACCGTTGAGGAAGGTCCTGTCGGTTACAACTTGACCGTTACGCGACCTGGATGGCGTCTTTTAGGTCGGTTGGCACTTCGACGGGGAACGAAACGACGAGGTGTCGGTCGAGGGCCGTTGCTACTCGGGCGAGCGTGTCGAGCCGATTCCGGGCGGCCCCGCCTTCCTCGAGGCGGGAGATGACCGACTGCGTGGTGCGCATCCGTTGCGCTAGTTCACGTTGGCTCAGCCCCGCACAGGTGCGCAGGTCGTAGATCAGTTGGCCGAGGGCGAGATCCTGGTTGATCTCCGCCCGTACCTCGGGATCGACAGGAATCCTCCGGTTCTTGACGTCCTCCCAGCGGGAATAGTTGGCCATCACTGCCTCCTTCATGGGTGCCGTCCAACTCAGTCCTCGGCGGCCTTGCGGGCACGGGCGACTTCATTCCGTTCGTTGATGCGTGCCGATGGTCCGAGGTCAGCCAGGCGATCAATCACCACGACGGCCCGGTCCCACTCAGTTGCGACGAGCGAGTCGAGCCATGCCACAACCTCTTGATGTAGCTCGACTTCGGCCACAGAGACATCATCGCATACAAGCTATCATCGCATTTGGGCGATGATGGTCAAGACCGTCAGGGATTCTTAAGAAGCCCGCCTTGGGCCTCGTGTTGCCTACGCCGCTGCACTATCAGGGGCGGCAGCGAGCCTGCGCATGCGGCAGGTTCCAGTGCCGCCACCGATTGGCAACCGGTACGTGCAGCACATGACAACTCGATCCCTCTCAATGACTTCGACGATAACGGTCGGGTACATGCCAGCAAGGTCGGTGCTCCACCTCGCCCGGACATGTCGAGCCGGCCGGGGCCTGCAGGAAGAACCGGCGGGCAGCAGGAAGGTCACGCCGGTCGGCCAGCATGACGTCGATGACCTGGCCGTGCTGGTCAACAGCCCGGCGCAGGTACATCCAGCGGCCCGCCACCCGAATGCAGATCTCATCGACGAACCACCCATCCCCGCGACCATGACGACGCCAGCGGCCGCGTCGACCAGCATCGGGGTGAGGGTCCGCACCTACCGGTAGACGCTGACATGGTCGACGACGACACCTCGCTCGGCCAGCAGCTCCTCGATGTCGCGATACGAGAGGCCATAGCGCAGGTAGCATCGGACGGCCAAGACGAACACATCGGGCGGGAACCGAGGTTTCATCGCGCGTTCATCGCCTGGACGAGGACATCCGCCCCCCGCCCGCCGTTGGCGGCTCACCCGCAAGCCAGTTTGCGTTGCAGAAGTCCATCGTCATCCCGGCGTTGTGGTGGGGTGGCGGGCGGCGGCGGTCCGCGTCCCCGGTTTGCATGTCAGCTACCGTCGATGGACAGTGGTTGGTGACCGTGCCGATTGGGCCGGGTGGTTTCGCGTCCATACCTGGTTGGCGCTCCGTGGGCGGCGGTGAGTCGCCGCCGTCGCTCCCGTGGCCGGCGACAGGCAGCCAGCCGCCGTATCGGGGACCTGCCCGACGACGAGCTTTTTCCCGGCTGGATCGACTGGGGCGGCAGGCGAATGTTCGTTGTCGATTTCACCTCCGCCGGGTTTCCCATCGGCGTCTTCGAAGACGAGATGGACCTCGACTGGGGAAGCGATACCCGCAGCTGGGGTGGAGCAGAGCCGTTTTGACCACGGCCACAGCGCCGCACAGACAACCGCGGTTGGGCCGACGGGGTCCGGTCCATCGGGCAGCCGGGTCGGATCGCAGACCGTGGCGCGACGGCCCGCTGGAGGACATCCACGCTGGTGTGGGCCGGCCGGGAGGTATCGCCGACGCGGACATGATGCTGGGGAACGTCGTCACCTCCCGCCTCGTAGCCGGCACGCTCGGCGCTGACGGCTGAGACTGGCGGCGACTCGCGACCGAGCTCACCGACGTCGACCGGCTCATCGGCGACCTGGCTCTGTCGGATGCCCCTTCGGCCCGTCTCATTGCTTTAGCGGGCCCCGTTCGCCCCGGCCATCGCCGGAATGTCCGGTGCCTCCTTCATCGGTGCCGTCGAGCGCAGTCCTCGGCGGCGTTGCGGCACGGGCGATTTCGTTCCGATCGTTGTTGCGTTGCTTCGCGAATGTCGTGAGGAGCACAATCCGCCGTCATCGGTGAACCGGTACCTGATCCGGCTAGAGGGCCTGTCTGCAGCAACGGCCCTTTCTCTCTCGCTTCGGCCAGAGAGCTCCGCCGGACGCCTCGCAGGTCCCGATAGGATGGAGACATGCCTCGATATGGTCATGTGGAGGCTGTGGCCTGTTCCTTCTGCGATCTCCCCAAGCTGCCGGGGGGCCTGCTCATCGCTGGTCCGCGCATCTACATCTGCGACGCCTGCATCGCCACGTCAGACACCGTGATTGCAACTGGCAATCCCATGCCGACCGGGCGGATTCGGATCCCGCTGATCACGATGGCGACGATCCAACCCGTTCCCAAGGCGACAGGCGACCTTCGATGCAGCTTCTGTGGCAAGTACCGGGACACGGTCGATGGCATGGCCGCCGGCGACGAGTCGTGGATCTGCACCGAGTGCCTTAAGGCGTGCCGCGAGGTCGTGGCCGCACAACAGGCCTGACCTCAGGCACGGGATCGTACAGCCGGGAGATCCCGGCGGCTGCCCAGAGACATCCGGCCAGCGGTGCGAGGTGAAGTGACCTGCATTTGGGCAGACTGGTGTTGTGTTCGAGCGGTTCACTGACCGAGCCCGGCGCGTCCTGGTGTTGGCGCAGGAAGAAGCACGCCTGCTCAACCACAATTTCATCGGCACGGAGCACCTACTGCTTGGTCTGATCCACGAGGGCGAGGGTGTCGCCGCCAAGGCCCTGGAGTCGTTCGGCATTGCGCTGGAAGCGGCCCGTCGAAGAGTCGAGCAGACCATTGGTCCGGCCGGTTCGACCACGTCCGGCTCGCCGCCGTTCACGCCACGGGCGAAGAAAGTGTTGGAGCTGTCGTTGCGCGAGGCGCTGCAGCTGGGGCACAACTACATCGGCACCGAGCACTTGCTGCTTGGTCTGGTCCGTGAGGGTGAGGGTGTGGCCGTTCAGGTGCTGGTGAGCCTTGGGGCAGACCTGTCCCTGGTGCGTCAGCGGGTGATCGAACTGTTGTCCGGCTACGACCCCGCCAGCCCGACGGCTGTCGGCGGCGAGCTAGTGCAGAAGACCGACGTTCCCGTTGGCGCCGCGCTGTTGCTGGGCTGGGACGACGCGTCGGCGGTGGTGCTCTCGGGGGTCGATCTGGCCGATGCTCGTACGCTTCGTAGAGAAGTCGACGGGGTCGTCTACGAGACCACCACGTACCGCGCGGGGCCGGCACCGGAGATCTCGTTGTCGGTGGCTGGGGCGAGTGTCACTCGAGAAGCGTTCGACGAGTACAGCGGCCGTCTCGCAGACGCCGAGCGAATCGATGGCCTGGGTGATGCCGCGACCTACAGCAGCGCGCGGGGTTCGCTTCGGGTTCTGGCGGGTGCCACTTTGTTCGTGATCCAGGTCCGCCATCATCCCCGACCTCGGGAGGCGGCCATCTCTGCCGCCGAACGAGCCCTTGCAAACATGCCCCCGGCACGGCACGCGAGTGGTACTGAACCGACCGTCTTGACCTGAGGGCCATGACTCTCGCTGTCGGCCGATTCATTGCGTCGGGTGGCCATGTTCTTTGGTGTTTCTACTAACAATTGGTTCGTTGTTGTTGCTCAGCCACAACAACCATACAATTGTCACTGAAATCACCACAGAACGGCGCGCTTCAGCCCTCGCGGACCCCCCGCACCTCCACCCCTCCGCCAGTTGGTTTTGACCAGCGAATTTGGACGGTCCTGACCAAGGCGAGGACAGGAGACAAGATGACCCGCACCAATCGACGATTCATTGCGGGGCGGGGCGGGGCGGGGCGGGGCGGGGCAGTTGCTGTGGCCGCCATGTTGCTGGTGAGCGGGCTCACCGTTCCCGCCCATTCGGCCGGCAGCTTCGCGAACGGCGACCTCAGAAGCAGCGACTCCATACTGCGGGGCGAGCGCCTGGCGGCCGCAAAACCGGATCGGGGCGCACGTCGGGCTGTCGGGCGTCGTTCAAAGGATCCAATGTGTTGCCCTGGGTGAACATTGGATCCTTTCAACGGCCGACAGGCCGCCGTTTGGACGGCACTCAAACCAGGGTGCGGGCCACCTCAGTGACGGTTCCGGCCGAGCGGGTTCCGTTGAACTCGTCGAAGACGGGCATCAGCTGGTTGACGGAGTAGGCGATCACGCCGGCGATGACACTGGGATCGGCGTCCATCAACGCCTTGGCCTCACCGACACCGTCGACCTGGAGAACGGCGATCCCGCCTGCACCCCTCTCCCGGAACGGTCCGCCGATCAGCAGGCGTCCGGCGTCGAAGTGCGCTCGCATGGCCGCCAGGTGTCCCTCAATGGGTTCACCTTGCTCGAAGACGTTGCGGCCTGGCTGCCAGTTGGGACCTGGGGACATGTGGACGATGACGCGCATGATGGCTCCGTTCCGTACAGGGGTGTACTGACGTCCGTACAGTACTGTACGGACGTGTCCCTGACAAGGCAGGATTGGGTCGACGCGGCGTGGTGGGCCCTACGGACAGGCGGCCCGAGCATGGTGGCGGTGAACCCGCTGGCCCAGAAGCTGGGCGCGGCCCGGAGCAGCTTCTACTGGCATTTCCGAGATCGCGCCGAGCTGCTGCAGGCGGCGCTGGGCGAGTGGGAGCGGCACCTGACCGACTCGATCATCGCCCTCGTGGTCGAGCAGGCCGACCCTCGCGATCGACTCGTGACCTTGCTGACGATGGTGTTCGCCGACCCGGCGGCTGCCGTGATCGAGGTCACGTTGGCCGCCCACGCCAGCGATCCGATCGTCGGACCCGTGCTGGCCAGGGTGATCGGTCGCCGGATCGACTTCGTGACTACGTGCTTCGAGGATCTCAGCTGTGGCCCCGAATCCCGAACGCGAGCCGTTCTCGCGTACTCCGCCTATGCCGGCTGGCTCCAGCTCAGTCAGACGGCGCCCGACGTCATCAGGGCGGCAGAGAACTCCGACCCGAGCATCGCCGCTGTCGTGAACCAGCTGTTCCTACCGCCGAGGGCCGGATGACTGATGTTGACGCGAGCCGAGAACGGCTGGCCGGTGAGCTCCGACTTGGGCCCCGCACCAGGCGCCGGAGCCCTCGGCGGGGACTTTTTTCCCACCTTCCAGGCGGTTAGCCGGAAACGGTGACCAGGTCGCCGATGGCGAGATGGGAGAACACCGTTTGGGACGTTGACACCGGCAGCTCCACACAGCCCAGGCTCTGGGGAGAGCCGTACGAGCCCCGCACGAAACCGTGCACTGCATCGCCCCCGTTGAAGTAGTTGATCCAGTGCACCAGGTCGTGGTACCTCGATCCGTTGGGGTTGGTGCCATTCATAAAATTCTCGGTGTAGCGCAGGTAGATCGGGAAGGTGCCGTCGGCCGTGGGCCGGGAAGAGATCCCGGTATTGACCCGGGCGGTTAGGACCACGGCGCCGTTTTGCCACAGGGTGAGCGTCTCCGGCCGGGACTTGCTGACCGAGATGTAGGAGTACGGGTTGGGGTTGACCTGATTGGCCGCCGCTGCCTGGATCAACGCCTGCCAGGTCGATGCGTCGGCCAACTGACCGACCGACTCGGGGTCCATCTGGTAGCCGTTGTACGCGCCCCGCACGGAGTCGAAGCTCATGAGGGCGCCCTTTACCAGCACGTTTGCCGCGCCCGCGGTCCATTGGGCTTGCAACGAAGCGGGCGTCGAGGGCCAACGCCAGGCGAAGTTGCCGGCCAGGGGCTGCGTCATGAGGGCGATGTCGCCCGCCAGGCTGGTCGGCGCGGTGACCCCCGGGGCGGGTGTGAAGGTGAGGGGCAGGTATTGGAGCTGGGCCAGGAGCTGCTGGAGGCCGAGCATCGAGACCGTACCGACGGCGAAGCTGTAGGAGGGTGTTGGTGCGGTTTGGGCCACCGTTGCCTTGGTCGCGGCGGCGGCCACGACCGAGGCGGGGCGGTCGAAGCTGACCGTCACCGTGGTGCCAGGGTCGAAACCAAACCCGCTCGGCGTGAACACCAGCTCTTCTTTTCCGATCTGGGCCCACGATCCCGCTACGGCGGGCGAGAAGGTCGGCTCGGTCGTACCGATCACCTTCCGCACGGGACGGTTGAACAGAATGGTGATCGTCCCGTTGCTGGCGGCGCCACCGGAGCCGGGGGAAGGAGTGACTCGCGCCACCGGTGCGCCGGCGTTGCCACCAGCCAGGAACATCACATCGTTGGCCTTGGTCAGGGCGGGCTGGGCGGAGCCCGCGCTCGCCGCCGTGACGGCCATGACCCCCACTCCCACCAGCAAGCCGATCAGCCAGCGACGCATGTTCGTTTCATCCCCCCAGAGCCCTCGGTGACACCAGTCTTCCAGTTCGACGGCTCTGTCTGCGAAGCGTCCGATTCTGAGGGTGGGAAAGTCCGAGCGCTCGCCGGTGGACCGATCGAGACGGCGACAAACCGGTCGCTCATCAGGCCACGCTCGTGCGCTACGACCGGCCAACGGCGGGGTGGCTGTGGCCGCCCGTCTCGATCCTCCATCGACGCAACGTGGCGTGTCTCCTGCAATCGGCGGCCGCCCGCTAGCTTCGAACGGGTGAACACGAGCCGTGGTGGCGATCGGTGAGGGCCGCCACCGATTCGGGGGTGCTGAGCCAGCCTGCCGCCACCACCGCGTCCCTGGCGTCGGTCGGCGCCAAGGCGGCCACGTTGGCCCGCCTGGCGGCGCAGGGTATTCCGGTTCCCGATTTCTCTGTCGTGTCGTCGGCCGCGTTCGCCCGCCACCTGGAGGAGAGCCGGATTCCCTGGCCCGCCGGAGGCGTGACCGATGCCCGGCAATGGACGATAGTGCGGGAGAGAATCCACGATTCCTCGGTCGGCACGGCGCTGAGCGGCCAGATCCTGGCCGGCTATGAGCGCCTGTGCCAGATAAGCGGCCATGATCGGGTGGCGGCTCGTTCCTCGGGCAGCGAGGAAGACTCGCAACTCGCCTCTTTTGCCGGGCAATTCGACACCATTCTGAATGTGGACGGTTCCACCGTGGTGGCTTCGGTGAAAGAGTGCTGGGCCTCGTATTTCTCCGAGCGGTCGCTCGAATATCGCGAGGCCAACTGCATACCGTTTGGTTTGTCGCCCACCTTTGGGGTGATCATCCAGGCCCAGGTGTTCTCGCAGCGGGCCGGCGTCATGTTCACCGTGCACCCGCTCGACGCCTCGCAGCCCGTTCTTTACCTGGAAGCGAACTACGGCACGGGTGAATCCGTCGTCGGGGGCCTCGCCACACCCGACAGTGTCACGGCGCCCCGGTCTGGCCACGGCGTCGTCGAAATTGTCACCGGGACGAAGCGCCGCATGACGACGCTTTCACTCGACTCCCGAGGAAGTCAGATTGTCGACGTTGAAGAATCCATGAGGCGTTCTCCTGTGCTCACCGAGCGCGACGTGCGGGAGCTATCGCAAATGGGGCTACATATTGAACAACTCATGAAGGGGCCACAAGACATCGAATGGGCATACGACTCGCACCAACTGTGGATCCTTCAGGCTCGCCCGATCACCGGGCTGGGCAAAACTAGTGTCTGAGATGGAACAGCGCCACCGAGAAATCACCCGTCGGCCCCTGTCCGTGCTCGTCGCCTCGACGATGTCGATGGGATCTCGCCAAGAGTTCGATGCCCACCACTTCGCATTCGATTCCTCGACGCATGCGATATCCATGGACCCGGGTTTTTTGCCGGTCGTCACCACGTGGCCTGAGTCGGCACCCAATTTTTGGTCGCACTACGTCGAGCGCGCCCGGTCAGCGGGAAGGCAGCTCATTGATGCCGTCCGCTCGTCGCGGACACTGGTCGAGCCACCCGCCGGCGAGCAGCACCTGCTGGAGGGCTTCTTGGGTATCACGGCGGCCATGCAGGAGGTGGTGCCTTTTGTCCTGGCCACGCCGGCGGTGCTGGACGTGTTCACGTCGCTTTTGACCGATGGAGTCACAGCCGTTACCCCCGAAGCGGCGTCTGAGTTGCTCCCTCGCCTACTCACGCGTTGGGCTGAGCCGGACGCGGCGGGCGATATACGCAATGGTTATCGAATCGCGTTGGAGATCGTGAGCGACGAGGCGGCGGCCGAGCTGTTCCGAACCACAGCGCCCAAGATTGCGCTGCGGCGGGTGGGGGAGGAGTTCCCCAACCTCGATCAGATGATCCGCCAGCACGTCGACCAGTACGGGTGGCTGCGCACGCAGGGCTACCTGTGCCTTCCGATGTCGCCCGAGGACCTCGTGTACCGCATCCAACTGGTCGTGCTGCGGTGGTCGAGCGACGCGATCGCCGAGGCGGCCCAGGCCAAGCCAATTCCCACGGCTGCACAGGTGCTCGGGTTCTTGCCCTCGGAAGTCCTGGCCGGGCAGATCGCCGCTTTTCAGGCCATGTTGAGTGAGCGACCGTTCGGGGTCGATGCGTTGCTCCAGGCCGAGTGCGTGGCCCGGCCATTTTTGACCAGGATTGCCGACGCACTGGGCTGCACGGGGGAGCAAATCCTCTTTGCCTCAGCCGATGAGATTGTGGCGGGCCTGTCCAAGCAGGCGGAACTGCCCATCGCTGCGATCGACTCCCGGATGCGCCACGGGTTCACGTTGCAGCGAGATCACGACACGATGGTGGTCGAAGCAGCCCCTGAGGGCGCGAGCGCCACAGGTGGTACCGGGGTGCTCACGGGCATGACGGCGTGCCGGGGTACGGCGGTGGGGAGGGTCCGGATCATCCTCGACCAGGCGGAGCTGCTCCACCTGGAGATGGGCGACGTCCTGGTGACGGCGGCCAGCACCATCGACCCGACCGACCCGACGGGCGGGACGGTTTTCCCGACCCGCAACGGTGGCCCGTACGCCCGAGCCCTCGACCGGCTGGCGGCGGTCGTAGCCGACGAAGGAGGCCTGCTCAGCCACGGTGCGATCGTCTGCCGGGAGCGCGGGCTGCCGTGCGTGCTCGACGCGGAGACGGCGACGACGGCCCTGGCCGACGGTCAGATCGTCGAGGTCGACGCCACCAAACCGGTCGGAGTGGTGATCCCCCTCGACCGCACGTTGTGACCGGCGCT
>Ga0302326_10016798_pt1 | contig 15293 bp, 7 predicted proteins | sample Palsa_T0_3_FD_202264 | JGI IMG/M metagenome (GOLD analysis project Ga0302326, IMG submission 202264) | Peat permafrost microbial communities from Stordalen Mire near Abisko, Sweden - Palsa_T0_3 | ecosystem: Environmental > Terrestrial > Soil > Palsa > Peat permafrost | place: Sweden: Abisko...
AAGCTCGTCCGCCGACGTGATCTCGATCCTTGTCTCGTCCAGCTCGAGGTACACGGCGTGCGTGATCGAGTGGACGCCTTCATGTTTCGTCCAAGAGCCCTGGTACTTCACGGCTCGAAGCGTCTTGCCTTCGAGCCGGCGCGCGCGCTCTTCGAGCTCGACCTCCGAGATCTTGCCCAAGGCCCTAGGCCTCGGCGTCTTCGTCTTTGCGCTTGGTGATGGCCCAGAGGTCGGCGATCGCCTCCGAGAAGACGATCGGCGGCACGTCGGAGAGACGGATCAGCCGCGCGTCCGACTCGTCGTGCGGCTCGTCGTAGGTGTACGCGCCGGTCACGACGGCACCGGGTCGCACGAAGAACAGGTCTTTCAGCGTCACGTCCTCGCCGCCGTCGAAGCCGCTCTGTACGCTGAGACCGTTGGTGCCGACGAACACCTCCACCTTGTCGTGCGGAAACACCTTTCGGTACGCCGAGACCTCGCCCGAGTCGATGACCGAGCCGCGCCGCCACCCGCGCCGCTCCGCGCGACCCTTGAACGTCGCGCCGGCGAGCTCCTGATCCTCGAAGCGGTAGCACTTGCCGCGCGCCCGCTCCTCGTCCATGACGGCGAACGTCGGTCGATCGAGCTGCGGGAATGCAGGCGTGACGCCGGCGCGCGCGATCTCGGCGAGCCACTTGGCGCGCAGCCCCGCGTCGATCTCGAGCGGGTGCACGAGGCCTATGTCGCCGCTGGTTGGGAGAGAGACGCGCGCCTCGGCGAGGCCCGTCGCGGCCTCAGAGCGACCGAGAAGGCCGACGGTCTCGCCGCCGCTCGTGACACGGAACGTCGTCTTCGGGTTGCCGCTGCTGTCGTAAACCCCCCACACGAACCCGCGCGCGAACGCGGAGGCCAGCGGGTTCTTCTCGAAGAACGTCTTCCACGAAGCGACGTTCCAGCGCCTTCGAACGATGAGGTAGTACTCGAGGTTCGCGCCGAGCTGCTTCTGCGCGGTGCGCACCTCCTCGCCGAGCGCCTTGAGGTCGGCCTTCGGTTTCGCGGCGAGCTTCGGGTTCTTGACGAGCTGACCGGCCTTGTCGACGACGATGATCTTCCGCTCGCTCGAGAGGGTCGCGAAGAGCTCCGGCTTGGTGCCGGCGATCGCGAGCCGGCCGTTCTTGAAGCCGAAATCCGGGATCATCGTGTCCGAGAGCTCGAAGGGCGTGAGCCCGAGGCGCTCGGCCGCCCTGTCGAACCCCTCCTGCGCGGCTTCGCGCATGTTCGGGTACTTGACGCGATACGCCTTGAGAATGCGGTCGAGCGCGCGCGCCGCTTCCATGGACCCGAGCAAGCCGAGCGTACGCGCGGCGTTCTCGTTTTGTTTCTCCAGGGCGAGCTCTTCGAGCGGCTCGATGACGCGCTCGTCGCCGAGCGTTCCGATGAGCGCGAGCGCGAAGCGGTTCTTCGCCATCACGCCGCCGTTCTTCAGCACGAGGTCGAGGAGCTTTCGCGCAAAGTCACCGGCCTTGGCGCGATCAACGAGCGCGAGTGGGCCGCGCGCCTCCGGATCGAGCGCGATCTCGTCTTGCCGCGCCTGCCGGTAGAAGAGGAAGCGAACGGACTCAGAGTCGAGCGGCGTCTTGCTCTTCGCTAGGAAGAGCTTCGGAAGCTTCTTTTCGTCCAGCCACTTCGCGACGGGCTTGTCGAGCTTGCCTCGGCCTTTGGCCGACTTCACGCGGCGCTCGAGCTCCGCCTTGTCGCAGGCAGCCTCGTCACGGTATTTCGCGCGAGCGATGAGGTCGCGCGCGTCGTCGCTCGTCTCGCTGTCGAGCAGGCCGTCGAGGATCTTCTTGGCGTCGGGATGATCGATGAGCGTGAGCACGTACACGCCCGCTTCTCGTTCGTGCCCACGCTTCGACGCGAGCAGCTCCTTCGCCTTGGGCAAGACGACCTTCGGATCGAGGCGCGCGAGCGCGAGGCACGCGGTCTGCCGGACTTGCCTGTACTCCGAGCGCGCGATCTCCCAGGCCTTATCGTAGTACTTGGACCAGTCGAACGGGGCGAGGAGCGCGAACATGCGGCGGAAGTGCGCCGCGGTGTCGTCGTCCTCGATGTGCATGTCGAGGCCCTCGCCAAGCATGTCGATGGCACCCTGTCCTAGCGCCTTCGCGAGCACCTCGGCGGTCTCGAGCTGGAAAACCTTGGTGTTCTCGACGAGGTGATGCACGTCCTCGTGGACGTCTTTGCCAAACGTGCGGAAGCACCAATCGATGTACGCCGCAGTCGCGTCGTCCCAGCGATTTTCGCTGTCCGACCAATAGAAGTGGAAGCGTTCCTCCTTGTTCTTGCGGTCCGAGATGGCGGCGAGCGTGCGCTTGGCGATCGCGAGCGCCTTTGCGCGGTGCTGCGGATAGTTCTCGACGAGCACGCGGCCAGCCTCGGCGCGGCAGTGATCGCAGTCGGTCTTGTCGATGGCCTCGAAGAGGAGCTTCTCGAAGCGCGCGGGCTCGACGGGGCAAGCTTGACGGAGGAGCTCGTAGGGCGCGTGCAAGACGCCGCTGTCCGACGGCTCGAGCACCATGAACTTGTCGGCGACCTTGACGAAGAGGTCCTTGCGGTTGCGAATGAGGAGCCCGACGATGGCCTCGCCTGCGCTCGCTTTTCCTTCGGTGCCGAGGAGCTCGAGCTTGCGCGGCGCCACCTCGAGCAGGTATGCGCCGAACGAGGTCGGGCTCTTGTCTTCGCGTAGAATCGACTCGTCGAGCTCGCGGAGCGCCCCGACGAGGAACTCATCTTCGCCGACACCCTGCGCGATGACTTCTCGCGCGACATCGGAGAAGAGCATGCTCCCCTGCGGCTCCTCGGCGATCTGCGCCTTGAGCCAGCGATAGAGCTGCTCGCCCCAGCCCTTGAAGTAGTCGAAGCCGGGGTACTTGTAGCGCCAGCCCTGCGCCATGAACGCGAGCATGCGCCGCTCGACGAACGTCCACGCGGCATACGGCTGAAACACTTCGTCGAGCCACTCGTTGAACTCGTGCATGTCCTTCACGGCGACGCCGGGCACCTCGTTCGCTGTCCCTTGAAAGAACGCGAGGATCTTGCCGGTGCGCTCGCGATCGCGTGAGCCGCGGAGAAACTTCTCGAAGCCGACTTTGTACTTCGCGACGATCGCCTTGCGCTCTTCCGGAGGCGGGACATCGCCTTCGATGACGCGCGGCTTCCGGTACCCGAGGTGCGCGAGGATGTCGCTCGGCGTCTGCCGCTGGATCTCGTCGGGAAGGTTCTTGAACGGATTGCCCCACACATCGAGCCCGATGAGCGGCGGGTTGGCGACCTCGGGCGGCAGCTCGGTGAGCTTGCACTGTTTGACGTTGAGCGCCGCGAGTGGAAGCGAGAAGAGCGTTTTCGGGAGCGTCTTGAGGGGGTTCTCCTTCACCTTGAGCTCACGCAACGTCTTGATGCGGGTGATGTCCTCCGGAAGCTCGACGAGCCCGTTGCGCGAGAGATCGAGCTCGACGAGCGCGGGAAGCGTGAGCAGGCCTTTCGGGAACGTCTTGAATTTGTTCTGGGCCAGCACGAGCCGATGAAGCTTCTTCATGCCCGACAGATCGGCGGGCACGTCGGTCAGCTCCATGCTGTGCGCGTCGATCTCTTCGAGCGCCTCGAGCTTGGCGATCTCGTCCGGCCACGACTTCATCGGGTTCCACTTGATCTCGAGCTCCTGCAAGTTCACGAGCTTGCCGATCGACTTCGGCAGCGTCGTGAGCATGTTCTGCCAGAGGACCGCCTTGCGAAGCTTGACGAGGTTGCCGAACGACTCGGGCAATTTCGGAAACTTGTTGTGGTACGCGTAGAGCGTCTCGAGGTTGACAAGGTTGCCGATCTCCTCGGGCATCGACGGCCAGTCGTTGCTCTCGATGGAGAGGCTCTCGAGCCCCGTCAGCTGTCCGATCTCCTTCGGAAACGACGGGCAGTGGATGGTCAGCTTCGTCAGCGTCTTGATGCTGCCAACCCGCGCGGCGACGTCTTGCAGCTTTGTCTTGAGATCGAAATCGGTCTTGCCCTCCTCGATGGCGTCGTCGATTTCTTTGTTTTGCTCCGCGCGGAGCTCGTCTTCGGTGGGTTCTCGTCGTCGTCCCATGGAGCGAAGACTACATCACGCCGGCACGAGGAGAAGGGCTACGGGGGAGTCGGAACGAGCCACTTGTCGAGGCACCCGCGTCGCCCCGTTGCGTTGTCGGTCGCCCAGACGATCTGGTCACCCCAAAGTGTCGCAGCGTGAAGGCCGTAGGTCTGCGCGATGTCGAGGACGTGAGATCGCGGCCCGCCATGGTCATCGAGCATGATGGCCGAGAGGTTGCGGCCGAGAGCGTCCTCGAAGAGCAAGATCGGATTTGCGTTGCGGCGCAAGAGCGTCGGCGACGTCGCGAACGAGACGTCCGGAATGCGCACCTCTGCGCCATGCTGCCGACCGCGGTCGTCGAGCTCGCGGACGAACAGCCAGCTCGTTTCGCTGACGGGGCCGGGATGCGTGTAGGCCAGCAGGAATCCCGTGCTCGTCGGGAGGAGCGAGCACGCTTCGAGGGTATCGGTGAGATCGTGGCGCTCGCGTGGCGTTCCGTCATCGGCGAGCGTCACCACGGCTGGGTCACGCTGACCGTCGTACGACGCTCCACTGACCGCCATCCATCCCGTACGCGTCGCGGCGATGCAGCCCGTGCCGGCATCCACGGCGATGTCGTGTTTGTGGAGGACGGCGCCCTTTGCCGCATCGAGAACGATGATCGACTGAGCGTTGCCGGAGCCCGTCTGGATCAACGCGGCGACGTGCTCGCGGCCTACTGCGATCTGGGGGTGGTACGCAGCACCGAGGTCGGCCGTCCACGCGAGGGAACCGGCTTCTGACATTCGGCTGACGAAGACGTTGCCGGCGGTCGGTCGGTACCCCACCACCAAATCGTGTGCGAGCTCGACCGATGACTCGGCGAGCCCGCGCAACGGAGCGAAGCGGTCCGGCGGAAAGGGCTCGGTATGAGCAGCGCACGCGTCGACCGGACGGGCAGGGACGGTGATCGCGCACGTGATGTCGAAGGCGTGCAGTCGCTCGGCGCCCCGATCCTCGACGAAGACGCCGCGAACCCCCGCGCCATAGCGGGCGAGACGCACGAGCGACGCTCCTCTATCGGCGGACACGATGGTCGAAGACTTCGCTCGTCCGTCCGGCTCGAGGTCGACGACGCGGGCTTCTGAGGCGCGGGCGCTCATGACCGACACCCTGAAGCTCGCGATGTCCGCTAGCCACCACCCGGTGTCGCTCGGCACGAGCGACAGCGGTCGAAACGACGCAACTGGATCTGGATGCTGGTCGGCGACGACCGCGTTGCCGATCAAGTGGCCGTCCGGACCGAGGCGGAGGAAGCTCACGACGCCACGCACTCGCCGCGTCGTTTGGTCTTCCGTCTCGTCGCGAAAGGCGACGCCCACTTCGTGCCCATTCCACGCGGCAACGGGCCACAGCGGTGCGCCCTTCGCGACGACGTTGCGCGACACGACGTGGCCTTGCAGATCGATGGCGAGCGCGACGAGCCCACGGCGACTTCGCGAGAGCGCGCTCGTCGGCGAGTAGAGTAGCAGCCACCCCGTCGGCACGGGCGCAATGGCCAACCCCTCTGCCTGGGCGTCGTGCTCGACGACGCCGCCACCGAGCACGCGTCCGTCCCGCGTGACGATGGCCACGGCGAGGTCCGGCGCCATCGGGTAGGTGCCTCGGTTCCACACGATCGCGAGTAGGCCGTTGCCGAACGCCATCGCTGGACCGTCGTCGAGCTCGGCCCCCGGAAGCACCGCGAAGGGCTTGCTCCACCGGCGCGGCGAGCCGAGCGTGAGCATGATCTCGGCGTGTTGGGGCGTTCGGTAGACCGTGTCGACGATCGCGACCAGGCCTCCGTCCGAGGCGATCACGGGATCGGAAGCCTCGCCGAGGCCCGCGAACGGCAGGACTTCGGTCGTCCCTTTCAGCGAGCCGTCCCGCTCGAGCCGCGTGCTCTGGTACGCACCACGGGAACTGGCCAGGTACCAGACGTCGAGCCCGCCCTCGCGCTCCGTCAGCCAGACGCTCGGCTGCGTGCTGCCCCATGTCGCCGAAACGTCAGCGGAAAGCAGGCGCGATGCGATGCCGCAGCTCCCTGGATCAACCGCCTTAGGGTTCGTCGTGGACGATGTCGAAGGGCGTGTGACGGCGACTGCTGGCGTGGATATGCGCGTCGTCCCACACGCGAGCAGCGCCAGAACGACGAGGATTGCAGGGCGGGCTCCGCGCATGCTCCGTGTTACGGCGCCCTTCGTGGAGAGCTGCCCGAAAAGAGCACCCCACCGCGGCGCCTTCCCGTCATATAGAGTGGGACCAATGAGTAACGACACGTTCTTGCAGCGCGTTCTCGAGCCCCCCGCCTACGGGTGGTCTCGTAACGGCGAGTTCTACGCCCCCACCGTTCGCGAAATCATGTCGCACTGGTGGCAGCGTGTGAACTTGTTCCGGACGCGCAAGAACTGGCTCGCCTTCACCGGATGGGCGTGGAACCTCGCCCTCGCCCCGTTCACCGTGCTGTTTTTCACGCGGTACTTCTCGTGGAAGCTCCTCGCGATTGGCTTCGTCTACGCGATGGTCGGCCTCGGCACGGTGAACATCGTGTGGCTCCACCGGTATTGTACGCACCGCGCGTTCACGTTCAGCCACCCCATCTATCGCTTCGTCATTCGCAACCTGACGATTCGCGTCGTGCCGGAAGAGGTGTACGTCGTGTCGCACCTCGTGCACCACGGGTTCCCCGAGAAAGCGGGCGACCCGTACAATGCGCTCGGTGGGCGCCTGTACTGCTTTCTCGCGGCCGAGCTCCACCAGCCTATCGCGCGCAATCTGTCGCCGAAGGACTACGCGCGTGTCGTCGGGCTCGTGAACCACACGGGGGTCATCCCGAACACCTACGCGCAGTACCAAAAGTGGGGGACGATCTGCCACCCCGCGCGCCTCTATGCGCACTACGCGCTCAACTGGGCATTCTGGTACGGCGCCTTCTACGCGATCGGCGGGCACGCCCTCAGCTGCGCGATCTTCGGCATGTCCGCCATCTGGGCGATGGGCATCCGCGACTTCAACTACGATGCGCACGGGTGCGGCAAAGACAAGCGACGCGAGGGCGTTGACTTCAACCGCCGCGATCTCTCCATCAACCAGTTCTTCGCCGGCACCGTGTCGGGCGAGTGGCACAATAACCACCACCTCTATCCGGCTGGTGTTCGCTCGGGGTTCCTCTGGTGGCAGCTTGACACCGCGTACCTGCTGATTCGTTTCGTGGGATTGCTCGGCGGCATCTCGTCGAGTCGGGACTTCAAAGAGCGATTCCTCGAAGAGCACCATCGGCCCTACAAGCAGCGCGCGTCGGCTGCAACGCTCCGCGCCGGTTCATAGCTTTTCCCAGCGGACGATCTTCAGGTCGAGCACGAAGATCGCGTAGATCACGGGCACGAGCACGAGCGTGATGCACGTCGCGAACGTGAGGCCGCCGATCTGCGCGTAGCAGAGCGGCTCCCAGAGCGGCCCGCCGTGGAGCGCGAGCGGGACGAGCCCGAAAACGGTCGCACCCACGGTGATGAGCACGGGGCGTAGGCGCACCATCCCGGCGTCGAGCAGGGCGTCACGCAGGGGCTCGCCCTTTTCGTGACACTCCTCGATGTGGTCGAAGAGCACGATCACATGGCTCACGATGACGCCGATCAAGCTGATGATCCCGAGGAACGCGATGAATCCGAACGGTGCCCGCATGATCGAGAGCGAAGCGAGCGCCGCGCCGATTCCGTAGGGGATGGCCGCGAAGACGACGAGCGGTTTGACCGCGTTGCGGAACTGCAAGACGAGCGCCACGTAGATGCCCGTGATGGAGAGCAGCATCACGATCGCGAGCTGAAGGAATCCCTTCTTCTGCTCCTCTTCCTCGCCGCCGACCTCGAGCTTGTAACCAGGCGCCAAGCTCTTCGCCATCGCGTCGAGCTTCGGATGGGCGTCCTTCATGATCTCGGACGGCAGCTTCCCAGGGACAGGGAACCCTGCAACGGTGATCGTGCGCACGTGATCGCGTCGTCTCAGCTCCTCGATGCCCATCCCGTATTCGATGGTGGACACCTGACGCAGCGGCACCTTCTGCGGCGTCGACGCGGAGTAGATGTAGAGGTTCTGTAGATCGCCGAGCTGCCCGCGCTCGAGCCCGCGGAGACGAGCGATGATCGGTATCTGTTTGTCGCCGTCGTGCAGCGAACCCACGGCAACGCCAGAGAGGCCCGTCGCCGACGACAGCGCGACGTCGTAGTTCGTGAGCCCAACGAGGCTGGCGCGATCGGGGTCGATCTTGAGCTTCACGTCGAAGCTGTCCGTTCCCCAATCGTCGCGCACGCGATCACAGTCCGGGATGCTTCGAAAGATGGCCTTGGCTTGCTCGGCGTACTTCCGGAGTTGGGTGATGTCCTCACCCGAGATGCGAACGGCGACGGGAATGCCGACGGGCTTACCGTTCTCGAGCTGCCTCACGTCGACGCGTGCGCCTGGGATCTGCGACAAGGCTTTCTGCAGCGGCGCCACAAGCCGCTCGGTGTCGTGCTTGTCTTTGACCTGGATGATCACCTGCGCGTAGTTGAGCTGCTGGAGCTCCGGGTTGACGCTGAACCAGAAGCGCGGACCTCCGCCACCAACGAACGTCGTGAGCGATTGAAGCGCGTCGCGAGGCTTGCCGTCTTCGCCCGGGTGCGTCGTCCCGTAGTCGGCGACGACCTTGCGAATGGTCTGCTCCACTTGCATCGCCGTCGCGTTGGTCACCGACAGAGGTGCATCCTCCGGCAACCAGACGTCGACGTACGAAAGATACGAGAGATCCTTCGGGAAGAAGCTCTGCTTGAGACGAGTCGCGGCGCCGAACATCGTGACTAGGACGACGATGCTCGCAGCAATGACCTTCCAGCGATGGTCGATCGCCCAGCCGACAGCGCGATAGTAGTAGCGCGAGAACCCGCGCGTGCGCCTCTCTTCGGTCGTCGGGTCGGGCCGCTTCGGCGCGCGGAGAATGTAATAGCCGAGCACCGGGATGAACGTCATCGACACGAGCCGTGACGCGACGAGCGAGCACGTGAGCACGACCGGCAAGCTGAAGATGAACTTGCCGACGTCACCCGTGAGCGTGAGAAAGGGGAGGTACGCGACGATGTTCGTCACCGTCGCGAACAGGATCGCCGTCGCGAGCTTCGTCGGCCCGAGCCACGCGGCGATGAGGCGGGGCTTGCCGGAGCCGAGCTCCCGCTTGATCGCGTCACCGGCGACCACGGGATCGTCGACGAGCAACCCGAGCGCGATGATGAGGGAGGCAATCGACACTTGCTGGACGTCGATCCCGAGCAAGTTCATGAAACCGAACGTCATCGCGAGCGTGAGCGGGATCGACAGCGCGAGAACGAGCGCCGAGCGCCATTCCCAGAAGCCGACGAGCGCGACGAGCACCACGAGCCCGATGGCTTCGTAGAGGCTCTTCATGAACAGATCGATGCTCTCGTGGACTTGTTGCGGCTGGTCGGACGTGCGCGCGACGATGAGATCCTCGGGGAGGAGCGAGAGCGTGTCGCCGAGCGACTTGTCGACGGCCTTGGCGAAGGCGTCCACCTGCATGCCCTGACGCATCGTCACGGCGAGCGTCACCGCGCGGGAACGTCGGTCGATGCCCTTCTTGTCCTTCCACAGATAGAAGTTGAGAAAGCGCGCTGGGCTCTCGTACTCGCGGCTGATGTCCATCGCGTCGCGCAGATAGACCGGCGAACCGGACGGTGACGTCGCCATCACGAGGTCGCCGATCTCCTTCTCGCTCCGGAACTCGCCTGAGGGCTGGATGGTGAGGTTCTTCCCGTTCACTTCGAGGATCCCGCCAGGGATCATGATGTTGCGGGCGCTGATCGTGTTCGCGAGGCGCGTGAGCTGGATGCCGTACGACGCGAGCCGCTCCTGCGAGTAGTTGAGATACACACGCTCCTCGCGCACGCCCGTGCGTGTCACTTTCGCGACTTGCGGCACGGCTTGGAGGGACCGCTGAATGCGATCGCTGAAGTCGTCGAGCTGGTCGTAGCTGTATTTGACGCCGGCGGACGCCGCGAGCCGCGCCTCCGTATCGGCGGGATCGCGAATGATCGGCGGCGGAAACCAGATGTCGGGGTTGAGATCGCCGAGCGGCACCTGCGTCCCGACGAAGGCTTGGACGTTCGACAGAATCGTTGCGTCGTCGGCGTGCGTCTTGCCGTCGATTGCCAGAAAGCCAGCCCCTTCGACGAGCCGGACATCCTCTGCGAAGTGCTGCTCGGTGAGAAACCGCTGCGTCAGCGGGCCGAGCTGACGAATCAACGTGGAGTTCATCGTCTGCGGAAAGGGAACGACGAGCGTCGCGCGGCCTTCGCGATTCTCCGGTGCCGCGCGGGCGCGCACGTCCTCGATGGCACGACGCACAGCACGGGCGCGGAGAGCGACCTCCACCTCGCTCACCTTGGGCGTCGTCACCGTGAGCATGAGCGTCGCCGTGTCCCCGAAGTCCTTCAAGAACTGCACCGGGCCAGCGCCCGTGGGGAGATCGTGCAGATCGTCCAGCTTCATCTTGATGTCGTCGAACTGGTTGCCGACGTCGGTCGTGCCCTCCTCGAGCGTCACGTACACGATGGCGACAGAGCTTCGCGTCACCGACTCGATCTTCTCGACCTTCGCGTTCTCCGCGATCTTGAGCTCCATCTTGCGCGTGACGAGCTCTTCGATCCTCTCGGCGGGCGCGCCGGGCCACGCGCACGACGCGACTGCGAAGCGGATCGGAATTGACGGGTCTTTGCGCTTCGGCATGCGCCAGTAGGCGAACGCGCCCCAAAGAATGGTGCACACGAGCAGGACCCACGCGATGTGCCTCTGCTCGGTGAAGAAGCGAGCGGTGTTGTGGGTGGTCTTGACGATCTCGTCGTCGGACTTGTGTGCCATCTACGGAATGACCTGGACGTGCTCGCCGTCGGAGATGAGCGTGGCGCCGCGTACGACGATCTTGTCACCTGCTGCGAGGCCGCCCGTGACGAGGATGCGGTTGCCGAGAGGGTCACCGAGCGTCACGTCCTTGGCGTGAGCCGTGTCCTTGCCGTCGTCGTTCGAGACGACGTACACGGCGAACCCATTGGGATCCTTCGGCGAGCGGACGACCGAGTTCAGCGGAAGGACCTCCGCGGGCGTGCCGCTCGCCGCGCCACCGATCTTCAGCGACGCGACCATCCCCGCCTTGAGCTGCTGCGTCGGGTTCGGCACCGTGATCTCCACCTCGAACACGCGACTACTGAGGTCGGCTGAAGGGGAGATGCGCGTGATGCGGCCCTTGAACTCGACACCTTCAGCCGACTCCGTCGCGATGGCGAGATCGTTCCCGATACGGAACTTCTCGACCATGACGTCGGGCACGCCGAACACCGCTTTGACTTGGCGCGTGTCGGCGATGACGAAGCCCATGGCACCCGGTGCGACGAGCGAGCCAATCTCGATCCCACGCTTGAGCACAACGCCATCGATGGGCGACCGCAGCGCCGTGTCGGCGACGGCGTTTTGCGCCTCCGCGAGCTGGGCCTGCGCTGCATCGACGCGAGCGTTTGCGGCGTCGAGCTGGGACCTCGATTGATCGAGCGTGGCTTGCGCGACGCTCCCGGACGACACGAGCTTCTCCGAGCGGTCCGCCTCGAGCTTCGTTTGCGCGCGCAACGCCGAGGCCTCGGCGAGCGCAGCCTTCGCGCCCGCGACGCGCTGGAGGTAGTCGCCCTCGCGTACGTTCGCGAGGACCGTCCCTTTCGTGACGTTGTCGCCTTCTTGCATCGTTCGCGTCTCGCCACCCACGCCCTTGACCTGCGTGATGTCTCGTACGTAGCCCCCGATCTTGAACGCGAGATCGACCTTGGCGAACGGCTCGATGCTCGCCGAGTAGCGCGTCGCGGCTTGCCCAGCTTGCTGCTCGACGGGTTGCACCTTCACCGTCGTGAGGGGCTTCACGTACGCTTCGTCGTGCCCGCACGCCACGAGCACGAGGGCGACGGCAAGAGGGCGGTAGATCATGGCGGCGAGGGTAGCCGTTTGTCAGGCCGCCGCGCGCGTTTCCCACGTCGCCTTCGCCCAGGCCGTCGTCGCCGTGATCGAGTCGTCCCACGGTGTCGCCCCGAAGCCGAAGGTGGCGCGGAATTTCGCGTCGTCGACGACGTAGGGCTGCTTCCACTGGTAGGTCATCTCCGCGAGCTCGCGCATGATCGGTTGAAAGACGCCCACGCCCCGCAAGAGCCAGTTCGGGACCTGCATGGTTCGAATGGGGAGGGCGAGGGCGCCCGCGAATCGATCGATGAGCGCCCGCGTGCTCTCCGCCGGCTGCACGGGCAACATCCAGACGCCGTGGGCATCGGTCCGCGAACCGAGCGCGACGAGGCCCGCCGCGACGTCAGCGGTGTACGAATACGTGTGGAGCGCGTCGATATCGCCGAACACTTCGACGGATTTCTTCGCGAAGACACGCTCGAAGAAGCGATCGCCGAAGATCGACTGCGGCGCCCGGGGGCCGAAGAAGTCCGCCGCCCGCCCGATCGAGACGGTGACCGTGCCGCGAGCGTCGGCCTCCAGCATGTACTCGCCCGACTTCATACGCAGCACGCCCTTCTTCGACACGGGAGCAGGCACGGTCGCTTCGTTCATGCGCGACGTGTCGCCGTACATGTAGAGGCAATCGAGCGCGACGAGCCTCGCGCTCGCACGCGCGGAGCCGTCGACGATGCCGCGCGTGATCGGGAGCAGCATCTCCGGCCACTGATAATAGAGTGGATTGACGCAGTTGTAGACGACCGTCGCTCCGTCGGCTGCACGCGCCACCGCGTCCGCATCGCGCACGTCGATCACCACCGTCTCCACGCCAGCTCGCGCGGGAGCGGCGGTGCGCCGACCGACGCGAACGCGATGCCCGCGCGCGACGAGGCGCTCTGCGACGAGCGGGCCAATTTGACCGGCACCAAGCACGAGATGGGTCTCTTGATTCGACATGCTGTTCTCTCCTGCCGGCAATGTGCGCCTTGCGTAGGTGCATTGCCATTTGTGTTTTTGCCATGTCGTGTTGCAATGGTGCAAGATGGGCGCATGGCGCCTTTACGTCTCGATTGGGAGCAAGTGCGGCTATTTCTGGCAGTGGCGCGCGAGCACTCGCTTGCGGCTGCCGGAGCGCGCCTCGGGATGGATGTCTCCACGGTGAGCCGGCGTCTCGACCGGCTGGAGACGGACGTGGGCGCACCGCTGTTCGACCGCACGCGCGAAGGAACGCGGCCGACCGCCCTCGCCGAGCACATGCTGCCTCACGCCGAGGAGATGGAGCTCTCTGCAGCGCGATTCGCGTCGGCGGGAGCGAAGGTCGAGACCGAAGTGGAAGGCGTTGTCCGTTTGACCGTCCTCCCTGGCATCGCGGACGTGTTCGTCGCACCAGCGCTCGCCAAGCTTCACCGACGCTACCCGCGCTTGGTCGTCGAGCTCGATGCCAGCGTGAGCTACGCCGACCTCACGCGACGCGAAGCCGACATCGCCGTGCGCGCGTCGCGTCCGACGAGCGGTGAGCTCGTGACGATGAAGTTGATCACTGTGCGAGCGCTCCCCATGACTTCGCCACGCTACGCGCACGAGCTCGGGAAGCTGAAACGCCTCGAGGACGCACGCTGGGTCAGTTGGGGAGCGGATCTCGCGCATCTCCCCGATGCCGCATGGCTGCGGACGCACGGCCCGGAGGTCACGCCCGTCATGCGTACGAGTCACTTCGCCAGTCAGCTCGCTGCGGCACGCGCGGGCCTCGGGGTGGTCATTGCATCGGCGCCGTATGGCAAGACAGGCCTCGTTGCCATCGAGCCCAGCAAGGCGCTCGGCGAAGCGTGGGCGGCGCTCCCGACAGGAGAGCTCTGGCTCGTTGGCCATCGCGCCCTCCGGTTCGTCCCGCGTGTGGCCGCGGTCTGGACGTTCATCGTAGAGACCATCCACGACGTCAGCACAGGCAAGGACTCCTGAAGTCAATCTGGCAACCGACGCGCGGGAGGCCATGCCAAGTTGACGATGATCGGCCGCGCGCTCTGGTGAATCCGCGACTTTGCGTGTGGCACGCGTGATGCTCTGTCATTGTCGATGCGTTCGCATTTCCATCGGAGCCCTTTACGTCTCGCGCCATTCGCGGCTGCTGCGGCCCTCATCGGGATTGCACCCGTCGTTCGAGCTCAGGTCACGTCGGTAACGGTCACGACGTCGAGCATCACGCGCCAGCTCGCAAGCGGGTCGTACTACCCATCGCACATCGTCGACGGCACCTACCAAGGCATCGGCCTCAAGGATTGCACCGACAACACCGAGATCGTCTTCCCGATCATCGTCACGGGCCTTCCCGATGACACCGTGACGTTCGAGATATGGGCGGGCACGGGCGATTGCACGCAGCCAGGCGCGACGAACAACGCGTCGACGGCGACGTGCTGGCCCGTGGCAGCCAACCCGCAGCCCGAGAGCGTGATGAGCATCGCGCTGCGCGTCGCCGATATCGTCAGCCAGCTCGGCGTCACGCCGCCGAGTCAAAGCTACGCCTCGGCGCAAACGAGCGTGTGCACGAGCGCCTCGAGCACCACGACAACGCTGACGAGTGACGCCGGGATGACGTCGTCGACCTCGGGTGAGTCGACCGTCAACGTCTTCTTCATGTTCTTTCCGACCGGATCGAGCACGCCGAGCGTGTCGTCGGCCGCCTATCCCCTCAAGGTGAAGCTGTCCGGTCCCGGCGCGTGCACCAACGTCACGGCTGGATCGGGTGACGGGCTGCTCATCGTCGACTTCACTCCCCCGACGGGTGAGACGGACATCCAGGGTTACGACCTCCTTGCACAGCCCAATAAGTCGGGAGCCGATGGTGCCGTCGCAACGACGTGCTCGAGCACCATCAACGCATCCAGCGCAGCCACGGCCTGCGCGGATGGCGGAGCAGCCCCGCTCATCTGCACCCAGGTGAACGGCACGACCAACGGCGCTGGCACCATCAGTGGTCTCACGAACGGGACATCCTATGCAGTCGCCGTCGCGGCTTTCGATCAGTTCGGCAACACGGGCACGCTCTCGAGCGTCGCGTGTTCGACGCCGCAGCCCATCGACGACTTCTGGAAGGTCTACGGCCAAAACGGCGCCGGCGCGGGATCCTGCACGCTGGAGACGGTCGGCTCGCACGGGT
>Ga0302326_10016799_pt1 | contig 15293 bp, 14 predicted proteins | sample Palsa_T0_3_FD_202264 | JGI IMG/M metagenome (GOLD analysis project Ga0302326, IMG submission 202264) | Peat permafrost microbial communities from Stordalen Mire near Abisko, Sweden - Palsa_T0_3 | ecosystem: Environmental > Terrestrial > Soil > Palsa > Peat permafrost | place: Sweden: Abisko...
CAGTGCAGTTCGCGGATTCCGCCCGCGATCAACCGCATCTCAACGCCCGCCATCTTTTTTGAGATGGGCAGATCGCGCACCGTTACCTGGCGCGTCCATCCGCCATCTTCAAGCCGCTTGTGCGCCAGCGAAAATGAGTACTTGAACGGAGGCTGGCCGCCCGCGTCGGTTGCAGGCGCCCACACCGAGTCGGGGTTCTGCTTGTCGAGCACTGTGTTGTTCGGCCCCGGCTCCGATTCGTTGGGCAGATGATGATCCGCCGAGCGCGTGGCCGGGTTCTGCTGGCCTTCCGCCGCTGGCATGGCCGCAGCTGCCAGAATGGCCGCCGAACCTGCTCCAATGAATCTGCGCCGCGATAGATCGTCGGCCATTGGGGTTCTCCTTGTGGACATGTGGGATGCAATGGGGAATGCGGGAACGACGCGATTTTATCATCGCGCGTTTTTTCGAATTTGAGGTCTGAATCAGCCCCGAAATTATTTTGCCGGCGCTATGGCCACGGCCACCAGCGAATCCGCGCAGCCGTAATAGAGCAGCCACTGCTTGTGAAAGTAGACCAGCCCCTCGGCAAACGTGGTGCCGGCGATGTACTGGCCGGTCTTTTCGTAGGGAAGCTCAGGTTTGAGCACGGGGTGCGCCATCTGCGCCAGCAGGTGCGCGGGGTTGAGCGCGTCAAACAGCGCTTCGCCGGACGCGTAGGCATTGGCGCCAAGTTCGGGATCGCCGCCCGTCTCCGCGTTCTTCCCGTTGTATATCACCACGATGCCTTCGGAGGTAAGGAGCGGCGGCGGCCCCGTCTCAGGAAACGTGCTGTCGAAGTGGCCTGCGCGGGGCTTGAGCAGCTCCACCGGCGCGCCGTGGGTGTCCTCCACCGGGGCCCAGTGAATGAGATCGGCGGAAGTGGCCAGCCGGATTGCGCCTTCGCCCCAGTACATCCAGTATCGGCCGTTGATTTTCGCGGCGATCAGGCGATCCTTGACCAGGTGCGTCACAATACCCGCCGACTTGTACTTGAGCTGCGCGTATTTGCCGCCGGCCGCGGTGAGAAACGCCGGCCCGTGCTTGTCCCAGTGAACCAGATCGCGCGACGTGGCGATGCCCACCGAGTAGGTCACGCGATTCCACTGCGTATAGGTCAGCACATAGGTGCCATCTTCGCTCTCGACGATGCGCGGGTCTTCCACGCCGCCGGGCCACTCGCGCGCCTGCTCGCCGTCAGCGGCGGGATAGAAGACCGGCGCAGCGCGCCGCTTGAAGTGGATGCCGTCTTTGCTTTCGGCCAGGCCCAGGCGCGAGGTGTGGCCGCCAATCTCCATGGCTCCTGAGTTGTCTTCGGCGCGGTAGAGCACGTAGACCTTGCCGTGGCGCACAATGGCGGCGGGATTGAACGTGTGCAGCGCCTCCCAGTGAGCGGGCGCCTTGAGCAGCGGGTCGGCGAAGGTGGAATCGGGATTGGGCGCGATGACCGGATTGCCTTCTGCGGGCCGCGTGAAGGGGCCGACGACCCAGGACTGATTCTGCGCGCAAGCCGAGGCAGCAAAACATACCACGGCCGCGAGAAGCGGCATTCTTCGTGCGATGAGGATTCGCGTTGGCACGCTGCCAAATTTAGCGCATCGATGCAACGGCTGTATACAGCTCCGATGGCGCAAACCCGAAAAAGCTCAGCGCAGCGTCGCCCTGCTCAAGCAGCCGCGTGCGCCGCAGGCCGCCGTAATTGTCGGCCAGCTTTTCTTTGCGGCGGTGCTCGGCGACGATCAGCGCGCCCGGCGCAAGCAGTCCTGACACAAGAGAAACGGAACCCAGCGAACAAGTTTGGAGGTCATGAGAGGAGCATCCCTCAGGGGCTGAAGCCCGCCGCGATTGATCGGCGTCTTCGGCACGACTGAAGTCGTGCCCTGACACTTCGCGCCGTTCTCGATGCTTTTTCCCTGTTTCCTGCGAAGCGCGGCCCAAAAAACTGAGCGAGGCCGCGTATTCTTCGGCCGCATTCCACGGCGGATCGAGAAACACAATGTCGTACTGCTGCGAATGGCCGGGTTTGGCCTTGCGAAGCCAGGCACCTACGCCGGCTCCATCAATCCGAAAGCCGTCGCTCAGGCCGAGCTTGCGGAGATTGCCGCGCAGCACGCCCAGCGCCACAGGAGCGCGCTCCACAAAGGTCACATGCGCGGCCCCGCGGCTCAGCGCCTCGATGCCCACAGCGCCAGAGCCCGCATACAGATCGAGAAATGCCGCACCGTCAATGCGCGGCGCCAGCACGTTGAACAGCGTCTCGCGCAGCCGGTCGCTGGTGGGCCGCGTCGCCACTCCTGGCGGCGCCTGCAACGTGCGGGAACGGAGCGAGCCGGCTATGATGCGCACGCAAATCAGAATACTTGAGGCGCAGGGCAATCGCACTTGAATCCGTGAAGCGTACGGGCTTCAGTGTCTGCGTGAGAACTGGCTTTATGGTTGGCATTGTGACTTGACGGAGTCATTTCAAAGACGAATGCAGCGAGTTGGCGCCGCTTCGCGGGGTAGCAAGTTGGCAGGTTGGCGGGTCAATCGAGTTCTCACGCACACACTTCAGCCCGTACGTTGGCTGCCACAGAGACCATCGGCTTTAGCCTCTGAGGGAATTCGCAAAAAGTGTACAAATTCGGTCATTTGAGAGAACCCGGAGGAGCCTGCAGCCTGAAATTGGCGATGCATCGAGGCTGAAGCAGTCCCTCCGGGGGCTAAGCCCAGCCGAATTTGGGCATTTCAAATTACGGGCTGAAGCCCGTACCCTTCATTCCTCGCTCATATTTTCAAATGCGATTGCCCTGACTTGAAACGCGGCGTTGAAGCGCATCCGGCCCGGACCCACTACAATCGTGATATGCGAGGCTGGTCAATCCCGCTGGGCCGATGGATGGGCGTCGAATTGCGCATTCATGCCTTCTATCCGCTGCTGGCGCTGGTGTGCCTGCTGCTCAGCCCCGCTGACGGCGTGCCGCGCGCACTGGGTCTCTTCATCGCACTCACGGCCGCGGTGGTGGTGCGTGAAACCGCGCGCCTCCTGGTCGCTGCGTATCTCGGCCTCAAGCTCCGCGCTGTTTTGCTGCTGCCCATCGGCGGGCTGTTTGCGTACGCCAATCCCGAGAGCCAGGAGAACGCCAACCGCGGCGGCGGGCAGTTTGCTCTGGCATTTGCCGGGCCGCTGGCCAATCTAGCCACTGCGTTGATGCTGGCCGCCATGTTTGCGGGTGCAGCCGGCAATCTGCAACTGCTCAGCCAGCCCTGGATCGCTCCCGCCGCTCTGCTTCGCAGCGCGGTGTGGATGCAGGCCTGTCTCGGCCTGCTGCACCTGGTGCCGGCCTACCCGCTGGATGGCGGACGGCTGCTGCGCGGCAACTTTGCGCGCAAGCATGGCCTGGCGCCCGCCGGCCGCGCGGCCACTGGCCTGGGCCAGGTGCTGGCGCTGGCTGCCATGGTGGCCGGCTGGCTGCTGCACAGTCCGTGGATGGTGATTGCCGGCTTCTTCATCATGATTGGCGCGCAGGTCGAAGATCAGGGCGTCTTCTTCCAGTCGGTGGTGGACACGGTGCACATGCGCGAGGTGATGCTCACCGACTTTGCCACGCTCTCGCCCTCTGACACGCTGGCCGACGCGCTGGTGCGCTGTGTGCACTCGCTGCAGGAGGATTTTCCCGTGGTGCGCGGTCCGCAGCTGGTCGGCATCGTCTCGCGGCAGCGCATTGTGGACGCGCTGCGCAGCGACGGCAACGGCTATGTGCAGTCGGTGATGTCGCGCGCGTTCCAGGTGGCCGGACCAGAGGACACGCTGGGCTCCATGATCCGCCGCATCACGGCCGGCCGGGGGCTCTCGCTGATTCCGGTCACTGACAGCGGGCGCGTGGTGGGCATTGTGAGCGTGCAAAACCTGATGAGCTCCATGTCCCTGCTGGCCGAGCAGCGCCGCATCGAGCGCCAGGACGCCGCGGACTGACGGCGCGCATGACCGCGGACGCACGCCACTCCAGCGATCCACCCTCAACCCTCGCGCCCGGCCTCTACATCGTGGCCACTCCTATCGGCAACCTCGGCGACATCACGCTGCGCGCCCTCGATGTGCTCAGGCAAGTGGACCGCATTGCCTGCGAGGACACGCGCCAGACGCAGAAGCTGCTCAATCACTTCGATATTCACACGCCCACGGTGAGCTGCCACCAGCACAACGAGCGCGAGCGCGCCGCCGAACTTGTAGCGGCGCTCCGCGACGGCGTGCGCATCGCGCTGGTGTCGGACGCGGGCACGCCGAGCATCAGCGATCCCGGCAACCGGCTCGCGGCCGAGGCCATCGCCGCCGGCGTTCCCGTGATTCCCATTCCGGGGGCGAACGCGGCGCTCAGCGCGCTGGTGGCTGCCGGCCTGCCCATGGGAGAATTTCATTTCCTCGGCTTCCTGCCGGAGAAAGCCGGCGCGCGGCGCACGCGTCTTGAGGCTCTGCTGGCCGAGACCGCGCGTGCCGGCGCCAGGGAAACACCGCGCACGCTGGTGTTCTACGAAGCGCCGCATCGCATTCTCGAGGCGCTGGGCGATCTTGAGGCGGTCTGGGGGCCGGCGTTGCGCGTTGTGGTGGCGCGCGAACTGACCAAGCTGCACGAAGAGTTTCTGCGCGGCACTGTGGCTGAGGTCCGGAGCGAACTAGCTGGGCGCGATCGCATGCGCGGAGAGATCGTGCTGCTGGTGGAGGCGCGGCCGCCGGCTAGACCAACACAGGGTGGCGCGGCGACCGAGAAGGTCGCGGACCGCGTGGCCCACATCCAGGCCGAGAGCGGCGTCGACGAAAAAGAAGCTCTGAAGCGGCTGGCACGCGAGTTGGGCCAATCAAAGAGCGAGCTCTACCGCGAACTACAGCGGGAGCGGGCGCGGCGCAGAGAAGCCGTGTGAGTCTTCAGCGACACGTAAAGAGAAAACCAGGCCATGGCCAGCCAACCGATTGTCATTGAATGCTCGCCCTCGAATTGCGCGGCCCGGTCAGCAACTCCCGCAGCAGCGGCACGGCGCAGCCGAATTCCGGAAAGGGATCGAGTGCAAACGATGGCAACGGACGCTTGTGAGGATCGGTCGCGCACAGGATCGCCCGATCTGGCACCGGTATGACCGGCCCTTGCTGGATCCGGTAGGGATTGACGACAATCCTGGCGAGGAAAAACCATGGGTAGCTCGTAATCTGGACGTGTCGAATTTCGACAGCATTGAAGAAGAGGCTCACGCGGCGCATCGCCAACCTGACGGCGCTGCCCAGAGCTGCCTGCGCCGATTCACCCACGCCGCTCCGCAGCGCTCCATCGGCAACCGCGATGAAATGCCATCCGCGCTTTTCGATCTTCCTTTGCAGTCGCCGCGCATCGCCCGTGCGAACGAAATTCCACCCGTCGTGAAAAGGATCGGTGGCGAGCTTGAGGCCGGCGGGCAATACAGCCTGCGCGCGCAGCAGCACGGTAAGTTCGACAATGTTGTGCATAAGGGCCGTACCTTTCTTACTGGATGGACTTTTCCATACCGCGAAGCGAAAGCTCCCCGGCTGGGTGAACGCGCTCAAAGGGCAGCATTGTTGCGCTTGCCGCCGGCCTGACGGCGAAGTGAATCGAACAGCGGCAATCGATGCAGGTCGATTCATCGAATCGACGGGCAACATTGTCAAGCGGCACGGTGAAGGTGCGCAGGCATTCCGGACAGCGGATCTCCGGCCCCGATGCTGGGGAGGTTTCAGACCCACTCGCCTTTTCTCCGTTCGCCGTGAATAGGACCGGCCCTCGCGCGGGAGAAGACCGGAACGCCCTGCGCTCCAGCCAGGGCAGCGATTCGATCATGTGCAACAGTGCGTCCACGCTGCTGCCCTTTTCATAGAATGCGTCGGCGGCAACGCCAGAGGGTACCTCGTCGCCTGAGAATGCGCCGCTCATGGCAATGACGTTAATGCCGGGAAATCTGCGCCGCACCACCGACAGCAGTTCAAATCCCGACATGCCCGGCATGTTGAGGTCTGACACAAGCAGGTCGGGAATCTCGCTGCGCATCTCGAGCAATGCAGAGAAGCCGTCGGCCGCGCTCCGCACCTGGTAGCCGATCTGGGTCAATATCATCGCCATCGACGAGCGGATCGTTTGCTCATCGTCAACCACGAGAATCTTCGCTTTTGAATAGGCCATTTCGAGCTCCTTGCCTTGGGCCTGCTGTGGTGATTGCAAGAAGTATTCCATTGCCCTCGGACGCGGCGCTGTTCAATTTGGGACACTCAGGAGAAAAAAGGCACAAGCCGGAAGAGACGACGCAAGTGCGCTGCCGGTGCGGTCAATTCGATACATTCCTGGGAGCTTGTTTGCCCCGTCCCCGAAGTTCATGGGATAGCAACTTTGTCATCCTGAGTAGCCTGACTCGCGGGGCGAGTTACGTCCGGAAAACCGACCTGCCGGTTACCTCATCCGTGCGATTTTTTCTTGTCGCAAAGGTGGGATACCTCGACCCTCAATGAGCCGTGTCCATCAGCAGCGCAGTTCAGCCGTCCTTTTGGCCAAACGTAGTCGAAAGACTTGCGTCTTGCCGGCGCCCATCGTGCGATGAACTTTTCGGGACAACACACGAGGAGCGCTGCGGCTGCAGCTGCCTTGGAATATCCAGGCCTGCGGCCGCTTGAATTTGTGCGTTGCTATTGGGTTTTGTGGTATCCCAGGTCCCGAAATCGGGACCTGGGGCACCCAGCATCGGTACAACATCGTGCGGTCAGAGACCTGGTGTGGTCCGCCACAAATAGAGTCGCTTACCGTTATCCGCGCACGAGGCTGAATGCGGAGAAGAGGCTCCCCTCACGGGCTATCGCGATTTCAGTCCAAGTGTAAACAGGCGAGCATCGGCTTCTGTGGCTCCCACCCTTTGTGCAAAAAGACGCACAAAGGATGGGGCACCCAAAGCTTTGTTCACACTTGAATTGAAATCGCTCTAATCCCTGCCGTCATTCCACAATCTGCAGACTCGTCTCCGCCGTGGCCAGGGAGCTGCCGCCCACCCAGATCTTGTAGGTGGTCGGCTCTACTGTGCGCTTGACCTCGACGTTGTAGAAATTCAACTCGTCGAAACCAAGCGGGAAGGTCACGTGCTGCCGTTCGCCTGGCTTCAGGGTCACGCGGGCAAAGCCCTTCAGCTCGCGCACCGGCTGCTCCACGCTGGCTGCAGTGTTGCGGATGTAAAGCTGCACCACCTCGGTGCCCGCCACGGCGCCCGAGTTTTCCACGTCCACGCTCACCACAGCCACCGGCGAATGCCCCGACGCCACCACCTCCCGCACCGGCACCTCGCCGCGGTTCACCGTCGGCAGCGAATAGGTGAAGCGCGTGTAGCTAAGCCCCCAGCCAAACGGAAACAGCGCCGAGTTTTCCTCGTCCATGTACCGCGACATGAACTTCTCCTCGGGGCTGCGCGGCAGATGGCTCAGGTCGCCATGCGCCGGCCGGCCCGTGGGCAGTTGCGCGTAATAAAGCGGCTCCTGGCCCACCGCGCGCGGAAAGCTCGACGGCAGTTTGCCGGATGGATTCACATCGCCAAAGAGCACGTCCACCAGCGCGGGGCCCGCCTCGATGCCCGGAGACCACGCCTCCAGAATCGCAGGCACATGGCCGGCTGCCCACTTCAGCTCCAGCGGCCGCCCGGCCAGCACAACGAGGATCACGGGCTTGCCCGTCGCGACTATGGCTTCCAGAAGCTGCTGCTGCGCTCCGGTAAATCCAAGGTGCACGCGGCTGGCAGCCTCGCCCTCCATCCAGTTGGTGCTCTCGCCCAGCGCCAGGATCGCCACATCGGCTTCCTTCGCCGTCTCCACCGCCTCGGCAATGGTCTTTGCATCGTCGGGCGGCGGCGCGTGGTCGTCCATGGTCATCGGCTTGTTGAAGTCCACATGCCGCAGCACGTTCGCGTCATCGCCGGTGAGCAGATCGCATCCCTCGGCATAGAGCAGCCGGTCGCCCAGCTTTGCCGCCAGCGCGGTCTTGAGAGTTACCGCATATTTAGGATCGCCGGTGACCGCCCATGCGCCCAGCATCTCGCGCTGGCTGTCGGCCATAGGCCCGATCAGCGCCACCTTCTTTGCCTTGGCCGTCAGCGGCAACAGCGCGCCGAGGCCTTCGACCGGATCGTTCTTGAGCAGCACGAATGTCTCTTCGGCTACCTTGCGGGCCAGGGCGCGGCGCTCCGGCGTGGCATCGTAAACTGGCCCCTCCGTGGTATACGGATGCTCAAACAATCCCAGCGCAAACTTGACGCGCAAGATGCGCCTCACCGCCTCATCCACCACACTCTCGGGAATCTTGCCCGAACGCACCTGCGCGGCAATCACCGTGCCGTAGAGATTGCCCTCCATGTCCATATCCACTCCGGCCTCGAGCGCCTTGCGCGCCACCGTGGGACCGTCGCCAATTGAGTGATTGATCAGCTCCGCCACCGCGCCCCAGTCCGAAACCACAAAGCCGTCAAAGCCCCACTCCTTGCGCAGCACCTGCGTCATGATGAAGGGATTCGCCGTGGCCGGCACCCCGTTGATGGAGTTGAACGAGCTCATCATGGTGGCTGCACCCGCCTCCACCGCCGCATGATAGGGCTTGAGATAAACCTGCCGCAGCGTGATCTCGCTCATGTCCACAGCGTTGTAATCGCGCCCGGCAATCGCGCCGCCGTAAGCGGCAAAATGCTTCACGCTGACGGCCACCGAGTCGGGCTTCGAGAGGTCGTCCTGCTGGTAGCCCTTGACCCACGCGCGGGCCATGGCCGCGCCCAGATAGGGGTCCTCGCCGCTCGACTCGATGATGCGCCCCCAGCGCGGGTCGCGCGCAATGTCCACCATGGGCGAAAAGACCCACGGCACGCCATCGGCGCGCGCCTCTGTCCCGCCTGTATGCGCCACCAGCTGGGCCGCCGCCGGGTCCCAACTGGCCGCAATCGCCAGCGGAATGGGAAACGTGGTGCGGTGCCCGTGAATCACATCCTGGCCGAAGAGAATGGGAATCTTGAGCCGGGACGCTTCGAGCGCAATGTGCTGGTAGTGATTGGTGGCCTCGGCGCCCACCACGTTGAGAAACGAGCCCACCTGCCCCTTGGCGGCCAGCTCCTCAAATTTCAGATTGGAAGCGCCCGGCCCGGTGGCATATCCGGCATTGAACTGCGCCAGTTGCCCCACCTTCTCATCGAGCGTCATCTGCTTGAGCAGCGCCTCGACGCGCTCGTTCACAGCCTTTGACGCAAGCTGCGCATTAGGCACCGGCGCAGACTGCGCGGACGAGGTGATGTTGGCAATCGAGGCAATCATGGGGATGGAGAGAAAACCGCAGAGAGTGCGACACAGCGCTGATTTCATGGCCTTGCAATGATAAACGGTTGACCCGGGTGCCCCACCTTCGCCGCAGTTTTATCGCGGCTAAGGTGGGATATCTATAACTATGGTCTTTTATCAGGTTCTTTATCGCCCTTTATCGCCTTTGCTTGCTCCCGCCAAGCCACAGTCCAAAACGACTCAATCTCCACCGTCCCCCGTTCCCCGGTCGCATATTGCCTGAAACTCGACCATCGCCAATCCTCCGGCTTCTCCACCAGACCGCGTTTTACCGGATTGCGATGCATGTATCGAAGCTTCTCCACATGCTTATGCCCGCTGAACACATTGAAATCGTAATACCGCGCCTGCCAGAACGGCCGTTGCAGTGAGAGCTTGGACATCGAGAGCTTGATCGCTTGCAGCGCCTTTGAAAGTGGACCGCCTTCAGGCTCACTCAACAGCAGATGCACATGCTCGGGCATGACAACGTACCCAATAACGCAAAATTTGTAGCGCACGCGCATCCGTTCCAGCACCTCCTCAAACAAGGACGCCGAGATGGAGAACTGAGATATGGCGCCAGGCGATAGCAGCTGAAGGTGACGAAGTGCAGATCGCCCTCGAACTGGTATCGCTTGAGGCCCTGAGTCATGCTGTCGATTCTAGACCGTTGTAAAGAACAATAAGAGACTGTAAAGAGATATAAGAGGACAGGAGCTATAAAGGACCGTAGTTATAGATATCCCACCTTAGCCGCAAAAAGCGCGGCGAAGGTGGGGCACCCGGTCGTGTTCAACTCGCGCAACCCCTGCGTCATGCTCTACTCTGAACGCGATGGCACGATTTCTCAATCATTTCCGGAAGGCGCTCTGGCAGGCTCTTGAGCATGACGTGCTCAATACCGCCAAGGCATCGGCCTACTCCGGCATGTTGATGCTGTTCCCGGCGCTCGTGGTCCTGACCACCCTGGTGGCGCAGGTCTCTGCCGGCACCACTCTGGTGGGCGAGGTGCGCGCCGCCTTCGACCAGTTCCTGCCCTCAGACACCATGTCGCTGGTGCAGTCGGCGCTGGTCACGCAGCGCATTCATTCCGTGCAGGTCATCTTTTCAGCGGCCAGCCTTAGTGTGTTTGCCGGCCTGGGCCTGATGCTTTCGTTCATGGAGGGTTTTCGCCGCGCCTACCGCCTGCCCTCGGACGACTGGGGATTCTGGCAGCGCCGCCTGCGCGCGCTGATGCTGGTGCCCATCGCGCTGGCGCCGCTGGCGCTGGCCACGATGGTGCTCATCTTCGGCCGCCAGATCGAGGCCTGGATGATCGACAACGCCGAACACGAACTGCGCGGAGTGGTGCTGGCATTCTGGCGGCTGGTGCGCTGGGCGCTGGCCGTGGTCACCAGCGTCGCGGTGCTGGCTGCGCTTTACCACTTCGGCACCAAGCGCACCGAGCACTGGAAATGGGTGGCGCCGGGAGCCATCGCCGCCACCGCGGTGTGGTTTCCCGCCACGCTGGCTTTCGGATGGTACGTCACGCGCATCGCCGACTACTCGATGTTCTACGGCTCCTTTGGCGCCGGCATCGCCACGCTGGTATGGCTCTACATCACCAGCTTCAGCGCGCTTCTGGGAGCGGAACTGAACGGCGTGCTGTTTCGGGAACGGCAGGGTCAGCTTTCCAACTGGACCGGCAACGAGCCTGATTCCACGGTCGCCTGAATGCGATCGCGCCGCGTTCGGTGCAATGATGAAAGCGGAGGAGCGCCCGAGCCCGCATGTACAATTGAACAGACCGCACTGCGATAAATCGCTCTTCCCAACCAGCCATTTTTGGAGCACTCCCCAATGCCCTATGCTGAAGCCAGCCTGAACGATTCCCCATCTCAACGCCGCGCCAAGATTGTGGCCACGCTGGGGCCGGCCTCGAACACCGAGCCCGTCTTTCGTGAGCTGGTGCGCGCCGGCGTGGATGTGGCCCGTCTCAATTTTTCGCACGGCACGCACGATGAAAAGCTGCGGCTCATCCAGATGATCCGCAAGGTGAGCCGCGAGGAGCGCAAGCCCTTGTGCATCCTGGGCGATCTGCAGGGTCCCAAGATCCGCACCTCCAAGCTCAAGGATCATATTCCTGTGATCCTCAGGGCAGGGCAGAGGCTGACCATCACGCCACGCGAAGTGCCCGGAACCGCGTCGCTGGTGGGCACCACATTCAAGACGCTGGCCGAGAACGTGGAGCAGGGCTCGCGCATTCTGCTTTCCGATGGGCTGATCGAGCTGCGCGTGCACGAGGTGCTCGGCGGCGATGTGAGCTGCGACATTGTCAACGGCGGCATGCTGGGCGAGAACAAGGGCATCAACCTGCCGGGCATCGCGGTGCGCGTGCCCTCGCTTACCGAAAAAGATGCGGAGGACCTGGAGTTCGCCATCAAGAACGGCGTCGATGCGATTGCGGTGTCGTTTGTCCGCACCGCCGAGGACGTGCGCCTGGTGCGCAACCGCGTGTCGGCTTATGGCGGCGAGACGTGGATTATCGCGAAACTCGAGAAGCCACAGGCCATCGAGCATCTTGACGCCATCCTCGTGGCCGCCGACGGCATCATGGTGGCGCGCGGCGACCTGGGCGTCGAGGTGCCGCCGGAAAAAGTGCCGGCCATTCAGAAACACATCATCCGCCGCGCCGCGGAGTTTCGCAAGCCCGTGATCACCGCAACGCAGATGCTGGAGTCGATGATTGAAAACCCGCGTCCCACGCGCGCCGAGGTGTCCGACGTGGCCAATGCGGTGTACGACGGCACCGACGCGGTGATGCTGTCGGGCGAGTCGGCCGTGGGCAAGTATCCCGTGGAAACGGTGGCCATGATGGGCCGCATTGTGAGCGAGGCCGAGCGCCACATCAAGGAACAGAACTACCACGAGCCGCGCGAGCGGGGCAGCCGGCTGTCGATTGCCGAAACCATCTGCGAAGCTACGGCCCATGCCGCGGACGATCTCGATCTGCGCGGCATCGCGCTCTTCACCGAATCGGGGTCAACCGCGCGCCAGCTCTCGAAGTATCACCCGTCGGTGCCCATCTTCGCGCTCAGCCCCATTGAGGTCACCATCAACCGCATCAGCCTGCTGTGGGGCACCACGCCCATCCGCTGCCCCAAGGTCAACACCACCGAGGCGCTGGTGGACCTGGCCGAGAGCCTGCTCGAGCAAAACGGCTACGTACGGCCTAAAGAAGTCATTGCGATTGTGGCCGGCACGCGCACCAAGTCGGGGTCAACCAATTTTCTGCGCCTGCATGTGATGGGCGAGCACAATCTTGAAGGCGTGCGCTTCTTTGCGCCGCATGAAGACAGCGAGTCGCTAGTGAAACCTGAACGCCCGCCCCGCGGCAAAAAGAAGAAATTCGAGATCTATCCCTCGCCCAACCCCTCCACCATCTCAAATCCGTAGAACGTTCCTTCATTGACTCTCCTCCGCTGGAACTGTACAGTTCAAATTATTGAAAGGGTGAGTTCATGGCCACCTCGACCGCCAGGAAAGATGACGCAATAGTGGTTTCGGCCTTGCGTGCCCGCTCAACCTTTGGGCGTCTGTTACGGCGCATTGATGTAGAGCACAGATCGCTCGTCATCGCCAAGCGCGGCACGCCCACCGCTGTGCTGATGAACATTCGCGATTATGTGAAACTTGCCGCGCCTGAGCCTGAAGTCCTGAAAATCATTGGAGAGGAAGCTAGGGAAAGCAAGAAGAGCGCTCTCACGTCGCGTCAGATCGACGATGTCATTAAGCGGGCAAGGGCTGACAAGAAGAAGCGCTGATGCTTGCTCTCCGTCTGGTTATCGACACGAATGTTCTGGTTTCAGCCGCGCTGGAAGCGGATGGCTTGCAACGCACGATCTTGTTGCTTGCAATCGCCAGGCCTGCGCGCCTGTATGTTTCGGCTCCCATCCTCGCCGAATATGCCGATGTGCTATCCCGGCCTGAACTGGGCATACGGAGGGGTTTGCGCCTGCAACTGCTTCAGATCGTCAGGAATCGCAGCCACATCGTTGCGCCATCGCGCCGCCTGGAGGTAACCGGCGATCCCGGCGACAACATCTTTGTGGAATGCGCCGATGCCGCCCGCGCCGACTATCTGATCACAGGCAACCGTAAGCACTTTCCGGCATTCTGGAAAAGCACGAAGATCATCACATCTCGCGAGTTCATTGGTATCGCCGCACCGCATCTGATCCGGTGAGACCGCGGCTTGGCCACAGCCTTCGGTGGCGTTCTTAAGGACCAATCCCCGCCGATAGGACCTGGGCCAGCACCGAGCTGCGAACCAACCATTTGCGCTCGATCACGTCGATTAATCCATTGCGCATGGGCGGAGCATTGCGACGGGGTATCTGGAGAGGCAACGGGAGATTCGCTGCGCCGCCGTTTCAACGCCTCATTCCGAGCTATTGTGAGTTCAGGGGTTACAACCGCGGAGGGGTACCTTTGAGTCTTCCCAGTAGATGTCTCTCTGTCATTGCTCTTGCGTCGATGCTATTCTGCGATGCTGCATCGCCCGCCGTGGCTGAGCCGGATGGCTCTCCGCAGATAAGCGGCAGCACTGTCGTGATGGCCGGTATTGGCGCGGGCGTGGTCATTGGCACGGTTGCGCTCATAGAGCTGTTTCATCGCAAGCGCACCATTCGCGGCTGCGTAACCGAGGGGCCGGATGGCCTGCAGATTGTCGATGAGAAGACGCAGGTCAAATACATCCTGCGCGGCAACGAAGATTCGGTGCAGCCGGACCAGACCGCGGCCATTCGCGGCAGAAAAAAGCACAAAAAGCACCAACTATATTTCCTCGTAAAGAAGGTGCGCGGCGAGTACGGCCCATGCGGGCAGTCCGCGTCCATGGAGGCCGTTGCGGCTCGGGCACCCGCGCCAGCGTTGCAGCGCAGGTCAGGCGGCGGAGACGTGGAAGCCTCCATCAGCGCCACCGGCTCGGCAGCCCTCAACGGAGTCGAGTTCGACACCAACTCCGCGACAATTCGCATTGACAGCGAAACCACGTTGCGAAAGGCATTGTCGGCGATTGAGAAGCGTCCTGACTCGCGCTGGGTGATTGCCGGATACACAGATGGCCGCGGATCTCCCGCGCTCAATCAACGACTGTCGGATGCGCGGGCAAACAGTGTCCGCGACTGGCTGGTGAGCCACGGAGCAGCCGAGGACAATCTGACCGCGCATGGATACGGCGCTACCCACTTTGTGGCCGACGATGAAACCGACGAGGGCCGCCAAAAGAACCGCCGCGTCGAGCTGCAACTGGTCAAGTAGGCAGAAGCTGCCTCCCTTGGCAGCGTGCAAGAAAGTCGTTCGGGAAGGCTCGAAGTGTCAGGGCACGACTTTAGTCGTGCCGCAAAAACGATCGAATCAGCACCGGGCTTCAGCCCCTGAGGGGCGCTTTCGTACAACCGGCGCAGAACCAGACCTTTTTCCGCAGCCTGTTCGATCGTGCGCCCTTCTTCAACCAAGTCTCGAACGCTGATGCCGTTCAACAACACTCCCTTGCGCAGTTCGCGGATGTTCTGTCCTGCTTCTTCCGGCATATAGGAGCCGGGGCCGAGAACATTGAGCCGGAGCGTTGATGATGCCGGGGCGGATGCCACCAGCGCTTGCAGGCATTTTTCAAGCGCAAGACCACGCACCTGGAGCTGTGCAGCAATCTCGTCGGGAATGTCGACCGTGACCTGCATAGAAACACTGTAGCATTCTTTGAGATGACTCGTTCAGCCGAACAACGTTCAGGCCATGACCTGGGCCGGCACGCCGCGCAGCCCGTCCTCACGCCGATCTTCAAGAACGAGCTGGATCGCGGCGGCGAGGCTTTCACGACACTCGGCCAGTGTGCGCCCCTGCCCGTTTGCTCCCGGTATCTCAGGAGACCAGGCAACGAACCAATCTCCGTCACGTTCAATGACTGCTGTGAATTCGGGCC
>Ga0302326_10016800_pt1 | contig 15293 bp, 14 predicted proteins | sample Palsa_T0_3_FD_202264 | JGI IMG/M metagenome (GOLD analysis project Ga0302326, IMG submission 202264) | Peat permafrost microbial communities from Stordalen Mire near Abisko, Sweden - Palsa_T0_3 | ecosystem: Environmental > Terrestrial > Soil > Palsa > Peat permafrost | place: Sweden: Abisko...
GCGGCGCGCGGCTTCGGCTATCAAATCTGTTATCTGGAAACCCAGGCGGGCATGGAGGCGGCGCGCCATCTTTACGAGCGGGTCGGCTTTCGGCCGCTGCGGCAGCCACCCGGCACGACGCGAGCGCGCGGCTGCGATCACTGGTTGGCGCTCGAGCTCTAGAAGCGCCGTGGCGCGTGCCGGCCATGCAAAAGCTGCAAATCGCTTAGAATCGGCACGCCATCGCCATAGCGTGCGCGCGCACGGGAGGAATTCATGCTGATCGGCTCCGCACTCAGGCGTGTCGCCATCCTGGGCGGGACTCGGATCCCGTTTGCCCGGGCCAATGGGGCGTATGCGCGCGTCGGCAATCAGGACATGCTCACGGCCACCTTTCGAGGCGCGGTCGAGCGCTTTGGCCTTGCCGGGCAGCGCCTGGGAGACGTGATCGCCGGCGCGGTGATGAAGCATTCGAAGGACTACAACCTGGTGCGCGAGTGCGTGCTCGGCTGCGGGCTCGACCCGCACACACCCGGCCTCGATATACAGCGCGCCTGCGGCACCAGCTTGGAGGCGGCGATTCTGGTGGGAAACAAGATTGCCCTCGGGCAGATCGATGCGGGGCTCGCCGGCGGCGTCGACACCGTGAGCGATCCGCCCATCGTCTATCCGCGGGCCTATCAGCAGCTGCTGCTCGCCAGCTATCGCGGCCGCAGCTTTGGGCAGCGCCTCGCGCCGTGGTTCTCCCTGCGGCCGAAACACTTCGAGCCCATATTGCCGGGGGTGATCGAGCCGCGCACCGGCCTGTCGATGGGTCAGAGCACCGAGCTCATGGTCAAGACCTGGAAGATCTCGCGCGCCGCCCAGGACGAGCTCGCCTTCGAAAGCCATCGGCGCGCCGCGGCGGCCTGGGGCGAAGGCTTCTTCGACGACCTCGTCATCGAGTACGAGGGCCTGAAGCGCGACAACAACGTCCGCGGCGACACCTCGCTCGAGAAGCTCGCCAAGCTACGCCCCTCGTTCGACCTGACGGGCTCAGGAACCCTGACGGCGGGCAACAGCACCCCGCTCACCGATGGCGCCGCCGTGGTGCTGCTCGCCTCGGAAGAGTGGGCAGCGGCGCACAAACTGCCGGTGCTCGCCTACCTGCGCTATGGCAAGGCATGGGCGGTGGATTTCGCCACCGGCAAGGAGGGACTCCTGATGGCGCCGACCTACGCCGTCGCGGCCATGCTGCACGAGGCGGGTCTTGCGTTGCAGGACTTCGACTACTACGAGATCCACGAGGCCTTCGCGGGCCAGGTGCTGTGCACGCTCGCCGCCTGGGAGTCGCCCGACTACTGCCGTGAGGTTCTCGGGGAGAAGAAGACGCTGGGCGCCATCGATCGTGCGCGGCTCAATGTCAAAGGCAGTAGCATCGCGGTCGGGCATCCCTTCGCCGCCACCGGCGCCCGCGTCGTCGCAACGCTTGCGAAGCTGCTCGCAAATGATGCCAGCGCCAAACGCGGCCTCATCTCGGTGTGCACCGCGGGTGGCATGGGAGTGTCCGCGATCCTGGAACGCTGAAGGACGCGCGAGGATCCCATGAGCGATGACAACCAATGGCGCGACAAATACCGCGACTCTTTGAGCCGCCTGTCGGCTGAAGAGGTGCGGCGCAATCGCCTGCAGAGCGTGGTGCGAGTGCTGATCCGGCGGCTCTGTCTCGCGGGCCAGGGTCGTGACGCGCGCCTCGATGCGGAACTGGAAAAAGTCGCCGCCGCGGTGCGCAACGGCATCGATCCGCGGGGACTTGAGGAATTGCTCGATCCCCTGTCGCAGGCGGTGGCCGTGCTCGACACGCAGTCGGCCGCGAGCCCGGCCGCGGCAGCTGCGATGGCGCCGGCGAGCGGCGATGCGGCGAGCGCGCTCTCGCTGCTCGATCAGCTGGCGCTGCTGCCCGAGCTCAGGCCGATGATTGCCGGACTGCGCGCCGACGCCGCGAGCTCCCTGACGGCGGCCGACCTTGCGCCGCTGCTCGAGCGCGTCGCCCGCCTGGCGAGCGAGCAGCGCGCCGCAGCGCAACGGGAAAAATTCGAGCTTGAGCACCTGCTGCAGCAGCTGACCTCGCGGCTCGATGAGATCGCCGCGCATCTCGCGGGCGACGTCGAAGAGCAGACTGCCGCGCAGCACGACACTGAAAACCTCAATCTCCTGGTCAGCGGTGAGGTCGAGGAGCTGAAGACCAACGTCATGCGCTCGCTGGACCTGCCGGCGATGCGCGAACAGGTGACCCTGCGGCTTGCCGCCATCAACGGGCACTTGCACGAGTTTCACGGCCGCGAGGAATCGCGCGTCAAAACCTACCGCGAGCGCGTCGGCCGCATGCGCTCGCGCATCCGGGAACTCGAGCGCGAGAGTCACAGCCTGCACGTGAGTCTGCAGGAAGAGCAGCGGCTGGCGATGATCGATGCGCTCACCGGCATTCCCAACCGCGCTGCCTACGATGAGCGCATCGAACAGGAATTCCGGCGCTGGAAACGCTTCGGCCGCACCGTCAGCATCCTCGCCTGGGACATCGACCACTTCAAGACCATCAATGATGCCTATGGGCACAAGGCCGGCGACAAAGTGCTGCGCGTTTTCGGCCAGCAGCTCGCCAAGCACGTGCGCGAGACCGACTTCGTGGCGCGCTACGGCGGCGAGGAGTTTGTCATGCTGCTGGTCGGCTCCTCCCCGGCCGAAGGCCACACCGTAGCGGACAAGATCCGGATCGAAATCTCGCAACTCGGATTCCACTTTCACGACAAGCCGGTGACCGTGACCGCCTCCTGCGGGATCACCAACTTCATCGCTGAAGACAGTCCCGACGCCGCCTTCGACCGCGCGGATCGCGCGCTCTACCAAGCGAAGGAAGCGGGGCGTAACCGCTGCGTCGTCGGCTAAGCCGACGGCTCGCCGCCGGCTTAAGCGGGTGCGCTTGCCATTGGTTTCATCTGAAACTAAATTGCCTGCACGCATCCGCACGAGGCATCCCACCATGAAGCGCTACATTACCTTTCCCCGCGTCGCGGGACTTGCCTCCCGTCAGGCGCACGCGGACCTGCCGCCGGGAACTTTCGAGCGCGAGATGAGCAAGGACGGCTTCTTCGGCCCGGCCGCTCACTTGTATCACCGCCACCCCCCGACCGGCTGGGTGCAATTTTCCGGACCGTTGCGGCCGCATGCGTTTGATCTTGCGGCGCTGCCCGAGCAGCCGACGCCCGCACCCTGGGATGCCGCGGAGATTGTCGGCAACGCGGCGCTGCGGCTGCGCTTCTGGAAGTGCGCCGCGGGGCGCATGGATCACCTGGTGCGCAATGGCGACGGCGACGAGATGCTCTTCATCCACGCGGGTGCCGGGGAGCTGTTCTGCGATTTCGGCCACCTGAGCTTTGCCGCGGGCGACTACATCTTATTGCCGCGCGGCACGCTCTGGCGCGTCACGGCAGCCGAGCCGCTCGCCGTCCTGCTGATCGAGGCGACCCAGGGAAGCTACCGGTTGCCCGAGAAGGGACTGGTCGGTGCGCATGCGCTCTTCGATGCCGCGATGCTCGACGTGCCGCAGCTCGACGACGCCTTTCGCGCCCAGCACAGCGACACGACTCGCTGGCAGGTGCGCGTCAAGCGCCGGGGCGCGATCTCCACCATCACCTATCCCTTCAACCCGCTCGATGTGGTCGGCTGGCACGGCGACCTCATGGTCGCGCGCATCAACGTGCGCGATATCCGTCCGTTGATGAGTCATCGTTATCACCTGCCGCCGTCGGCGCACACGACTTTTGTGGCCGACCGCTTCGTCATCTGCACCTTCGTGCCGCGGCCCTTCGAATCGGATGCCGGGGCTATTAAGGTGCCGTTCTTTCACAACAACGACGACTACGACGAACTCATCTTCTATCACGCCGGCAATTTCTTCTCGCGCGACAACATCCATCCGGGCATGGTCACGCTGCATCCCTGCGGCTTCACGCATGGCCCGCACCCGAAGGCGCTCGCGAACATCCTCAATCCGCCGAAGAGTGCCACCGACGAGGTGGCGGTGATGATTGATGCGCGCGATCCCCTCGAGATCGGCGCGGCGGCGGAGACGGTCGAATGGGCAGGCTACATCGACAGCTGGCGCACCGACAAATGAAACTCGCGAGCCTGCGCGGGGCGCAGCGCGACGGCGAGCTCATCATCGTCGACCGCGCTCTCGAGCACTATGTAACGGCGCAGAATATTGCCCCGACTCTGCAGGCGGCGCTCGACAGCTGGCAGGCGGTCGAGCCGCAATTGCGGGCGGCCGCGGCGCAGCTCGAAGCGGCGCGGCCTGCGCACGCGCGACGCTTCGCTGCGCACGCCTGCGCAGCGCCGCTGCCGCGGGCGTACCAGTGGCTCGATGGCAGCGCCTATCTGCATCATGTTGAGCTGGTGCGCAAAGCGCGCGGCGCAGAGATGCCCGCCTCGTTCCGCACCGAGCCGCTCATGTATCAGGGCGGATCGGACGCGCTGCTGGGCCCCTGCGACGCTGCGGCGTTCGTGAGCGAGGAGCATGGCATTGATCTTGAGGCCGAAGTTGCCGTCGTGACCGACGACGTGCCGCTCGGCATGCCAGCCGCGGCGGCCGCCGCCCACGTCAAGCTCATCGTGCTCGTCAATGACTGGAGTCTGCGCAACCTGATTCCGGCGGAGCTCGCCAAGGGCTTTGGTTTTGTGCAGTCGAAGCCCGCGACCGCCTTTGCGGCGATCGCCGCCACGCCCGATGAGCTCGGCGCTGCCTGGCGTGACGGCAAAGTGCACCTGCCGCTCGTGAGCCAAGTCAACGGCGAAGAGCTGGGTCGCCCGAACGCGGGCGTGGACATGAGCTTCAGCTTTTACGAGCTCCTCGCTCACGCGGCCCGCACGCGCAGGCTCGGCGCGGGAACGATCCTGGGGTCGGGCACCGTCTCCAACCGCGATCCGGCCCGTGGCTGTTCGTGCCTCGCCGAGCGGCGCACGCTCGAAGTGCTAGAGTACGGGTCTGCGCGCACGCCCTTTCTCAAGTTTGGCGATCGCGTGCGCATCGAAATGTTGGCCGACAGCGGCGCCAGCATCTTCGGTGCCCTCGACCAGCCGGTGGTGCGCTCCCGGGCAGACCACTAGAGCATCACGGATGCGCAGGAAGTTATGAGCGAATTCACCACCATCATGGCGCGCGACGGCCACGAATTCCGCGCCTGGCTGGCAGCACCTGCGGGTAAGCCGCGCGGCGCCATCGTCGTCGTGCAGGAGATCTTCGGCGTCAACAGCCACATTCGCGCGGTCACTGACGGCTATGCCCAGGAGGGCTATGTGGCCATCGCGCCCTGTCTCTTCGACCGCGTGCGTCGCGGAATCGAGCTTGACTACAGCGCGGCCGCCATGCAGGAAGGCCGGGGCTACGTCATGCAGTTGAAGCAGGAGCAGGTGCTCGCCGACGTGGCCGCCGCCGTCGCGGTGGTCAAGAACTCCGGCCGCATCGGCGCTGTCGGCTATTGCTGGGGCGGCAAGATTGCTTATCTGGCCGCCTGCGACCTCAATATTGCCTGTGCGATCGTCTATTACGGCGGCAGCATCACGAAGGAGCTGCCCAAACATCCCCGCTGTCCGGTCATGTACCACTTCGGCGAGCGCGACGAGCACATCCCGGCGAGCGACATCGACAAGATCAGGGCAGCGGACCCGAAGGGTCAGTTTTACACGTATCCGGCCGAGCACGGCTTCAACTGCGATCAGCGCGCGAGCTTCGACGCCGCGAGTGCCAAACTCGCGCGCGAGCGTTCACTCGCATTCTTTGCCAAACATGTGGCGCATGCGGAGGCTTGATTGGCACTCACACTGAAGGATCCCGACCTGCTGCGCACGCAGGCCTACCTTGCAGGCACGTGGGCCGGCGCCGCAAGCGGCGCGACCCGCAGTGTTTCGAACCCCGCAACCGGCGAGAAGCTGGGGACGGTCCCCAACATGGGAGCGGCCGAGACCAGGAGCGCGATCGAAGCGGCGGCGGCGGCGCTGCCGACGTGGGCGAAAAAGACCGCGCAGGAGCGGGCGCTCATCCTGCGGCGCTGGTACGACCTCATGCTCGCGAATCAGGACGACCTCGCTCGCATCATGACCGCCGAGCAGGGCAAACCGCTCGCCGAGGCGCGCTCCGAGATCGCCTACGCCGCAGCGTTCATCGAATGGTTCGGCGAAGAGGGCAAGCGGCTCTACGGCGACGTGATTCCGGGCCACCAGGCGGACAAGCGCATCCTCGTCCTGCGCCAGCCGATTGGCGTCGTCGCCGCCATCACACCGTGGAATTTCCCGGCCGCGATGATTGCGCGCAAGGTGGCCCCGGCGCTCGCGGCCGGCTGCACCTTCGTCTGCAAGCCCGCAACGCAGACGCCGTACTCGGCGCTCGCGCTCGCCTGTCTTGCCGAGCGCGCCGGCGTCCCGCCCGGCGTCTTGAGCGTGCTGACCGGCGATTCGGCGGCCATCGGCGCCGAGATGACCTCGCACCGCGCGGTGCGCAAGCTGAGCTTCACCGGCTCCACCGCGGTGGGCAAACAGCTGATGTCGCAGTGCGTCGGCACTTTGAAGAAACTCTCGCTCGAACTCGGCGGCAACGCCCCGTTCATCGTGTTTGAGGACGCCGACCTTGATGCTGCGGTGGCGGGCACGATCGCGAGCAAGTACCGCAACACCGGGCAGACGTGTGTGTGCGCGAACCGGCTCTTCGTGCAGGACTCCATCTACGATGAGTTCGTGAACAAACTGACGGCGGCCGTCGCCAAGCTCAGAGTCGGCGACGGGCTCGCGGGCGCGACCGACCAGGGGCCGCTGATCGACCAGCACGCGCTCGCCAAGGTCGAAGAGCACATCGCCGATGCGCTCGCGAAGGGCGCGCGCGTCGCCGCCGGTGGTGCGCGCCACGCGCTCGGCGGCACGTTCTTCCAGCCGACCATACTGACCGGCGTCACCTCCGCCATGATGGTGGCGCGCGAGGAGACGTTCGGGCCCGTCGCGCCGCTGTTCCGCTTCAAGTCGGAGGAGGAGGCGCTGCGACTCGCCAACGATACGGAATTCGGGCTCGCGGGCTATTTCTATACGCGCGATCTGGCACGCGCCTGGCGCGTGAGCGAAGCGCTCGAGTGCGGCATCGTCGGGCTCAACACGGGCATCATCTCCACCGAAGTCGCGCCGTTTGGCGGCATCAAGGAATCCGGCGTGGGTCGCGAAGGCTCGAAGTACGGCATCCTCGACTACACCGAGATCAAGTACGTCTGCGTCGGCGGCATTTGAGTGCCCTTCATCAGCTCTCCGGAGTTTCGCCACGACGGCACCGAGCGCATCGGTGTGCTGCTCGTCAATTCCGGCACGCCGGTGTCGCTCGCGCGGCGCCATGTGCGCAGCTTCCTGAAGGGTTTGCTGTCCGATCCGCGCGTCGTCGAGTTGCCGCGTGCCTTGTGGTTGCCCCTCCTGTACGGCCTCATCCTGCCCACGCGGCCGTTCGTCTCGGCGCGTAAGTACGCGCGCATCTGGACGGCGAGCGGCTCGCCGATGGTCTCGCTCTCCAATCAGCTGCGCACCGAGCTCACCGGCGTCCTCGCGCAACGCATGCTCGCGCCGTTCTCGATCGAGCTCGGCATGCTCTATGCCGAGCCCACGGTCGCAAGCGCGCTCGCGCGGTTACGCAACTCGGGCGCGCAGAGAATCCTCGTCGTCCCGCTGTTTCCGCAATACTGCGGAGCGAGCACCGGGGCGGTCTACGATCAGGTCAATGCGGAGCTGCGCCGCTGGCGCTGGCTTCCGGAGATGCGCTTCATCGCGGAGTACCATGATCATCCCGGCTACATCGACGCGCTGCGTGCGAGCGTAGTGCAGCACTGGCAGTCGCAGGGGCGCACCGAGCGCTTGCTCATCTCCTTTCACGGGATTCCGGAGCGCTACTTCCAGCGTGGCGACCCGTACTTCTGCAAGTGTCAGAAGACCGCACGACTGCTCGCCGAGGAGCTCATGCTGACCGATGCGCAATGGAGCGTGAGCTTTCAGTCGCGCTTCGGCGCCGCGCGCTGGCTCACGCCCTACACGGCCAACGTCGTCGCCGAACTGCCTGCGCGCGGCGTCCATGAGCTGACGGTGGTCTGTCCCGGCTTCGCGATCGATTGCCTCGAGACCCTGGAAGAGATCGACATAGAGAACCGCGAGCGCTTCCTCGCCGCCGGTGGGCGGCGCTTCCTGTACGTGCCGGCCCTCAATGCCCGGCCCGAACACACGCGCGCCCTGGCGGATCTGATTGCCCAGCACTGCCAGGGCTGGACAGCGTTCGAGCGCGGTCTCTTTCCCGCCGGCGCGGCGCGCGACGCTTCGGCATAAGACGCAGGCGCGTGCTCGGCCGCTTTCACGAGATCGGCATCCGCACGGCGGACATTCGCGCGTCGGTCGAGTTCTACGAACGCCTCGGATTCTCGCAGGCCCCGACCGCCGATACGTGGCCGCACCCGTACGGTGTATTGACGGACGGGCGCCTCTTCCTCGGGCTGCATCAGAGCTCCTTTGACTCCCCTGCCCTGACCTACGTGCGCGAGAACGTCGCGCGCTACGCGCGCGAACTTGAAGCGCAGGGCATCGAGCTTGCCTATCAGCACACGGCCGAGCACGAATTCAACACCATTGGACTCAAGGATCCGGACGGCCAGCTGCTGGTCCTCGTCGAGGCTCGCACCTACTCGCCGGTAGTGCGCCGCCCGGAGCGCGCATCGCTCTGCGGCTACTTCGAGGAGTTCAGCATGCCGAGCTCGGATTTCGCCGCCGCCCGGGAGTTCTGGGAGAAGTTTGGCTTCGTCGCGACCGCAGAGGCCGAGCTGCCATATCCGCATCTCGCCCTGACGAGCGATTATCTCGACATCGCCTTGCATGCACCGCGCATCCTGGAGCAGCCCATGCTGGTGTTTCGCGATCAGGGTATGCAGGAACGTCTGGCCCGGCTGCGCGACCTGGAGGTGGGCACGTGGCGCGCGCCCCTCAAAGGCCTGGACCGAACGACAGCGCTCCTGGAAGCGCCCGAGGGCACATCTCTGCTCTTCCTGGAAGAGGACGCGTGACGCGCCGGAGGCCCGGTTAGCGGGCGCGCGCGACGATGCGCACCTGCAGCTGCATCTCATCCTGGACCGCGAGTGCTCCGAGGAGCGCCGTAAACGGCTGCAGGCCGATGTCGGTCTGCTTGAGGGGAAATTCCGCCTGCGCCAGGAGCTCGTTCGCTGACAACGTGTAGCTTAAGGGGACCGTGTGCACGTGCGCCTGATCACGGATACGGACTTCGATGCGCGCCATGAGATGGTCGCCAGAGGGCTCGAGGCCCACCGAGCGCAGTTCGATTTGCGGAAAGTGGTCGGCGTCCAGGACCGCAGGGCCGAGCATGTTGCGACGTGTGCCATCCCTGGCGGCGGCATCCGGAACGTCTGCGGCAAAATCCGCGCCTTGCGCGGCCCGCAGCTCCGCCTCGTCTACTGTGAGTAGCGCGACGGGGAATTTAAGTTCAAAGCTCGAACGCGAAATGTCCTTCGCGATGTAGACGGTGCCGGCAAGATCATGCGAAGCGACGATGTGATTGTGGCCGACGCGCGCCAAAGTGCCGCCACGATACACGCGCACGATGAGCAGCGAGTCGGCGCCGACAACCTGGTACGCCTGGCCGGTCACCGGCGGTTGCGCCTGCACGGGCGCTCCGCCGGGCACGGGCTCGCTCTTGGGCACGCGCGTGGCACAGCCCGCGCTCACCGCAACCAGGATTGCGAGAGCGCCGATTTTGCAAGCGGCGTGCATCGGCATAAGCTTCACCCCCCATGCAGGTCCGCAATACTACCGCCCGCTGGGGCAGCGTCGCCCAGTTTCTCCACTGGCTCATCGTCGCGCTCATCATCACGCAGCTGATTCTGGCGCTGATCGCGAGCGAATTGCATGGCATGGCGAAACTCGCCACGCTCGCGCGCCATAAGTCCGTCGGGATCACCATTTTGATGCTGGCGGTGGTGCGCCTGCTGTGGCGGCTCGGCAATCCGACGCCGCCGCTACCGCTCACTCTCAAACCCTACGAGCGCGTTCTGGCCAAATTCACGCACGCGGCACTCTACGTGCTCATATTTGCGATGCCGCTCTCGGGCTGGATCATGTCCTCCGCGCGCGGCTTTCCGGTCAGCTGGTTCAGTCTGTTTCAACTTCCGGATCTGGTGGCGAAAAACCGGCCACTGTATGAGGCGATGTTGACCACTCACGGGGTACTCGCATGCGCTCTGGTGGCGATCGCCACCTTGCACGCCCTCGCCGCACTCAAACATCACTTCGTTCTGAAAGACACCGTGCTGCGCCGGATGCTGCCCTTTTCGAAAATACCCTGAAGGAATCTTGATGATCCGCCGCAACAGGCTCGCGTGGCCGCTCGCCCTCTTGATGATGCTGGCCGCGGACGCCTCCGCCGCGCCGGCTGCCACCTATTCACTCGATGCGGCCAAGAGCACATTCGAATTCGCGTTCGTGCAGGCCGGCGCCACCAACAAAGGGCGTTACCCGAAGTTCGCCGTCAATTTCAGTTTCGCCGATGACAGCGTCGCCACATCCAAGCTCGACGTCATCGTCGACATGGCCGCACTTGATACCGCGGATCAGGAGCGCGATGACACGCTGCGCGGCGCGGACCTGTTCAATGTCGCCAAGTTCCCGCAGGCACACTTTACTGCGACGCAGATCACCAAGATCGCGGCGGGCGGCTATGACGCGGCGGGTACGCTCACGCTGCGCGGCGTGACGCGCCCGCAACACGTGTCATTCACGCTGCGCAGCGCCACCGAGCAGGGCCGGCAGGTGCTTTACATGAACGGCAAGGCGCTGATCAAACGACTCGAGTACGGCGTTGGGCAGGGAGACTGGAAGTCGACGGAGTGGGTAGGCAACGACGTCAATCTCACTTTCAATCTGCGCCTCGTCGCCGCAGGCTGACGGCACTGCCGCTCAAGAATTAACGAAGCTTGCGCGCGCCGATCTTTGTCGTTCAGGCGATAGATGGCGGCTGCGCGCATCACCCGCGGCGACTTGAATCAGATGATCGTGCGCCACGCTAAGTGGATCCGCCTGCCTAAGTTCAGAACGGCGAGCCGTCGCGGCGTGCGAAACGGCCGCGGGCCTGAGGGGCATTCCAGACCATATCGACGTCCGGATCGGAGTAGTGCGCGACGTCCTCGGCTTCGGCGCGATTGCTGATCTCCAGGTACACGGCCGGGTGGGCGCTGCGGTTCACGAGGTGATGGCCGAGCGCGGCGCCAGCGGGAAATCCCGCGCAGCTGCCGGCGCGCAATACCTGCTCACCGACATCGGTGCACAGCACGACCTCGCCTTCGAGGACGTATACGAACTCATCTTCGTGCGTGTGCCAATGGCGCATGGCCGATTCCTTGCCCGGCGGCAAGGTCGTGAAGTTGACGCCGATCTTCGTCAATCCCAGCTCCTCGCCCAGACGGCGTTTGTTGCGCGGCAGGACGCGCGAGCGGTAAGGCTCGGGGTAGCCGGAGCCACTGAACGAAGCCACGGACTTAGGATCGAGCGCAGGTTTGGTCAAAGATTCCACGCGGTCACTCCTCCACAGGATTAGCGCCTGCGCGCTGCCGCACGCCTCACGGGTTTACGCGGCTTGTTGCGCGCTGAACGACGCACGACCGCGCTCTTCTTGGCCACGCTGCTGCGCTTCTTGACCGCGCGCTTGACGATGCGGCGCGGACGCGCGGCCTTGCGCGTCCGCGCTTTGCGCTTGGCAGATTTTTTCGCCGGCGCCGCGCGGGCGGATTGCGACCTCTTCTTCGCGGGTGTGGCGTGCGCCGGATGCGTGTCGAGTCCGCGCAGCTGATCGAGGATACCGGGATTCTCGAGCGTGGAGATGTCCTGACCCAGCTCCTCGCCGCGCGCGAGCGAGCGCAGCAGGCGCCGCATGATCTTGCCGGAGCGCGTCTTCGGCAGATTGTCGGCGAAGCGGATCTCCTCGGGCTTGGCGATCGCTCCGAGTTCCTTGGCCACCCATTCGCGCAGTTCCTGAACCAGCGTGCCGGTATCGCCGGTCGGCCGCTCCCCGCGACAGACGACGTAGGCAAATATGGCTTCGCCCTTGATTTCGTGCGGCTTGCCGACGACGGCCGCCTCGGCGACGCGCGGGTGCGAGACGAGCGCCGACTCGACCTCCATGGTCCCAAGCCGGTGCCCGGCGACGTTCAGGACGTCATCGATCCGCCCCATGATCCAGTAGTAACCATCTTTGTCGCGGCGAGCGCTGTCACCGGCAACATAGAAGCGATTCTTGAATTTCTTCCAGTAGGTATTGAGGTAGCGCTCGTTGTCGCCCCAGATGGTGCGCAACATCCAGGGCCAGGGCTTGCGGATGACGAGATAGCCGCCCGTGTCGGCCCGGCCGACGGCCTCGCCGCGGTTATCGACGATGTCCGCGGCAATGCCCGGCAGCGGCCGGGTACAAGAGCCGGGCTTAGTCGCCGTCGTGCCGGCAAGCGGTGAAATCATGATGGCGCCCGTCTCGGTCTGCCACCAGGTGTCAACTATGGGACAGCGATTAGCGCCGATCACCCGCTGATACCACATCCACGCTTCCGGGTTGATCGGCTCGCCGACGCTGCCGAGGAGTCGCAGCCGCGACAGGTCATGTTTCGCGGGCAGCTCATCACCGAGCTTCATCAGCGCGCGAATGGCCGTCGGCGCGGTGTAGAAAATCGTCACGCCGTGCTCCTGGCAGATTTTCCACAGGCGTCCGCCATCCGGAAACGTCGGCGCGCCCTCGTACATCACGATGCGCGTACCCGTGGCCAGGGGCCCGTACGCGACATAGCTGTGGCCGGTCACCCAGCCGACATCAGCCGTGCACCAGAACACATCGTCGGCGCGCAGATCGAATACCCATTGCATGGTGACCTTCGCACCCAGGAGATAGCCGGCACTCGAATGCTGGATGCCCTTGGGCTTGCCCGTCGATCCCGATGTATAGAGAAGAAACAGCGGGTGTTCGGCATCGACCGGCTCCGCCTCGCAGACGGGCGATTGCCCATCGACGACGTCATGCCACCAGACGTCGCGTTGCGCATCCATGGGGACCGGCTTAGCGGTGCGCCGGTAGACGATGACGCGTTCGATCGTGGCGCAGCCTGCCGCGAGTGCCTGATCCGCCGCGGCTTTGAGCTCGATGATCTTGCCGCCACGCCAGCCGCCGTCGGCGGTGATGAGAAGCTTCGCGCCCGCATCCTCGATGCGATCCTTGAGTGACGTCGCCGAAAAGCCGCCGAACACCACCGAGTGGATTGCCCCGATGCGCGCGCACGCCTGCATGGCGACCACGACCTCGGGGACGAGTGGCATATAGATAACGACGCGATCGCCGTGACGCACGCCCTGCTGCCTTAGGGCGTTGGCGCAGCGGCACACCGCGGCGTGCAACTCACGATAGCTCAAACGGCGCGTATCGCCGGGCTCGCCCTCAAAGACGATGGCCGTCTGGTGGCCACGCTCCGCAAGATGTACGTCGAGACAGTTGTACGAGACGTTCAGGCGCCCGTCGCTGAACCAGCGGTAATTGGGAGCACGCGAGTCGTCGAGTGTTCGGGTGAACGGCTTGTCCCACACCAGTTCGCGCCGCGCAAGCTCGCTCCAGAAGGCGAGATGATCAGCGGCCGCTTTTTTATTGAGAGCCTCCACATCGGCAGGCTGCAAGCGCGCGAGCCGCGCGAATTCGGCCGGCGGCGGGAAGCTGCGCTCCTCGAGCAAGACTGATTGGATGTCCTCGTGGGCCATGGCAATTCCCCCCGCACGATCCGTGCCGCCGCGCTCGAGAATACCATCCGCGCTGACGCGCCGTCTTGGCGCTCAATACGCTCGCGTGTGCGCCGCACGACTGCGACGAAAGTCGTAGTGCGCGAACGATCAGCCGCAGAGGTCTTGGGTCAGCCGCGATAGCCGAGCAGGCGGGAAGGCAGAAACAGGATCGCCTTCACGAGTGCGAACATCGCCTCCAGCGTGATGCCGACGAGCCGGAACGGAAGCGACAGCAGCCAGACAAATGGGAACAGCACGAGCACCAAGAGGGCGAGTGGCCACGCCAGTACGAACAGGATGCACCAGACGACAAAGAGCATGAAAGTTCTCACAGCCACCTCCAAATCCGTGCCGCAACGGAACCACCCATCGCCGCCGACTCCCCGAATCCATTCTGCCAGCAATCTAACATGCCGCCCATCGCTGCAAGTTCACCGCCCGCCGCGCCTCGAGCTCGACCTGCCGCGGGACGGGCGTTTGGGCGCGGCGCTTACGGTTGCGACGCGCGCGCGCTCTGCTTCACGACTTGGCCGCCTTTCATCACGAAACCCACGGACTGCAGGATGCTGACATCGGCAAGCGGATCGCCGGCGACCGCGATCAGATCGCCATAGCGCCCGGTCGCAATCGCACCCACATCGCCCGATCGGCCGAGAGCCTCTGCCGCCGTGACCGTGGCCGCCTGAATCGCCTGCATGGGGGTCATGCCCCAGGTCACCATAGTCACGAACTGCTTGGCATTGTCGCCATTCGGATAGACCCCGCCATCCGTGCCGAAGATCATCTTCACGCCCGCCTTGAGCGCGGCGCGAAAGGTCTCGCGCTGCTGGCGACCGATGGCGCGTTCTTTATCGAGCGACTCCTTGAAGACGCCATTCTTCTCACCGTCGGAGAGAATGTAGTCATCATCGTAGATATCCATGGAGAAGTAGGCGCCGTGCTGCTTCGCAAGCGCAAAGGCTTCCTCATCGGCGAGGCTTGCGTGCTCGACGGTGTCGACGCCCGCCCGCAGTGCGTCCTTGATGCCTGCGGTGCCGTGCGCATGCACGGCGACCCGCAATCCGAGCATGTGGGCCTCACTGACGATGGCCTTCATTTCCGTCAGATCGAACTGCTGCGCGCTCACCGCGTCGGTCTTGGACAGCACGCCCCCCGTGCCGCAGAACTTGATGACCTCCGCGCCATACTTATGCAGCTTGCGCACCATGGCGCGCAGCTCCTCGGGCCCGTTCGCGATCGCGTATCCCGGCGTCTTGATGGAGGGAGGGAACGCCGTCGAATCGCAATGCCCGCCGGTCGCCCCGATCGCATAGGTCGCCGGCACAATTCGCGGCCCGCTGATGTATCCCCGTTCGATGCCCTGTTTCAGCGCGACGTCGTCGAAGTTTGCCGAGCCGACGTTGCGAACCGTGGTGAAGCCTGCTTCGAGGGTGCGCTTGGCATTGGCGACACCG
>Ga0302326_10016802_pt1 | contig 15292 bp, 11 predicted proteins | sample Palsa_T0_3_FD_202264 | JGI IMG/M metagenome (GOLD analysis project Ga0302326, IMG submission 202264) | Peat permafrost microbial communities from Stordalen Mire near Abisko, Sweden - Palsa_T0_3 | ecosystem: Environmental > Terrestrial > Soil > Palsa > Peat permafrost | place: Sweden: Abisko...
CGGCGCGCGTGCTGCTCCCGATGGCGCTCGCCTTCAACGTGAGCGTCCCGAGGAGGGGACTCTGGCCCATCCTTCTCATCGCGGGAAACCTGGGCATCTTCGCGTCGGCGGACCTGCTCAAGCCCCCCGGAAGGGAGAGCTTCGTCGTCGAGGGGCCGAAGGAGCTCCGGATAAACCCCGCGGATGGCAAGGCCGTGGAGGCCGTCTTCGGACCCACGAACTGGTGGAAGCCCGAGAAGTCGCGCTGGGACTATTTCCGCTGGAGCATGGGCGAGAGTTCCGTCGCCCTGCACAACCCGCATCCCTTCGGGATCCTTGCGGACGTCACGTTCAAGCTGCGCTCCGCGGACAGGCGCGGGGCGACCGTCATCCTCGGCGGCAAGGTCGTCTGGCAGCACACGCTCGAGCCGGCCGAGGTCACGCCCGTGACCCTTTCCGATGTCTATCTCGCCCCGGGCGACACGGCCCTCCTGTTCCGCAGCGACCGGCCGCCCGCGTTCCCGGGCAACGCGGACCGCAGGAGGCTCACCTTCATGGTGAGGGACCTCGAGATCGACATCAAGGGGCGCCGCTAGACCCTCGTCGGTCGGGCGCGAAAGGGCGGCCGCCGGGAAAATTCATGGCGGAATGGCGGTATTCTCGCGCCCGACTGTCGTGGCACTTGATGGACGGGACCGCCCCGGATTCCCGCTCGCCGGTGAGCAGGAATCCCTGTCCCCGGCGTCGTATTAACACTTGAACCTGATGGACTTTAGCATTTCCTAGGATCGCCGGGCGATGCTCGGCGTCGTCGGGCTCCAGCTTGATCTTCACCACATATTGGTTCCATGTGTTCGCGGTCGTCGTCGTCGCGGCATACTGGCTTCTGTGGCGCCAGGGACTGCGAATCTGGTTCCTAGCCCTCGCCTGCCTGGTATTTCACTACCATTTTGCCGGGCCGGCAGGCATGGCACCGATCATCATCCTGATGATTGTGACCTATGCCGCCGGCAGGAGCCGCAGGCGGTGGGCCTGCAACACGGCCATGGGACTCTGCGTCGGCACGCTCTGCCTCTACAAGTATGCCGTCTTCCTGATTGGCGCGGTGGTCGGCCCGCTCGACCAGGGGCTGGCCGGGCACCTCTCCCAGTCAGCGGTGTCGCTGCTTCCCGCCCTTCCCCCGCTAGGCATCAGTTTCTTCGTGTTCGAGTTCGTCCACTACCTGTTCGAGGTGAGGAGGGGAGGCGAGCCGATCAAGTCCCCGCTCAAGTTCCTCGTGTTCTGCATATTCTTTCCCTCGCTCGTCGCGGGCCCGATCAAGCGCTACCCGCAGTTCCTCGCGAGCCTCGACCAGGGCAGCCGGCAATTCGAGTTCATGAACATCGCCAGCGGGATGTTCCGGATAGCGGTAGGGTTCTTCAAGAAGATCGTGATCGCCGACAACCTCAATTTCTACGTCACCACAAACTTCCCGGATTTCGAGTCGCTCGGGCTCGGCGAGCGATGGGCCTTCCTCGCGGCCCTCTCGTTCCGGATACTCATGGATTTCTCCGGGTACTCGGATATCGCCATCGGCGCCGCGCAGCTGCTGGGGGTCCGGCTCCCTGAGAATTTCAACTGGCCGTATTTCGCCGGCAGCATACGCGATTTCTGGCAGAGATGGCACATCTCGCTCAGCAGCTGGATCCGGGACTACGTCTACATCCCGCTGGGGGGAAACCGTCTGGGCCTCGGGCGCAGGGTCCTCAATGGATTGATCTCATTCGCGGTCATCGGGCTCTGGCACGGACCGGCGTGGAACTTCGTACTCTGGGGGCTGTACCACGGCGCAGGCCTCGCGGCATGCTCAACCTATTCGGCGGTTCCCGTGGCCGGTCCGCTCCTCAGAAAGGTCCTCCAGAAGGAACCGCTCATCGGGTGGGTTTCGACCCAGCTCTTTGTATGGCTGGGATGGCTCCTCTTCTTCTACCCGGCCCCCGTCGCCTGGAACATGGCCACGCTGCTCTTCACCCAATGAGCACCCCCGAGAAGCCCACCGGGCCCGCAAGGCTCATGTCCCCCCTGGGCTTCGCCCTGGGGATGGCCGCAGGGCTGGCCCTCCTTGCCTGGAAGGGCCGCGAGGTAGCGGCGCACGACTGGCATGCGGGCTTCACCCGCTTTCATCCGATGATCTCGCCGGAAGCCATGTACGAGCCGACCGTGGATGAGATGTGCTCGATCGTGCGGGCGCGCTGCCGGCCGGACCAGGTCCTTGTCGTCATAGGCGGCAATTCCATCCTCCTCGGCGTCGGCCAGCCCGCCGACAAGATGTGGACGCGCCAGCTGCAGGACAACCTCGGCGACCGCTACGCCGTGGTGAACCTTGCGTTCAGGGGGGCGGCGCCGAACGATGCCGGCGCCGTGGTCGCGGAAGCGCTGCGAAACGAGTTCCCGCGGCAGATATATGTGGCCAACGAGATCCCCTTCCAATCGGGCAGCCCCATCGGCATCGAGACCTACCGGTTCGCGCTCCTCGACGCGTACTTCAAGGGGCGCCTCCTTCCGTGGAAGCCGCGCGACCGCGCCATATCCTCCTATTTGAGGGCGACCGACTACCGCGACTTCGGCGTGATGGACCTGGAGGTGGGGGCGAAGCTCGACAGCTGGCTCTACTTTCACAACTTCTGGAACTGGATTTCCTACAACTACCACTTCACGTTCGGCACGCCGCTGATGCCGCATGCTCCGGAGGCCTTCTGGCCGAGGAGCCGATTCGAGGACAAGGAGAACGACTTTGACTCCATACCCTTCGAGACACGGTTCACCCCGCAGGTCGTCGCCACCGACCTCAACATTGCGCGCAGCTACACTGCGGCCTTCTACCGGCAGAATCGCGACAAGTCGTGGACGCGAGAGGCGGACGCGCTTGATAGCTTCCTCCGGAGCGCCCGCGCGGAGTTTCCGGACCCGTTGAAGCGTAGGACCCTTATCCTGGTAGGGCGAAACAACCCCTACTACACCAAGCAGCTGGAGCCCGAGATCCAGGCGCGGGACGAACTCGCCATCGCGGACACGCTGGGCGCGCTTGAGTCGCTCGGGTATGGCGCGGTAGGCTATGGCCGCGATTTCTCGGAGGAGGATTTCGGCGACCGCTCCCACCTGACAACCTCGGGTGGCGCGAAGCTCGCCGCGATTGTCGCATCGAAGCTCGAGGCGATGGCGGGAGAGCTCAATTACATCAAACCATAGAATGATGGACCTCACGCAAGTCCCCATATGGCTCCGTGGCCGCCTGAAACGCGACCTGACGGGAGCGGGCAGGCATGCCTTCTCCTTCCTTCTTGGCCTGCTGGCCGCGCTTGTCCTTGACTACGTGCTTTACCGCATCGGGCTCCCGAGCAAGCCGTTCATCTACGTCGCGTTCTGATCTCGTGGAGGCGTCTCCCGCATGAAGCTCTGGCAGGTGCGGCGGCACTGGGACGCGCTCGCCAAGGACGACCCGTTTTGGGCGGTCCTGACGCAGTCGCAGAAGCAGGGCAACCGATGGGCGATCGATGAGTTCTATTCGACCGGCGTCGCTGAGGTTGAAAAGGACATGGCAAGGATCAGGTCCTGCGCGCCGGGCCTGCGGATGGGCAGCGCGCTTGACTTTGGCTGCGGCGCGGGCCGCCTGACGCAGGCGCTTGCACGGCATTTCGAGCGCGTGACCGGCGTCGACATCTCCGAGCGGATGGTCGCCCTGGCGAGGGAGCATTGCCGCATGGAGCGCGTGGAGTTCGCGCACAACGCGAGGCCCGGCCTCGGGATGTTCCCGGACGGGTCCTTCGACCTCGTCTACAGCCGGATCACGCTCCAGCACGTCGCTCCGCGCTACACGCGGCGCTACCTCGGGGAATTCGTCCGCGTGCTGGCCCCGGGAGGCGTCCTCTCGGTCCAGGTGCCGGAGGCCGTGCCGCCCGGGGACCCGCCCGACCGCCTGAGGTTCTCCCTTTGGCCGCCGACGATGTGGATGCGCGTCAAGAGGCACGTCCGCTACCACCACCCCGGCTGGTTTCCGGGGACGCCGAAGATGCAGATGTACGCGGTGCCGAGGGACGAGGTCGTTGCGATCATCGCCAGCGCCGGGGCCGACATCCTCTCGGTCGAGAGGGGCGAGCACGGAGATGTTGAGAACACGGTCTACATTGCGCGCAGGGCCCCGGGATAAACCCCGGGAACCACATACTGGTTGCCCGGGACCTCGCCGGCGAATATTCCAGTCCGCCTGAATGAAGCGCCGCGGCATCACCCCCTCGAGCCTGCTCGCGTGCCTGCTCCTTTCGGTTGCCGCCGTGCTTGCGTCCGAGCAATGGGCGAAGTCGCGGCCGAGCCCCTACCGCTTCGAGGTCAAGGCCGAGTCCGACCATTCGGGGCTGGCCCAGCTCTACTTCGACACCGGAAGCGGCATGAACGAGCCGGAGTCGGAGCTCCAGCCGGTGGAGGCGGGGCGCCCGCAGGTGCTGAGGTTCGCGCTCCCGTATGGCAGAATCCAGGCGCTGAGGTTTGATCCCCTCGACCGCGATGCCCGCATGACTACCAGCGGGGCCCGGATCGTCGACGGCTCCGGGAGAACCGTCATCTCGTTCACGCCCGGGCAATTCGAGGCCCGCCACGAGATCAAGTCCCTGGAGGCGCGGGACGGGGCGCTCCGGATCGAGACGGCGCCCGCGGCGACGCTTCCAATGCTGTGGGTGAAGCTGTCGAGCCCCCTAACGTTCCCAAGGCCGCCCATCTGGAGGGTGATCGGTTTGGTTTTCGCCGGGTCGGTTGCGTGCCTATTCCTTCTTGGGTGGGCCTGGGGCTCGGACAGGATCGGGCTTGCCCGGCGCGCAAGGTCCCTCTGGGCGGCCGCATGCGGCGCGCCGGGAATGGCGGTCGCTTTGGCGGCGCTCCTCGGGACCCTCGCCGCCAACTATCCCGTGGTCTTCGCGGGCAGGAGCCTCGTCTCGCCTAACCTCGGCATCGCGCTCCTCTATGGCCAGGCGCCATGGCAGCCCGGCAACGCGGGCGTCGAGGAAGGCGGCGCGCACGGTGCGGACGTGGACGCCCTCATGTGGCACCACGTGCCCCTTTCGATGATTGAGCGACGGGCCTTCCTTCGTGACGGCGAGCTGCCCCTCTGGAACCGCTATGACTCGGCCGGCCTGCCCCTCCTTGGGCAGGGCCAGTCCTGCCTTGGCGACCCGCTCCAGCTTATTCCGATGCTCGCGGACGGCGCCTCGTGGGCGTGGGACCTGAAATTCATGCTGGCAAAGTGGATCTTCGCGGGCGCCACGGGCCTTTGCGTGTGGCGCATGTTCCGGCACCTGCCGACGGCGATGCTGACCGCGGTGTCGGCGTCGTTCCTCGGATTCTACGTCTTCAGGATAAACCACCCGGCGATCTTCAGCCTCTGCTACTCGCCGCTCATCCTCTATTCCTGGCTTCGCTGCATGGACGCCGGGTCGGCCCGCGGCGCCGTGCTCTGGCTGGCGGGGCTCATCGGGGCGAACTGGATGGAGATGAACAGCGGCACGGTGAAGGAGGCCTACGTGCTCCTCCTCTCGATAAATTTCGCCGGTCTTTGCCTGCTGCTTTTCAGCGCGCGCCCGCTCCGGGAGAAATTTGCGCTGCTTGGCGGGCTCCTCGTCGCCGGCGCGCTCTTTGCCATGGTCAGCTCGCCCGTGTGGTACACGTTTTACCGGGCGCTCGGGGCGTCGTACACGAGCTACAACGTCGCCGAGGCCTTCCAGGTACAGCCGGGCATGCTGATCGGCCTCTTTGACGAGGCCTTCTACCGTCCGTTCCAGGTCGAATACGGCGTCATCAACCCCTCGGCCAATTTTTTCATCCTGGTCGGGCTTCTCTGGATCGGCGTGCGCTGGCGCCCCTTCCTAGCCGACCGGGGCGCCGTTGCGCTCCTTGTCTCGGCGCTGCCGGCGCTCGCGCTCGTCTATGGGGTCGTTCCCCCGGCGCTTGTCGCCCGCGTCCCGTTTCTTCGGAACATCATGCACGTGGACAACACGTTCTCATGCGTTCTCATCGTTGTCCTCGCCGTGCTCTCCGGCTTTGGCTGGCGCGAGGCCTGGGGGCGCCTGGCATCGGGCGACGGCAGGAGGGAGGCCGCGCTTGTAGGCTTCGCGGCGCTTGTCATGTGGTGCGCCTTTCTGGGGACGTCGCAGGCGGTCATGAGGAGCGCCTACGCCCCCCACACCTGGGGACGCGTCATAACGCTCGAGCCCTTCATCCTCGGGTACGGATGGAGCCTTGTGGCCGGCGCCGGCCTTTTCCTCTGGGCGCTCGGGCGGATGCGAAGGCGCGGGGCGGCGACGCCCGCCATGCTCATCTGCGCCCTTGTCGCGTTCGGCGCCTTCCACTGGCGCGAGGCGCTCCAAACGGGCCGGGGCTTTTCCGGCTATGTCGTTCGGCCGGGCATGAGGACCGAGCTCCCGGGGGATTCGCCGACCATCGACCTCGTCCGCGCCCACCCGGACGCGCCATCGCGGACAATTGGATTTCACGACGACCTCCTTCCCGGCTGGTCCGGGGCCTACGGGGTGGAGGGCATCTCGGGCCCCGACGCGCTCATGAATCCCTACTACAGGGAGCTCCTTGACGCGGGCGGGATCAAGCGCGTCTGGGACTGGCGCTATGTCGTGGATCCGGCGGAGGTGGCGAATCTGAAGCCGGTGCTCGACCTCCTGAACGTGCGCTACTACGTCGGATACCGCCTGGGCGGCAACCGGCCGGGACCGGAGGTCGAGAGGGTGCTCTCGGCGGACATGGACGCCTACGAGAGCAGGTCGGCGTGGCCGCGCGCCTTCTTCACGGACAGCGCCGCCGTCTACAACGACGCGGCGCAGTACTGCTCCTGGGTGAAGGCGGGGGACGGCCGGCCATTCGCCGCGATCCAGCACGGCGACTGGGCCTCGCTGAGCCCGCTGCCCAGGGTATCGGGGGACCTCACGGTGCGAAAGGTGAGACCGGCTGAGAACTACAGGCTGACCTGCAACACCACGTCCTTCAGGGTCTCCGCGACGGGCCCCGGGTTCATCGTGCTGACCGAGGCGTACGAGAAGGACAACTTCCGGGCTACGGTGAACGGCAGGGCCGCGCCCTACATCCGGGTCAACCACGCGTTCAAGGGCGTCTACGTCGACGCCGCGGGAACCTACGAGGTCCGGTTTGAATACTGGCCGCGCGGCCTGTCCGCGGCCCTCGTCCTTTCCTCGATCGGCCTGGCGCTGATCCTTCTGGCGCTCCTGTCGGCGTTCCGGCTTATGCCTATTGATTCAAAGGCGGCCCATCCGTGAGCACGGGGGGCGCCGCCGGCGCGGTGAAATACCTGCGGACGTAGAGCAGCCAGATCAGCCAGGGCAGCACCGAGAGCGGAATCATCCACTTGATATAGGGTGCCGCGAACATCTGCTGGATGAGGGCGACGGCGCGCCGGTCGAGGCCCATCTTCTCGTAGGTGCCGCCGACGTCGCCCCCAAGGAAGGTCACTGCATTGGAGGCTGCGGATAGCAGCAGCATGCCCATTGCCGCCCACCAGGCGCCGACCTGGAGCCTGTATAGGCCGCGGGCCAGATAGAAGGCCAAGGCCGCGGCCAGTACCACCACGAGATAGCCTGCGCCGCCCGAGACGTACATTCCAAATAGGGGAAAGCCGTGGAAGTTGCCGAGCACGCCGAGCGCGATGATCCCGCCGAAGCCCAGGAGCAGGCAGAGTGCCAGCACCGGAAGCGGGCAGCGATCGGTCCAACGCTCGACGGGATCGCGCGCCTCGCAGGTGCGTTTCACGTGGGGGCTGCGGTAGAAGAGGAAGATCGAGAGGGGAATGAGGACGTAAAGGGACATGAAGGTCACGGCCACGACCTTTATCAGGAGCAGCGCCCCGGGCGGGATGGGACGCGGGCCGTTGTGCGCTATCGCATCGAACATGTGCGGCATTATGAAACACAGGAACACGAACCCAAGCGTTCCGGCGCAAAGCGCCGCTCCCGAGAGACTCAGCAGTATCGCGCGCGCCCACCGCCGGGCGAGGATGGAGCCGATCCCGAGCCAGACGAGGGCGACGGCGGACTCCGCGTACACCGTCAGGGCCGGAAAAATCTGGGGACGTGGCGGAATGTCGGGGCCGTGGGGCGCGGCCATCTGCGCGAAAAGCATGAGCGGGATGCCCAGCGCAAAAAAAACGCCGAGGAGTATCTCCGCCACGCCGAATACGACGAGCCCCGTCCCTCTGTCGCGGTAATCGGGGGCGGTCGGGGTTGTCATGGCGGCGCGATCGGGGGACGAGGCTATGTCGCCGGCTTGGGCGCGTCGAGTTGATCCGCCGCGCCCTCAGAGGCTCGCCAGCGCCTCAAGCCTGCGCTTGTAGCGGGCCCCGATTACCGCGGGGGAAAACCGCCCCTCGATGGTGCGGCGCGCCTCGGCGCCGATCCGCGCGGCCTCGGCGGGGTCGGACACGACCCTGCGCATCAGCTCGCAGGCGTGCCCCAGGTCGGGCTCGGCCCAGCTTGAGCCCTTCGAATAGGGACCATGGCTTTCCTTCAGCTCGACGAGCGCATAGCGCACCGGGTACCCGTTCTCGTGGTCGAGGTATTCGGCGGGTGCGGACCAGTTGGTGGAGATGACCGGCTTGCCGAGGTACATGCACTCGGCCAGGGCGAGGCCGAATCCCTCAGACCGGTGGAGCGACACGAGGCAGTCGCAGGCGGCCTCGAGCGCGTAGACGCCGTCGCGGGGCAGCGTCTCGCTCACGATCGTCGTCCCCGGCAGGTCGCGGACGGCCTCGCGGAGGGCCGCGAAATCGGAAGGGTTGGCCTCGGCGTTCTGCACCTTGAGGACGAGCGCCGCGCCCTTGCCGGCGAGGCCCGACATCCGGAACGCCTCCACGGCGCCGCGGGGGTTCTTTCGCGCCGAGTACGAGTTCAGGTCGAAGAGGCAGAGGAAGAGGAACGCGTCCACGGGAAGGCCGAAGCGGCGCCGCAGCGCCGGCCGGCCGCCGGCCGGCCGCTCGAACTGGATCGAATGGGGCATGGTGAGGACGGGGTAGAGCGCCTTGAGGGCGATCGAGTCCCTGACGAAATTGCTCGGGCACCAGATCTCGTCGAAGTAGTCGAGGGAGGGCAGCCACGCGTCCGGGAACTCCGGGAGCTCCCAGGCGAAGTAGCCGATGTTGTACTTGTCCCTCCTGAACGGGACGCCGTGGTGATGGTCGATGTCGCGCGCCACGGGCGGGTCGATGTGGAAGACATTCGCGCCGTAGGGATTGGAGTCCTGCAGCCGCCCCGCGTAGGTCAGGTCGCCGAGCCGGTTGCGGCAGTTGAGCTTCAGGGGGACGAGGGAGACGGGGATCGAGGCGGCGTCGGCGGCCCGCACCATGCACCTCGCAGACTCGCCTATGCCAAGGTCGGCCGTGAGAAAGCCGACTATGTTCATCCCTGTGCGCGAGTGGGAGCGCCCGAAGGCGGTCGAGTAGGGGCTCTCCCGCCTGGAGAAGTCGTAGATCCGCTCGCCCGAGTCGGACTCAATCGAGGCCAGCCGCAGCTGTCGGTTCCTGTTCTGCGCGCGGTAGCGCTGGAGGGGCCCCATGCGCGTCACCCGCCCGAGCCACGCAAGGGCGTTCGTGAGCCGGCAGCCGTGCAGCGTGAGGTAGAGGACCGAGCCCCGCTGCGCCGACGCCTTCTCGAGCGCGATCCGCGCCTCCCACGGCCCCGGGGCCCTGGAGGAGACCGTGGCGGCGCTCGCCCCGTCGAGGAAAACCTCCAGAGAGGGGAATCCGGCCTCGGGCCAGCGCGCCTCGGGATGGGCGATGAACTCGCCCTTAAGGACCACGGTCCCCACGTCCGCCATGGGGGGCAGGCGGATGACCGCCGTCTCGCGCGCCCAGGCGGAGTTGACCGCGAACTCGTCGAAGTAGAGCCCCGAGTACCGGGTGAAGCGCCGCGAGAAGGCGCCGCCGAACGGGGGGTTATGCTGGAACGCAGTCATGCGGAATTGGAAAACATTTCCCGCCATCGGGCGAGCTCCAGGTCGATCGCCTTCTCGAGCACGGCGACAGCCGGCTCCGGCGGGCTGCCGCGCATCCGGGCAAGGTAGAGCGCCGTCCGCAGGGCCTCGGCCTTGTCCGGGAAGTCCCGGGGCTCCGGCAGGACCTCGAGGAACTGATCCCATGCGACCGGCCGGCAGGCGGCGACGGCGAGCTCGCGGTGCCAGCGCTGGACGAGCCGCCTCGTGTTCTCCTCGTCCCGCAGCTTTCGCCCCGGCGACGAGCTCACGTGGTGGAGGACGCGGCTCCTGAGCGCTACCACGTTCACGAGGCCCGCCTGCCGCGCGCGCAGGCAGAGGTCGATGTCCTCGCAGCCGTTGACGTAGGCCTCGTCGAAGCCCCCGAGGCGGCGCCAGGTGGCCGCCCGGACGAGGACGCAGGCCCCGGTGACGGCAAACGCGCCCGGGGCCGGCCGGAACAGGAGTGACGCGAGGCCGGGCCTCCTGCGGTCATGCTCGGGCTTGCCCTTCAGGTTCACAATGATGCCCGCGTGGTCGACCTCATGGCTGGCCGCGTCGATCTGCACGTTCCCGACCAGCCCGGCGCGCCGGCCGAGGAGCCGTAGTGCGCTCAGCATGGGCCTCAGCCAGCCCCTCTTCAGGATGAGGTCGTTGTTGAGGAGCGCCAGGATCCGGCCCCGCGCCGCCGCCGCCCCGCGGTTTGTCGCCGCGGCGAAGCCCTCGTTGCGCTCGTTCAGGATGACGCGGAACGGATCCCCGAGCCGCGCGAGCCATTCGCGGGTCCCGTCCGTGCTCCCGTCGTCGACGAGGATGACCTCGTAGGCGATCCAGGGCGGGATCGTCCCCCGGAGGCTCGCGACCATCGCCTGCGTGTGGGCGAGGCAGTTGAAAAGCGGCGTGACGACGCTTATCCGAGGCGTTCGCAGGCTCCTCGTTGGCACGGGTTGCGGCCTCCTACTTCCCGGTGAGGAGCCCGCGCAGGTACTCGGCGTAGCTCGACTTCCCGAGCTTGGCGATGTTCGCCTCGAGCCGGGCGTCGTCGATCCAGCCCTGGCGCCACGCTATCTCCTCGAGGCAGGCGATCTTGAGCCCCTGGCGGTTCTCGATCACATGGACGAACTGGGCGGCCTCGAGGAGCGAGTCGTGGGTCCCTGTGTCGAGCCATGCCGTGCCGCGCCCGAGGATTTCGGCGTGAAGCAGGCCCTCCTCGAGGTAGAGCCGGTTAAGGTCCGTGATCTCGAGCTCGCCGCGCTTGGAGGGCTTGAGCCTGCGCGCGTGCGCGACGACGTCGCCGTCGTAGAAGTAGAGGCCCGGCACCGCGAAGTTCGACCGGGGCTTCGCGGGCTTCTCCTCGAGCGAGAGAACCCGGCCGTCCTCCGCGAACTCGACGACGCCGTAGGCCGAGGGGCTGGCGACGTGGTAGCCGAAGATCGTCGCGCCCGTGGTCCGGGCATTCGCCGCCGAGAAGGACTTCGCGAGGTCGTGCCCGTAGAAGAGGTTGTCCCCCAGGATGAGCGTGCTCGGCGACCCGGCGACGAAGTCCGCGCCGATGATGAACGCCTGGGCGAGGCCCTCCGGGCTGGGCTGCTCGGCGTATTCCAGGCGCATGCCGATGTCGGAGCCGCTCCCCAGGAGCCTCCTGAAGAGCGGCAGGTCGGCCGGCGTCGAGATGACGAGGACCTCCCGGATCCCCGCGAGCATGAGCGCCGACAGGGGGTAGTAGATCATCGGCTTGTCGTAAACGGGCATGAGCTGCTTGCTGACCGCGATCGTCAGCGGGTAGAGCCGGGTGCCGGAGCCGCCTGCGAGGATGATGCCTTTGCGGTTCATAGGGGTCGCGGCCGTTCAGGCCGGCTTGCCGAGCCTCTGCCTCGCGTAGCGCTTCGCCGTGATCTCGCCGCACCAGGCCCGGTTCGCGATGAACCAGTCGACGGTCTTCGCGAGGCCCGACTCGAAGGACTCGGCGGGGCGCCAGCCGAGCTCCCGGCCGATCTTCGAGCAGTCGATCGCGTACCTGCGGTCGTGCCCGGGCCGGTCACTGACGAACTCAACCTGATCCGAGTAGGGCTTGCCGTCCTTGCGCGGCGCCCTCTGGTCGAGGAGCGAGCAGATGAGCCTAACGACCTCCAGGTTGGTCCGCTCGTTTAGCCCGCCCACGTTGTAGGTCTCGCCGGGCCGGCCACGCTCAATCGCGAGGGTGATGGCCCGGCAGTGGTCGCCCACGTACAGCCAGTCGCGGATCTGCAGCCCGTCGCCGTAGACCGGAAGGGGCCTGCCCTCGAGCGCGTTCAGGATCACGAGCGGGATGAGCTTTTCCGGGAATTGGTAGGGCCCGTAGTTGTTCGAGCAGTTGGTGGTGAGGACCGGCAACCCGAACGTGTGGTGGTAGGCGCGCACCAGGTGGTCGCTCGCAGCCTTCGAGGCGGCGTACGGCGAGTTCGGGGCAAAGGCGGTCTCCTCGGTGAACGCGGGGTCCTTGGGCCCGAGCGTCCCGTAAACCTCGTCGGTGGAGACGTGCAGGAAGCGGAAGGAATCCCTTGCCGGGCCCGCGAGCCCGGCCCAGTGGCGCCTCGACGCGTTCAGGAGGCGGAGCGTCCCGACGACGTTCGTCTGGACGAAGGCCTCGGGCGAGTCGATGGAGCGGTCGACGTGGCTCTCGGCGGCAAAGTTCACGACCGCGCCGATCGCGTGCCTGGAAAGGATGCCCGCGACGAGCGCCTCGTCCCCGATGTCGCCGTGGACGAAGGTGTAGCGGCGGTCTCCGGCGACGTCCGCGAGGTTCGCCGGGTTGCCGGCGTAGGTCAGCTTGTCGAGGTTCACGACACCCGAGGCTCCCGGCATCCCCCCGAGCAGGAGCTGCCGGATATAGTTGCTCCCGATGAACCCGCAGCCGCCGGTGACGAGGATGTTCATGGCGCGGGGGCCTAGGCGGCCTTCCTCCAAGCCTTGAGGTCGCGCTCGACGGCCTCGTGGACGGGGGTCAGGCGTATTCCGACACCCGCGAGCTTCGAGGAGTCGAGGACGCAGTTAGACCTGGGCGTCTTGGCGGCTGTCGCCATGAATTCGGCCTCGTTTGCGAAGAACGAGAATTCCTTCGTGCAGACCCCCGAGCGCCGGATGAGGTCGACGACCTCGCGGGTCGTCACCCGGCCGGGGTTCGTCACGTTGTAGGTCCCGAACGGCACGCGCTTCGTCCAGCAGTCGAGGGTGGCCTCGACGAACTCGTCCAGCTCTGAAATAGAATTCGTCGCCTGAAGGAGCCGCTCGTAGCGCATGAGCTTCGCCAGGTAGTTGCGGGGGTTGTCTACGCAGTCGAAGGGGATGCGCAGGCGCCAGACGAAGTGGCCGGGGCGCCCGGCGAGCACCTCCTCGCCGAGTCCCTTCGTGCCGCTGTAGAAAGAGCAGTGGTTCGTGCGGAACGTGAAGTTCGGGGAGTCGAGCTCCGTGAAGCCGTCCTTTCCGGGACCGTCCCCGCTGTAGATGCAGCCCGACGAGACGTGGCCCCAGGGGACCCCGGCCTCCTCGCAGGCCTGCGCGACGATCCCGGGCAGCACGGCGTTGCCGAGCAGGCACTCGGCCTTGTGCAGCTCGCAGGCGTCGACGTTCGGCTTGCCGGTGTAGCCCGCGCAGTTGACGATAAATGCGGGCTTCGCCTGGTGCAATGCCGCCGTGAGCGTAGCGAGATCGTAGTAGTTGAGGACATTGCGCGGCAGCGCGCGAAACGAAAGGCCGCGCGATTCCAGCAGGCGCTGATAAGCGCTGCCGACGTAGCCGCTGGCTCCGAGAATCCAAATTTGCTGGGTCATGATAAAGGGGCGTATCGATTCCGCGCGCTCCGCCGGGCGGGAACCCGGCGTCCGCGGTGCGGAGGATGGCTAGATTCGCAAAACCGGCATAAAAGTCCACCTCTCCTCGCAATTCGGCTGCCGGGGATGTTGACCGCGCGCCTTTGTCACACAGGAAAAGCGCCCTGCATCCGGCGAGGCGCTCTCTGGGATTGATGGGGAAAAGAAAAATCCTTGCATCCGGTGGGGGATTTCCTATTTTTCGCTTCCTCCGCTGCGGGTGTAGCTCAGTTGGTAGAGCACTTCCTTGCCAAGGAAGATGTCGAGAGTTCGAGTCTCTTCACCCGCTCCAACCCTGTTTCAGCAGGGTTTGTGGTGGATTGTGGTTCCAGAAAAGGTCGTTTTGGTAAAGAGAGTCATAAAAATGGCCACCGATTTTCGCTAATATTTCGGGGGTTGCAAAAATTCCGCAACGGCCGACAGACTTTCCAAAACCGCTCGATTTCAGGGCACGAAGTTTTCAAAATTCAGTCATAAAGCATGCGCCGACGTTCACCAAAGTCGTTGAAGTCGGCAGGTCATAGAAAACGACCATTTTCGGCCGCGTTGGGACTCCAACCATCTGGAAGAAATGCGCTGGCGGCCGATTTTGAACGTCGGTATTTTTGACGAACCGACCCGCCATATGACGTCGCGCCATTTTTCCCTCTGGATCGTCTCGCCACCGGACTATCTGCACAGTCGCTGCTTCGAGGACGTGGCGCTTGGCTTGCACGCGGCATTCGCGGCACTTGGGTTTGACGCGCCTATCGTTACCGATCCGCTGGAGATTAGGGATTCGGCCATTGTGCTTGGCGCCAACTTGTTGCCTTTGCTGCCCGGGCCGTTGTCGCCTCGGCTGATACTTTACAACCTGGAGCAGATCCAAAAAGACTCTCCCTGGCTTAGACCGGCCTATATCGATCTGTTGCGGCGCTATCCGGTGTGGGATTACAGCGAACGCAATATCGACGCGCTCAAAGCCCATGGTGTAACGAATGTGGCGCTGTGCGGGATCGGTTATATGCCTGTGCTAACCCGCATCCCGCCCGGTGGAGAAGACGTCGACGTGTTGTTTATCGGCTCGCTCAATGACAGGCGCAAGGCTGTATTAGGGGAGATCGCCCGGCATGGGAAAAAAGTGACGGTAGCGTATAACAGCTACGGTGAGCAGCGTGATCTGGTTGTCGCCAGGGCAAAACTGCTGCTCAATGTGCATTTCTATGAGTCGCAGATTTTCGAGATGGTGCGCGTATCCCATCTGCTGGCCAACCGCAAATGCGCGTATCCCATCTGCTGGCCAACCGCAAATGCGTCGTTTCCGAAACCGGTCTGGACGATGCGCTGGAAGCGCCGCTGCGTCCGGGCATTGCCTTTGCGAGTTACGCCGATCTGCCGGCAACCTGCCTGCGATTGCTGCAAGATGACGGGGAACGCACGCGCCTGGCACGGGCTGGATTTGATTGTTTCAGCGC
>Ga0302326_10016803_pt1 | contig 15291 bp, 17 predicted proteins | sample Palsa_T0_3_FD_202264 | JGI IMG/M metagenome (GOLD analysis project Ga0302326, IMG submission 202264) | Peat permafrost microbial communities from Stordalen Mire near Abisko, Sweden - Palsa_T0_3 | ecosystem: Environmental > Terrestrial > Soil > Palsa > Peat permafrost | place: Sweden: Abisko...
TTTGTGTACGCGCGAGGGCTGGGCGCAGATGATCGTACACGATTGGTTTAGCGCTAATAGACTGCGACGTTCGTCCATATCGCGCAATTTCTGCGACGAGTAAGCTCCCGGAGTCATCCGTAGAGACCTGCTCGCGCTTACGGAAGTGTCGCACGTTCGCTGATACGATCCAGAACACCGGACGGCAGAACGCGCGCGCCATTGCATCACTCATCAAGCAATTGCAGTCCGGAGGGCTGCACGGATGAACAAGCTCATACTCACCGCCTGTGCCGCAGCCGCCGTGTCGGCCGGGACCGCCGCACCGGGCAGTGCCCAGCCGGTCGCGTTCATGCACGACCCGATTCGCGTCGTTCGGATTACCCCGAATCCGGGCTACACAGAGGCCCTATTCAACTGGAGCGACGTCGCCGAGCGCGTCAGCACGCCCGGCTACTCGACCATTTCGTTCGTCAACGAGGCGAACGTCAGCGTTGTTCGCGTCGCGTTCGCCGTCACGTCGAAAAGCTCGACGCAAATCGTCGTCGAGAATGGCACGTTCTCGCCCGGCGTAACCATCACGCACGACATCGATGACGTCGATCCGGACGCAACGATATCGGTCGAGAAAGTCACGTTGGCCGACGGCTCGGTCTGGAACCACGCCTAGGCGACATCCATCGACGTAGCGCGCACTGGGAAAGCGGTGCGCGCTACGTCGCCTTTGCGTCCGCTTGCGCGAGTGGTCCGTCGTGCGGTTGACTCTTGCTCGACCGGCTGATGCGTAAGGGCGATCGCGTCGGTCTCAACGGAACATCGCTTCGATTCTTCGTAAGCAATCCTATGGACCACGATAAGAGCGTTGGCGAACAACCCGGTGAGAACCGGCGACGAAACTGGCGGCGGTTGGGAGGATTAATTCGACGCGGAGGCCGGACGGGACGTCTAGAAATCGTACTCCGTTTGGTAGCGGTTGTAATCGAAGTTGTAGGGCAGCGTGGGCTGCGTGCGCGGCGCGATGCGGACGCGTGCGAGCAGACCCTTGTACGGACCCGGTCGCACGCGATTGAAACAGTACGTCCCGTCGACGTTGAATTCGGACGTCAGGTTGTGGGCGATCTGGTTCGAGTACTGGTACCATGCTTCGCCCGCGATCAACCGAAATTGCTTGTTCGGCGGCGTGTAGACCAGAGCGACTTTGTACGAGTTACCCGCGCTGCGGCGATCGACTTCGCCTTGCGTGATCTGCGTCGTGTAGAGGGGATCGGTCGCGAAGCTGTCTGTGTACGGCGACGCGATGCCGCCGTAGGCGACCTTGTAGATACCGGGCGCGACGAGGGCCGCCGTGCCCGAGCCGCCGGCGCCGGCGAAGTAGCCGGCCGTCGCCGCGGCGGCGCTCGACGCGTGGACGAATGCATAGTTCCACGGCGCCGAATCGGCGCTCGCGGAGAACAGGAGTCCCTTGGAGAGGTTCGCGCCGAGCTGCGCGCCGATCGTATGGTTGTCGACGATCCCGACTTGATTCGTTCCGAGTGACGTTTGCGCGATGTACTGCATGGCGAAGTACGGATTGGACTTGGAGGACGGCGCGATACCGTACTTCGCTTCGGTATAGACGAGGTTCGCGATGTTGTAGAACTCGTCGTTTTCGGCGGCGATCACGAGCCGCGGCGACGGGTGAAAGTTGAGCGCCACCCGGAGCGTCCCCGGCGTAAATGGGTGCAGATGGTCGAGCGACGCGCCGGGATACGCTGCGGTCAACAACGTGTTGGCCTGGAACGTCGAGACGTTACGACTCTCGAACCGGAGCACGCGGGTAAGACTGAACGATAGCGAGTCGGTCAGCGCGAACGTCGAGTCGATGCCCTGGTACGACGCCGGCTTGAGGCGCGAGTCGCTGGCCGGCAGCCAGGGATCGTTGAGTTCCTGATTGCCGACGGTGAAGTACACGTACGGATCCTTGTACTGGACGTACGCTTCGTGGAGCGGACTCGACAGCGAGTATCCCGGAAGCGTGTTGTCGACGTGCGAACGGGCGAGCGGATTGGAGCCGTCAATTCCGAACGGCGTCGAGGCGAAATACGTGTAGCCGATGTTGAGCGGCGTATCGCCGAGACAGTAATCCAGATGCGGCGATCCGGAGAGTCCAAAGGCGTAGCGGTTCGGATTGGCCGCGTTCTGCGCGGCGTTGAGGCGCCGGAAGTAGTACGCTCGAGCGCGTCCGGAGACGGAGAGATGACCCGGCGACGGGGTCGGCGTCGGCGCCGGATGCGACTGGGCTCCAAACGCGTCCGGTAACGGCGCCGACCCCAAGGCGGGGGACGGAAAGACGACCGGTATGCCGAGCTGATTGGTTGTGGCTTGAGCACGAGCTACTTGAGTCGTTAGGGTCGCCCACGCGGCAACGGCGAACGCCGAGCACATGAAACGCAAGAGCACGAGATCCTCCGAAAAGCGGTGAGCTGGCCGCGCGGGTAGCGCGGTGACCGCCACATGGCGTACGCCTAGCGTCACCGACCGGATGACTCATCGATCGTGAATTTTCGTGCCCACTACGAGCCTAGGTGCCTTTTGGGCGCACCGATTATTGGTGAGTTGCCCCTTACGAACACGATGGCCGAAAGGCGCCAGACGGTTACCGCGCCCAATCTTATACTAGGCGTGGAGATACTGATATGACCCTGTACCGCGATGAGATACCATCACCTATTGGAACGATCGTCGTCGTGAGCGACGACGAAGCGTTGCGTGCGCTCGATTTCGACGACCACGCCGAACGGTTCCACGAACTGCTGCGGCGACACTACGGCGACGTCGATCTCGAACCACGCCGCGAAAGGCTCGGCATTCGCAAACGCCTCGAAGCGTACTTCGGAGGCGACCTTCACGCAATCGACGACCTGCCGACGCGAACCAACGGCACGAAGTTCCAAACTGCGGTCTGGGCCGCGCTCCGGACGATTCCCGTCGGCACGACGACGTCGTACGGCGAACTCGCAAGCGCGCTCGGCAATCCGGCAGCGACACGTGCCGTCGGACTCGCAAACGGCGCGAACCCGGTCGGCATCGTGGTCCCGTGCCATCGCGTCATCGGTGCGAACGGCACGCTTACGGGCTACGGCGGCGGCCTCGAACGCAAGGCCTGGCTGTTACGTCACGAGCGAGCGGCGTTCGTGGGCTCTGCCGAACCCATCGCGGACGCCGCGCGCGAACTCACGCTGTTCGCTTAGTGCGCCGCAACGCAACGCAGCGGCTTCGCTCGCCCTCGCAGCGGCAGCGTTGCAACGCTTGGAGGCGGCGCTTCATGCCGGCCGCCCGGTGGACCAGCCGGTCCAATTCGGCGATGCGCCGGCTCACGGCGGCGTGTGCGTTCTCGCGCCGCGCACCAGCATCCGATCCGAAGATCGCGGTCAGCTCCGAAATCGAGACCCCGCACGAGCGGTAGAACGCGACGAGACGCAAGCGGTCGACGGCCTCCGGCTCGTAGGAGCGGACACCGTTAACCCGCCGGGGCGCCGGTATGATCCCGCACGCCTCGTAGTAACGGATCGCCGAGGCCCTCATCTCTGCCGCCGCGGCCACCTCACCGATTTTCACGCTGCTCCCTTGACTTCGAGTGCACTTTAACTTGTAGCATCTTCCAATGACGCAACGTTCTCCTGGCACGGCTCTCTTGTGGCTCACCCGCGCCGGCGCGGGCGCCGGGCTGTTTTTCATGTGGACCGTAATCGAAACGCAGTTCATCGAGCCGTTCGGGCTCTACGTTTTCCTGCCGTTCTATCGCGTCAACGGGATTTGCACGTGGGACGTGTTCGCGATCGCGGGCATCGTTGCCGCGTTCGCACTTGCCGGCCGGAGCGAGCTGCAGGCGCGATGAACGCGCGGACCTTCGCGCTGACGGCGACCTTTGGCATGCTGGCATTGGGAGCCGCCGGACTCGATGTCGTAGCGTCCGTGGAGCGCAGTCCGCAGTTGCTCGCCAGCGAGGTCGTGCGAGCCGGCGATGTCTTCGGCGGGCTGGAGCCGTGCGACGTACCCGGAGTGCGCGAGCACGTGTTGGGTCGTGGCACTGCCACGGTCGCGTATGCGGGCGAATTCTCGCCGACGAGCACCATTCCGTGGACCCGAAGCACGAGGCGCATGTACCTGTACGTCCTCTCCGGCAGCGCCACGCTGCACATCAACAGCCTCACGACCGCGGCGGACCCGGGCGACTTTTTCGTGATTCCGAAAGGCGCTCGTCACGCCGTCGTCGTCAACTCCGGTCTGATGCGAGCGATCTACGTCGAGGATCGGTCCTAGCGAGGCGCTTGTTCGGTTAGTCCGTTTCCGCGGCAGGTTTAGGCGGGAGGATGCGCGCCGGGTTGCCGACGACCCGCTCGCCTGGGGCGACGTCGCGGATGACGACGGTGCCGGCACCGGTGCCGGAGCCGTCGCCGAGCGTTACCGGGGCGACGAGCGAAGAATTCGAGCCGATGAAGACGTCGGCGCCGATCGTGGTTTCGTTCTTCTTCGTGCCGTCGTAGTTGCACGTGATCGTCCCGGCGCCGATGTTGGTTCGTTCGCCGACCGTTGCGTCGCCGAGGTAGCTGAGGTGCCCGGCCTTGACGCCGGCAGCGAGCTGCGCTTTCTTGACCTCGACGAAGTTGCCGATGCGGGCTCCCGTGCCGACGGCGGAACCCGCGCGGATGTGCGCCCAGGGGCCGACGTACGAGAAATCCCCGATCGAGCTATCGACGACGATGCTGTCGGAAACGACGACGTTCTCGCCGATCGTCGCATTTTGCAAGCGCGAATTCGGGCCGATCTCGCTGTGCGCGCCGACGCGCGAGCGACGGCCGATCGTCGTGTTCGGTAAAATCGTGACGTCGTTCCCGAAAACGAGCTCGGGCTCCAAATACGTCGTCGCAGGATCCGCGATCGTAACGCCCGCGCGCATGTGATGTTCGCACAACCGGCGATTGATCAACGCGGCGGCAGCAGCTAGCTCCACGCGATCGTTCACGCCCAGCACGGCGCGGTAGTCGCGCGCGACGACGGGAACGATCCGGTCGCCGCGCGCGACGAGGCAGCCGATCGTATCGGTAAGATAGTATTCCGACTGCGCGTTGTCGTTCTTGAGCTCGGCGACGGCCGCGCGCAGCTTTTTTTCATCGTACGCGTACAAGCCCGCGTTCATCTCATCCAGGAGCAACTCTTCGTGGCTCGCGTCGCGTGCTTCAACGATGCGGCTGACGTGCGGACCGTCGCGCACGATGCGCCCGAACGACGACGGCAGCGGCATCCGCGCGGTAACAAGCGCGAGCGCTTGCTCGCGGGCGTCGAGCGTTGCGCGCACGAGCGCCCCGTCGATCAGCGGCATGTCTCCGTTGAGCACGACGATCGTGCCGGCTTCTTCCGGCAGCGCGGCGAGCGCCATCGAGACGGCGTGGCCCGTGCCGAGCTGCGGTTCTTGCAAGACTGCGCGGACGGCGTCGTGTCCGGCGCTGCGCGCGAGATCGTCGACGTGCGCCGCGACTTCGGCGTTCGTCACGACCGTCACGTCGCGCACGCCCGCTTCGGCAAGCGCGTGCAGCACGTACCACAGCATCGGGCGGCCGCACAGCTCGTGCAAGACCTTCGCGCGCGCGCTCTTCATGCGCGTGCCCTTGCCGGCAGCGAGCACGATTGCGCGTACGTTCATTCCGCCGCCTCCCGGCCGAGCAGCTTCTTCCACTCTGCCTGTTCGGCGTTGGTCGCTCCACCGAGGCGCTCGAGCGCGACCCGCAGCCGCTCGCGCACGAGGTCGCGCCCGAGCAAGAGCATCGAATCGTAGAGCGGCAGTGACTGTGCGGTACCCGCGACCGCAACGTAGAACGGGCGAACGACGTCACGCACCTTCGCGTCGAGAACCGCGGCGAGCCGAACGATCGACGCCGAGATCGACTCCATATCCCACTCGGGAAGCCCGTCGAAGAGCGCTTGCGCGAGCACGAACGCCTTGCGTAGCGCCTCGTCGTCGAGTTTAACTCCGGCGCGCAATTGCTCGGCCGAGACGTCGAGGCGCCCGGCGAACAGGAACGCGCACAACATTCCTAAGTCGGAAAGGCGTTCGATGCGCTGCTGCGCCAACGTCGCGATGCGCTCGAAGACGGGAGCTCCGCCGGCCCACGTCGCGACGCGCTCGAGGAATTGCGTGGTGTCGAGCCGCTCGCGCAGATAGCGCCCGTTGAGCCAATCGAGCTTTTTTATATCGAAGACCGGGCCGCCGAGCGAGATGTGTTTGGTGTCGAAGCGCTCGACCATCGTCGCGAGGTCCATCAGTTCTTCGCCGTCGACCGGCGGCACGGAAAATAAACCGAGAAAGTTCGCGAGCGCCTCGGGCAGATAACCCATGCGCTTGTAGAACAAAATGCCCGTCGGGTTTTTCCGCTTGCTGAGTTTGGATTTGTCGGCGTTGCGCAACAGCGGCAAGTGTGCGATCTTCGGCATCTCCCAGCCAAACGCACGATACAGCAAGAGGTGCTTCGGGGCCGAGGAGATCCACTCTTCGCCGCGCATGACGTGCGTGATTCCCATGAGGTGATCGTCGACGACGTTGGCGAGGTGATACGTCGGCCAACCGTCGGATTTCACGAGCACTTGCATGTCGACGCTCGACCACTCGAATGAGATCGGACCACGCAGCAGATCGTCGATGACGACGCTCCCGTCACGCGGCACCCGCAAGCGGACGACCGACGACAGACCCTCGGCGGCGCCGGCCGCAAGTTCCTCGGGCGTAAGCGCGAGGCAGCGGCCGTCGTACGCCGGAGGCCGTTTGGCGCGGACTTGCTCCGCGCGCATCTCTTCGAGCCGCTCCGGCGTGCAGTAGCATCGAAAGGCGGCGCCGCTTGCCAACAGTTCGTCCGCATAGCGGGCATAGATGTCGAGGCGTTCGCTCTGACGGTACGGCCCGTGCGGACCACCGACGTCGGGGCCCTCGTCCCACTGCAAACCGAGCCAATGCAGCGCTTCGAGGATGACGGCCTCGGAGGCGGCCGTGCTGCGCACGCGATCGGTGTCTTCGATGCGCAGCAGAAACTCGCCGCCGTGCTGCTTGGCAAAGCAGTAGTTGATCAAGGCAACGTAGGCCGTGCCGACGTGCGGGTCGCCCGTCGGCGACGGAGCGACTCGTGTGCGAACGTTCACCGCGATCTAACCGACCAGCTCGCGCCGTTTACCGCACTCGCGTTCGACGAATTCGACGATCGTGGAGAGCGGCGCACCCGGCGTGAAGATTTCGCGCACGCCGAGCGCGCGCAGTTCGCGCGCGTCGTCGGCCGGGATCGTTCCGCCCCCGAAAAACACGATGTCGCCGGCACCCTGCGCGCGCAGCTGTTCGAGCACTGCCGGGAACAGCGTCATGTGTGCGCCCGATAGAATCGAGAGACCGATGCCGTCGGCGTCTTCCTGAATCGCGGTCTGCACGATTTGCTCCGGCGACTGAAAGAGACCGGTGTAGATTACTTCCATCCCCGCGTCGCGCAGGGCACGCGCGATCACTTTGGCGCCGCGATCGTGCCCGTCGAGGCCGGCTTTGGCCACGATGACACGCAATGGTCGAGTCGACATATCGAGTTTCGGGTTCGCGCCGGGACGAAGCCTTACCCCGTTTCATCCGGATCGGGAGTCGGCGGCGGCGGGGTCCTGACCGTGAACTCGGTGCCCTTCTCGTAGATGACGTTGGTCTCACGGCTGCCGCCGACGGAGAACGGAACGCCGGCGGCCGAGCCGCCCGTCACCTGCCGAACCTCGCCCGCGATGCGCCGGTCGAGCTGGCCCGGGTCGAGGCCGACGGCGAGCTTCTTGCCGTCGGGAAGATCGAGCGTGCGCACCTCGAGCGTCAATACCCCGGGTTGCGGTCCACGCGCCGGCCTCGCAAAAACGACCACGCCCCGGCCGTGGCTTTGCGCCGGAAGGAACTGCCCGCTGACCTCGGAGCTGGAGGACGTGTCGAAGCCGAAGGAATCGCCCGTTTTGGCGTCCTGGGACGAGAGCCGTTCGGTTAAATGAACCGGGATGCGGACGACGGTCGCGACATAAGGTCCCTCGATCGCAAGCACGATCGCGAGCCACGCCGCGCGGATCATTAGGTCTTTGCGGGCACCGGTGCGGGCAGCGGAGTACCCATCGCGGCCGGCGTCATCTCCGGTCCCGCGGCCGGCACGGAAGCGGGTGACGCTTCCGGCATCGCGACCGGCGGAGCAGTCAACAGCGGCGCCGGGCCCTTGCGCGGCGGGATCGTCGTGACCCGGAACTTCGTGCCGACGTCGAGCACCAAATCGCCGGACGATTTCTTCGAGATGACGACGACGAGCGGGTACACGTTGGTCTTGCTGCGGTTTTTCGAATAGTGACCGTGCGGCGGCACCGTGGTATCGATGTTGACCCAGACGACACTGCCGTCGGCGAGATCGATCTCGTCGGCCTGTAACGTAAGCTGACCGTTGTTATCGCCTTGCGCCGGAACCACGACCGCAAGCCGGCCTTTGCCGGGCGTCCCGGCCGGAACATCGATCGGGCCGAGCTTCGTGTCTTCCAAGGTGTTGTACGAGAACGTGTCGCCGACGTGCGCCGTTTCGGACGTGACGGGCTCGGTGAGCGCAACGTCGATGCCGATCCCGGTCGTGTAGCCCGGGGTGGCGCTCGGCGAGGGATACGGTATGACCGGGTCGCCGTGCATTGCCGGAGGGTTCGGAATTATCGTCGGCGGCTTGGGCGTCGGAGTCTGCGCGGCAGCGCCCGCCGCCAGCGCGAATGTAGCGAAAGCGGCTGTCGCCGCTAATTTAAAACGCCGCACGTTCCGTGTACCGTCCATAAACCTCAACCATTGCTTGCACGATCTCTCCCTCGGTTGCGAGTGCTTTGACCGCCTCGATAAGAGGCGGCATCACGTTGCGTTGTTCGTCTCGGCACGCCCGCTTCAGGTCCGCGAGTGCTGCTTCGACCTGTGAGGCGTCGCGCGAACCGCGGACCTCTTGTACCGCGCGGGCCTGCCCGCGTTCGATTTCTTCGCCGATCTTTAGGAGGTCGATCTCCGCAGCGGCTTCGTCTCGCTCGAATGCGTTGACGCCCACGATGACGCGTTCCTTCGTTTCGAGCGAGCGCTGGTAGCGGTAGGACGCATCGGCGATCTCGTGCTGGAAGAATCCGGCCTCGATGGCCTCGACCACCCCGCCGAAATCGTCGATCTGCGCGAAATAGGCCTCGGCCTGCCGCTCCATCTCGGCCGTCAGCGCTTCCACGTAGTACGAGCCGCCGAGCGGATCGACGACGTTGGTGACGTTGGTTTCATAGGCCAAAACTTGCTGCGTCCGCAAGGCGATCTCGACGGACTTTTCGGTCGGCAACGCGAGCACTTCGTCCATCGAATTGGTGTGCAGCGACTGCGTCCCGCCCAGGACCGCGGCCATCGCTTCGAAGGCGACGCGCACGATGTTGTTCTCGGGTTGCTGCGCCGTCGCGCTGCAGCCCGCAGTTTGCGTGTGGAAGCGCAAGGTCCACGAACGCGGATCCTTCGCGCCGTATTTGTCGCGCATCCGGCGCGCGTAGATGCGGCGCGCGGCACGGAACTTGCAGATCTCTTCGAAGAAATCGATGTGCGCGTTGAAAAAGAACGACAGGCGCGGCGCGAACGAGTCGACGTCCATGCCGGCCTTCATCGCCGCTTCGACGTACGCAAAGCCGTCGGCAAGCGTGAACGCGAGCTCCTGCACCGCGGTCGAACCCGCTTCGCGAATGTGATAGCCGCTGATCGAGATCGTGTTCCATTTGGGCATCTCGGCGGTCGCGAACTTCATCATGTCGACGATGACGCGCACGTGCGGCCGCGGCGGAAAGATCCATTCCTTTTGCGCGATGTACTCTTTGAGGATGTCGGCTTGCAGCGTCCCGCCGAGTTCCTTGCGCGGCGTGCCCTTGGCTTCGGCGGTCGCGACGTATTGCGCGAGCGCGATCGCGGCCGGTCCGTTGATCGTCATCGAGGTCGTGATCTTGCCGAGATCGATCCCCGCGAACAGCGTTTCCATGTCGCGCATCGAGTCGATCGCGACGCCGCATCTGCCGACCTCGCCGCGCGATTGGGGCGCGTCCGAATCGTAGCCCATCAAGGTCGGCATATCGAACGCAACCGACAAGCCCATTTGACCTTGCGAGAGCAAGAAGTGGTAGCGCTCGTTGGTCTGCTTCGCGTTGCCGAAACCCGCGAACTGGCGCATCGTCCAGAGCCGGTCGCGGTAACCGCCGGGGTGAATACCGCGCGTGTACGGGAACTCGCCGGGATACGACAAGTCACGGGCAAGATCGAGGTCCGCGACGTCGCTCGGACCGTAGAGCGGTTGCAGCGGGATGTCGGAAATCGTCCGGTCGACGGCGCCCGAACCCGGGTCGCGCCGGCGCGACTCGCGCGAGTGCCAGCGAGCGTCCCAACTCGCCCGTTGAGTTTCGAATTCCGGCGAGGGTTGCGCCCCAAAGCCGCCTGGCCGATCGATCGCAGTTGCCATGCTGCGCCGGTTCGACGCGAGGGGCCTCGGACCCAGGTGCTCTATTTGAGCGAGGTTACTAGGATCTTGGAGGCGTCGGCGCTGGCTGGGGTCAGGCTCTTCGCACCGGCCGGATAGCCGTTGAACTTGAGGATGTACGCGACGATCTCCGCGTATTGGGCCTTGGGCAAACTGCCCGGCGCGTTCATCGGCATCTGCAGCGTGACGAACTCCCAGAGGTCGCTCACCGTCAAGTGGGTGCTCTTCTGGAGCGTCTTGAGGTTTGCACCCGAGAGCGCGGGACCGGCCCCGCCCTCCAAGTTCTCGCCGTGACAAGCTGCGCAGCTTGCGGCGTACGCCTTCCCACCTGCGGCGGCTTGTGCCGCGGTGTAGATGGCGGCGGGTTTGGGGGAAGCCGCGAGGCTTCCCGAGAGTACGGCTGCGACCGATGCGGCCAGGACCGCAGCAGTGGCGAGGGCGCGCATCGGTCGTACCGTCATCCTAAGCTGTTACGCCTTTCCCAGCGACGCGTGAAGCTCGTCGAGATCCTCGATCGTGTTAAGCGTGACCGCGTCCTTGACCGAAGCATCCTTGATGCCGGAAGCGGCCCGCATCTTCGCGCCGAGTTCGTCACTATGGTTGTAGCCGCGAATTGCCGCGTTGTGCTTGTCGATCTTTTCGCGCGGAACGGAACCACCGTTCTCGGAAACGACGTACTCTTCGAACTGAATATACGTCGGATTCTTGTCGCGTATGAAGGCGAGTGTCTTTTCTTTATCGAGCCCGAGCGCGTCGATCGTCATTTGATCGAAGCCCTGGCCGCAGAAATCGTATCCGTCGGCGAGTTCGCCGCGCGAGCCGAGCGAGAGTTTGGTCCAGAGCCGCGGCAAGTGCAGCGCTCCGAGCGGCCCCGCCGTACCCGAACTCACCAAAGGAATCTGTTTGGTACCGGTTGCTGGCATGTCGATATCTCCGTTAGCTGCGAGCGTTCTGCGCCGCGTCTTTTGCACGGCGTGACGGGAAGGTCAACTCGGCAATGCCCGACTTATCGAGCTCCCCGAGGCCGAGCGCTTTCATGCGATCGTACTGTGCGGCCGTCGCCTCGGCGAGCGGCAAGTAGAGTCCCGTATCGTGTGCGAGCGAAACCGCGATGTGCGAATCCTTGGCCGCGTGATCCGCGGAGAAATACACGTCGTGCTCGCGGTTCTGCATATCCTCGCCGTCGGTCTCCAGGACGCGCGAGTTCGCACCGGTCTGCGAAAAGACGGCGCGCAGCGTCGCGACGTCGAGACCGAGCGCTTCGCCCAGGCCCAAGCCCTCGGCGAGCCCGGCGGTGTTGATGTTCATCACCATATTGACGAGCGCTTTGACTTGAGCGGCGCTGCCGGCCCCGCCGATGTAACGCAGCGAGGAACTCATCACTTCGAACATCGGACTGAGCCGATCGAAGACCTCGCGCTTGCCGCCGATCATCAGGTACAACGTACCGTTGCGCGCCTGCGGGATGGAACTTGCCATGCAGGCCTCGATCGCATCGGCGCCGTGCGCGTTCGCGCGGCGTTCGACCTCGACGTGCACCGCGGGCGTGATCGTCGCGCAGTTGACGAACGTCTTTCCCTCGGCGCCCGTCAGCAGCGAGTCGCCCGCTCCCTCCGCGAAGATCTTCTCCATCGCAGCGTCGTCGCTGACGACGGTTACGATCACGTCGGACGCCGACGTGACGAGAGCGAGCGTTCGAGCGTGCGCCGTCTTCAGTTCCTCGGCTAATTTTGCCGCGGTCTCCGCGTGGACGTCGTACACGGACGTCACGGGATACCCCACGTCGACGAGTCGCCGCGCCATGTTCGCTCCCATGCGGCCGACGCCGACGAAGCCCACCTTTGGCTTCGAGCTGCCGTTCATAGTTGGGCCACCGAGGGCGGCTTGTAGAGTTTGACGCCGTTGGCCGCGAGAATTGCGGTCAATTCGGTCGCGTGCGCCGCAATCACGCGATCGAGCTGTTTCTGCGTCGCATGATCGCCGAGACGAGCGGCCATCGCCATCGGGAAGTTATATTGTTCGGGCGAGCCTTGCGAGCGAGCATTCGGCACGCCGACGACGGCAAGCTGCGGCATGCGTTGCAAAAAGTAGCCGACGGCCGGCTCCCACGTAATCCCGACCGCGATCTTTCCCGTGCCGATGGCATCGAGCATTTGCCGCGGGGAACCCGTCGGATCGTCGGCCGAATCAAACGGCACCGAGTGAAGGATCAGCGTCCGAATCTTCAGACCGGTTTCTGCCGGAGTGTCCTGCTCGAACCCGATCTTTAAGTCTTTCAACGCAGGCGAATCCATCGAATCGATGTCGTAGTGCTTGCTCTTGGGAAAAACGAAGATATACGACGAGAAGTAGTAGGGCTCCGATGGAAGCACGTCGTCGCTCGCATACGGGACGTCCATGACGACGTCGCAGAGCCGCTTGTTGAGCGTCGCACGGACGAAGCCTTCGAAACCGTCCGGCCCACGCGTGTTCGCCCACGTGTAGACAAGCCGTTCGCCGAGTGCGTGCGCCACGTACGCGGCGATTTTGTTCTCAAAGCCTTCGCCCGCGCGATTAGAAAACGGGAGATAGTCGGGGTCCGCGCACACGCGGAAGTCGCCGGCGCGCGCCGGACTCGCGATAGTTGCGACGCCGAGGAGGATGGCGATCGCAACCACCGCGAGTTTAGAGAGGCGGGTCCGCATGCGTTCCCTAGTACTCCTTACGAGGACTGCGGCAGCGAGAAGACGAGCAGGTCGCCACCGAGCTGCGTGTAGTGGCCGAGATCCATCGCTGCATTGACCGCGCCGAGACCAGCCGTCGGATTCGTCAGGCCCGCCGCGAGGTTGATACCGGCCCAGCCGCCCACGCCACACAGGATGGCAACGTACTGCTTGCCGTTGTGCATGTAGGTCATCGGGTTGGCGATGATGCCCGACGTCGTGTGGAACTTCCACAGCAGATTTCCGGTCTTCGTGTCGACCGCCTTGAACCAGCCGTCCATCGTTCCGTAGAACGCGACGCCGCCCGCGGTCGTTAGCACGCCGCCCCACGCCGGGAAGCGTTCCTTATCGGTCCACACGATGTGGCCGTCGGTGGCATCCCAGGCGATCACCGCACCGCGATTGCCGCCGGGTCCGGCGTACATCTTCACGGTGGCGCCGACGAACGGGAAGCCCGACTTGTACTTGACGGTGAAGGCCTGGTAGTCCATGCAATTATGGTTGGTCGGCACGATGAAGTAACCGGTCACCGGGTCGTACGAGGCCGGCTGCTGATCCTTGCTTCCCATTGCCGCCGGGCAAATGTTGTGGACGTTCACGCCGGCCTTCGTTTCCTTCGAGGCGACGACTTCGGGACGGCCCGTTTGCATGTTGACGCCGGTCGCCCAATTGACGTCGGGGTCGAACTTCTGAGCAACGAGCAGTTTGCCGTTACGGCGGTCGAGCGTGTAGCCGAAGCCGTTACGATCGAAGTGCACGAGCGCCGGGACCTTGTTTCCGCCGATCGTGAGGTCCGCGAGAATCATCTCGTTGATGCCGTCGAAATCCCACGCGTCGTGCGGCGTCATTTGATACGCCCACTTCGCCTCGCCCGTGTCCGCATCGCGTGCGAAGATCGTCATCGACCACTTGTTGTCGCCGGGGCGCTGCGAGGGGTTCCACGTACCGGGATTGCCGCTCCCGTAGTAGATGAGATTCAGCTCTGGATCGTAGGAGTACCAGCCCCACGTCGTGCCACCGCCGACGCGCCACTGATCGCCTTGCCACGTGCTGACGCCGGCGTTCTTCGGGCCGTTGAAGTTCGCGGGGATGAGCACGTCGCTGTCGGGCCCTTCGCTATACGCGCGCCAGACTTGCTTTCCCGCGGACAGTGAGTACGCGGTGATATACCCGCGCACGCCGAACTCGCCGCCCGAGACGCCGACGAGGACTTTGTTCTTCACCACGAGCGGCGCCGAGGTCACCGTCTGACCGGCTTCGGGATTCGCGGTCTTGGTGTGCCACACGACTTGGCCGTTGCTCGAGTTGAGCGCGTACACGACACCGTCGAGCGCGTCGACGATGATCTTTCCGTCCCCATACGCGACGCCGCGGTTCACGAGGTCGCAGCATGCAACCGTGGGCGCGAACGGATCTTCCTTCGGCGTAAACTCCCACTTCGTCGAGTAGTCGTCGAGATTGACCGCAAAGACATGGTTAGGGAACGCCGATTCGTAATACATCGTGTCGCCGACGACGAGCGGCTGGCCCTCGTGGCCCCGCGTGGCGCCCGTCGACATCGTCCATGCCGCAGAGAGATTTTTGACATTGTCGGTAGTGATCTGATTGAGGGTGCTGTTACGAGTTGAGCTATAGTTCAGACCCGGTATGACCCACTGATTCGGATCCTTCGCCATTTCGGCGAGCGTCGCGGGCGCTTGGGCCGTTCCCGGCCTCCATACACCGGCGATGCCCAGCAACACAGCTATCAGAGCCACGCCGCCAACGGTAATCGATCGCTTCATCTCCCAAGCCTCCATTACACACGAATAAAAACACAACCGCGCGAGCGGGATCGCTTCTCAGCTTACCCGCCTAAAACCGCAGGCGGTAGTCACCCGTTAGGTGTATGTGAAAATAATCTCTAGACCAGGGGGGCGCCCATAAAACCCTTGTTCGGATATCTGTGAAATGTACCTAAACCATAGGGGCAGATCGGCGGCCCAAGCCGCCCCGATTTCAGCGAAGCTATCGCCGCGCGAAGCGGGGCACGCTAGTGCAGGACCGGGGGGGATCGGGGGGCCAAGCCG
>Ga0302326_10016804_pt1 | contig 15290 bp, 13 predicted proteins | sample Palsa_T0_3_FD_202264 | JGI IMG/M metagenome (GOLD analysis project Ga0302326, IMG submission 202264) | Peat permafrost microbial communities from Stordalen Mire near Abisko, Sweden - Palsa_T0_3 | ecosystem: Environmental > Terrestrial > Soil > Palsa > Peat permafrost | place: Sweden: Abisko...
TGGCCGAGCTCCGTACCGCCTGGTGGGCGAACCGGGCGCTCGGGCAGCTGCGCGAGAAGCTTGCCGCCGGCCCGCTGTCGGAGGTTTCGATCGCGCCGCCCGCGCGCCTCCCCGACTCGGGTCGTCGCGGGGTCGCGCTTCTCCTGAGGCTCAGGCGCCACACCTGCCTCGAGCAGGCGCTGATCTGGCAGAGCTGGCTCGCCGCTCACGGCATCCGCCGCGACGTCGTGATCGGGGTCGGGTCTCCCAGTCGCGACTTCATCGCGCATGCGTGGCTCGACGGCGACGGCGATGCGCTGTCGGCCGGATTCACTGAACTCACCCGCCTCGCGCCGTGACGGTCGAAACCCGCCTCGCGCCGTGACGGTCGAAACCCGCCTCGCGCCGTGATGGTCGAAACCCGCATGCGGGTCGCGGCGGGAAGTGGGCTGTCCGAGCTCGAGCTCGCCAGCGGGATCGTGTTCGGTAGCTCGCCCCGTGCCGCATCCTTCCCGGCGCGCACCCCGCCGAGCGTGATCGCGGCGATCGAGCAGGCGATCCTCCCCGCGCTGGGCACACCGCCGTGCCTCGTGAGCTTCTCCGGCGGGCGCGACTCCTCGGCAGTGCTGGCGGTCGCCGCAGCACTCGCGCGCCGCGAGGGACTGCCCGCTCCGATCCCGGCCACCAACGTGTTCCCGCAGGCGCCCGCGAGCGACGAGGCCCGCTGGCAGGAGCAGGTCATTCGTTGGCTGGGCCTCTCCGACTGGCTGCGGATCGAGCACACCGACGAGCTCGATCTGATCGGCCCGTATGCCCAGGACATGCTGCGACGTCATGGTCTGCTGTGGCCGTTCAACACTCACTTCCACGTGCCGCTGCTGCAGGCCTCGGCGGGCGGCTCGCTCCTGACCGGAATCGGCGGCGACGAGCTGTTCGACGGAGCGGAGCGAAATCGTCTCGCCGCGGTGCGGGCCCGTCTCGTACGCCCCGCCCCGCGAGACCTGGCGCGGCTCGGCCTCGTGGTCGCGCCCCATCGCGTCAGACGCCGAGCTCTCAGCCTGCGCGATCGGATCGATTTCGAGTGGCTCCGACCTCGTGCGCGGCGTCTCGCCACGCTCGCGTTCGCCGACATGGCCGCTCGGGAGCCGGTCGATGTTGGCGAACGGCTCAGATGGCTGCGGGGGGTCCGCTATCTCGAGACATCGACGGCGGCACTCGCTTTGCCGGCGGAAGACACGGGCACGCTGCTCGTGCACCCGCTGCTCGACCTCGACGTCTGGAATGCGGTCGCCCAGGCGGCGGCGCCGATCGGATTCGCGGGACGCACCGACGCAATGCGACGGCTGCTCGGGGGGCTCCTCCCGGACGAGATGTGTGCTCGGCGGTCGAAAGCAACGTTCGAAGGCGCCTTCTGGACCGAACGCGCCCGCGCGTTCGCACGGGACTGGGACGGCAGCGGCGTCCCGTCCAACCTCGTCGACGCAGACGCGCTGGCCAACCACTGGCAATCCAGCGCGCCGGCCGCCAACGCCTACCCGCTGCTGCAGGCGGCCTGGCTCTCCTCAGCCCGTGGCGTCGAGCAGCCGATCGACGGCATCGCCGATCCGCTCCCAGCGACGCGGACGGCGCAGGACGAGGAAGGGAAGCGCGCTGAGCTCGATCAGAGCCGCGGGGTCCGGCGGATAGAGCTTGATTCCACGGTGCGCGCCGAGCGTGCGCAGCCGGTCTGAGCCGGTCAGCGGCGCGACCGTGCACTTGCTGCCGCTGTCCCAGCCGAGGGACACCCAGCCACGGAGCGGCTGCTCGGCGTCCGCCGGCTCGAGCGTCAGCCGCCAGCGCTCACGGTTGCCGACGACTCCCAGTGGCTCGCCCGCGCCGAGCGCGCGGGCCGCGTCACCGCGGAGGTCGATCGACCGCGGCCCGGCAAGCGCCGTCATGCCGTCCACGATCAGCACGTCGTCGGCCAGGATCGGCGTGCCCGCCAGCGCCAGCGCCGCCAGCAGCGAGCTCTTGCCGGCCTCACGGTCACCAAGGACGCCCCAGGCGCCGCCGCCCGCGATAAACGCTCCGGCATGGAAGCTCTCGCGCCCGCGCCAGTGGGCCCAGACAACGGCGACGCTCGCCAGATGCGGATGCACCAGCGAACCGTCTTTAGGGCGCTCGGGCAGCGCGAAGCTCGCGCGGGCGGAGGAGCGCTCCACTGTGACAGTGCCGCCCGCGCGCAACTTGAGCATCGCCCGGTCGCGGTCGTAATAATCTGGGACGGGATCCGTGCGAGCGGTGACGCTTACGGCGATGTCGAGCTCCGGCCAATCTGGCGGTGCATCGACCAGCAGCGATCGAGCCGACGGCACGCCTACGGGGCGGAAGCCGTACACACCGCCGGGGCGCGGAAACCGTTCAGATCCCTGAACGCCAGATGCATCCTTGTGAACCATTGTCAGCCCGGCCCCCCTCGCCTACACTGTGACCCTGTAGGTGTTTGCAGGGGCGGCACTACTGGGTGCCTTGGACAAAAGGAGCATGGATGTCAGAGCATAATGACGTGGGGTCGAAGGGCTACGTAGCTCCACGCGTTCGAGAGCTGGGCCAGGTTCACACGCTGACGCAGTCACTGAAGCTGAAGGTAATCGGTCCGCCAGACGCGCACGGCCTGATGACCTTCTCGTTGGGCAGCACTTCCTGACCGTCGTCACGGGGTTGAAGTAGGCAGAGTAGGACTGCTCCGTTAGTTCGGGGTGGTCTGCCGGGGTAGGCGGCAGCCGTCGTCTGCGGGTCGGGTAGCGCCCGTGCGAGTGGGCGATCAGACGGTGGAGTTCGCGCAGAAGCGCGTGGATGTTCAGGAGCGCGTGGAGCGTCAGGCTGCCGCCACTCCAGCGGTAGCTACGATGGTTGGCGCTATGAGAAAGCGTCTGATCATCACGCGCTCACGGGAGCCATCCACCGCACCCACCCGTGGCATCCTGCGCGGCGTCAGCCCGCCGCGGGCGAAAACTTCGGCGCGGGTCTGGCTGGCTCGTGCCGGGGTGTGGCTACTCCGGCCGGGCCTGGAGCTGATGATCGACGGCCACATGTTGTGGCAGTACCGAATCGCCGTGGGCTCCGAGGACCAGGTCGACATCCACCCAACCGCGTCCGTCGCCAACACCATCTTTAACGCCGGCGGCGGGACGATCCGGGTCGAGCGGCACGCGTTCTTCGGGCAGAATGTCCTCATCCTGGCGGCAAGTCATCACCCCAGTCTGCGCGGCGACGCTCGGCTGGACGAGCCGCCGCTCGAGGGCCTCGACATCGTGATCGGCGAGGGCGCCTGGGTGGCATCCGGCGCGATCGTCATCGGCCCGTGCGTGATCGGGCCCCATGCCGTGGTCGCCGCCGGCTCGGTGGTGACCCGGGACGTAGAGCCGGAGACGATGGTGGCCGGCGTGCCGGCCCGCTTTGTCCGGCGGATATAACTACTGCCCATGAGCACCACCCCGCCGCGCATACCGCGCGACAAGGAAGGCGATTACACGTCCGAGGTCGCCGCCCGCCGCCGGGAGTTCCTGCACGAGCAGACAGGGGTGAGCCTCGAGCACGTCGGGCAGTTCTCGTTCGACCCCAGCGTGCTGCCCGGAAACGTCGAGAACTTCTCCGGGGTAGCCCAGGTGCCGATTGGCGTGGCCGGCCCGTTGCGCATTAACGGTGAGCACGCCCAGGGAGACTTCTACGTGCCGCTCGCGACCACCGAGGGCACGCTCGTCGCCAGCTACAACCGCGGCATGCGCGTCCTCAGTCAATGCGGTGGCGTCAGGACGACCGTGGTCGACGACCAAATGCAGCGCGCGCCGGTGTTCGTCTTCGACGACGCCTTGGCAGCACGCGAGTTCGGCGACTGGGTCGTCGAGCACGAGCCGGAGATCCGTGCAGCCGCCGAGGAGACCACCCGCTCGGGCAAGCTCACCTACATCGGCCAGTACCAGGTTGGCCCTCTGTGCTACCTGCGAGTCAACTACACCACGGGTGACGCCGCCGGCCAGAACATGACGGCCAAGGCGACGTTCGCCGCGTGCGAATGGATCAAGGCCAGCTATCCCGGTGGCGCCAACTATTACCTGACCGGCGCGATCGACACCGACAAGAAGCATTCGCATATCAACATGCTGCTGACCCGCGGCAAGCGTGTCGTTGCCGAGGCCGTGATCAAGAACGACGTACTCCAGCAGCTCGAGGGCGTCGACACCAAGTCGGTGTACGACTACCGGCAGGTTCACATGGTTGGCGGATTCCTCGCCGGCTCCGCGTCCAACAGCGCACACGCTGCCAACGGCATCACCGCGATTTTCATCGCCACCGGGCAGGACGCTGCCAACATCGCAGAGTCACACGCGGCCATCACATACGCGCGGCTACTCGACAACGGCGACTACTACTGGTCGATCACGCTGACCAGCCTCATCGTGGGCACCATCGGCGGCGGCACAGGCCTGCCCACGCAGCGTGAGTGCCTGGAGCTACTCGGCTGCTACGGCCAGGGCAAGGCTCGCAAGCTCGCCGAGGTCTGCGCGGCCACCGTGCTCGCCGGCGAGATCTCCTTGACCTCCGCGGTCCTCGCCGGGAGCTGGGTCGGGAGCCACGAGCGCCTCGGCCGTAACCGCTAACGGCGAGCTGTCTCCACGAAGCGCTCGCGCAAGGCTGTCTTCTTGAACTTGCCGGTGGCGGTCCGCGGTATCGCTCCGATGAACTCGATTCGATCGGGCAGCTGCCACTTTGCAAACTCGCTGCCGAGGTGCTCGCGGAGCTCTTCGGGACTGGCTTGCATCCCGTCCCGCAGCACGACCGCGGCCAACGGCCGTTCGCCCCATCTGTCGTCGGGAATGGCGATCACCGCCGCCTCTGCGACTGCACTATGAGCCATCAGCTGGTTCTCGAGGTCGACCGAGGAGATCCATTCGCCACCGGATTTGACGAGATCCTTCGACCGATCGCAGATGCGCATGCATCCGCGTTCGTTGATGCGCACGACGTCGCCCGTGCGAAACCAGCCGTCGTCGGTGAACTTGTCGCTACCGGTTCCGCCGTGATATGCGGCTGCCACCCACGGACCGCGTATCTCGAGCTCGCCCATCGCCTCGTCGTCCCAGGGGATCAGGGCTCCATCGTCGCTCCGAGCACGGATCTCGATCAGTGGGATCGGGGTTCCCTGTCGAGCGCGATATGCGAACTGCTCCGCTCGAGGGGCGGTCTTCAGGTCTGCGGGCAGGTGGGATACCGTCCCGAGCGGCGAGGTCTCCGTCATGCCCCACCCTTGGAGGATGCTCAGGCCGTGACGATCAAAGCCCTCGACGAGGCTCGCTGGAACCGCCGCGCCACCCAGGTTGACGCGCTGCAGGGCCCCGAGGTCCCATCTCTCGGGCTCTGCATCGAGCGCCTGCAGGACCGCCATCCATACGGTCGGCACCCCGGCGGCAAACGTCACGCGCTCGTCGGCAGCCAGATCGAGCAGGCTGACCGGATCCAGGCGAGGGCCGGGCAGCACCAACGCCGCGCCCGTGAACGCAGCCGTATACGGCAGGCCCCACGCGTTGACATGGAACATTGGCACCACTGGCAAGATCACGTCGCGGGAGCTGATCCCAAGCGCGTCGGGCAGGGCGAACACAATCGAGTGCAGGACGAGCGCCCGATGCGAATAGACAACCCCCTTCGGCCGGCCCGTGGTGCCCGACGTGTAGCACATCGCGGCGGCGCGTCGCTCGTCGATCACCGGCCAGCTCATCGGCTCTGACGACGCGAGCAGTGACTCGTAAGGCGTCGATCCTGAAGGCGAAGAGCCGGATTGTGAGACAACGATCACGTGCTCAAAGTCCCAGTCCAGCGAGTCAACGATATGGACCAGGGACTCGTCCACGACGATCACACGATCCGCGGCGTCGCCAGCGATGTAACTCAGGTCGTCTGGGTGCAGACGCGGATTGAGCGTATGGAGCACCGCTCCCATCAGCGGGACGGCGAAGTACAGCTCGAGGTGCTCGGTCTGGTTCCACAGCAGTGTCGCGACCCGATCGCCATCGCCGATGCCCAGGTCGGCGAGCCCGCGGGCGAGCCGCCGAGCACGCTCAGCGCACTCCCCAATGGTCATTCGGCGTATCGAGCCGTCAGCAAGACGAGACACCACCGAGCGCGCCGAGTTCATCTGCTCTGCGCGTTCGACCAGCGTCTTCAGCGACAGTTGAAAGTCATCCATCATCAGACCGTTCAGCATGGCTTCTCTCGCTTTTCTCATGTGACATCGAGCGGCCGCTGCGCGACGGACATCGATGTCGGAGATGTCGTCCCTCATCTAACGCTCCCGGAATCAATCTTCTTTCGGAAGCGATGGCTGCGGCGGGCGACCCTCCCGGCCCTGTCGGATTGCCGGCCGGGAGGGATTCATGCAATCCTCCGCCAACGTGGCTGATGCCTGACGGCGCCCAAGCACTGCTCCGCACGCTCGTCGACGCCGGCGTCACGGTGTGCTTCACGAACCCGGGTACCTCGGAGATCCACTTCGTTTCCGCGCTGGATTCGGTGCCGGAGATGCGGGCGGTCCTGACCCTGTTCGAGGGCGTTGCAACGGGCGCTGCCGATGGCTACGCGCGGATGGCGGACGCGCCCGCGGCGACCCTGCTGCACCTGGGACCGGGGCTCGGCAACGGGCTCGCAAACCTCCACAACGCGCGCCGCGCCAGGGTCCCCGTAGTCAACATCGTGGGCGATCACGCGACGTACCACGCGCCATACGACTCCCCGCTGCAGTCCGACATCGAGACGATCGCGCGCAACGTGTCCGTGTGGGTGCGAACATCGCGCAAGACCGAAGAGCTCGCTCGCGACGCAGTCGAGGCGATCATCATCGCCACCGGACCCCCGGGGCAGGTGGCAACGCTGATCGTGCCTGCTGACGTGTCCTGGCAGGATGGTGCGCAAGCCGCGGCGCTACCCCGGCCGGCTGCTCCACCCGCGGTCTCCGGCGAGATCATCGAGGCCGCCGCGAAGGCAATGCGGGGCAGCAGCCGGACGGGGATCCTGCTCGGCGGTAGAGCCCTGCGTGAGCGTGGTCTCATCGCAGCCGCGCGGATCGCTGCAGCCACCGGGGCAAAGCTGTTCGCCGAGAGGGGCGCGGCCCGCCTGGAACGCGGCGCCGGCCTGCCGCCCGTGGAGCGGCTCGCGTACTGGCCCGAGCTCGCCTCAAACCAGCTCGCCGGGCTGGAGCATCTGATCCTCGCGGACGCGGCAGCACCCGTTGCATGGTTCGCTTACCCCGGCAGGGAGAGCTCCCTGGTGTCGGGTGGGTGCGAGGTGCACGAGCTCTCGCCGCCGACATCCGACGTGCTCGCGAGCCTCGATCAGTTGGTGGAGGCGCTTGATGCTGCGGACGCTCAGCCCGCGCTGCAACCGGGGTCGATACCGCCACGGCCTGATGGTCCGCTCACCGCGGAGAAAGTCTGCCAGGCGATTGGCGCGATCCTGCCTGAAGGCGCGATCATCTCCGACGAAGGGATAACGTCGGTCGCGGCTCTGCCGGCCAACACGGCGGGCGCTCCTCGGCATGACTGGCTCATGCTGACCGGCGGCGCGATCGGCCAGGGGCTGCCGGTCGCAGTGGGGGCGGCGATCGCGTGTCCGGACCGCCCGGTGATCGCACTGGAGGCCGACGGCTCGGCTCTGTACACCATCCAGTCGCTGTGGACGATGGCGCACGAACAGCTCGACGTCACCGTCGTGATCTTCAACAACGGTGCCTACGGGATCCTCGATAAAGAGCTCGCGCGCATCGGCGCCCAAGAGGCCGGCCCCAAAGCCAAGGCTCAGGTCGACATGAGGGATCCAACCCTCGATTTCGTCCAGCTCGGCACCGGGCTCGGCATCGCATCACGTCGCGTTGACACCGCGGAACACCTCACCGACGTCCTTGCCCAGGCCATCGCTGATTCCGGCCCGCATCTCATCGAGGCCGTCATCCCGGCCGCCTAACGGCCGGGAGTCATCGAGGCTAGCTGTATCGGTACGGCTTCCGTTCTCGGCTGGCGATCTTCCGAGCCGGATTGCCGGCGACGACCGTGTACGGCTCAACCGGCCGCGTGACCACCGATCCGGCGCCGACGACCGCTCCTTCGCCGATGTTGGCGCCTGGTAGCACGATGATCTTCTGAGTCAACCAGGCGTAGTCACCGACCGTCAGAGGCTCGCCGGTAGTCGCGAACGTCGACGAATTGACGTCATGCTCGCCGGTGAGAAATGTCGCGTCGTCATTCACCAGGACCTGGCGCCCGAACCGCACGTGTTCGCAGGAGTCGATACAGACGGTCCCGTGGAAGCTGGTGCCGTCGCCGATCGTCAGGTTCTTAGGGTGCCGGACCCACACCCGGGCGCCGATGAAGACATCATCGCCGATGTCCGCTCCGAGCAGCCGCAGCGCCAACAGCCGGGCCTCTGCACCGAGTGCCTTGCGGAACACGAATTGCTCGAACAGCTTCTGAAGCGTCGCAGGACGCAGCATAAGTGCACGGACGACGAGCCGCATGAGTGTCGCCCTCCTCTTTCGCCAGCTCACAACGTATTAACGCGCGGGCGTCACGGCAGCTTCCGGGACGCCAGTTCTGGGGGTTCTTGTGCAGCCCGGCGCCCTATGCCGCGAGGAGCACGTCCGCGCGCAGGGTGCTCAGGCCATACTCGATCCCCTCGGCGATCAGCTCGAAGTGCTCACGGTCGGCAGTCAATGGCGGCGACACCGCGACGGCGGTACCCCCGGGACGCACGAAGACTCCGGCCGCACGCGCGCCCAACGCCAGCCAGGCAGCGACGCGAGGATGCCGGTCGCGAACGTCGGCCCTTAGCTCGACGGCGGCCATCATTCCCACGCCGCCCCTGACTTCCGACACAAGTTCGTGTGCAGCAAGCGGCGCGAGGGCATCGAGCAGCGCCTGCTCCTGTTCGCGCCCGCGCTCGACCAGGCCGTCGCGCTCGAGCAGGGCGATGTTCGCGAGCGCGGCGGCGCAGCACGTGGGGTGCCCGGCGTACGTCGGGCCGTGCCTAAAGATCGGGCCCCCCGGCTCACGCCAGAACGGCTCGGCGATCCGCTCGGAGATCATGACCCCGCCGAGCGGCAGATAGCCACTGGTCACGCCCTTTGCGAACACGATCATCGACGGCTCCACGTTCCAGCGCTCGATCCCGAACCAGGTGCCGAGGCGACCGAACGCGCAGATCACCGCATCCACCACGAGCAGGACTCCGGTTCGCCGGCACAGCTCGGCGACGCCTTCGATGTACCCGGGGGCGGGTGGGTACACGCCGCCTGCTCCGATCACCGGTTCAACGAACACCGCTGCCACTCGCTCCGGGCCGATCCGCGCAAATGTCTGCTCCATGTCCTCCAGCGAGTCGTGGCGGACCTGGATCGTCTCGCCCAGCGGACCGAAGCCCAGGCGGTTGATGGGGATCCCTCCCAGCGCGGTTCCGAACCCGTGCGTGCCGTGATAGCCGGCGGTGCGGCTGACCAGGACGGTGCGATCGGGCTGGCCGATCTCCGACCAGTAGCGGCGGGCCAGCTTGGCTGCGGTGTCGATCCCGTCGCTGCCGCCGGAGCCGAAGAAGACCTTTGCCGGCATCGGCGCCCGCTCCGCGAGCGCTTCGGCGAGCTCCAGCACCGGTCGGTTGGCGAGATCAAAGAACGCCGAGTACCCCGCGAGTTGCTCCATCTGGGCTGCGACGGCCGCGCGAATCTCGGGCCTGCCGTGGCCCACGTTCGCATACCACAGCCCTCCGGTCGCGTCGAGGTATCTGTTCCCGTCCGTGTCCCACACCCACACGTCCTCTGCGCGCTCGATCACGAGCTCGGAATGACGGACCGAGCCCATGTCCGCGTACGGATGCCAAAACTTTGTTTCCGTCCTCGATGCCTCACCCAGCCGCGTCATGTCGTTACGCCCCATTCTGATGTGGCTGGAACCAACTACCGGCTCGTAGCCATCTGGTCTCACTCCCACTCTCTCCAGGAACGCGTGGCCGCAGCGTTAACTTTCGCGAAGTTTGGATCTCGTCGAGTTGCACCGAGCTACGCGCCCGGGCGGCTTCGGATCGTTCGGGCTCGTGTCGCCGGAATCGCGTGCTTCGGGCCGTGGGAGTAATGAGCGGCGACATCCGTTCAATGGTCATGGACCCGGTGGGAGTTCTTGTAGTCGAGGACGGCGCGCGTCAGGCTGAGCATCCGCGCGCGAGCCGAATCGACGCCCTCGAGCACATCGCGAACCGGCCGATCGCTGAGCTCGTCCTCGACGGCCTCGCGGATGCCGGGGTCAGGGACGTGGTGGTGGTCGTTCCCGGCGAGCTGGCCCAGGACGTGCGGGAGGCGCTGGTCGGCGGGCAGAGATCCGGAGCGGTCCGCCTGCGGTTCGTCGAGCAGCAGGGGTCGCTCGACTTCACCGGCGCCCTCCATTCTGCGGCGCCCCTGGTCGGTGAAGCGCCGTGCATCATTCACCCGCCGGCGGGCCTGCTCGCGGAGCCGCTGACGCCGCTCGTCGACCGCCTGTCGCCACACGCCCCCGACGTGCTCGTGCTCGCGCGTCGCGAGCCCGACGATCGCCATGGCCTGCGACCGGGCCATCTGCGCGGCCTTCATCTCGTCGAGACCGACTCGGTGAGCACCGCCACGAGCTGCATCTGGCTGTTCGGTCAGCATGCGTTGCGTACGATCTTCGCCGAGCCGTGGCGCGACACCGAGGGCGATGACATGGCTCACGCCGCTGAGCTGATCGCCGCTGCGGGCGGCGCCCTCCGCATCCGGCCGGTTGATGACTGGAGTCGCTATTCAGGCGACCCCGCAGACCTCCTCGAGCTGAATCGGATCGCGCTCGATCGCCTGCAGCCAGGCCCGCGGCCCGTGGCTGGTCAGGGGAATCGCATCGACGGATGCGTGCGGATCCATCCGACCGCGTCGGTACAGAGGAGCACGCTTGTCGGCCCGGTGGTCGTTGGAGCGGCGGCGCGCATCTCGGACGCCTATATCGGTCCCTATACGTCGATCGGCGCCAGGGCGCAGATCGACGCCACGGAGATCGAACGCTCGATCATCGCCGAAGGAGCCCGGATCGCACATGTGGGTGGTCGCCTGATGTCGAGCGTGGTAGGCCCGTACGCGAAGGTGTTCCGTGACTTCTCCCTCCCGCGCGCGCTGCGCCTGCGGGTCGGGGACGGGACCAAGGTCAGGCTGTACTAGATGGTGGAAATTCGGATGGAGTGCCGCGCGGGCGGACATTCGAGCGATGCACACGCGTTGTGTTCACGAGCGCGTATGCAAGAACCTGACCTCAGCCTCTCCGATCGAGCGCAGCCGGCGTGACGCCCCAGCTCGCAACACGACTGATCCTCCACGAGGGGTCACTCGCCGAGCTCGACCAGGAGCATGATCCGGCGCGCGCCCTGCCCGACGCCGATGTCTCCTACGCGAGATCCGAGGAGGAACGATCGATCCACCGTCGCCTCGCGTCCGCGATCTTGTCGCGCGAGGCCCTTCGTCGGCGCCTGCTCGGCGCCGCCGACATGCTCGCCGTATTGATCGCGCTGGGGTGGGTCCTGAACGTCAACGACATCGGCCGCGCGGCGGTCCTCCTCGTCGCGATCCCGGCCGTGGTCGTCCTCTTCAAGATGTCGGGCCTGTATGACCGGGATGACCTCCACCTCGTTCAGTCGACGCTCGACGAGGTGCCCACGCTGCTGACGCTCACGGGCACGTTCGCCGTCGGCGTCATCATCGTCAAGTGGATTCTCGTCCACGGAACCCTGAACGGCGATCAGGTCGCTGAGCTCTGGCTCGGGTCCTTCGCTCTCGTCGTTGCAGCTCGACAGTTCGGACGCTGGCTGGCGGGGCGGATATCGCCGCTCGAGCGGTGCCTGGTGATCGGGGAGGTCGAGCGAGCCCTGCGGATCCGCGAACGGCTCGCCTCGAGCCATGCCAGGGCGACGGTGGTCGCCTCCCTCCCGCTCCAGGCCGCCGACATCGAGGAGGTGGAGCGCTCCGAGGAGCTTCGAGATCTCATCCTCGATCTCGTCACGGATCTCGAAGTGCATCGGGTCGTGGTCGTGTCGCCGGACACCGATGGGGCGCACATCGTCGGGCTGATCCGCGTCGCCCAGACGGTTGGCGTCCGGGTGAGCGTCCTGCCGCGGATGTTCGAGGCGGTCGGCTCCGCCGTCGAGTTCGACGACGTCGATGGGATGACGATGCTCGGGATCCGCAGGTTCGGACTCTCGAACTCATCGCGCTTTCTCAAGCGGGCCTTCGATCTGGCTGTCACCTCGGTGGGATTGCTCGCGGTCGCGCCGGTGATGGCCGTGATCGCGATCGCCATCAAGCTCGATTCGCCCGGCCCGGTCCTGTTCCGCCAGGTGCGCGTCGGCCGCGACGGCAGGCGCTTCCAGATTCTGAAGTTCCGCTCGATGGAGGCCGACGCAGAGACGCGGAAGGACGAGTTGCGGGCCTACAACGAAGCGGGCGCGGGACTGTTCAAGATCCGTGACGACCCGCGCATGACCCGCGTCGGCGGACTGCTTCGCCGCGCATCGCTTGACGAGCTTCCTCAGCTCCTCAATGTGATCGGCGGGGACATGAGCCTGGTGGGTCCGCGTCCGCTGGTCGTGGATGAGGACGCTCTGGTGCTCGGGCTGGACCGCGGCCGGCTTCACTTGACCCCGGGGATCACCGGACCATGGCAGGTGCTCGGGGGGCGGCCGCCGATGCAGGAGATGGTCGGCATCGACTGGCTGTACGTGTCGAATTGGTCGCTGTGGCTCGACGTGAAGATCCTGCTCCGCACCGTCCGGCACGTGCTCCGCCGATCCAACGTGTAAGCCGCCTGCCTCCGGCGCTCCGACGCTGTGGGCCGGCGCAAGTCGAGCGCGGCGCCGGCCGTTGGTAGAGCATGGACCAGTCTCAACGGCGCTACCGGAGTTTGGACCAGTCTCAGCGGCGCTACCGACTACGGGTGGACCCGCCGGGAAACAGCCCCGCGGCGGGCAACGGCGCCAGCCCCGCGGCGGGCAACGGCGCCAGCCCCGCGGCGGGCAACGGCGCCAGCCCCGCGGCGGGCAACGGCGCCGTCGCCCCGGACCCGCCAGCCGACGCTGTGGCACGGCCCGCCGCGGCCCCGGATCCGCCCGCCGACGCCGCGGCCCGCCTCACTGACGCCGCGGCACGGCCCGCCGACGCCTCGACGCGACTCACCGAAGCCGCAGCACGGCTGGACGCCATCGCGGGCGCAAGTCAAGACGCCGGTGACGCGGTCTTGCGGGATGATCCCAAGCCGCCATCAGCCGGATCGGCGCGATGGTGCTCGATCGTGCTCAAGCGCACCGAGCGCGGCGCCGAGTTCCAGGTCCTCGCCCTCGGCGAGTCCGGAGAGCGGCGAGTCGTCGGCCGTTCGGATCCGATCAAGCTGTCTCGGTCAGGCGAGGCTCGGGATCGTGGTCAGGCAAAGGAAGCCCATGAGGCGCTGACCCGCCAGCTCGTCGGCGCGGGCTGGACGCCGGTGGGGGCGCGAGGACGGTGGCATGACCTGGCCTTTGTCCGCAGCCCCGCCCTCGACGGTCCGAAGCCGAGACGACTGGTCATTCGCCTCACGCGCGAAGGCCAGATGGGCAGGTTTCTAGCCGACGAGCTCGACGAGTACGGCAACCCAACCGCGGTCGATCACTCCGACGAGTTCAGCCTTACGCCTGGGATGCCGGACGCGCCGCCGACAGAGGAAGCGCAGGTTGCGCACCAAGCACTGCTGATGAAGCTCACCAGGGCAGGGTGGGCTCAGAGCGGCGCGCCAGGACCCGAGTGGCACTCGCAGACGATGGTCTCCGGGGAGCCCGCGCAGCCGACCGGCGGCGCCGTGACGGCGATCGGGAGCGGGTCCGTATCGGGCGGATTCAGTCTCCTCGACGACCTCACCAAGCGCGTCGACGAAGCGCGCGCCAGGCTGCCGTCTTCAAGCGAGCGCCGCGACGATGCCCGCTCCGCGTGAGTCTGCGGCCGCCTGGGCCGTTGATCGGGCATGATCGACCTGTCAGCCGTCGGACACACGGCCGGTGCTCCGAGCACCGACGACGTCGTCCTCGTTCACGACTACCTGCTCGTTATGCGCGGCGCGGAGCGGACGTTCGAGGCCATCAGCGCTTGCTATCCAGACGCGCCCATCACCACGCTGCTGTATGACTCGGCGCGTACCGAGGGCCGTTTCGACCACCGCCACGTACGCACCTCGTTCCTCCAGCCAGTGGCGGCCGATCAGCGTCGCTTCCGCTCGTTCCTGCCGCTGTTCCCGGTCGCCGTGAATCGGCTTGCCGTCGCCGGTGCGCGGGTCGTGATCTCCAGCAGCAGCGCGTTCGCCCACGGTGTGAGTCCCGCGCCCGATGCGGTGCACATCTGCTACTGCCACACGCCGTTTCGTTACGTGTGGCATGAGCGCGAGCGCGCGGTGCGGAGCTTCACAGCGGCCGCGCGTCCTGCGGCGCGGCTGATGCTCGGTGCGGTCAGACGGTGGGATCTGCGGGCATCGGAGCGGGTCAGCCAGTTCATCGCGAACTCGGAGATCACGCGTGATCGGATCGCGGACTTCTATGGCCGGGACGCGATCGTCATCCATCCACCGGTGGACGTCGAGCGGTTCTCGGCTGAGCCGGACCCCCAGGATTACATGCTCGCCGTCGGTGAGATCGCCGCGCACAAGAACATCGAGATCGCGCTGGCGGCCTGCGAGCGGGCCGGCGTCAAGCTGAAGGTGGTCGGCGGTGGCCCGGATCTGCCGCGGCTTCGCGAGCGTTTCAGGAACGCGGAGTTCCTCGGACGCGTCGATGATCGCCGGCTGGTTGAGCTGTACTCCGGTTGCCGGGCCTTGGTGGTAGCGGCGACCGAGGAGTTCGGGATAACGATGGTCGAGGCGCACGCCGCCGGCCGGCCGGTGATCGCGGCAGCACGAGGCGGCGCGCTCGAGATCGTCACCGGCGAGACCGGCGTCCTCGTATCGCCGAACTCCGTTGACGAAATGGCCGAGGCGTTGCGCGCGACCGACTGGGAGGGCTTCGACGTTGCCGTTCTGAGGGCGAACGCCGAGCGGTTCTCCTCGACGCGGTTCCAGACGCGCTTCGTCGACACTGTGAACGCTACTCTGGGCCTGGCGCCGCAGCGTCCGGGCTCTGCCCGGAAAACGTCCCACGAGATGGTCACCTGGCCGGATTACCCGGTCCCGGACGCCGAGATCGGGTTCGCCGCAGCGGGAGAGGGCAGTTCCCGGTGATCGAGGTCG
>Ga0302326_10016805_pt1 | contig 15290 bp, 11 predicted proteins | sample Palsa_T0_3_FD_202264 | JGI IMG/M metagenome (GOLD analysis project Ga0302326, IMG submission 202264) | Peat permafrost microbial communities from Stordalen Mire near Abisko, Sweden - Palsa_T0_3 | ecosystem: Environmental > Terrestrial > Soil > Palsa > Peat permafrost | place: Sweden: Abisko...
ACCCGCTTCAGAAGCTCTTCCTGCACCCCAGGCAATTGGAGGCTGTCAGTATCCGAGCCTTCCCCCACCGTGCCTGTCTGAAACAGCCCGGCCAGGTCTCCCACGAAGACAATAGCGACATCAGACTGGCGAGCGCACTCAACCGCTTGCTGGATGTGCGAGGTATCCCGGCTGACTGGTGAAGTCCGGCCAAGAGTGGTTGCCATGTCCGAGTCCACATCACCCGGAAACACCGGTGACTCTGCGTTGCGTTCGGTAAGAATATCGCAACCTTTTGCGTAGCTGACATTTTCGCCACCAAACCGTTCGCGCAGGGCTTCCAGCGGAGTTTTAGCGTATCGGGCACGGTCCTCTTTCATATTCGCAACAATCAGGTGAACCGGGAAGCTGTATCCGCTAAACATTGCGAGCTGATCGTCAGCCGTCGGCCCAATCACCGCCACTTTCGGCTTCCCCGAGACATTCAGAGGCAAAATTCCTTTATTCTCTAATAAAACGATCGATTGCACAGCCACCTCCCGTGCCAATTCCCGGGCGCCAGCGGATGACAAGCTCACCTGACTTTCGTCCGCGTAGGGGTTTTCAAACAAGCCAAGGCGGAACTTTTCGGTCAGCACTCGCAGGACACTCTCGTTGACTCTTTCTTCGTTGATGTCAAAACGTTCGATCGCCTCGTGCAGATGCTCTGCGCATTCAAACCCTGGCAGCTCGATATCCAGTCCGGCATTGAACGCCTCGGCGGCGGCTTCAGCCTTGTCCCTGGCCACACCGTGGTGGCGATGGAGCAAGTCGATACCCGCATAATCGGCGACCACCAGACCGTCAAAGCCCCACCGGTCACGCAGTATTTCGGTCAACAGGAAGCGGGACGAATGACACGGTTCGTTGTCGATATCGTGATAAGCCGGCATAACCGAGCCGGCATTGGCCTGCTTCACCGCCATTTCAAAAGGCAGCAGAAAGACGTCGTTGAGCTCCTTGAAGCCAAGATGCACCGGCGCATGATTGCGACCACCTTCGCTGAAAGAATGTCCGACATAGTGCTTCAAGGTCGCCAGGAGTTCGCGGTTTTCTCCCTGCAGCCCCTTGACGTAGCGGGTAGCCAGAACACCTACCAGATAGGGATCCTCCCCCATGGTTTCTTCGGTACGCCCCCAGCGAACATCGCGAGAGACGTCCAAAACTGGCGCCAATCCCTGATGGCAGCCGACCTGTTTCGCCTCCTTGCGAATTTCCTGCCCGACGGTTTCGATCAGTTCGGGATTCCAGCTTGAACCATAGTTCAACGCCGAAGGAAACAGCGTCGCCCCTTTGACCATCAGCCCCACCAAACATTCCTCGTGAGACAGCGCCGGAATGCCAAGCCTGGTTTCATTGACCAGAAACTTTTGCAGGGCGTTCAGAGCACGCACCCCTGCTTTAGGATTGACGGGATGCGTGCCGAGCGGGCGGGTGATCTGCCCCATCCCCAGCTTGAGCTTTTCTTTTAAATCCTCCGTTGACGCACCTTGAGCAAAGGCGTCGGTACGGATCCGATGATCGCCATCTGGAGACAGGATCAGCCAGTAAGCGGACATTTGGGCGATTTTCTCCGCCAGCGTCATCCTACCCACCAGGTCGGACACCCGCTCTGCAATCGATAGGTGAGAGTCTTTATATGGAAATGTAGGCATGGTCGGATTGAAGTCAGGAGTTGCAGGAGGAAATAATACCGGGAAGCAGCGAGAATTCCGCAGCCTCAGTCGCGAACGTTACCTTCGCTTGCCAGTCTGGCCAGGGAACGAAAGTAATCCTGCTTCCACCGACGATATCGCGATTCCAACCAGACAAATCGTCCAACGCAGACGGTCACGATACAGACGTACGATGCATGGTAGATCGCAAAGATCACGAGGTTATCGGCCAGAATCAGCGGAAGATGAATCAAGGCGCCAACCCCAAAAATCAGGAGATGCACCAGAATGCTGATTTCCGACGGACGCCTTCGCCACAGCCAGATTGCGCGCTGGTACTCTTCGAGGTCAACGGACTCACTTCGATCGGCAGCTCGCACGACTTCCTCGGGAGTCGCATCCGGAAACTTTCGGAAAACCCAGGAATCGAATGTTTGGTCTCGCATAGAAAGAGCTCAGACCTTCTGCACCACGGTCAATCCATCGCCCGAAGTCAGCATCGCAGCAAAGACGCGCTGATCGTCGCGGATCTTCAGGTTAAGTGCGCGCATCAATAATGTCCCTTCGTCGTTGATCTTCTCATTAGCGACATCACCATGCCGCAGAACATTGTCGAGCACGATCACGCCGCCGGGGCGGACTAACTCGAGGCAGCTTTCGTAGTAGCCGTCGTAGGCCCCTTTATCGGCATCGATAAACGCAAAATCGAACGAATTCATGCCGAACTCACGTGTCAATTGTTCGAGCGTGGCTGCCGCCGGCCCGATGCGGAGATCAATCTTTCCAATGACACCGGCCTCGACCCAGTAAGGCTTGCCGATCGAAGCCCACTCTTCGCTAATGTCACACGCAACAAGGCTGCCTCCGGCAGGCATCGCCATGGCGACGGTAAGAGCGCTGGAGCCGGTAAAGACGCCGATCTCTAACGCGCGCCGGGCGCCAACGAGTCTCACAAGCCAAGCCAGAAACGCGCCTTGGTCCGGGCCAAGTTGCATGCCGGCGTTCGGGAGCTTTTCTGTTTCTCTTCGCAGTCGTTGCTGGACGTCGGTCTCCCTGGTTGCAACCTGTGCCACATAGTACTCGACCGCGTCCGGAAGGAGTGAACGTTTTGTCATGGGTTCCTAATTCCGGGTTTCTTTAATTCGTCATGCAAAAAATGCTCGCCCGGAACGATTCATCCAGCGAATTATTCGTTCCACTTTGCCGATTTTACAAAAGGTTTATGAGGAGCGATCGCTAGAATGATCGTTGGAAGAACCAAAAGGCCGCGTAATGTCGACGCGCCTAGAGCGGCTGCGATTCTCTACGGCGATTGGGGCACCAGCAAAGCCTACGTTATTGGCTTGGCTTTCGCAGTCGCCGGCTACAGTTCGTTCTGGCTGATCCTGGGCATGTGCGTATTGATGGCACTTGTCGGCGTGAATTACATGGCCATTTGCCGGCATTATCCGGACGGAGGGGGAGTTTACGCCAGCGTTCGTCATCGATCCGAGGTGATCTCGATTGTCGGCGCCTTCCTGTTGATCGCCGATTATATCGTTACTGCGGCGTTAAGTGCCCTTTCCGCTTTTCAATATCTCGGTTGGCCGTACCCGGAGGTTTTTGCCGCGGGCACAATTCTCCTGGTTGGCGCGCTGAATTTTTTGGGACCTAAGCACTCCAGCGGGCTGGCCTTACTGATTTCGGTGCCAACGGTGATCGTTGTCATCTGTCTCGGCTGCTTCGTTCTACCGCATGTCGGAGAGGCGATCCGGGATATGCAGCCGCTGCATGGTAGCTGGCTCCACAACTGGAATGGATTCGTATCGATCGTGCTGGCGCTCTCTGGGGTTGAGGCAATTGCCAACGCCACCGGAGTGATGAAGCTCAATAAAGGCAGCACCGACGATCATCCTTCCGTAACCGATACTTCGAATCGCGCGATCGTTTGGGTGATGTTGGAGGTTTGTATCTTCACTGCGCTTCTCGGCCTGGGAATGCAGGCGTTGCATGGATTGCAGATCCAGGGAGAAAACGTGGACGCCCCCGGTAGTCCCGGTGTCCGCGACTACATGCTGAAGTACATGGGCAACGTTTTCGTCGGAGGGGCTCTAGGACCTGCAGCGGGACAAATCGCGGCTTGGTGCATCAGCATCGTATTCGGTTGCCTGCTGCTCTCCGCCGTGAACACGGCGATCGTCGCTCTGGTCGGCATCTTCTTCTTGATGTCCAGAGACGGAGAGTTGCCACAGCGTTTTGAAAAGTTGAACAGCTTTGGAGTTCCGACTTTGGGCTTGCTCGTGGCAGCCTTGGTCCCGGCTCTTTTGGTGATAGCGGTTCGGGACGTGGCCGGCTTGGCCGATCTTTACGCGGTGGGCGTCGTCGGCGCCATCGCGACGAACCTCGGAGCGGTTTCTACCGATCGGAAACTGGATTTGCCCATTTGGGAGCGAGTCCTGATGTTTGGCACCTTCCTGATCATGGCGGCTATCGAGATCTCGCTTTTCATCGATAAGCCCAACGCACGATTATTTGCTCTCGCCGTACTCGCGATTGGTATGGTGCTGCGTGGCTTGGCAGCCGAGCGGGCAACCAAGCGCAGCACCGCAGAAGCCGCTCTGGCTGCTGCTGCAGCAGACAAGAAGGTCCCGCCGCTTCAAAATCTAATAAGTCTGTCCGCGCACGAACCCTCTGGCTCGCCGATCCTTTGCGCGGTTCGCGGCATTGGACGCACCTTGGACTATGCGATCGAGGCGGCAAAAGAGACAGATCGCCCGCTCTACCTATTGTTTGTGCGCGAACAGCCCGTGATCGCTCCCGGCGACCGCAGACGAAAATGGGCTGAGGATGACGAAGCAATCTCGATTTTCAAGTATGCGAGCAAGAAAGCGGATGGTCTCCGGCTTTTGCCATGCTATGCGGTGAGCGACTCGACCGCGGACACCATCGTCGACATCGCTGCAACCGTGGGCGCGTCGCATCTCATCGTCGGCGCACCGCAACGCAGCGCGCTCGTCAATCTGCTACGGGGTAATATCATCAGAAATATTTCCACCATTTTGCCAGAAGAAATTCATTTCCTGGTCTACGCATGATCTCAACGCTCCACCACTCGCTGCTCGCGTTCGCACTCATCACGCTGCTCGAACTGACGGTCGTTGTCCGGATCCTGCTTCGGCCTCATCGCGACCCTGCTTCCCGAATCGCCTGGATGGTTGTCGTTGCCGTGCTCCCTCTGTTGGGCATGCTCGCTTATCTGCTCCTGGGTGAAGTGAACATTGGCCGTCGCCGCGTGCGGCGGTTGCACGAAGTCCTCAAGCACATGCCAGCGATCCCGCGTCAGCCAACGGGGGCCCCGGCGGAGTTCGCACCGGCAGTTCCTGAGCCGCACCAGCATCTCTTTTGGCTCGGCTACTCGATCAGCGGGTTTCATCCGGTAGTCGGCAATACCGCTCGCCTCCTGCCGGACTCCAACGCCACGATCGACGCGATGGTAGCGGACATTGATTCCGCGACAGATCACGTCCATGTGCTGTTCTATATCTGGCTTCCGGACCATAACGGGACAAAGGTCGTCGAGGCTTTGAAGCGCGCGGCTGCCCGCGGCGTGACTTGTCGGGCCATGGCCGACGACCTCGGTTCGCGCACGATCATCCGCTCCAAGCATTGGCAGGCGATGCGCGCGGCGGGCGTGCGCCTGGCCGCGGGCCTGCCGGTAGGTAACCCCCTGCTGCGGCCGTTCGAGGGCCGTATCGACCTTCGGAACCATCGCAAGATCGTGGTCATCGACGATCGCATCACCTACTGCGGCAGCCAGAACTGTGCCGATCCAGAGTTCCGCGTGAAGGCGAAGTACGCTCCCTGGGTGGACCTCGTGATGCGCTTCGAAGGTCCGATCGCACGCCAGAACCAGTTCCTGTTCGCGAGCGACTGGATGACATACGTGGATGAGAACCTCGACGAACTCCTGAGCAAGGCGCTCCCCTTGCCCATGTCGGGAGGGGTGCCCGCGCAGGTAATCGGCACCGGTCCGACGGTGCGCTACTCGGCCATGCCCGAGATATTCGAATCCATGATGTTCGCGGCGCGGCGGGAGATCGTCGCCACGACCCCCTACTACGTGCCGGACGAGTCCCTGCATAATGCGCTGTGCACAACCGCCTACCGTGGCGTGAACACGACGATCGTCTTTCCCGCCCGGAACGACTCGTGGTTCGTCGGAGCGGCCAGTCGCAGTTATTATGCGGACCTGCTCACCGCCGGGGTTAAGATCTACGAGTACGTCGGCGGCTTGCTGCACACGAAATCGCTGACCCTGGACGGGGAGGTCACCTTGATTGGCTCGGCGAACATGGACCGGCGCAGCTTTGAGCTCAACTACGAGAACAACATCCTGTTCCACGATCCCGCGCTCACCGGTGCTGTGCGCGAGCGCCAGCAGGAATATATTGCCCGGTCCCTTCCGGTCACCAGGGAGGCGGTGGCGGCTTGGCCGATGTCACGGCAGCTGTGGAACAACCTCATTGCCACGCTCGGCCCCGTGCTCTGACATCGTTGCGAGCTCGCGCCGGGAGCTGATTTCCGGGTCAGGCGTACGGCTCGACGCTGGCTGCCACCGAATCGGCGACATGCTCTTTGCTGATGACTCCGACCACATTTTCCGGGCGGGCCACAGCGCCGTCTCGAACGACCACCGTCATGATCGACCCGTGGCGCCACATCCGTCCGATAAGTCCAAACATGATATCTTCCTCGTGCGCCACGCTGAAATTGCGACTCGCGACATCTTCCAGCGTCACGCCGGTATGGGCGCTCTCGAGCCCGCGAAGCAGTCCTGTATTGACGCGCAGCACCCCCACGACCGAGTCTCCGCGCGTCACGACGACGTGGCGCATATTTCCTTCGGGCGTCGGTTGGCGCAGGAAATCGTCGAAGCCCGTATCCCCCGGTAAGCAGACAATATCACGGTCCATGACATCCGCGGCGTGATGAAACAGAAACATGTTGGCGTGAAGCGCCTTGGGAATAAAATGCCTCCGTTTCACCAATTTTATGGTGTAGATATTCTCGCGCGAAAGCACCCGTCGAATCCCAATGCTGACGGCGACAGAGACGATCATGGGCACGACGATGTCGTAGTTGCGCGTCATCTCAAAAATCATCGTCACCGCGGTCATTGCCGCCCCCGTGCCGCCGCCGACCATGGCCGCCATGCCGACCATCGCAAAGTCCGGCACGCTTAGATGGGACAATGGGAAAATTATTTTCACCAGTGCAGCGAATGCGGCGCCCAGGGTTGCGCCGAGGTAGAGCGAGGGCGAGAAAATCCCGCCGGACGAACCGGAGCCGAGACTAAGAATCGTGGCAACAAGCTTGCAACAAAAGAGTAGCGCAAGCAAAGGCGCCACTTGCAGGCCGCCAACCAGAATGTCCTGAATCGTCGAATAGCCGACTCCTTCGACGTAGTAGTGTCCGAACACCGCGAAAAGCGCGTACATCAAAAGACCGACACCGAACATGCCCATGACATGCCGCAGGTATGGATTTCGAATGCGTTCAAACAGCTCTTCTACCCGATGAAGGCCCTGGATAAAGGCTGTCGCGGCCAGACCTGTCAGCGCGCCAAGCAGAGAATAGAGGAGCAACGCCGGCAATGTTGCGGGATGGTGGGGTAACGCACCAAGGAACCCCGAGTGGAAGGCTGGCTCCAGCCCAAAAAAAAGTCGAGCAACGAAGGTGGCTGTCCCGGTGGCAAGCGCAACAGGCAGAAAGGTGCGGACGCTCACCTCCGGCATCATCAATTCGACCGCAAACATCACGCCTCCGATGGGAGTGTTGAACGTAGCCGCAATTCCGGCGCCGGCGCCGGCGGCGACCAGAGTAATGCGCTGCCACGAGACCAGGGGAATAATTTGGCCCGTCGTCGATCCAAGCGACGCCCCGATCTGGATAATCGGTCCCTCGCGGCCAACCGCAGAACCGCTTCCGATGGCGATGGCCGAAGCGAGCGATTTAACGGCCGCGACGACCGGGCGAATCCGGCCCTCGGAAAAGTAGACGGCGTCCATCACCTCGGGAACGCCATGGCCGCGGGCTTCTGGCGCGAACTTTGTCACGAGCAGAGTCACAGCGACCGCGCCGACCACCGGCACAAGAATAATAAACACGCCCCATGGACTCGGCGGGGTGTAGATGTTCGCGTCATAGAAAAAGGAAAAACGGCCCAGAAAAAGCAGGTTATGCAGGAAACCGATCAACCCACGGAAACCGAGCGATCCAAAGCCAGTGACCGCACCAACGAAGATCGCGATCAGCGAGAGGCGGAACAGACCAATTCGTGGGCGGGCATCTAATTCGCTGATTACTCGTGAATTTTTCATCTTGGACCTGGATTATCGTTGCTCTCCGGGTCCATAGTGGGCTGCGCCAAGCTTTCAGCAAATCTCAAAGCGCGGTTCATTACACCAAAAAAAGCAGGGAATATTCCGTTGCCGGAAAATCCCCCCTTTTTATCAAATGGCCAGTCGCGCGGTCGGCGAAATGGCCCGCAGACGAAGCTCAGAAGTTGTACTTATCGATTGTCTCCTTGGTAAAGATCAGCGGCTTACCGTAAACGATTTCCCCATCCTTCCCGATCGTGTACTCCCCGGCTTTGCCGGCTTTGAATGTCACCCCCTCTTTAACTTCAAGTTTACCGGCGAGCTTGAGATGGGTCGCGTAGGTGGCGATATAGCCAAGTTCATACGGATCCCACAAAGCAAAGGCCTTTTCCGAGCCGTCCTGGATATAACTCTTAATGGCGTTCGGCAATGCAAACCCTGTCGAAAAGACCTTGCCCGCTTTTCCGCTGGCAACGATGGCTCGCGCTCCGGCAGGTGCGCTGACAGCCGACGAAGAAATGATGACACGCAAGTTCGGGTGGGCCTGCATCAGATTTACCGCCACATCATAACTCTTCGAGTCGTCGTCTTGAGCATACTGGGTGTCCACCACCTTGAAGACCTTATATTTAGGGTCATTCTGTATGAATTGCGTCATAAATTTGATGTGCGCCGTATGGTTCGGAGCCGTCGGCGACGCCGCGACGAAAGCGACCTCACCGCCCTCCGGGGAATCAATGAGCGCGCAGTCGAGCATGGTCTTTGCGGCTTGCTCGTAGGACATCTGATTGCAGAACATGTCGCGTGCCGGTACCGCGGCGTCCGCATCGAAGGTGGTTACCACGATTCCACGTTTGCGCGCCTCCTTCAGAACTGGCGCTACTGCGTTCAAATCGATCGCAGCCAGAAGGATTCCGTCCGGTTTCTGGGTGAGAAAGTTCTGCAGAGTCTCCACCTGGAGGGTCGGATCCGCGTGATCGGCTCCAGCATACGTAAACGTATCTCCAAGCTCGTCGGCCGCTGCTTTTCCTCCCTTGGCAGCAAGTTCAAAGTAGGGGAATCCCGTCCATTTCGGAGTCATCATCAGCTTGAATCCGGAATCTTTCGCTCGCACGCTTTCCACGGGAAAGGCAGATATGCCTATCATTAGCGCGAGACCGAATGCGGTAAGGATCTTCATTTTTAGATTCTTCGGGCCGCAGTTCTTAGTATCAAGGTTTTTTCGAGAGGGTATCGTTTTCATTCGTTTGGGGGGATGGCATTTTATTGGGATAGAAATTCAACTATGAAATTCCAGCTCTACTCAATCATATTTCTTACGGAAGATTAAATAGTCATTTAGGCGTCGATCGTCTCGGCAGCAATAAATGCAGGAAATGGGAGGTCGATGCGGAGAGAGCAGGAAGAAGGACACCAACAGTGAGCAAACCTCCCAACACGACCGTTTGGATCGGTCCAGCGATGTTAGCGAGGCCCATCCCATTCCGGATCGTGCCCAACAGGAAAAGCGCGAGAACGACTCCGAGTACCGTCCCTTTTCCTCCGTTAATATCCACCCCACCCAGAACCACCGCGGTCACAACAAAGAGAATCGCTCCGTCAGCATTGTCGCCCCGAGCTGACCCGTATTGGCCGACCCACACTAGCGCCGCGAAGGCTGCAAGTGCTCCCGCGAGGGTATAAGCCCGAATCTTGATGGTCCGGACTTTGATACCGGAGAACCAAGCGGCGTCGTTGTTGCGACCGACGGCAAAGCAACGTCGGCCGAACACGGTGTAGTGCATGACAAAGCCAACGGCAAGAGATGCAATCGCGAACAGGATAAATGAAATCGGGAGAATATCGCCCAGGACGCGTTCCGATCCGACCCAGAGATACGAATCATCAAAGTCGGTGTACCCCCTTTCTGAACCGATGATAAACGCAAGACCACGGTAGGCGCCCATTGTCCCAAGCGTGACCGCGAGCGACGGTAGGCGAAGTCCTGCGACAAGCAACCCATTCAAGGCGCCAAGAAGACCACAGATACCAATCACGATCGGTAGTGCGATCCACACTTGAACGTGGCACTCAGAAAATTTGGAAAACAGCACGGTGCCCACTGCTAAAGTCGACGCAAGCGAGATATCGATTTCACCCAGCACGACGACAACCATCAGACCCAGGGCAAGTAATCCAGGGAAAATGAACTGCCGGGTCGAGTCAGCGATCTGATCAAGGTTCAGGTAGTAAGGCGAAAGCTGCGCCGACCATGCGCCTGCAGCCACGGTCAGAATCGCCAGCATCATCTCCCATTGCGACGGCTTCCAAGCCCAACGTCCTTTCACGCCGCCCTCCTTCCGAAACGCTGACCTTGAAGCGATTTGCGGATCCGGGCACCAATGAAAACGTCGACTGCCGCAGCGGCAACGATCGAACTGCCCTGGATAAACATCCGCCAAAACTCCGGGATTCCAAGAAGAACCAGACCGTTGTCGATCGTCGCAAGAACCAAAGCGCCGAGCGCTGCCCCGATTACTGTTCCGGAACCCCCGGTGACACTTACGCCGCCGATTACCGCCGCCGCCAGCGAACTCATCTCCCAGCCGGACGCGAGGATGACCGTAACTGTCCCCACGCGTGCGGCGTAGAGCAGCCCGGCAAATCCACAGAGGAGGCCACTCAATCCATACGCCAGCAGAACGACGCGTTGGATTCGCAACCCATAAAAAACAGTGGCGAGGGGGTTAGAACCGACAGCATAAATTCGCCGTCCAATTGGGTAATGCCGCAGAAAAATTGCAACCAGCACAACGACGAAAATGCACACGATGACAAGCGCGGGGATGCCCCAGACCCTGAGGTCAACCGAGTGCAACATCCACTTTGGCAGTTTATTCGAGGTCACCTCCTGGCCATGCGCGTACATGTAGGTAAATCCTCTGTACAGCGACATTGTAGCAAGCGTAGCGATGAGAGACGAGACACGGCCGTACGCGACCAGAAGGCCGTTGATCATTCCCAGGCCCAATCCGATGACAAGGGCTAAAAGCACCAACTCCGCGCCGACATTCGGATGGCGAGACGCATAGTCCGCGGTAAGGTAGGCGGTAAAACCCATCATTGAACCGACGGAAACATCCACATTCCGGGTCAGGAGCACGATCGCTTGAGCGGCTGCCACAATACTTAAAATCGCGGCATTCGACGCAATCGCAGTGGCATTCTGGACCGTGAAGAATTGAGGCGTCAGCAACGAGAAGATGAGGCCTACGAGGAACAAAAACGCGAGCACACCGCTTACTCGAAGTCTCAACGCGAATTCGCTGAAACCACGCCGTTGAACCGCGACAGTCGGAGTATTCTTCTCTGCCAACAGGCTCATTGAGCTAGCCCTCTGACGTCCTGCGTAGCTGCCATCATCACCTTCTCCTGCGTCGCTTCTTCGCGACTAAATTCAGAGACCAGTCTGCCTTCAGCGATGACAAGGATTCTATCGCTTATAGCCAATAGCTCGGGTAGGTCGGACGAGATCAGAAGAACGCCCAGACCCGAATCGGCAAGATCGATGGTGATCCGATGAACCTGGGCTTTGCTACCGATATCGATTCCGTGCGTCGGCTCGTCAAGAATCAGGGCGGTCGGCTTAGTTGCCAGCCACTTCGCGAACGCGACCTTCTGGCGGTTCCCGCCGGATAGCGACGAGACAGGTTGATCAACGCTGGTAGCCTTTACGTCGTAGGTCGCGATGGCACTTGTTGCAATCTGCCGTTCACTGGCACGGTTCAATACCCCGAAACGTGCGAGCCGACCGACGATCGGGAGCGTCACGTTGTCAACAATGGATTCAGGTAAAATCAAACCCTGACTGTCGCGATCTTCCGGCAGATAGGCCAGCCCCAAACGGAGCATCTGATTGGGGTCGCGCGGAATGACCCGCCGCCCATTCAGGTAAACCCGCCCGGTACTGGGCGGCCTGATTCCGAACAAACTCTGAGCGATCTCAGAGCGGCCAGCACCCACCAATCCTGCCATCCCGACAATCTCTCCAGCCCGCAGCGAGAACGAGACTTCCGCAAATTTCCCGAGGAGCCCGAGCTTTTCAACTCGCAAGATTTCCTTGCCGAGTCCCGCAGATTGACGACGGGCGAACAAAGTCTCAATAGGGCGGCCGACCATCATTTGGACGAGGGCGGTACGATTAATTTCGCTCGCTGGCCGGGTTGCAACATGGCGACCGTCGCGCAAGACGGTGATGTCGTCGGCGATCTCTTCAACTTCTTCCAACCGATGCGTAATCAGCAGAACTGATTTACCCTTGTCCCGGAGAGTTCGGATAATCTTAAAAAGCCGCCCGCTTTCCGCAGGCGTGAGCGCTGAAGTGGGCTCATCGAGGATGAGCAATTGAAGGTCTGCGACGAGTGCGCGGGCGATTTCAACGAATTGCAGTTCCGCCACCGAGAGTCCCGCGATGAGTGAGCGTGGGTCAAGAGCAAGACCAAGTTGGCGGAGGGCGGATTCCGCCCGCTCATACATGGTCTTTCGATCAACTGTGCCCGCAAGAGTCGTCGGATAGGCGCCCATAAAAATATTTTCAGCCACGTCGAGATGGGCGAATAGCTTTGGATCCTGGTAGACCGCCGCAATACCGGCAATTCGAGCTTCGATCGGAGTCCGAAAATGGACGGCCTTCGACCCGACAAAAATTTGTCCCGAATCCGCCTCGACAATCCCGGTAATAATTTTTACGAGCGTGGATTTTCCCGCCCCATTCTCACCGAGCAGCGCATGTACACGGCCCCGCAAAATATCGAAGGAAACATCAGCCAACGCTCGGGAGACACCGTACGTTTTGCTTACCCCGGCAACACGAAGCGCCGTTAGGGATGATGCGCTTTCACTCACGCCAGATGCCTTTCAAGAACTTCACCCGTCCCTCTACCGAATTGTCGAGCTTCAAATAAAGTCGCGTCTGCGACCGCTTCACATTTCAGATTGAAAAACCATATTGCGTGAACGTTTGCAGCGTGGTGAGATGGTGAACGGAGAAAGATATGAACCCAGGTTGCACCCTCACAGCTACGTTGCACGCCCGCCCGGAAAAACGTGCAGAACTGATTGAACTTTTGAGCAGTTTTGTTGATCGGTCGCGGTCCGAGGCTGGCTGCATCGACTACCATTTTCACGTCGCCGACGATGATCCAAACGTATTCTATTTCTACGAGAATTGGCGAGCCCGGGAGGATCTCAATGTTCATCTGGAACTACCTTATCAAAAAGCCTGGTTTAAACGCCACGATGAGTTTTTGACGAAACCAGCAGACCTTAAGTTCTTCACCATGCTGAGCGAGTATGATTAAAAGTAATAGAAGCATCTCGCAGATCCGGCGCGCAAACGTGTAAAGATCCCACAGGCCGATTCCCGGGCCTTTGGAACAGAATCCACAATGCCGGAAAACTTCCACGGATCAAACGCCGGCATAAATCATCCACGAAATGAGCATGTGGCGGTGGAACCTCGGCAGGCGAATCCAGTGCAGGGAACGCCTCTGGAGGTTTTTCAAGTTTTTTTAAAACTCGGATTAACTGCTTTTGGCGGCCCAATCGCTCATCTCGGTTATTTTGAACGTGAAATCATCGAGCGGCGAAAGTGGCTTACCCAGAACGCTTACGGTGATCTGGTCGCTTTATGCCAGTTTCTGCCCGGACCTGCCAGTAGTCAGGTGGCTTTCGCACTGGGCTACTTGCGTGCCGGAATTGGGGGGGCGTTTGCTGCGACGGCAGGTTTTACTGTGCCTTCGGCGGTTTTGATGATCGCCATCGCCTACGGCTTCCAGGCCATCAGCACCCAGTCCGGATTTTTACACGGGCTGAAACTTGCTGCAGTCGCAGTGGTTGCTCAGGCGGTGTGGACGATGGCGGGCAAACTTTGTCCTGATCGCGAGCGTGTGACGCTCGCCATTGTGGCGGCCTGTCTCGTGCTCGGTGCCTCTATTCCCTGGGTACAGGTGGTTGTAATTGCGGCTAGCGCATTATTCGGATGGATATTTTTTGCGGAAAAAGCGGGATCAGGTGAAAGCGCGCCCGCAGAAAGCGGTCTGCATGCCGGTTGGTTTGCCTGGTCCAACATTGCCCTGTATTTTCTTTTTTTGGCAGGCCTGCCTCTCCTTTCCACTGTATTTCGGGAGCATTGGCTTCAGTTGGCGGACGCCTTTTACCGCTCAGGAGCACTCGTTTTTGGCGGCGGTCACGTAGTCTTGCCTTTGCTAGAGTCCCAAACGGTATCTCGCGGTTGGCTGGACCAGAACACATTCATGGCCGGCTACGGTGCGGCACAAGCAATGCCGGGACCGCTGTTCACTTTTTCTGCCTACCTTGGAACAGTCATTGGACACAGCTGGTTCGCCGGATTGTGGTGCCTTTTCTGGATTTTTCTTCCCTCGTTCCTGTTGATTCTCGGTACGCTGCCGTTTTGGCGTCGCCTTCGGCAAAACGCCAGTGCGCAGGCAGCGTTGCGAGGAGCCAACGCAGCGGTGGTGGGAATCTTGCTTGCCGCTCTTTACAATCCCGTTTGGACGACCGCGGTTGATTCATCCGTCGCGTTGATCATCGCCCTTGCTGCATTTGCCTTCCTGCAATTCTGGAGATGGCCACCTTGGTTGCTAGTTCTCCTGTCGGGAGTCGCGGGTTTTCTTTTCCTCCGACCGTAGCAAACAACGCAGTCGAGCGGATTCAAGGCGCTTCGAGACAATCCCAAGTTACCACGCGTAAGCTTCGGGCGCTGCGCCGCCAGGACCTGGAAAAATCTCGTCTAACTTTTGTAACATTGTCCCATCGAGCCTGATTTCCGTGGCGTGCACCGCGGACTCCAGTTGTTCGATCGTTCGGGGTCCGATGATCGGAGCAGTCACGATGGGGTTGTGCAAAAGCCACGCGAGAGCCACGGCCGCGGGAGGTTCGCCCAATTGTTTGCACAGGGCTTCGTACTGTTCCAGCTTCACCCGATTTTCGTTAATTTCCTTCATGGAATCCTCGCTGGTGCGCCGACCGCTTTCCAGCTTCCCTAAAGCGCCGCCCAGAAGGCCACCGCCCAGCGGGCTCCAGGGGATCAGGCCAAGGCCATAGTGCCTGCAGGCCGGGATGACCTCCAGTTCCACCATCCGGTTGTTGAGGTGGTAGATGCTTTGTTCGCTGGATAGACCCGTCAAACCGCGCTTAGATGCCTCCTGGCAGGCGGTGGCGATGTCCCATCCCGCGAAGTTGCTGGACCCCACGTAAA
>Ga0302326_10016807_pt1 | contig 15290 bp, 14 predicted proteins | sample Palsa_T0_3_FD_202264 | JGI IMG/M metagenome (GOLD analysis project Ga0302326, IMG submission 202264) | Peat permafrost microbial communities from Stordalen Mire near Abisko, Sweden - Palsa_T0_3 | ecosystem: Environmental > Terrestrial > Soil > Palsa > Peat permafrost | place: Sweden: Abisko...
CCCCCAAAGGCGGGAACTACCCTCCGAACCCGCGAAAAACGAGGCTCCCGCAAAAATCGGGGTTCTGCAACGTGTAATTTTTACGACAGGCTTTAGCTAGAGGATCTGGCTGCCGCTACAGCGGAGATGTACTTTAAATAGGGCTGACCGCGCGGAGGTTCGACATTATAGTATTTTTACTATATATTGATGAGGTGTGGTTTGGACAGAGATAAACCTCCGGTGTTGCGGCCGGTCGTCTGGATGGGAAGCTCGAAAAAGGATATTCGGGATTTTCCGGATGGCGCACAAAAACTGCTCGGCGATGAGCTGCAGCTCGTTCAGTTTGGCGGGATGCCGAAAGATGTCAAGCCGTTCAAAGGTGTGGGTAGCGGCGTTCTTGAGATTGCCCTTCGATACGCCTCTGACGCATACCGGGTCGTCCTGGCCGTGCAGATTGGGAAGAGAATTTATGTCTTGCACGCCTTTCAGAAGAAGTCGAAAAAAGGCATTGAGACCCCGAAGCGGGATGTTGACTTGATCAAGAAGCGGTATGCGGAAGCACAGGAGTTGGCACATGAACACGAAAAAACGAAAACCAATTAAGTTTGAAGAAGGGTCCGGGAACGTCTTCGCGGATTTGGGCCTCAAAGAGGCCGACCAACTCCTCGCGCGCGCGCAGATCGGATATCACGTCTTCAAAATCCTCGAAGAGAAGAAGCTAAAACAGCGGGAAATCTCCGATATCTTAGGCATTGCGCAGCCTGATGTATCACACTTGATGAATGGGCATTTCAGCCGCTTCACAACGGACAAGCTGCTCGATTTTCTGAAACGGCTTAACCGGAAGGTGACGATCGAAGTTAGCCGTCACCACAAGGGCGAACCGTACCAACAGGTGACTTTCGCCCCATAGGTCCCGAGGGTAAAGCTAAAACAGCGAAACTTCCGCGAGGCGCAGAAAATGTCTTTGGAGTGGAAAAAGCTTCGATCTTGGAAGAATTCGGTTAACAGTGCGTTTGAAGAGTTGTGTTGCCAGCTCGCGGAATACGAGCCGCATCCTCAAGGGTCGGTATTTCTCCGCAAAGGTACTCCGGATGGAGGAGTTGAGTGTTTTTGGGCTTTTCCGACAGGAAGCGAGTGGGGCTGGCAAGCCAAATTTCTGTCCATGCCCTTTGGGCCGGCACAATGGCAGCAGTTGGACAAATCCGTCTATAGCGCCCTAAAAAACCACCCCCAGCTGAGTCGCTATACCATTTGCCTTCCGTTTGATAGGCCGGACGCTCGAATCAAAGGCCAGAAATCCTTTCTTGACCATTGGAACCTCCACGTAAAGAAGTGGCAGGCGCAAGCCAAGCGACTTGGCAAATCGATACAATTCGACTACTGGGGAGACCATGAGATTTATGAACGTCTCTCAAGAGACGAGCATGTTGGACGATACAAATTCTGGTTCGATCAAGAGTTCCTGACTCAGTCCTGGTTCGCTGCTCACATTCGTGAGGTCATCGCAAACGCCGGTGACAGATATACCCCACAGCTCAATGTCGAACTACCGATCGCGAAAGTGTTCGAGGGGCTAGGGCGTACAGCGGCGTTCCTCTCATTGCTTGATTCCCATTTACGAAGCATTGGAAAGGCTTTCCGGCTACTGCCTCTAAGAAGGCTCTCGGAAATAAGCGAGACGGATGCACTGAGTGTTCAAGAAAACATGCGGAGGCTTCTTCGGGTCTTGGATAGGATGCGGGATCACAATTGGGAACAATTACCATTTGACGATCTTGCCGTCCCACAGATTGAATCTGTGCGACGTTGTATCGGAGTGCTGAGGCAACAAGAAGAAGAGAGCAAGAAGGCTAAGACCGCAACGGGTCAGACTGGGCAAGTACCAGATGTAGACCTGAGAAACGAGATTTACGCGGTCGGAGAGCTTCTCAGGTCACTACACGATCTCCGCGAATTCTCTCAAAGTGGAACGGCGCGGTCGTCTAATAGGCCGGCTCTCTTGATCGTGGGAACAGCGGGATCAGGGAAGACCCACCTATTTTGTGATGTCGCTGAACAGAGGATTAAAAAGGGATATCCGACGGTCGTATTGCTCGGAGAGCAATTCAGGGCAACAGAACCCTGGAAGCAGATTCTGGACTTCTTGGGCCTTTCGTGCACGAGAGAGCAATTCCTCGGAGCCATGGATGCTGCAGCCCAAGCATCCGGAACCAGAGCGTTAATCCTGATAGATGCACTTAACGAGGGCGAGGGCCAGAAAATCTGGACCAAGTATCTAGCGGGAATGTTAGCTCAGCTAGAACGCTACTCTCGCTTAGGCATAGCTGTAAGCGTGCGGAGTTCGTATGAAGAGGTCATCGTTCCCCCGCAGCTGAGTTCAGGCAACCAAATGGTCAGGGAACAACACCGTGGCTTTGAGGAGCATGAATATGAAGCGGCGAACAGGTTTTTCACGCATTTCGGGATCGAGCCAAGCGTACCGCTCCTGTATCCAGAATTCACAAGTCCACAATTCCTCATGCTGTTTTGCAAAGGAATCCGAAACAAAGGATTGTCGCGTGTGCCTGCAGGTTTACATGGAATAAGTTCGATTTTTGAATTCTATTTGGACTCACTGAATGACAAGCTAGCACACCCCGATCACCTCAATTTTGATGCGAAAGAGCGCATCGTTCAGAACGCAACCGATAAGATCACAAAAGTGATGGCGGAGAAGGGCCTGCGTTGGCTGCCTTTCAAAGTGGCCAAAAAGAACATCGACGCCTTCCTGCCAGGGCGAGAGTACGAGACATCTCTATCGCGCCATTTGATCGGTGAAGGGGTATTTGCCGAAGACCTTTTTCCTGTAGATGGTCAGCAGAAAGTGGAACGCGTCATTCGATTTTCGTATGAGAGATTTGCCGATCACCGCATCGCGAAATTAATGCTGGACAAGCACTTGAATAAGAAGCGTCCGGCTGCATCATTCAAACCAACGAAACCATTGGGGGCAATCTTAAGTGACGATGGCGCGCTGTGGCGCAATCAGGGTCTCATCGAGGCCCTTTGTATTCAATTGCCGGAAGTTGCCCAAAGAGAGCTACCAGAACTCGTCCCGCACCGCGCGAACCTTAGATCAGTGCGTTTGGCTTTTTTGGAAAGCTTATTTTGGCGAAAACGGGAAGCATTCACCGACAACACTCTGAAGTACATAAATGCCGAGGTCTTGGCTTATCGGGAGTCGTTTGACCGTTTTTGGGATTCGATGCTCATCCTTGCGCCTGTTCCGGGTCACCCGTTAAACGCAGGATTTCTTCACAAGCACTTGAGCAAATTTTCGATGCCGGACCGCGACGCTTGGTGGTCTACCTACCTGCACAAGCAATACGGCACACAATCGGCTATTGATCTACACTTCGCCATTCCTGTTCCGCCTGGAGCATCTGTCCATCACCTGAAGGGCTGGCACCTGAGGTAAAACAATGGTGAGCGCTATCTGAACCACATCTTGTCTGCAAGCGCCGATTGCGGCAAGCTTGGCGCATGAATGAGCACAGAGAGCAGGCGCGGGCGAAGTGGCGGGAGCTGGTCGCCGAGCAGGAGCAAAGCGGGCAGAGTGTCGCGGCGTTTTGCGAGAGTCGGGAACTGACTCGATCCCAACTTATCTACTGGAAGAGACGACTGCGGGAAGCAGAAAGGCCGTCGTTTGTAGAAGTGCAACTGGCGCAGCCAGGCGCGGAGCCACGAGTGCGAGCCCGGGCCTTGGGAAGTCCAACCATCGAGGTGCGACTCAAGAATGGTCGGAGCCTAATGGTTGCGGCCGGCTTTGACGCGCGTCACTTGCGGGCCTTATTGCCAGTGATCGAGTCATGCTAGGGCTTCCCAGTTTGCACACGCTGGATCATGCGCAAGGGGCGCGCATCTGGTTCGCGGCAGAGGCGACGGATATGCGTTGCGGCTTTGACCGGTTGGCGGAGCGAGTACGGGCGGTGATCGGTCAGGATCCTCTCAGCGGTCACCTTTTTGTGTTCCGCTCGCGACGAGGAGATCGACTCAAGATTTTATTGTGGGAGCAAGACGGATTTGTTCTGTGGTACAAGCGCTTGGAATCTGGAGTGTTCAAGTGGCCGCGGGTGAAAGAAGGGACGCACTCGCTGGAGTTGCGGGCCAGTGAGTTCGCGATGGTGCTCGATGGCATCGATGTTTCGAAGTTGAAGCGCGTACCGCGCTACGCAAGAATCAGCTCGGAAAACAAAAAAAGAATATTAGTCTGAGAAACTCACAGGCATTGTGGTTATAGTAAGCGCACGTTATGAGTGCGAAGTTGAATGACCTTCCTCAAGACCGCGAAGCGCTGGAATCGCTGGTCCGTTCGCTGATTCTGGAACGAGAGCAACAGAGTAAGCGGGCGCATGATCTGCAAGGGGAAACTCTGCGGCAAAGGAAACGCGCGGACGAACTCCACCTGGAAAATCTGCGCCTGCAACTGGAACTGCAACGCTACAAGAAGTGGTATTACGGACCGCGAGCCGATCGGCTAGCAACGAGTGCAGATCTGGCGCAGGCGCTGCTGGACTTCGGCGAGCAGCTGCAGGCCAAGCCAATCCACCCCGAAGATGTACCTCCCAAGGCCGAGCCGGAGTACGAACTGCGGCGAGTGAAGCGACGCCCGGGACGACGGAACCTGGCCAACTTCGAAAAGCTTCCGGTCACAACCCAGGTTTACGAACTGAGTGCGGATCAGCGACTGTGCCCCTGCTGTGGCGTGGAGCGCAAAGAGATCGGTGCGGACGAGAGCTGGCAGATCGAATACATTCCCGGACGCTTTGAGCGGCTGCACCACGTGCGCAAAAAGTATGCGTGTCTGGGATGTGAGAGCGTAGGCGAGAAACCACAGATTGAAGTAGCCGCCAAAGCAGAAGCGGCGATTGAAAAAGGCATGGCGGGGCCGGGGTTGCTGGCGTACATCGTGACTAGCAAATTTTCGGACTACCTCCCGTTATACAGACTGGAAGACATCTTCGAACGTCAGGGATTTGAGATCTCGCGGGCGACCCAGTCGATCTGGTGTGGGGACGTAGCCGATCTGGTAGAGCCCTTGTATGAGTTGATGGCGGAGCGAGTACGGCAGTCGCATGTGGTGGCCACCGATGACACGATCATGCCGATGCTGAGCGTGGGCAAGACGAAATCGGCGCGCATGTGGGTGTATGTCGGGGACGAAGCCAATGCGTATAACATTTTCGATTTCACCTTGAATCGGGGACGCGACGGACCAAAATATTTCTTGAGAGATTACGAGCAGGTGTTGTTGGCCGATGGCTATGGTGGATATGACGGCGTCGTGGGCGGCAACGCGATCACGCGCGCGGGCTGTTGGGCTCATGCACGTCGGAAGCTGGTCGATGCCGAGAAGGTGGCGCCCGAGATTGCAAGAGAGGCCGTGGATTTGGTTGGCGATCTGTTTCGAGTAGAGAAGCAAGCGAAGGATTTTTCTGTGGAGCAGCGTCTCGCCTTGCGCCGAGACAAATCGGCCCCGGTGTTGGCCAATCTGCGGGAGAAGCTACTGGAGTGGAAAGAGCAGCTGCTGCCGAAGCATCCCATGGCGGAAGCGATCAACTACGCCCTGAATCAATGGTCTGAGCTGAACGTCTTTTGTACCGATGGCGCGGTACCGATAGACAATAATGTTTCCGAACGCGAGATGAAGCGCGTCGTACTGAACCGCAAGAACTCCTTATTCGTTGGCAACCCTCGCGGAGGGCGAAGCGCGGCGATCCTGGCCAGCTTGACCAGCAGCTGTCGCCGGCACGAGGTGGATCCCCAGCTTTATCTCACGCAGCTGTTGATGAATCTGCCCCAGGCAAAGATGAGCGAGTTATCCGATTGGCTGCCCGACCAATGGAAGATCCGTCACCTGGCTCGAATCGCAACCTTCAGCGGCCCGTCCACCAACAACTAACCTGTGGTTCGCGAAGCGCTCACTCAGAAAACACATTTTTGCGACGGAAAGTAGCTAGCGATTTGTTCCGCTAGGCTGTTGATAAGTCAAGCGCGCAGCCCGATCTACTTTTGGCGAACCACAAGCTATTAGTGGCGTGTTCTGTGTGATTCTGCGTAAGCCTGCTTAGCACCGGCAGCCTTAAGCATATTGGAATCTTGCGCTCCCACCCTTTATCCTTCATCTAATATGACACCACTCGCAGTCGCAACCGTTTGAACCATATTCTGGATCACGGCGTCTGGGTGCCGCATAATTAGTTTGAGATTGGCCCGGTACTTCTCTTCCCCCGTTATCTTGAAAAGTGTTGCGCAGCATGACAAATAATCTAGGTAAATGAACCTGTCGTCCCAGCATTGAAGCGCGGGATGCGCCTTTACCTCTCGATGATGCCTCGACAACGCCTCGTCTAGGATTGGGACACACTCCGACGCCAACAACCTTCCCAAGGCCTGGTAATAATTGGCAAGAGGTCCGGTCCCCTCTGCCACTCGTTCCAGCAAGAAATGCAGGGCACGATCACGTTCTAAGTTGCGCACCACGGAAAATGCTAGCATTCTCCAAATCGTGGGCTCGCCGTTTTTCACCAAGAAGTCAAGTAGGCGCCGGTCATTATCGTTTAGCGCGACCCTCCGAGATAAGGCAAAAGCGCTGGCGAAGCGCGCTTTGTAAGCCGGAGTCCACGAGGGCCATTCCTCCTCGACAGTCTCCACAGGCACGGTGAAATCCTGCCTCGTAAACTTGGAGACGCGCCGGACTTGGCCTCCCTCAACCTCGTATCTTTCGAACCAGTCGTTATCAGCGTCTACCATACATTGGGACATGGATCTGTACTAAATTCGGGAGTAGTTAACTCGCAGGCCCCAAGCATACCAAATTGGTGCTCGATACATCTAAGTCCCGAGGAACAGTCGTAGTAACACAAGATGCCCTTCCCAGGACTGTACGACTCCTTAAAGAGGGTACAGTCGTCTTCGTAGTTCGGAGTCTCCGTCTGTTGGTGGATGTGTGAATAATAGTATATGAGCGCTCCTGCGGTGACCAAGATTGCCCCTGTTGTACAAACGGGATTGGCAAGGCAAGGACCCACTGCGGGAATTGCTGGGACAAATCCACTCGCCGGCACGCACTCACCAAAATCACACTCCGTTCCTGGCGTCTGGCCCAGTAGATCCCCTATGTTCAGAGGCGAAGTGTCCAGCCCCGGCGGCAACTCTGTCAATCCCGTCCCCTGGGAAGAAGGCGAGCCAGGCGGGGTTTGCAACCCTGGCGGAAGGATCGGATTGGGAATGCAGGATGGATCCATTGTAGGATCGCACGGCCCAAGGGAGCCGCCGTCGTCATCGTCGTCATCGCCCCCCCAGCCAATCGGTATGTAAAGGCCCTGCTGATCCACGGTATTTAGCGGTCGATTCCCGACATAAGCATAGCGGTTCCACGACTGTGGATCAGAGGGGTTTACCGCCCCCAAGCCCGCGGGGTCAGGCGACAGCCACCGCCCCTGCACGGGACTGTGTTCTCGGTAGAGGAAATCATAGAGCCCTCCGACGCCGCCCGCGCCGCTTGATACAGTGTACTGATTCTGGCCGGTAAAGGTGAGATCCAGCCAGCCTGAGGATACGTAGTTTTCGCCAAATGGAGCGTAGGCCACGCTGGAGTTGAGAGTTTGAGAGGGTGTCGTCGCCAATCGCGAACTCCCCAGCCAATCGGCATGACGATAGAACTCCAAGCCCGACGAGCCATCCAAGCCCGGCGGGCCGTAGACTGCCTGCGCGCCACTAGGGAGAGGCACAAAATCCTTGACCAGAGTCGAGCCATTCATTAGCGCGAGCTTCGTGCCGGAAGGGCTACAGACAGTTTCTATCGTACTGGCTGGGGAAATAGCACACGCCGACCCCGTGTCCTGTTCTACGAGGCGCCCCAAGGCATCGTAAGTCTCGCAAATCCCGCTCGATGTGCCCGAGTCAACTCCGGTCAGCTTGTTCTCGGTGTCCCAACTATAAACATGGGAATTGTCGGCAGTCATGTCTCCATTATTACTTCCATACGTGAATGGCGACGAAGTGATTCGGTTGGTGTTGTTTGTGTAATCATACGACGGTTGGAAAGCCGTTCCAGCACTGCCCTCGGGCACAGTCTTCGTGATATTGCCAAACGGATCGTAGCTAAAAGTCTGACTCCAGGCGCTGGCGCGGCAATTCGAGCTCGCCACGCGGCCAAGAGTGTCATGCGTGTACGTACAGGTTTGACTGTCGGCTGGATTCAATTGGTCCGTGATCTCCAGTTTTTGCAGGCTACCATTGGAGTTCCATGTGAGTTTTCCCGTATCCGTCTGCGGCGAACTCCCGACGCTGTATACGTACTTCGTCATCCTGCCATTATCAGCATCGAACGTGAAACTGTCGCTGTCAGAAGACCCGAACGTCAACGCCGTTATCTGGCCGCTTGGGTTATATGTTGCCGCTGTAACGGGGTTTTGCCCGGTGCTCGCGGCCACCGTAGACATACGCCCCTCGCCGTCGGTTGAATACATCATCGATTTCTGATCGCAATGTATTCGCCTGGTGGAGCCGGTTGAAACCGGACTGCTCATCTGCATCCCAGAGAAAGCACCGCAAGGCCCGCCCTTAGCATTACCGCGGCACACTTTCTCTGGTCCGGTTCGAGGGCGATATTATGCGGAATTGCGACGATTTTCCGCGATTTCCTGGGGGATGCCGGCAGATTTCTCCGCAGTTGAGACTGTGTGGTAGAGCGATCGGGAATCGAACCCTCGGTCCGGTTTTGCTACGCTAAGCCTCGAGATATCCTCAAGTTGCAGATGGCAAAACCCTGCCAGAGAATTCGCACCAAACCCCGACGTCGGAGCTTTCTAATCAGTCCGGTTTCGATTCGCCGTCCATTCGAACCTGAAGGCGAATTCTAGGCGATTCTGTGGCCGAAAGTCGTCAGCTAAGCTGCGGGGATGAGGGAATTACCTACCGATTGACTGCCCGCCCAGTGCGGCAGTCCAGTCGTTCTCTGGTAGACACTCCAGTTCGGACTTTCGCTTTGGCGGAGGACAAACCGGCTGCGGCGATTTCTGAAGGGCACTCAAGTGCCGATAACTCCCGGCTGACGAGCAATTACAGAAGTTATCCCGGAGCCAAGGTCGGCTTCGAGGAGATGGTCACTACTCTCCCCTAAGTCCGTTTCTGGACCACTTCCTGTTTGCCAACTATCCGGCCAAATCCCGGCAGAGAGACAATACGCGCAGTATTGGTGAAATTGGCGCGCGATTACCAATTCATTTGGCGCATCCGCTCAAGAATGAGTACGCTGTACTTATTCATGCGCTCGGGCCGTCGCTTCAGGGGAGCCGGTAGAATCGCGGCAAGCCGTGCCGCCTGTTCCCGGCCGATACTCCGAGCCGCAGATCCGTCGTAGTAACGAGACGCCGATTCTGCACCATAAATGCCCGGGCCCCATTCGACCACATTGAGGTAGATCTCCAGAATGCGCCGCTTGCCGAGGACGAGTTCGGCCACCGGTACCAGCGTGACCTCCGCACCCTTGCGGAGGACAGAGCGGCCCGTTCCGAAAAATAGATTCTTTACAAGTTGCTGCGTGATGGTGGAAGCCCCGCGAGTGCGACCGCCTTCCAGATCGTCTTCGGCCGCGACTTGGACCTCGTGCCAATCGAACCCGTGGTGCTGGTAGAAGCGCGCGTCCTCGGCGGCGATTACAGCGTGCTGGAAGTCGGGAGAGATTTGGCTAAGGGGAATGAACTTGTAGCGGTCGAGATCGGGAGTGTCGTGAATCCAGGCCTGCCAGCGGCGCTGGATGTGCACTGCGGTTGTCGGGGGTCGATCCACCGGGCGGCTACAAGGGTGAGGGCGGCAAGCGACCAAAGTAGCGCCACGCCGATGACAAGCCATCGAATAAAGGACGGGAGAAAGCCGGTGCGAACCCGCGTCTTGGGGCGTGGGTTTGGTTTTTTAGTCACCTTTCAGAATAATAGCGTGGGCTGGTTACTGCTTATAGTCGATCTTATGCGCGAACACGGAGACCGGCGTTCCGCTCAGCTCACTGTGCGCCACGGGCAAAATGAGCGACGTGCCCTGCCGCCTGGATCGGAGGCATAAATGAAGAAATTGCTGGTAGAAACTGCCGATCGAGCGGACCGATACATCGCTGAGCTTGCCAATCGACGCGTCGCACCGCTGCCCGCGGATATAGCCCGATTGGAAATTCTGGGAGGGCCGCTGCCTCAATTGCCCTCAGATCCCTCGGAGGTCTTAGCCTTGCTCGATGACGTAGGATCGCCTGCGACGGTGGCAACGGCCGGAGGTCGCTATTTTGGATTCGTCACGGGTGGCTCGCTTCCCGCGGCACTGGCAGCAAATTGGCTGGCCGGAGCCTGGGACCAAAATGTGGCTATGCGAGTGATGTCTCCAGTGGCGGCGAAGTTGGAAGAAATTGTCCTGGAGTGGATGGTAGACCTATTGGGTCTGCCGTCGGGATCGGGGGCGGGATTTGTTACGGGCACCACGATGGCAAACTTCTCGGCTTTGGCCGCAGCGCGCACCGCTCTGCTGAAACGTGCGGGTTGGGACGTCGAAGAGGACGGATTGTTTGGAGCGCCGCCGATTCACGTGGTGGTGAGCGATGAAGTCCACGTTTCAGTGCTGAAGGCGCTGTCGTTGCTCGGGCTCGGGTGTTCGCGACTGACGAGGGTTCCGGCGGACGACCAAGGGCGGATGCGACTGGACGCACTGCCCCCGCTCGACGATCACACGCTGGTCTGTCTTCAGGCGGGAAATGTAAATACTGGAGCGTTTGATCCCGCGGGCGAAATCTCTGCCCGTGCGCATGAGGCGGGTTCCTGGGTGCATGTAGATGGTGCCTTCGGGCTCTGGGCAGCCGTCTCGCCGCTGTACGCACCTTTGCTGGCGGGCGCAAGCTCTGCCGATTCCTGGGCGGTCGATTGCCATAAGTGGTTGAATGTGCCCTACGATTCGGGTGTCGCAGTGGTTCGAACGCCGGAGCATCTCCGTACCGCGATGACACAGAGTGCTGCCTATCTGCCGACGAGCGAAGAACGCGAGCCTTCGCATTATGCGCCGGAATCGTCGCGGCGGGCGCGCGGCGTCGAGTTGTGGGCGGCGATGCGCTCGCTCGGACGCAGCGGGTTGCGGGAAATGATCGAGCGAAACTGCCGCCAGGCAAAAGTGTTTGCCGAACGTCTGCACAAAGCCGGGTTCGCTATCTTGAACAACGTGGTTCTAACCCAGGTGCTGGTTTCGTTCGGCAGCGCGGAGGAAACACGAAGGGTCATCACAGATATCCAGAACGAAGGGACCTGCTGGTGTGGGGTAACGCAGTGGCACGGGCATACGGCGATGCGAATCAGCGTTTCCAGTTGGGCCACCACCGATGAGGATGTCGAGCGCAGCGTAGCGGCAATGATCAGAATCGCAACCCGGAAAAATCGCTAGAGCGTGTGACCACTGGGATTTTTCACCGCCTTACAGTTCGGTTGCGTGTTTAACGACGTAACCCTGGGCGACATGGATGTGAATTGCAATGAAGACGTCTTCAGAGGGGCCGTCGTCGGCACGTTCAATTGCTTCGGCACGTCGGGAACGGGACTGCAGGCTCCCCCTGTATACGGCGCGTTATCGACATCGAATAGTGTCTTTCAGCCCGCGTACGCCACCAACACGGGCTGGGATTTTCCCACCGGCATCGGCACCGTGAACGCGTATAACCTGATTCAGAACTGGACCAGCGTGGTGACGACGACGGCGGTTACTTCCACCCTGAATCCATCCATCTATGGTCAGTCGGTAACCTTTATCGTGACGGTTACACCGGCCATTGGATCCACCGAGACCGTGACGCTGCACGACGATGCCGCGTCTCTCGTGGAGATCGGCCCCATTTCGTAGGTCGACGTTAATGGAAATCAGGGCGATTTCTACTTCCACGCCTACAACACCACCGGAATCCTCGGTCCGGGGAAGGGGCGCAGTTACCAGATACTGGTGCAATTCACTCCCTCCGAGGAGCTCCCGGAATCAGCCACGCTGAATATCGTAACCAATGCGCCAGGCAGCCCGGTACAGGTGCAAATCACTGGCACGGGGATTAAGGGACCGAAAGGTTGTGATCTCAATCCGTAACGGATCTACCATACTGGCTATCGCAGAAGAATTTGTAGTGAAGACAAAATAAGGAAACGCCGCTCGATTTTAGGGCGGCTTTTTTTGCAGAGCGAAAGAGGGAGCGGTAACTGACGAAACCAGTCCTGTTTGGTAAGTTGGCTATTCAGGAGGTCGGTATGCCGCCGTAGAGGCCAATGATGACGAGTATCCAGAAAACGCCCAACGGCAGCACGTAGACCCAGCCTAAAGGTCGCTTTGCCACCTGAATCCCTCAAGGCAGACAAAAGTCAACGCCGCTTTCGCCACATCATCGATTTCTGATCGCAATGCAATCGCCTGCTGGGGTGGTAAAAACCGGACTGCTCATCTGCCTCCCAGAGAAAGCTCCGCAAGACTCGCCCTTAGCATTGCGCGGCACACTTTCTCCGGTCCGGTTCGAGGGCAAGACTATGCTGAATTGCGGCCATTTCCCGCGATTTCCAGGGTAAGGCCAGCGGATTTCTCTGCAGTTCAGACTTGTTGGTAGCTCTGACGGGAATCGAACCCGTATACCCGCCTTGAGAGGGCGGTATCCTAACCGTTAGATGACAGAGCCGTGCTTCATTTTTCCGCTGGTCAGTGCTTTCCGTTCTGCTTGCCATTGTAACGCGAGACTGGCGAATTCCCACTTCTCCATCGCCGCAGTCAGAGTCCAAGCGGCAAAATAGTAAACGGTTTTCATCTAGTCCTCCGTATCAGTCTGAGACGGCGCGCAGGCGTTGATACAAATTACCGAGACCTTTGGCGTTAGAACCGCTGTGAATCCAGCGTTACAATAGAGGTTTGATATTTAAGAGATCATTGAAAGCATTCTGCATCACAGGAAATCGAGGGCATATTATTTTGTCACGCAATCGAGTATGGTTAAATGGACGGCGGTCTGGAAAAATGAGATCGGCGGTTGTCCGCTTCAGTTTATGGATGACCTTGCTTCTGCTGGTCGTACCGCTGGGGCGAACCTCAGAATCGGTTGCATCTGCGCGCGAATACCGGCTCCGTTTCTACCACACGCACACTCGCGAACGGCTCGACATTGTTTACCGGCGCGGCGATAGCTACGTGCCAGAAGCGTTGGACGAACTTGACCATTATCTCCGCGACCATCGCACCGGAGAGGAGCGGCATTTCGACCCCCGCCTCTTCGACTTGCTCCACGATCTGACCACGTCCCTTAACGATTCCGGTGGCGAGATCGACGTGATCTGTGGATACCGCACCCCGTGGAGCAATGAATTCTTGCGCACCCGCAGCCCGCACACGGGCGTGGCTCGCCACAGTCTTCACATGGAGGCGGAGGCTATTGATATTCGCTTGCCGGGGATTTCGACTTCAACCGTGCGGGATGCGGCGTTGCGCCTGCATCGCGGAGGAGTTGGTTACTATCGGAGTTCTGACTTCGTGCACGTGGACGTGGGACGCGTGCGGCAATGGTAATGAACAACCACCGGTGAAGTTTGGAGGTCCAAAATCCAAGCGCCTGAAGGCGCATTCATTCGAGTCTGAAGGCGCCCTGAGACGAACCCGACTCGCGCCGCAGTCTATTCACTCTCACCAGGGATACGGATAGCCCTTCGCCAGCGTCTTGTCCAGCTCGGCGTCGTGCCCGTAGATGTCATCATAAAAGTGAACCACGCCGTCTTCCAGCACGATCACGGTGGCATAGAGGATTAGCACCGGAATCGGGTGCGCGAGATTCACCTGCTGCGTGCTGGTGCCATTCATTGCCTGGCGAATGCGCTCCGGAGTCCAGCCGGGATTGTCGCGCAATACCCACGCAGCCAGATCGGCGGGCCTTTCCAGCCGGATGCAACCGTGGCTGAAATCACGCCTGGATCTCGCGAAGAATTCGGTCGCCGGGGTATCGTGCATGTAAACGTTATAGCTGTTGGGGAAGAGGAATTTTACCAGGCCAAGCGCGTTCTTCGGACCCGGATTTTGCCGGATAAAAAGCTTGCCGGCGCGCAGTTGGTCGAGCATCTCAGGCGTTACCGTGCCCGCAGAGACGACGTTCTGTTTGCTGTCGACGACGTCGAATCCCTTCTTCGCCAGGTACTCGGGATCGCGAAGAATGTGAGGAATCATCTCAGCCCTGGTAATAGAGTAGGGCACCGACCAATACGGCCGGAACACGACATACTCCATGGTTTCGCTGAAGACAGGTGTGTCGTGGCCGTAGGCCTTGCCGACAACGACGTTCATCGTTACCGCAATGTTGAAGTTCTTGTCATAGGCGCGCAGCCGGAACTCAGGAATGTTCGCCACGATAGGCGCCTTTTGATACGAGTCCGGCAGCCATCGCCAGCGCTCGAGCGTGAGCTGCATCTGTCGAACCCGGCGACTCAGGGGAACGTTTAAGTCCGCTAGGGTTTGAGCGTCAATTCGTCCACTCGGGTCCCGGCCAAGCCGGCGCTGAAAATTCTTTACCGCGTCGACCAGCACTCCCGAGTAGACCGATTGATCTGCCGGAACGTTCGCGTCCGCCGGAAGGTCGCCAACCAAACGAAGCCGTCGGGCGAGCTGTGGAACACCGGGATAAGCATCGCCCGGCGCGATCGCCTTCTTGGTGGCCGGAAGCTGCTCTCCATCATCGTTCTTAGCAAGTTCGGTGTACGTTTGCAGGGCATGAATCGTACGCCGGTACCCGGGATACTGTGGCTCCACCTGCGCAAGCACGCTGGCAACGTCGCCCTCACCAACAGCGTGGTCCTTTAGAAATTCGGCAAGGTCGTAACTTCTGGACACATCGCTCAAAGCGAAGTCGAAGTGCTTAGGATTTACTTTGCCAATGTGGAGGTCGGAGATATATCGCATTGCGCAAACGGTAAGGGCGAGATCAAACTGAACGGCGTCCGCTTCGCTAGGCTGCTGCGTCGCAGGTTTGAGTTTCGCCAGCCGATCATGCCACCGGGGCCCGTCGTAATCGTCGGCCGACAGTCCCTTCTGGTCGGCCTGGAGCAGGAGGGCAATGATTTGCTGCGCCTGCGGTGTCGGTTCCATTCCCTTGACCCACCAAAGGGAATCGCCATTGAAGTCGTAGAATTTCTGCACATGCTTGCTGTAATCGCTGAAGTTAGGCCAGCGCAAATCGGGGAAACTGCCGCCGCTGATGGCTGCGCGCAACCAAGCTTGACCATTGGGGC
>Ga0302326_10016808_pt1 | contig 15290 bp, 15 predicted proteins | sample Palsa_T0_3_FD_202264 | JGI IMG/M metagenome (GOLD analysis project Ga0302326, IMG submission 202264) | Peat permafrost microbial communities from Stordalen Mire near Abisko, Sweden - Palsa_T0_3 | ecosystem: Environmental > Terrestrial > Soil > Palsa > Peat permafrost | place: Sweden: Abisko...
AGGCCAGCGCGGAGTTCAGCGACGGCACCTCGCGTGACGCCTCGACGTTGGTGACCTGGAGCGTCCAGAGCGTAGCAGTCGCGGAGGTCACGGCCTCCGGGCAGCTCACGGCGGTCGCGACAGGAGAGACAGCCGTGCTGGCAACGCTCGGCACGCTCTCTGGGTCGGCACCGGTGCACGTCAGCCCATGAGTCGCCTCGCACGACTTGCGGACGCCGGGGTAAGCTCCGGCATGGTGACAGACCAGCGCAAAGATGGACGAGCAGCAGGGCTCTGCTGTCCTCGTGGAGCGTGAAGCGGTACCAAGCGACGCTTGGGGCCCTCCCCAAACTGGGGATGTTGCCCGGGCCCGCGCTGCGGGAAGTTTTCCGGAAGGGTTACGGGAAGCAGGACCTCGCTCACGACCTCCTGGCCGGCCTGGTGGTTGCCGTGGTGGCCCTTCCGCTCTCGATGGCACTTGCCATCTCCTCCGGAGTTGCCCCGCAGTATGGCCTCTACACCGCCATCGTCGCTGGCTGCTTGGTGCCGCTGTTCGGCGGGGCCAGGACCCAGGTTACCGGGCCGACGGCGGCCTTCGTTGTCATCCTGGCGCCCATTTCCGCACGCTACGGACTCGGGGGCTTACTGCTTGCTTCCCTCATGGCGGGTGCAATTCTCGTCGCGTTCGGCATCGCACGCCTCGGCCGCTTCATTGAATTCATCCCCCACCCAGTGACCACCGGCTTCACTGCAGGCATCGCCACCGTCATCGCGACACTCCAGTTGAAGGACTTCCTCGGGCTCCGCGTACCCGGGGCACCAGAGCATTTCCTCGAACGCGTCGCTGCGACGGCTCGGGCACTCCCCAGCTTCCAGATGGGAGACCTGGCTGTCGGCGTGTTCACCTTGCTGTTGCTGCTGGCGTGGCCGCGAGTCAGCGCCCGGGTGCCGCCCGCACTCGTCGCGCTGCCGGCAGCAGCAGTGCTGGCCATCCTCCTCGCTCACTTCGGCGACGGCTTCCACGTCGCCACCATTGCCTCGCGGTTCCACTACATCGTCAATGGCCAAACCATGGCCGGCATCCCGCCCTTTCCGCCGAGGCCGTTGTGGCCCTGGGCGGCTTCGGGCGCTGGCGGCGAGCCACTCGTCCTCTCCTTTGCGCTCTTCAAGACACTCGTCCCCAATGCCTTCGCCATCGCCGTGCTGGGAGCCATTGAATCGCTGCTTTGCGCGGTGGTTGCCGACGGGATGAGCGGCACCCGGCACGACCCCGATGCCGAACTTCTCGCGCTGGGGGTGGGTAACCTGGTGGCTCCCTTCTTCGGCGGATTCGCCGCCACCGGCGCCCTAGCCCGCACCACCTTCAACGTCCGTTCCGGGGCGCGCTCGCCACTGGCTGCAGTTTTCCACGCCGGCTTCCTGCTGCTCGCCGTGGTCGCATTCGCCCCAGCTCTCGGGATGCTGCCGCTGGCATCGATGGCAGCGCTTCTCCTCACCGTCGCCTGGCGAATGAGCGAAATCAAACACTTCACGCACACGCTTCGAGCGGCGCCAAAGAGCGACGTCTCTGTGCTCCTCGCCTGCTACCTGTGCACGGTGGTGTTCGACATGGTGGTCGGCGTGAGCGTGGGCATCATGCTGGCGGCCTTACTCCTGATGAACAGAATGGCGGAGAGTGTCAGCACCCGCTCGTTGACGGATACGCCACACCACACGGACCACACGGTGCCGCGAGGCGTGGTGCTCTACGAAGTTGCGGGTCCACTTTTCTTCGGGGCCGCCCAGAAGGCCATCAACGTCCTGGAGTCATTGCACGAAGCCACCCGAGCGGTGGTGTTCGACATCACCGCGGTCCCGGTCATGGATTTCACGGCCTTGGTGGCGCTCGAGAGCGCCATCCAGAAACTTCACAAACGAAACGTCTTGGTGGTGTTGGCCGGCGTCCAGCCCCAGCCGGCTCGCGTCTTCGCCAAGGCAGGGATGAAGGCCATCCCTGGCAAGCTCGTTTTGTGCAAGACGCTGGCAGAGGGCGTGGCAAGGACGCGGGACCAACTCGGGGCTCCGACGCCACTGGGAGTGCCAAAGAGCGCCTGACGGTGGAGTCGGTCCAGCGCGTGTCGGGCGCGGCGCGAGCCTGAGCGACAGCGCGACTCCACCCCGGGCCAATGGACGGAGACGGCGCACGCCTGCCGGGAAGCGCTTCCTGCAGCGCTCCCCGCATGGACTGACCGTCTCTCGGCGACCAGCAATTCCCTGGCGAGCCAAGTCTGGGGAACGGTAGCGTGGCGGCTTCGACGGTCCTTTGCGCAACAGCGCGCAGAATCCACAACCCTCAGATGTCTCAACTCACTCCCCATGGTGTTGCTGTGGCGCTCGAGTTCGCGCTGGCGGCGGTGACATTTGCCACGTTGCGCTTTCTCCCCGCGCCATACGGCCGCTACGCGCGGGAAGGTTGGGGGCCAACCCTGTCGGCGCGGATGGGTTGGCTGCTCATGGAAAGCCCCGCCGTCCTTTTCTTTGCCGCCGTCTACGTCGTCGGGCGCCACCGGACAGAACCCGCTCCACTGGCGCTGCTCTGTCTCTGGCAGCTTCACTACGCATACCGGGCGTTCTTCTTTCCATTCTTGTTGTTGGGTTCGGCCAAGCGGATGCCGTTGCTGGTGGCCCTGCTTGGGATGTCCTTCAACTTCCTCAACGCCTGGATCAACGCGCGATGGATTTCGGAGCTGGGACACTATGGCTCCGCCTGGCTGGTCGATCCGCGCTTCCTCCTGGGCGCAGCGGTGTTTGGCCTCGGGTTGCTGATGAATGTGTCGGCCGACCGCACGCTGCTGCGTCTGCGTGGCCCTGGAGACATGGGCTATTACATCCCCCGGGGTGGGCTCTTCGAATGGGTGTCGTGCCCCAACTACCTCGGTGAGATTATCGAGTGGTTCGGCTGGGCACTGGCCACGTGGTCCTGGGCCGGTCTCGCTTTCGCGGTCTACTCGCTGGCGAACCTTGGCCCGCGCGCCCTCGCGCACCACGCCTGGTACCGCAAGCAATTCCCCGCCTACCCGCGACGTCGGCGAGCCCTCCTGCCCTTCGTTCTCTAGTCTGACCTCAAGGACGCCTGCCCGGCGATGGCCGACCCGGGCCACGAGGAGACCAGGCGCCGGCCGGCGCGGCGGCCACGCGTCGAGTCTGCGTCAAGCTGAGGCCCCCGGCTTGGGCGCTTCTTCAGTGGGGCGCGATAGCCAGAACGCCCAGCCAATGAGCAGCGCCTGCATCGGGAGACGGACGACATGGTACCAGCCGGGTGCCACTGTCCCGTCGACGTGGACGTTGCCGAGCCAGTGGTAGACGTTGGCCGGAAACACTGCCGCCAGGAGAAGGACTATGCCCGACGCCGCCAGACGCGACAGCCGGGGGATGAGCAAACCGATGCCCAGGACGAGCTCCGACCCGCCAGAGAGGTAGACCGCCGCCCAGGGCCACGGGACCAGCGGAGGAACAATTTGGACGAAAGTCCCAGGACGCACAAAGTGCGCCGTTCCTGCGGAAAGAAGCAGCAGAGCCATCAGCCACTGGCTGACGCGACGGCCGGACGGCGAAGAGGTCACCGGCCACAGCAGAACCGAGTGCTCACCGCCAGTCACCAGAATTTAGCGGAGGCGGCCCCGTCGACCCCGCGCCACTATCGGACGCTGGAAAAACTTGAGCGGGAAAGATGGAACGCGCCGTCATCGTCACCGACACGACTCCTCCCCGGCCGTCTCCTGCCATCGGCGCAAGAACGGCGCTCGCCGCTGCTTCTCTCGCTTCCCCCGGGGCCCGCTCTCGCAAGAGTTGAGGTGCCCCGGGGGGAACCGCTCGCCTTTACCTCTGGCGAGGCGATGCTACCGGGAGGACGTCGCGGCGCTGCACTGCGGACGGAAGTCGCGCGTGCGACCTTCGTTGTCCTTCAATGAGAAAGACTCCTGGTTGTCCGCAGCGAAGGCTAGCGACGTGCCGTTGCCACACGTCATGCCGGAGGGAGTGTCGACATGCACCGTGAGAGCCACCCCGGGAGGCAAATCAGTAATTTCATACGAGCAACGCCCGCGGCCCTGGTGCACAGCCGAGCGCCCCACACGCAAGGCACCTCCATTGTCGTCGACGGTGGTGGCATAGACCGCGATTTGGGTGCAGACCGAGTCACTGGCAATTGAGTCCGGGAGGGAAACGACGCCGCTCACAGCGCCGGTGAAGGCGTCGGCACGGGTGTCGTTGGGAACAGTGCCGTGGGCGCAAGCTACCATCGCAACCGAGCAAAGAACGGCGAGTACAGGACGCATGGCGTGTCTCCTTTGAGAGGGCGAGGAACGACGCGATCGACGACCCCCAGCGCAGCACTCCCCGTGACCGCAACGCCGAGTGAGGCAAGACAAGTCCCAGGGAAAGAGAGCCGCTATCGCGTTTTTTCTACGGCTCGACGCGGCAGCGATTGCTCTGGGGCAGACTGTATTCCCCGGGGGAAGACGAACCTGTGCGGCTGGCCAGCAGGCAGGCGTCGAGAGACACCAGGCTCACGCGCCGTGTGTCAGGGGCGATGCCAGTGCCTCACAACCGAGTACCGGCGGTTCTGCAACGGCATCCGTGCGCCGTTTCTTATCCCTCGTTCAGGGTCGAGCCGCCGCCTGCAGCGCCGCGAGGATGGCCTCGACTTCAAGAGGACCGTCGTACCTCGTTGTATTCACAAACAGCGTCGGGGTGCCGTTGACGCCGCTTCGAATCCCGCCACGAAACTCCTCTTCCACGCGGGCACGGAAGGCATGCGTTTCGAGGTCCTTGGAGAACCGTGGCCCGTCGAGGCGAAGCTTCTTGGCGTACCCGAGAAGATGGGTCAGGTCGAGCGCGTCTTGATGCTCATAAAGGATGTCATGCATCGGCCAGAACTGGTCTTGCGCGCCAGCAGCCTCTGCGGCCTCCGCCGCCAGGAGGGCATGCGGGTGCATCTCCGCAAGCGGGAAGTTGCGGAACACGAAGCGCAGCGCCTCACACATCCGCTGCTGGACCTCCTTCAATTGCGTGTATGCCGTCCCGCAATACGGACACTCGTAGTCTCCGTATTCGACCAACGTCACTGGAGCGTGCGAACTGCCCTGGATGTGGTCCTCGGCGCCGACGGGAACACGCAGCTGGCTCATCGTCGTGCCTCCTTGCCAAGCTTCTCGAGCGCGTCGAGTATCCCGTCAGCGCCGGGATTGACGTTGATTGGAGAGAGAAAGGACCAAGCCACGACGCCTGACCGATCGATGACAAAGAGGGCTCGTTCGCTGACGCCGTCCTTGCTGCGGTACGCACCGTAGCGCCGCGCCACGTCGCCCTTTGGCTCGAAGTCGGCCAGAAGAGGAAACCGGAGCTTTCGATTTGCAGCGAATGCGGCGTGGCACCAGACCCCGTCCACCGAAACGCCGAGAAGCTGCGCCTCGTACTTCGAGAATTCTGCGAGCGCCTCGTTGTACAGCGCCATTTGGTCGCCGCAGACTGGACTCCAGTCTGCTGGATAGAACGCAAGGACCACCGGTCGCCCTCGCAATTCCTTGAGGGACACCCGCCGGTCGGGCGTGCTCGGAAGCGAAAACTCTGGCGCCGCTTGCCCGGCGCCCACGAGTACGGCCTTGGCATCATTGCTGTCCATGTGTACTCCCGTTGGAATAGGAAGACGCCCGAAGCCTTACTGCTCTGTTGCCGGGCGCGCCACTCCAAGAAGAAACGTGCCCTCGAGAGCGGGCCTCTGGGGCAGGACGGCAGCACCAGCACATCCCGACCAGCGTGTGTTCTTACTCAGGAACGCTTCGCGGAGCCGGGTGGGACGTCCACGCTTTTGGCAGGCGATGACCTGGAAACCGAGATACACTCCTCCCGTCTGCTGCGCCACGCGAAGGCACGAGAGCTGACGGGGACTCACGATGCACTTCGACCTGAGACTCTTCGCCACGGTCTTCGGTGTGATTTTCGTCGCCGAGTTGCCGGACAAGACCGCACTTGCCGCGTTGCTCCTCGCAACACGCTACAAGCCCCTCCCGGTCTTCCTCGGGGCAGCTCTTGCCTTGACGGTCCAGAGCATCGTCGCGGTCGCCGCGGGCGGAATGATTTCCCTGTTGCCCGCTCGACCCGTGCACATCGGTGCCGGCGTACTGCTTCTCATCTCAGCCGTTGTCATGTGGCTCCGGAAGAATCCGGAGACGACGGACGTACGAATCACCAACGACGAAAAAGGAAAGCCGGCTTTTCTCAGGGCGCTGGTCTCGACCTTCAGCTTGATCTTCGTCGCCGAGTGGGGCGACCTCACACAGTTGGGCACTGCCGCTCTGGCGGCCAGGTATAAGAGCCCTCTGACAGTGTTCTCGGCCGCGACACTGGCGCTCTGGTCTGTCGCCGCCTTGGCGGTGGTCGTGGGCAACCGCGCAGGTGCTCTCATGAACCCCCAGATCACCAAGCGAGTCGCCGCGGTGGTGTTCCTCGTCATCGGCGTCGCCCTGATTAGCGGTGTGTTGTAGAGGGCCCGGTGTCGGGCGGGCCTCATTCTCGAAGAGCGTTGATGTCCCGAGTTTCGAGGATGGGCTTGGGTGCACCCAGTCGCGCGACGCGGAGCATCGCGCGCCCAACCTGCTCGGTCGTCGTGACCAGTTGCGGAAACATCGCCCGCAATGGCGTCCAAAGCGGCCGCGCGAAAATGGAGAAGAGGCGGTAGAGCCTGGTTCTGGACTTGATTCCATGCAACGGCTCGATTGCCGCCGGGCGAAAGATGACGGCCTTGAACGGAAGTCGTAGCAAGGCGTTCTCGGTTTGACCCTTGACGCGCGCCCACATACTTCTTCCGCGCTCGCTGCTGTCGGTGCCAGCGCCGGAGACGTAGATGAACGTCATGGCAGGATTGAGGCTGGCGAGCGGCCGCGCGACGGCCAACGTCAGGTCGAAGGTCACTCGGCGGTAATCGTCTTCCTTCATTCCTGCGGAGGAAACCCCGAGGCAGAAAAAGCACACGTCGAAGCCCTTGAACTCGGGCTCGATGACCGAGAACTTCAGCATGTCGGGAAGGACGATCTCGCGCAGCTTGGCGTTTGTTTGACCCGTAGCGCTACGCCCGATGGACAAAACGGCGGTGACCGTTGGGTCGAGCAGGCATTCGCGCAGAACGCCCTGCCCCACCATTCCCGTCGCCCCAAACAGAAGCACCCTCACCTGGCTCCCTCCGCTCTCGCTCGCACGGGCGTTGGCACGCTGTTCCGAGCGACTTTCGGCGCTCGAAACGGTGTCATACACGAAATCGCCGATGGTTCCGCGCCCGGAACATCGTTGCACTCAATGTGGTCAGTTCACCCGGCTCTGGAAAAACGACGCTTCTCGCCCGCTGATCTTTGGCGTCGGCTCCGTCGTGGGCATGTCTCTCGTTTCGGTATGCATTGCCCTACCTCTGAGGCTCTCCAAGTACCGCGCATTCCGCGCCGAATGGCTGATGGTCGCCGCGGCGGCAACCAGCTTGGTGGTCGGCGCCGGAATTCTGTTCAGAGCCGGCACGTCCTTGGGCGTCGGCTGACGAGAAACCAACTCCGCTGGCGCCCCCCGATAGGATGGTTAGGCTCTTCCTAGAACGCGAGGAGAGGCCATGTTTCGGTGCACGTCCTGTGGTGCCCTCAACAACGTGAATGCTGGTTCGCAAGGCACGGCAGTTTGCGGCCGGTGCAAGGCCGTGCTTGACCTTTCTGGCGCTCCCCAAGAGGTCAACGCAGCCCAGCTCTCTCGCGTTGTCGATTCGGCGACCATCCCGGTCCTGGTCGACTTCTGGGCACCGTGGTGCGGTCCGTGCCGCGCGACGTCACCCGTTATCGAGGCATTTGCGCGCGAAAAGTCGGGGCAGATCATCACTCTGAAGGTGAACACGGACGAGAATTCGACCGCCGCCAATGCCTACGGGATTCAGGGCATCCCGACCTTCATCGTCTTCAAGGGCGGCGGAGTTGTTGGACGCCGCAGCGGCGCCATGGGGAAGGCCGACCTCGACGCATGGGTGGCTCAGGCCTCGTCTGCGCCGAATACGACGCAGGCAGGATCTACACAAGCATAGCCGCCCGACGTCTAGCTTCCGGGGTCGGCAATGTCTGCGACGGCGGACCCATGGTCGAACCAGGCTTTCCGCACACGGAAGCCGGCCCAGCGTGGCTCCTAGCTCGTTCTCGAGTCGGGCCGGGTCCCCTCGGACACACTGTTTTCGTAGGCTCCGGGGGCTTCGCCCGTTGCGTCGAAGGCGGAAAACCGCTGCCCGCGCGCGTTGGGGCTTTGACTTGGCTCTCGCCGATGGCACTCGGCCGTGGTATTTATTGGCGCGTTGGAGGGGTGATACACGGTGCTCGCCGGTAGCCAAATCGGTAAGTACATCGTCCAGCGAAAGCTCGCCGAAGGCGGGATGGCTGAGATCTTCCTGGCCAGCTCCTTCGGGCCCGAGGGCTTCGAGAAGCAAGTCATTATCAAGCGGATCCGCGCTGGTCTCGCCGGTGATCCATCGTTCGTGAAGATGTTTGTCAGCGAGGCACGGCTCGTCAGCCAGTTGAACCATTCGAACATCGTCCAGATTTTCGACTTCGACAGGCACGAGGACACATTTTACATCGCCATGGAGTACGTGCGCGGGGTCTCCCTCGCGCAGGCCCATGAGCGCTCGCGCGAGCGACGCGCGCAGGTACCGTCCATCGTCGCCGCGCAGATCGCCATCGAGGTCGCGCGTGGATTGAGCTTCGCGCACCGCCTCACCGAGCATGGTGACCCACTGGGGATCGTGCACCGTGACGTCACGCCCCACAACATCCTCCTGTCGTACGAGGGCGCGGTGAAGCTCACTGATTTCGGCATCGCCAAGGCGGGAAGCCGAGCCAGCACGGTGGGCATGCTCAAAGGGAAGTTCGCCTACATGTCTCCGGAGCAATCGCGAGGCGAGCCGGTCGACTCGCGCACGGATGTCTTTGCTCTCGGGATAACGCTCTGGGAGTTGCTCGCCGGGCAGCAGCTGTTCGATGCCGATAGCGACATCGCCGTCCTGCGCGCCGTCCAGGAGAGACAAGTGGCCGTGCCGGAGCAGTTCAATCCAACGGTGGACCCGGCTCTTGGTGCCATTGTGATGCGGTGCCTCGAACGCGAGCGGACAGCCCGCTTCCAAAGTGCGCAGGAACTCGAGCGTGCCCTCAACCGCTACGTGATTGGGTATGCCGAGCGGTCCGAGGAAATCGAGGTTGCAACTTGGATTCGTGACCTCTTTCCGGCCGAGGCAGCGCGGACCGAGGGGACGGTTTCGCGGCATGCTCCAGGTGCCGGAAGCGTCGAGGGCCTGGCCGCGGCCCCGGTTTCCCAGACGAGCGAGATGATGGGAATCGCCGCCAGCATGGGCTCCATGCCACCGCCTCTGCTCCTGACGCCTGAACCCGAGGCCATGGCGCGAACGAGCCCGTCCGGCGCGACTCCCGTCCTGCCCGCCCAGCGTGTCTGGGAGGAGTCGCCAACTCGCCGGACCGTTCGACCCTGGTGGGCGAAGAAGTCTTTGGCCCTTGGAGTGGCAGCTGGGGTCCTGGTGCTCGTGGTCGTCCCCGCAATTCTCCATTTCCGCGGCCCCGACGCCTCATCGGACGCGCAGACGAGGCCTCCGGTCGCTGGAGTCCTGCTCGGAGGCCCAACAAAGGGTGCGCCCGCGACGCCGACCGTTCCCCCAGCGGCCGATTCGATTGCCCAGCAGGGCCTCCCGGCCGTCCCGAGCACGGCTTTGCACAAGGTGGTCGGCGCCGGACGACCATCCGCGCCAGAGGCCCCTGGCACCCTGGAACTCACCGTCGCTCCGAGCGGCGAGGTCTTCATCGACGGGAAAAGCCGCGGTCAGCAAGTTGGCACGATGAAGTACGAATTGCCGGCCGGAGATCATCAGTTGGACATCAAGGGGCTGGTCCGGTGGGGTCCCAAGATGGTGACCGTCCTGCCTCATCGAATCACTGCACAGTCCGCCTGGGTCAAATAGCGACGCGCGGCGAGGAGTGGGGTTGACCACGCTTCAGTAGACAGTTGGACTTCGCCACGAAGTCTGCGAGTCGGGTCCTTCTCGTCTTCCCTTCCTCCCTGCGAGATGGGATTCGAGTTCAGGAGCAAACGTCACTCATGGTCATCCGCGCCGAGGCGCTCGTATTGGGCCACGCTGTCGGAGCCGAGCGCCGAGTTACCGGCGCTGCTGGTTGTAGAACACACCTCGACAAAGTCGAGCAGGAGCATGGTTGCACGCTACCGTGGCAAGCTCTCGGTGGTGAAGCGCCCTCTTGATCGCCGCTCACGTGGAGCTCGGGGATTGCGCATCCCGTGGGGACAGGTCGCCCTCTTCCGGGCGCACCGCCACTGGCTAAACCGGCGCGCGCCGCGCGGGGCCATGCTGCGCGTTGCTGGGGAGATCTGCGGCCTGCACGCGCAGGTGCTCTCCTCGGCCGAGCTGTCGCTCTGGGCGCGCGTGGACCACCTCGCGCCGGCAGCGGTTCAGCGCGCGCTCTGGAGCGAGGGCTCCTTGGTCAAGACCTGGGCCATCCGCGGAACGCTGCATCTCTTGCCGCGGGCCGAGTTACCCCTCTTTTTCGGGGCGCTTTCGACGTACACGCACTTCCTCAGGCAGGGCTGGTTCAAGTATTTCAACGTTACGCGCGAGGAGTTGGAGGAAGTGATCGCGGCGCTCGCGCAGACGTTGCCGGGCCGCACGCTGACACGCGAGGAGTTGGCCGCGGAGGTCGCACAACGGACCGGCTCGAGCAAGTACGGGACGGTCCTGCGCCAGAGCTGGGGGGTAATGCTCAAGCCCGCAGCCTTCCGCGGGCAGCTCTGCTTTGCGCAGAGCGACGGACAGCGCGTGCGCTTCACGCATCCCGGCGCGGTAGAGCTCTGGGGCGGCCCGCGGGCGCTGCGCGAGCTGGCGCGGCGCTATCTCGCCGCCTACGGCCCGGCCACGCGGCAGGACTTCGCCGCCTGGTGGGGTGAGTCGGCGGCACAGGCGGAGACGCTGCTCGACTCGCTCGACACGGTGATGGTCGAGGTGGACGGCACGCGCGCATTCTTGCTCAAGCGCGACGCGCAACTGGCCCTGGGGTCCCGCTCGAGCGGAGAGGTGCGCCTCTTGCCCGCTTTCGATCCCTACGTCATCGGCGCGCCCCGCCGCGGCGGTCTCTTTCCCGTCGCGCAGAAGCGGCGCATCTATCGCGGGCAGGGCTGGATCTCGGCCACGCTCGTCGTCGACGGCCGCATCGAGGGGGTGTGGCGGCAGGAGCGCCAGGGGCGCAGGTTGACCCTGACGGTCGAGCCGTTCGCGCGGCCCTCCGCATCGGTGCGCTCCGGCGCCTCGGCCGAGGCGGAGAAACTGGCGGTGTTCCTGGGCTGCACGCTGCAGAAGATCTCGTGGACCGTCTAGGTCTATGGCCCTCATCCAGGGGACGAGCAACTCCTCCGAAGGCCCTTTCCGTCGAGAATCAGGTGCTCGACAGGCTCTGAGGTATCGACGGCCCGCCGCCGCCGTCCAGGGACTAGCGGGAGCTGAGGACGAATGAGTTGCCGTCGATGTCTTTGAAGACAGCCGACGTTCCCCAGGACTCCTTCTTCGGCGGCTGAGCAAACTCAACTCCGCGCGCGGACAACTCGCGGTATTCCGTCTCCACGTCGTCACTCTCGAAAGAGACCCCGGTGAACGTGCCGATTCGAGCTTCGTGCCCCTCTGGCGTGAAGAGTGCCATGCCCGTTTGGCCACCTGGCACCTTGAGTTCAATCCAGCGCTGACCCGGGCCCATCGCCTGATCGGTCGCAACCTGGAGGCCCATTTTCTGGGTCCAGAAGGCGAGGGCCTTGTCCTGGTTTCGAACCGGAATGCTGATGAATTTGATCCTCTTCATGTGTCCTCCCTGGGGTTGCGCTCACGCCGCCACCATTCTCAGGCAAGTTGCTTCGGTCAAAACCCGGTGGAGCTTCATGCGAAAGCGCCACGACTATATTCTTTGGTACCATAGTGGACGTGCACAAGACCCTCGACTTGGACCCGTACTTGATCGACGTGCTGCTCCCGGACTTGGTGGGACACGACAGACGTGCTTCCAGCTTCGTTCTCTACCTCTGGCTCTGGGCAATGACCCACGCTGTAGGCCGCGAAGCGGCCTTCTTCAGCTACCAGATGATGACAGATCGAACGGGGCTGTCGAAGAGCGCTGCCCAACGGGCCGTTTCGTGGCTCGAACGTCGCCAGCTCCTTCGTGTCCGGAAGCGCTCGCCGACGTCCGTCCCGGAATATGCCGTCCTCACTCCGTGGCGCCGCTGAACGACTCGGGCGCCGGCCCAGCGGAGCTCGTCGGCCATTGCGGACAGTTGAAGAGTCCTTATCTTCGGGAGCGATGACGACTCGGCTTATTTCCAGAGGCGCTCGTGACCTTTTTCTCGTCGCGGTTGCAGCGGTTGCCAGCGGCGGAGCGGCTCCTCGGGCCGCCCTGGCAGCAGGAGCGTCAGCCCCAGGCGTGAAGGAACCCGTCAGAGCCAAGCAGGCTCCCCCGGGTGCAATCGATCCGGAGGCCTCGACCTTTCCCTACCCGTTCCCTGTCCAATTTCTCCCGGCGACGGTCGAGCGCCAGGAGGTGCGCATCGCGTTCATGGACGTGCCACCAACGGTGAAGCCCAACGGGCGCACGGTGCTACTTCTTCACGGCAAGAACTTCTCCGGCGCCTATTGGGAGCCCACCATCCGTGCGCTCACGGCAGAGGGCTTCCGTGTCGTCGTGCCCGATCAAATCGGTTTCGGCAAATCGACCAAACCCGAAGCCTTTCAATTTACCTTTCAGGTCCTCGCAGACACGACCCGCGCCCTGCTTGACTCGCTCCACATCGCTCGCCTGACCGTCGTGGGGCACTCGATGGGAGGCATGTTGGCGACGCGCTTCGCGCTGATGTTCCCCGAGCGGGTCGAGAAGTTGGTCCTGGTCAACCCACTGGGGCTAGAGGACTGGAAGACCGTCGTCCCCTATCGCTCAATTGACGACGCATACGCCGAAGAGCTGCACGCCACGCCCGACACGATTCGGAACTACCAACGCACCAGCTACTACGCAGGGCACTGGGAGGGCGCGTACGAGAAACTCATCGCGCTCCCGGCAGGCTGGACGCTTCATCCTGAGTACGCGCGCGTCGCCTGGTGTGCCGCACTCACATCGGACATGATCTTCACACAGCCGGTTCTCTACGAGTTTCCGCGAGTGCGCATCCCGACGCTGCTCATCATCGGGCAGCGAGACCGCACCGCGATCGGCCGCGGCTGGGCACCCAAGGATGTCTCCGCAACGTTGGGCGACTATCCAACGCTGGGCCGCAAGGCCGCGGCGGCGATACCTGGCGCCAAGCTCGTCGAAATTGAGGGCGTCGGGCACCTACCTCAGGTCGAGGCGTTTGAGCGATACCGCGACGCTCTGCTCGACTTCATCCGCTGACGACCTGGCGATTCTTGGACGGGCGACGCACGTTTCAAAGCAGCTCATGGCTTACCAACAGCGCTCATGAAGGCGCCCACGTGCTTGGCCCACAAACTCGGGTGCCGCTGCGTCAGATGTCCGAATGAAGTCTCATCGCCTGGCTGGACGACGAAGTGGGCGCCAGGGACTTTGGGAATGAGCGTCTCAAGTGCTTGGAGAGAAATCGGATTAAATTCGTCGTCCGAGAAGTTGAGCGCGAAGACCTTGGTGCGAACCGTGCCGAGCGCAGCGGCGGGATCATAGTCGCCCGAGGATTCCAGCGAGTACAGCGCGTCGTTCGCGTCTTGCTCGCGTGCTTGGTCGACGGCCGCTTGGATGAAGGCGTCCGCGTCTGCACGATCTCTCACCGTCGCGTCGAGGTGCGGAACTCCATCAAGCATCATCCGAAAAAGGGGAAATCCCTCCAGCCACCCCCGCGGCGGTTGTTGGTATTCGCCGCCCTGCCATGACCGATCGCTGCGGATGGACCGGGTGACGATGCGCCTCCAGATGAGATTTCGCCCCGAGATGCGAGTGGGGAGCGCAGCAATCGGCATGATCGCTTCGACCTCACCCGGGTATTCCTCGGCCCAGAGCCACGCGTGCATCCCTCCCATCGAGACGCCGACGATGGCGTGCAGACGTCGAATCCCAAGTGTCTCCACAACGACTCGATGCTGGAGATCGACCATGTCACGGTAGCCATACGGCGGAAATCTCGCGTGGAGGCCATCACTGGGCTTCGACGACCCACCGTGCCCAACGTTGTCAACGAAAACCAGAAAGTACTTGGATACGTCGAGCGGCCTGTCCAACTCGTACAGCGAGCTGACGAACTCGGGGGACCGCATGGCCGTGCCGCTGGAGTTCGTCGAGTGAAGAACCAAGACGGCGTTCAGCATCGCACCGTCGGAGCCCCATCTTGGTGTGCCAACGGTTGCGAAATGGATGCGCAGCTCTGGTAGCGAGTCGCCATTGCGAAAGCGATAGTTCTCGAAAAGCGCGTCGTGCTCCTCGACGGCGAGGCCGGCAATCCAGACCGCTGGATTGCTGGATGAAGCCTTCGGGGCCAGCGGGGATAACCGCACCCGACCGAGCGCCCTAGGCCGCCTCATCGTGCGAGCGCCTCCGCAGAGAGTGAGCAGGCTCTCGTCAAGTAGCGCCCGCCTAGACGAAAGCCGCTCGTCGAGCGCGAGGCGGCGGGCGCCGACGAACCGGAAGCCGGGTAAGAGCTCAAGCCCAACGGGCGAAGCGAGGCATTCGAGAGTACGACCATTCGTGCCCCCGTTGATGCGACCCCTTCCGCTCCACGCCTCAGACGTCGGAGGATCTGCATCGGCCAGTTGGCCCCGACTCTGGCACAGTTCGTACTGGCGCGGCGTCCGCCTCCACCCGCCCTACCCCCCCCGGTAATGACCCTTGCAGCGGCCCGTGGCCCCCTTTTGCTGGAGGTAGCGCCCACCGGGCGCGCGCAACCTCTTCGGCAACACTGCGTTGGTCGCCACCTCTGTGAACGATTCGCGTTTCTTCACGACGGCTCGCACGTCAACCTACGCTCCAATTCGACCCACGTCTCTCAATGGATGAAGAAGGACGCCCCTGCTACCGCTCGACGCGCGAGTACTTGGCAAACGGAGGCCATCGCGCCGGCGTCCGTACAACCAACGAACTTACTCGATCCCTGCGAGCCTAAGCTCACGTCGCTTGCCGCCGGCCAGAACCTCGCAATCGTCGCCCAGTCGTTTACCGATCAGCGCCTGGCCTAGAGGTGATCGAGGCGTGACGACCTGGACA
>Ga0302326_10016811_pt1 | contig 15286 bp, 12 predicted proteins | sample Palsa_T0_3_FD_202264 | JGI IMG/M metagenome (GOLD analysis project Ga0302326, IMG submission 202264) | Peat permafrost microbial communities from Stordalen Mire near Abisko, Sweden - Palsa_T0_3 | ecosystem: Environmental > Terrestrial > Soil > Palsa > Peat permafrost | place: Sweden: Abisko...
CGCAGCCCTGGGTTGCATTCTTCTCGTCGAGGACGATGACGAAGTGGCTGCGCTGGTGGCCGAAATGCTCAACAGCTTGGGCTATCGTGTCACAAGAGTCGCCAGCGCCAGAGCCGCACTCGGTGCGCTCGCGGATGATCCGGGAATCGATCTGGTCTTTTCCGATGTATTGATGCCGGGCCCGATGAGTGGGGTGGATCTGGCCCGAGAGATACGACGCCGTCATCCGGGGGCGCCCATTTTGCTCACCACGGGTTATGCAGGCACTGCGCTCACGGGCCCTGGCATCGACAATATACAAATACTATTCAAGCCCTATCAGATTGGGGCGCTGGATGCCGCCCTGCGGGAAGCGTTCGGCAAAACCAACGAGGTCGAGCTTGCCAAGGACAATTAGCCGCTACCCGTGAGGCCCTCAAGCTTTGTGGCGGCTGCACAACGAGGCAACGGTTGCAATCAGCAGCTGGGGATCCAATGGCTTGACGAGATGTTCCTGGAAGCCGGCCGCCAAGGCCTGGGCGCGATCTTCCATTCGAGAATATGCCGTCAACGCGATGGCCGGCAGGGACGACTCGTCGTGCCCCGCATCGCGCAGCGCACGCAGCAGCTGATAACCGTCGAGGTTCGACATACCGATGTCGCTGATGAGGATCGAGGGTTTGCAGGAGGCAACGCTCGCCAACCCCGAGTCGGCGCTGTGCGCCTCCCTTACGGTGGCGCCGACGTCCGACAGCACTCGCGCCGTCAACGCTCGCGAATCCGCGTCATCGTCCACAATCAAGACAGTGACGTTCGAGAAGTCCTTCAGACGAGGCAAGCGGGTGGCGCTGACTTCGAGAGGGTCTTCTGCATTGCTGAGCGGAATCAGCACTTTAAAAGAAGCTCCCCGGCCCTTCCCCTCGCTCGAGGCTTCAACTGTTCCTCCGTGCAATTCGACCAGCTGCTTCACGATGGCGAGGCCCAGCCCCAGGCCGCCGTGCGCCTTCGTGGTAGTGCCATCTTGCTGGCTGAATCGCTCAAAAATACGCGGTAGGAATTGCGGTTCAATTCCTTTGCCCTGATCGGATACGACTACATAGAAGCTATTCTCCGCCCTACCTGCGCTCAATTGCACCGCGCCGCCTTTGACCGAAAATTTAACGGCGTTGGTGAGCAGGTTGAGCACGATCTGCTGCAAGCGGGCCGGGTCCGCGTCGATGCGCAGCTGAACATTTTCGTACGAAGTATCGATCCGCACGTCCGATGATTGCGCGATGGCGGCGTTGACTTCGACGGCGGCACGAACCGCCGGATAGGGATCGATATTCTCCGGCACACAACGAATCCTGCCAAAGGAGATACCGGCATAGTCGAGAATGTCGGAAATCATCCTCGCTTGCACCTTGGAGTTGCGCTCGATGGACTGCAGTCCCCGCACAACGGGTTCCGGCAAATCGGGGATTCGATTGAGAATCGTCGCCCAGCCGACGATGGCGTGCAGGGGATTGCGAAGTTCATGGGATAGCGTTGCGAGAAACTCCTCCTTTGACCGGTTGCTCCGCTCCGCATCGGCGCGTGCCGCGCGTTCGCTCGCCAGCAGATTTTCCCTTGCCTCTTCATTCCGGAACCGTTGCGTGACATCGGTGGCAACCAGAACCCGCGTTGCCGATATGTTCTCCCGGGCAATTTCCCACTCGAACTCGGCGGTGCTGCCGTCCTTTTTCCTGAATCGAAGCTGCAGGCTCGAGCGGCCGGTGTCGTTGGCCGCGGTCTTCACCAAGTCCTCGAGCGAGAGGGAGGCTGATGCCAATGAGAACGTGAGCGGCTGGCCGACCAATTCCTCCGACGCATACCCGGTCAATGCGCAGTACGCGGGATTCACGGTGGTGTAGATAAAGCTCTCGTCCAGTATCGCAATGCCGGCCGGAGCCAGATCGAACACGATGCGCAACCTGGCATCCAAGCCGCGTCTGAGCGCGTCGGATTGCCGGGCAAATAGCAACGTCCGTACTGTGGCAATCAAGACGGGAGCTTCAACGGGACGCGTCAGATAGCTATCCGCGCCGGCTTCCAACCCTAAGTTGAAATCTGCCGACTGCGTGAAAGTAGCGGATAGATGCAGCACCGGAAGTTGTTTCGTTTCGGGACGGGCCCGCAAGCGTCGGCATACCTCGAAGCCGTCGATGTCGGGCAAATTGACATCGAGCACGATCAGATCCGCCGTGTCGGCTTTGGCCAGCGCCTGCGCGCCGGTGGTGGCTTCAATGACCTCGAAGCCGGCGGATCGCAGTACTCGCGAGGTCGCGTAAAGTGCGGCTGAATTGTCATCCACCGCCAAGATGCGGACTCGGCCCCGTGTCTTTGCATTCTCCGTAGGAGGCGTCATGGCTGTGGCGGGACGGCGCTGTATCGGAGGGGAATGCGCACCGAGAATCGAGAACCCTTCCCAAGCTCGCTCTCGGCGAACACCCGGCCGCCGAGAAGTTCGGAGAATTTCTTGGCGAGAGACAGTCCCAATCCCGTGCCTCGCAGACGCTTGTGAATTCTCGTATCGAGCTGCACGAAGTCCGAGAACAGCGTGGAAAGATGCTCCGGGGCTATGCCGATGCCGGTGTCCGTGACCGCAAATTCGATCCAATTCTCGTCGCGCAATTGCGCAGTTACCCGGACTTCGCCCTCCATGGTAAATTTCAGCGCGTTCGAAATGAAATTTCGCAAAATCTGCGACAACTTCTTGTCGTCGGTAAATAGACGCGGCACCGATTCTGGCTCTTCCAGTATGAGTGCCACGGCGCTGTTGCCGATGATGGGCCTGAACATGCCGCGCAATGCTGAAAACAGGTCGACCATCTCGAACCATTCGGGGGAGATGGAAATGCGGCCCGCCTCGACCTTGGCGAGATCGAGCAGATCATCGACCATTTCCGAAAGCTCTCGGACGCTGCCCTGAACGAACTTCATCTGCTTCTGCTGTTCGCTCGTCAGCGGTCCGTCCAGCCCGCCCAATAGAATATCCGTGACACTGGTAATGGAGGCGAGCGGAGTGCGGAACTCATGACTCATATAGGACAAAAAGCGACTCTTGAGGTCGGCTGCTTCTTTGAGCTGAGTCGCGTTGTCGTCCAACTCAGCGTACAAGGCGAGCACGCCTTTATTGGTCTCTGCAAGCTCCGCGGTCAACGAGGCAACCTCGGACTGCTGCCTCTCGATCTCCAATCGAAGATTTTCGGCCTCGGTGCTCATGGACGCCGGCGCGCCACGATCACCGTGGCGTCGTCGCGCTCCCGCGCAAAATCACGGTACAGGATGCCGGCGATGATCGCAGCATGGCGTTGGATGAGCCCGGGGTAGAGTTCCATATTCCATCGTGCCGACAGCCCGTCGGAGTGCAGAACGACCAGGCTGTCGATCGGCCATTGATACTCGAATTGTTGAGTGCGCAGCAGCTGCATACCGAGCGTTCCGTTGTGCGAAACCATACCGCGTTGCCGCCCTTCCGTGACGACACTGCCGCAAATATTGCCTACCCCTGCATAGTCTACTGTGGCTTCGTCCGGGTGCAACAGTGCACATGCCGCCGCCACCCCCCGTGTCCCTGAGGCGGCTCGATGCAAGCTCGTCATGATACTTGCGGGCGGATCAAGGGGTTTCAAAATAAATGCCGACACCGCCGCCTTCGCCGCCGCCGCCGCCAAAGGCCCATGCCCCAATCCGTCGGCCATCAGCATGCCGATGGCAGCGCCCCCATCGGCGATCCGCCAGCTATCGCCGCACTCTATTTCCCCGGCCACGGCCACAGATATGGCACCTATTTCGAGGGTGGACTTTGTCGTCTGCGCCGCGCGCGATTCCCTCGGAGTCCGCGTGCTACGGGACAATAAGACCGTTCCCTGGTCAGGCGCCGAAAACACATCGAAAGTCATCGAGAGCCTGGCTACGGCCCCCAGGCCGGTACCTGCGGTGCCGCCTGTCGAGAAACCATCTCGCATGCAACTGTCGATGTTGGCCATACCGGGTCCTCGATCGATCCCCAGTATCTCGAGTTCGGGTTCGACGATGTCGTCCAGCATTTGAATCAGGACGGTTCCCGTTCCGGCGTGTCTTAGAATATTGGTGGCGATTTCGGTAGCAATGATGCTGATGCGGCCGATGCTCAATCCGTCAAAACCATAACCCTCGGCCAGGGCCTGCGCCGATCGGCGGCACTCACCCACGGCGCTGGCGTCCGTGACCGCCACGCTCACCTGGGTCCCGCTGATGATCCGAAAGGTCATTTCCACCGCGTTATGGTTACTCGTGTTCCTTGACCCACGACGGAGTCCAGCTCGAAGTCATTGACCAGGCGGCGTGCGCCCGATAAACCCAATCCCAGTCCATGACCGGAAGTCCACCCGTCAGTCAATGCCAGTTCAATATTGGCTATTCCAGGCCCCTGATCTTGAAACGTCAGGCGCACGCCTCGCTTGAGGCCATCCAGCAGTACTTCCCACTTCAGCATACCGCCACCTCCATAAATCAGCGCATTTCGCGCCAATTCGCTGGCAGCGGTGACGATTTTTGTTTGATCGACGAGCGAAAACCCCTGTTCCTGCGCCAGGCGGCGCACCATCTGCCGCCCGAGCACCATGTCGTGCTCGGTCTTCAGCGGTAACTCACCGCTCGAGTGCAGAGTCGGCATCGGCTTTGTCGAGAGTGTTTCTTAGGAGCTGCATTCCGCGTTCCACGTTCAGCGCCGTGGCAACGCCCGGAAGCGATAAGCCGAGTTCCACCAGCGTTATGGCCACCGCGGGCTGCATGCCCACCAGGACCGTTCTGGCGTCGAGGATCCGCGCCATTCCCGATATATCCGCAATCATCCGGCCGATGAACGAGTCGACCATTTCGAGACTGGAAATATCAATCAATACACCTTTTGCGCCCTTCTTGTCGATTGCCTGTGTTAAGTCATCCTGTAACCGCAACGCCAGTTGATCGTGCAAGTCGACTTGGATGGTCACGAGCAGGAACTCGCCCATCCGCAAGATAGGAATACGATCCATGGGTTAGTGCTTGGTGAATGAGAAGCCGCTGCGCTTTAGGGCGAGTGCCAGCGCATCGGCCAGGTTGGCCTTGGTGGTTACGCCTTGCAGGTCGACACCGAGATGCACGATGGTTTGCGCGATCTGCGGGCGAACTCCGCTGATGATGCAATCGGCACCCATGAGACGGATCGCAGTCACGGTCTTCAGAAGATGCTGGGCAACCAATGTATCGACCGTCGGTACGCCCGTGATGTCGATGATGGCAATCTGCGATTCGGCCTCGACGATTCTCTGCAGGAGCGATTCCATCACGACTTGGGTACGCGCCGAATCGAGCGTGCCAATCATTGGCAGGGCCAGTATGCCGTCCCAGATCTTGACCACCGGCGTGGACAGTTCCAGAAGTTCCTGCTGTTGGCGGTTGATGACATCTTCGCGCGTTTTCTGGTAACTCTTGATCGTATACAAGCCCAGCTTGTCAAGCAGTACCGTCACCTGCCAAATGTTGTCGGCGAGCTGAGTCGAGTCGCCGGAAAACTCTTGCTTCAAAACATCAAATAGCGAGCGCTTGAGGGAGAAAATGAACGTTGCCGTTTCATCCGACGAGAAGCCGGCGAGCACCCGGCGCTTCGACAGATCATCGAGAAAAGCGCGTACATCCGACCACCCGCTCCCATTGATGTCGTCCAGCTGCAGGGTTTGCAGAGCGGGATGGAGGAGATCTAAAAATTGCTTCGCTTGACCAGCCACCTCCGCCGATGTCAACCGGCCCTTGGCTAGAGTGGAGATAGAAGAGGTCAGCTCGCCGGTCCATTGGGACTGAATATCGTCCCGGCGTTTTGCGAGGGCCTCGGAAATGGAGGTCTTTTTGGTCACTGTCATCTCCCGCAAGTTAAGGCCCATAGAATGGCGGAATGGTGTGAGAAGCGCAATTAACCAAATTTCAGCGTTCTTCCAGGAAGCTGCAGCGCCCGGGGCGGGTCGCACCCTAAATCTCAATGCGAAAGTGTAGGAAAATTCTGATCGCATGCCCTCATGATTCGCTCTTGTGCAGGCATCGTGCACTTGCAACCATGGGGTCACCAACAGTTGAGGCCAACAGTTGAGACTGAACCATGCGCACGCGGGTGACCTCATCGAAGGTACGACGGGTATTGTGCGTTTTCCCGGCGTATGCGCCCGCATTCGGCACCTTCTCGCACGCCTTCAAACTGGTGGGCGCCAAGGCGTTCATGCCGCCGCAAGGCCTTTTGCTAATCGCAAACTATCTGCCCGAAAACTGGCCGGTGCGTTTCATCGATGAGAATATGGTCCGCGCCAAGCCGGCCGATTTTGCCTGGGCCGATGTGGTGCTCGTCACCGGCATGCACATCCAAGCGGCCCAGATCCACGATATATACGATCGCGCCAGGGCGGCCGGGAAAGTCGCGGCTCTAGGCGGCCCATCGGTGTCGGCTGCGCCGGAAACCTACCCTGAATACGAGTATCTGCACCTCGGCGAATTGGGCAATGCCACCGATCAGCTGATTGCCCGGCTGGATGCGACCATCGCCGCGCCGCCGGCGCAGGTACGCTTCGTGACCAAGGAACGCCTGCCGCTTACCGATTTTCCGTTTCCGGCTTACGACCTGGTCCGGCTCGACCGGTATCTGCTCGGCACGCTGCAATTTTCTTCGGGCTGTCCGTATCTTTGTGAATTCTGCGATATTCCCAATCTGTATGGGCGCCAACCGCGTATGAAATCGCCACAGCAACTGATCGGCGAACTCGATTTCATCCTGTCTCAAAAAGCCTATCCAGCAAGCATTTATTTCGTGGACGATAACTTCATCGGGAACCGCAAGGCCGCACGCGAGATGCTGCCGCACCTGGTCGCATGGCAGAAAAGAAATGGCTATCCGGTGTCATTTGCCTGTGAGGCCACGCTGAACATCGCCAAGCAAACCGAGATCCTCGAGATGATGCGCGAGGCGCGCTTCGACGCCGTATTCGTCGGCATCGAGACGCCCGAACTCGAGGCCCTCAAGGCGATGCACAAGGAACACAATGCCTCTCTGCCCATGATGGAAGCGATCCAGACACTCAATAGTTACGGCCTGGAAGTGGCCTCCGGAATCATTCTCGGTCTCGATACGGACACCGCGGAATCCGAGGCACACGTCAAGGAGTTCGTCGAACGCTCCCAAATCCCAATGCTCACGATCAACCTGCTGCAAGCCCTGCCCAAAACCGCGCTCTGGGATCGGCTGGCACGGGCGGGCCGGCTGGTCGAAGACGGTGCACGCGAAAGCAACGTGCGCTTCCTGCGGCCGTATGACGATGTCGTTGCAATGTGGAAGCGCTGTGTCGGCTACTCGTACGATCCGGAGCGTCTCTATACGCGCTTCATCCACCAGATCGAGGCGACGTATGCCAACCGCCTCCACACCCCTGCCGGCGGCCGCCTCACCAAGTCCAACTTGAAGAGAGGCGCGACGCTGCTTTTCAATCTGCTGCTGCGGGTTGGAATGTATGCCGACTATCGCCGGCCCTTTTGGCGCATGGCATGGCAGGCGATCAAGCGCGGCCAGATCGAAGCACTGTTCGGTGTCGGGTTCATCTCATATCACTTGATCGAATTTTCGCGGGAAGCATTGCGCGGCGATCAAAATGCCTCCTTTTACTCGGCGCGGGCGCGCGCGACGACCCGTGAGATGCGACAGCTGCGCTCTGTCCCTTGACGGCGCGAATCGGCATGACGCCGCCTCGGGAGATCTCCAACGGAGTCCCATCTATAACTTTTTACATTAATTAATTCGCGTAACTGTTTGATAATACAGATAATAATACAGGTCGAGCACAGCGCCGAACGCGACAGCTGTGCCGACCCGCCGTGAATCGGCCTAAGAGTCAGGGCCGCGCCGACAAGATCTCATCGAGCCGCGCGGGTTCGGCCGTGTCGCGCTCGAGGTGCGGATAGCGCAGTCCATCGTGGTAGTCGATGTTGGCGACCATATATCGATCGCCGATCTTGAGGATCAATTCGATCGGCTGCTGCCGGCTATGTGCCGCGCGAATGGCGTCCTTGAGCACATCGGGGTCGTAGGCAATGCCGTTGATGGCAAGAATTTGCGCGCCTTCCGTGAGCTTGGCCTTGAACGCAGGACTGTCCCAGATGACCTGGTCTATCGTGCCCATTTTATCGCCGTCTTTGTCGTCGACTTCGATGCCGATGGAGTTCAGCAAGTCGATGCGCTTGCGCTGATCCTCGGTCGCGGCTTGATAATCGCTCGGCGTATCCGTGTACACCAGTTTATAGCCGCCGCGCCGAAACCCGTCCAGAGGAACCGGCTTCGCAATGCCGTCCAGCCGCTGGCGCAAAAAGCTGGACCAGTCGTTGGGCTCGACCGCATTCAATGCCTTCACCACATCGTCAAAGGTATAGGTCACGACGGCGAAGCTGCCGTCATGGATGCCGAAGAAGGTGCGGGCGAAATCGTCCAGCGAGCGGGCGCCTTTGGAGCGTTCGCGTATCCAGGTGTCGGCATCGAGCCAGATCAGCGCGCCTTCGTCGTAATAGTCTTCGAAGCGCTGCCAGTTGAGCCAGGACTGCGGCCTGCGTGGATCGATGATTTCGTCGTTCGTCGTGTCCTGCAGCGTGCGCCACTCGCGGCCTTTCTGAATCTCGTAATGCGCTGCGGTGATGGCGAGCTGGTCGAGGGCCTCTTGGCGGGTGCGCAGGCCCGAGCGGGCTGCCAGGACCTGTCCCCAGTACTGCGTTTGCCCTTCATACACCCACAACAAACTGTCCTGCATCGGGACGTTGTAGTTCGGGGTCCAGAGATCCGCGGGGCGCCTGAACTTGCCATTCCACGAATGTGTGAACTCGTGCGCCAACAGGTCTCTCACGAATGCCGTTTTGTCCCACTTGATGAAGGACTCCGGATCGCTGCCATCCTCGCTCGACTGATGGTGTTCGAGCCCGTTCTCCTGGATTTGGTCGCTGAGCGAGTACAGAAAATCATAGTGATTGTAGTGATGCGAAGCGAAGAGTTTATAAGCCTGCCGCACGAGAGCACGGTGTGCCTCGAGTTGCTCGGGCTTGACAGCCAGGAGCTCTGGCCGGTCGGCGAAGAGGTCGAGATGCACCGGCACCGCGCTGCCGGGATCGAGGTCGAGTTTCGATGCGTATCGACCCGCGTATACCGGGCTGTCGATCAGCGTTTCCAGAGTGGTGCGCTTGAAGAGCGTGCGCCCGCCGTCCGCGGAGGCGGCTTCCAAGGCCGAAGCGAACTGAAAATCCGTGGGCAGGGTGAGGCTCACCTGCACCGGGATTTGCCGTGCGAAATAGCCGGCTGGATACAAAACCAGTTCATTCCATTCGATCATCACAAGATCGCGGCTCATTTCCAGCGCGCCGACCTTGGCGCTCGTGGGCGAGAGATAATCGAAGTCGATGTCGATCGATTGTGTGCCCGACTTGGGGTGCACGCGAAACGCGTAGACGTCCGCCGGATCGCGCGTCCACGAAACGGGCGCGCCGTTGGCCGTCATTCGGATGCCGGCGATGCGATCGATCGGACCTTCCGGTGCATGGGTGCCAGGCAGCCATTTGGGATAAAACAGCACAGTGTCTGAACCAATGCCGCTCAAAGTTTCATGAACGTGCACAATCCGCCGGCCGTTGTCGGTCGCATCCACCGCGAGCTGAATTTCGCCGGCGTAGGCATGATCTTTGGGCGCGATGATCTGCGTGATGGGCGCGATCGCGGTTGGACCGGCGCTCTCGGCGGCCGGGGCAGCGATAGCGGCCAGTGTCGAGGCGGCGCAAAGGGCGATATGTGCGGTGATTATCTTCATGGACGTCCTCTGGTATTTTCGGCGCGCATCTTAACAACTCGCGCACCGGAGGGAACAGAAAGCCTAAATAAACCGCGCCACTTTCTGTGCAGGTGGTGAATGACGAGGCCGATTGCAGTACAATTGCCCTATCCGTCCGGTGCCGGACACAGTGGCGTCAAATACGAGGTTGAGGAATGAAGGAGTTGGGAGCCCTACGCGAGCCGACCGGTTCGCGCACCACGCTCAAATTGAAAACCCCCGGCAGAACGAGCCAAAAAGCTCCGGAAACGCCGCTCAAAACTCGAGGCCCTGCCAAAACGACCGGCCTCGTCAAAGCGACCACCCCTGCCAGAACGACCGCCCCTGCCAAATCGACTGACTGGGCGGACGAACATAAGCAACGGATGCAAGCCGACATGGATGCACTTGGCTTCGGAACCGCGCCGATCGAGCGGGAACGAAGACGCTGAGCGAGTACGTCGGTACTCCGCGCGGCCGGCGCGAATCCGTATATTAATGAATCACTTGTAATGTGGAGTTTCGAATGGCTCGAGCGAAAAAAACTTCCCCTCGGAAGCGTTGGACGACTGCTGACATCAAAGCCCTCAAAGCCCTTGCGGGTCACCATCGGGTCGCTGCCATCGCGCGCCGTTTGAAGCGCACCGCGGCCGCCACGCAGCGTCAGGCGTCCTTAAAAGGCATCTCGCTCGCGATGAAGTAAGGCCCCATCTACTGCGGAGTCGGTCCGCGGACCACTTGCACAAAATTGTCAGGATTAATCACCTTGGCAAAGGCCGCTCTGACCTGGGCGGCGGAGAGCTCATAGTATTTTTGGGCGGCACGGCGCGGCTCATCGAGCGGCAGGCCGATTTGTGCCCGCGATAATAGTCCAAGTGCGACTGCACGTTCGCTCGACTCGCTGAGTTGGATCTGCCGGAGCAGCAACGCCTTCGCCTGGTGCAGTTCATCCGCAGACACGTCCGCGGTGCGCATTTGATCTACGTCGCGCAGAACGAGTGCCCTCGCCTTCGAGACGTTTTCCGGATTACAGCCGTAGCTCACGGTGTATCTGGCCCGGGTCTCGGATGCGCCTAGGTTGACATCGACCGAATAGACATAGCCAGACACCTGCCGCAGGTCGTGATACAGGCGCGTTGCATAAAATCCGCCGCCGAGCACGTGATTGCCGAGTTGCAAGGGGTAATAATCCGGATCGAAACGATTGATGGTCAATTGCTGCGCGAGCACCACGGAGTCCTGCACCGCTTGCTTATCGGCGACATTCACGGCCGTCGCGGTATTCGCCGAGACGGGAGACAATGCCGTATCGGGCTTCGGGCCGATAGATCGCCACTCGCCAAACCATTTTTCAACGGCCGACTTGGCTTCCTCGGGGGAGACATCTCCAATCACCACAATCGTGGTCAGATCCGGCCGTATCGTCGAGGCGTAATAGCGCTGCACGTCGTCCAGGGTCACGTTGGCGACCGTTGCAGGCGTAGCCTCCCGTAATACGGGATCGCCGGCGGGCAAGAGCGCTACATTGCGCGCACGCGACGCCCGGTACGTGGGGCTATTCAAGTTTCCTGCAATGAACCGCCCTGTCTCCCCTTTGACCACCGTGAAAGCCTTTTCGGGGAGCGCCGGATGGATTTCATTGTCGGCCAGCAACTGAACGGCGCGGGAGAAATGCTCCTTCAGCACAGCGACGGAGAAGCTGTAACCTGCGCTCTCCTTCGCGGCAATATCGTCCAGCGCCTTTTGAAACGCAATGCGGTCCATCGTCTGCGTTCCATACGAAAAAAGCCCGGTAAGAAGCTCGGAGACGCCCTCCTCGCCCGCAGGAGTCTGAAGGTCGGCACTGTTTTTTACGGAACCGAATACGGACACCGTGGGGCTGATGGGATCGGTCTTGACGATGAGACGAATGCCATTGGGCAGGGTGGTATCCGACACTTGCAGTGAATCGGCCGGAACCTTGAGTTGCGCCAATCCGGCCGTGGCCCAAGCGGGAAGCACTACCGGACTGCTCGGCGCCGACGTTACCTCCTCGGCGCCGCCGAATCCCTTGCTGGCCACCGGCTGACCGGTGGGCACGGGTTTCAATATGGCTGTAATCGAATTCTGATCCGCAAGATACCGCCTGGCGACTCGATCGACATCCGCGACCGTCACCCGCTCGATCGCCTGAATATCTTCATCCGGGGAATTACGTCCTTCAGCCGCCAGGGCATTCGACCACGAGTTGGCGAGATCCGGGATGGAGGTACGATCGAATTGTGCGCTCGCGACCTCGCTACGCTTTGCCGCGGTCACCAAATCCTCCGAGACACCGTTCTGTGCATAGCGGGCAAGGATGCCGCGCATCTCCGCTATTGCTGCGGCAGCATCGTCGCCGGCCGGCAACGCCACCAGGCCAAAGCCGACGCTCGCCTTGGGGTAGGTTTCAGTGAGCCCGAATTCCGCCGCGAGCGCCTTCCCTGCCGGCACCATTGCGAACAGATCGGCGCGTTGGCTGCTCAGCACATCCGCGAGAATTTGTGCCGCCGCATAATCTGAAGAATCCGTTCCCGGTAGACGAAACGCAATGAAACCGAGGACATAGGGTAGATTGCTGTCGAGAGTAAACGACTCTGATTTCACCGGCTGCAACCTGACGACCGGCCGTGCCGGCACGGCATGGTTCGGAATATCGCCATAGAGGTGTCTTACTTTCGCCAGGGTGGCGCCGGCATCCACGTCGCCGGCGATCACCAAGATTGCGTTGCTGGGTGCATACCAGCGGCTATGAAAGGTGCCAAGCATCGGACCCGTCGTGGCGTCGAACGAACTCGTGGTGCCCAGCGCATCGTGCGCATACGGTGTGCCCTCGAACAGATCTTGATTCAGACGAGCGATGAACTTATAGGTGGGATTGGAAAGATCCCGCGCCACCTCCTGTTCGATGGCACCCCGCTCCTCGGCCCATTGAGCTTGGGTGTCCTCGATGCCCCTCAGGCACGCCGCTTGCGCCTCGAGTGCAATATCCAGATCCGCGCTGGGAACTGTCGCAAAGTATTGGGTGACGTTCTGTTGCGTGTCCGCGTTATTCTGCCCCCCGAGCTCGGCATAGATGGCGGCGGTCTGATCCGCCGTCATGCCGGTGCAGCCGCGAAACGCCATGTGCTCTTGCGCATGCGCCATGCCCGGAAAGCCCGCCGGCGTCTCATCCGCCCCGACGAGCATATTCATCTCCACAGTCACAACCGGGGCGAGCGCATTGGGGAGAATGACGACTCGCAGGCCGTTGGCGAGGGTGGCCCTCGTCACCGACGCTTTCTCCGCCGATTGCGCGCCAGCCGAATGGCTGCTCACGATGGAAAACAGGCACCCGAGCACGGCAAGCGGTTTGTTTGCGAACTTCACTCAAGACTCCTCATGAACCCAAAGCACCGTTGTCGACCCGCGCATCATCTATCTAGTTCAACTGCTGCCTTCATGAGTGCCCTTCGCCGCGGAGAATTGCGCACCGCGCGCTCATGGCGGCGTGTGGCTGGCCGGTTTCCGCCGCTGTCCTATAAAATGCCTCATTAATATATTTTATTTATATGATTATTATATATTTTATCCCGCGAATACCCCAAAAAACCGGACCGGAACGAAGAGCGTATTGATCGCCACCAAATCGTCTGTGTCGGCGTACAATCCCGCAAGCCGATGATATCCCCGCGATAAAACCTCGGAGCCGATATGTCGACCTTGCGTCGGATGTGTGCACTGGTTATACCGTTGACACTCGAGGGATGCCGCACGGCCGTCCTTTCTCCCGCGGGACCGATCGGCGCCGCGAACCGAACCATCCTGCTCGACGCGCTGGTGATCATGCTGGCCATCGTCGTGCCGACGATCCTGGCGATACTGGCGTTCGCCTGGTGGTTCCGCGACTCGAACAAGCGTGCGCGTCGCCAGCTCACCTTTACCTACTCCGGACGTGTCGAGCTCATCGTCTGGTCCATTCCAGCGCTCGTGGTTTTCTTCCTCGGCGGCATCGCCTGGATCGGATCCCAATTGCTCGACCCCGCCCGTCCGATCGCCTCCCCCACGAAGCCGCTCGAGATCCAGGTGGTTTCGCTCGACTGGAAGTGGTTGTTCATTTACCCCGAGCAGGGCGTGGCATCGATGAACTACCTGGTGGCACCTGCCGGAGTCCCGCTGCACTTTCGGATTACTTCCGCGAGTGTGTTCAACGTCTTCTTCGTACCCCGGCTCGGCAGCGAGATCTACTCAATGTACGGCATGACGACGCAGCTCAATCTGCAGGCCGACCAGCCGGGTGTCTATCCTGGCCTTTCAGCCCAATTCAGCGGCGATGGCTTCTCCGACATGGCGTTTGACCTGCGGGCCGTCACGGCCGACGAATTCTCGGCATGGGCCGCAGCCACGAGTGCCTCGGGCCCGGTGCTGGATGAGGCGGGCTACCGCGATCTGTTGAAACAAAGCCAAAACGTCAAACCCTATACCTATCGGTCGGTCGAGACCGGTCTCTTCGATGCAATCGTGATGCAGAGACTCCCGCCCGGCGAAGGGCCGGGTTCTACGGCACCACAGGAGAACTGAAGTGTTCGGCAATCTCACCTGGCACGCCATCCCCTTCGATCAGCCCATCCCGCTTGCCGCGGGAGCGTTCGTGGTTCTTGCAATCTGCGGCGTACTAATCTGGGTGTGGGCCAAGGGCTACCTCCCTTATCTATGGCGCGAATGGATCACGAGCGTCGATCACAAGCATATCGGCATCATGTACTGCGTGCTGGCGCTGGTCATGCTGTTGCGCGGCTTCATCGATGCGCTGATGATGCGCTCGCAGCAGGCGCTCGCGTTCCACGCCGCAGGCTACCTGCCTCCGGAGCACTACGATCAGATCTTCTCGGCGCACGGTACGATCATGATCTTCTTCGTCGCCATGCCTTTCGTCATCGGTCTCATGAACTTCGCAGTTCCTCTGCAGCTTGGCGTGCGCGACGTGGCTTTCCCGACACTGAACTCCGTGGGGTTCTGGCTGACGGCCGTGGGGGCACTGCTGGTCAACCTGTCGCTCGTCGTCGGGGAGTTTGCCCGCACCGGTTGGCTGCCCTATCCGCCGCTTTCCGAACTGGCCTACTCGCCCGGGGTCGGGGTGGATTATTACCTGTGGGGCATCGAAATATCGGGAGTCGGCACGCTCATGACCGGTATCAACCTGGTCACGACGATTCTCAAGATGCGGGCCCCCGGCATGAGCTACATGCGCATGCCGGTCTTCTGCTGGACCTCACTCGCCTCGAATCTTCTGATCGTCGCCGCCTTCCCGGTCCTCACGGCAACCCTTGCCATGCTGCTGCTCGATCGCTACCTCGGCTTTCATTTTTTCACCAACACCGCGGGCGGCAATGCGATGATGTTCATGAACCTGATCTGGGCGTGGGGACACCCAGAGGTCTATATCCTCG
>Ga0302326_10016814_pt1 | contig 15285 bp, 14 predicted proteins | sample Palsa_T0_3_FD_202264 | JGI IMG/M metagenome (GOLD analysis project Ga0302326, IMG submission 202264) | Peat permafrost microbial communities from Stordalen Mire near Abisko, Sweden - Palsa_T0_3 | ecosystem: Environmental > Terrestrial > Soil > Palsa > Peat permafrost | place: Sweden: Abisko...
CAAGGCGACCTCGAGGCGGCCGGACGACTCGTCGTCGTCCAGGTAGGCCATCAGCTTGTCCGCGACGGCCAGTGCGTCCGTGCACCGCTGCACCAGGCTGAGCAGCTCGACGCAGCGCTCGCCGAGCGCGAGCCAGTTCGGCTGGCCCGGCCGCAGCGCCCCGAAGGCGGTCAGCATCAGCTCGGCGGCGGTCTTGGGCATCGACGTCACCGCCTCGCCGGCGGCGTCGGCGAGCAGCAGCGCGACCGCCTCGTCGCCCGGCGTGATGGCCTCCCGGGCGTGCGCCGCCACGGCCAGCGCGTCCGAACCGGCCTCGCGCAGGTGGCGGGCGCAGGTCAGGTGGATGAACTGGCGCGTGCGGGTCGGCAGGCCGGCGTAGACCGACTCGCGGACCAGGCCGTGCCGGAACGCCAGCGCGCCGCGGGAGCTGGCGAGCATCCCGGCGTCGATCGCCTCGTCCGCGGCCTCGGCGACCGCCTGCGCGGACAGGCCGTCGAGCAGTTCGTGCGCGTCGTCGAGGGGCAGCGGCTCACCGAACACCGCCGCCACCCGGACCAGCTCGACCGCCCGCGACGGCAGGGTCCGCAGCTGGCGCTGGACCGCCCGGACGAGCTCGCCCGGCAGGCCGTCCGGATCGGCGCCGCGCGTCTGCGCGTGCCGCAGCCCCCCGATCAGCTGCACCGCCAGGAACGGGTTACCGCCCGCCTGCTCCAGCATCTGCCGGGTCGCGGTGCCGGGGAGGGCGCCGAGCTGGTCATGAGCGATCGCGACGATGTCGCTGTCCGCCAGCGGGCCGAGCTCGAGCCGTCCCAGCGGCGCGTCGCCGGCCGCCCCGGCCAGGAACGGCAGGTCCGCGGTGCGCGCGGCGGCCAGCCAGGCCACCGGGGAGTGAGCCAGCCGGCCCGGCAGCGAGCGCAGCACGAACGCGCTCAGGTCATCCAGCCACTGCGCGTCGTCGACCGCGATGACGATCGCCCGCTCGACGGCGCGCCGCTCCAGCGCGGCGGCCACCTCGTCCAGCAGCCGCAGCGGCTGGCCGGCCAGGGCCGCGAGCGGTTCCGCCGTTTCGGCCGCCAGGACCGGATCGGCACCGTCGCGCAGCGCGGTCAGCAGCGGCCCGCCGGGAACGATCCGGCCGATCCGGTCCGCTCGCAGGGTCCCGCACGCGGCGCCCAGCCGCCCGGCCTCCCGCAGCACCGCGGTGAGCAGCGCGGACTTGCCGATGCCGGCCTCTCCGGTGATGACCAGGCCGGCCCCCTGGCCGGTCCTGACCACCTTGCGGACGACGCCGAGGGCGGTAGCCATCGGCTCCGATCGCCCGCGCAGCACCACGTCGGCCATGACCACGCCTCCAAACCGCACCCTACCTCCATGATCGGTGCAGGCGGCCTCGCGCGCCCTAACCTAAATAGGTAAGAGGGTGCGGTGCCGATACCCCCGCCGTCGCTCGCGGGCCGTCGGTTACCGTAGAGCCGGAGGAGGCCGATGGCAATGGACTATAAGCGGCAGTGGCTAGTCGACATGCTGCGAAAGCTTGGCCGAGAGCAGGCCGCCGCCGACGCGGCCCGAGAAATGCCCGAACGCTTCTCGAGCCAGGAGCTCGAGGACTTCGCCGAACGGCACGGCATCCAGTCCCGTGATGAGCTGACCGACCTCATGGGCGGAAGCCCCTGACGGGGCCTGGGAACAGCCATGACCACGCACATGATCGTGCTACCCGGCGGCGGGTACGCCGCCCACGCTCCGCACGAAGCCGAGCCGGTGGCCAGGTGGCTCGGCCAGATCGGCGTGCCGGCGAGCGTGTTCCGCTATCCGCTCAACGTCCGGCACCCGGCGCCGCTGGACGCGCTGCGCGCCGAGATCGGCCGCCGCCGGGCCGCGGGCGCGCAGCGCATCGGGCTCATCGGGTTCTCCGCGGGAGGTCACCTGGCCGGGCTGGCCGCCCTCGCGCCCGGCGCCGCACCCGACCAGACGGTCCAGTTCGCCGTCCTCGGCTACGCCATCACCTCGATGGAAACCGAGACCTACCGTCCGTCCCGGCTGATCCTCCTCGGCGAGGACGCCAGCCCGCGGCTGCGCCGGTCGACCTCGCTGGATGCGCTGGTCACGCCGCAGTCCCCGCCGTTCTTCGGCTGGCACACCGCGGAGGACCTCTACGTTCCCCCCGAACACACCTACCGCCTGGGCGCCGCGCTCGCGGGCAACGGTGTTCCCCACGCCGTGCACGTGTTCGCCCACGGCCCGCACGGCCTGGGCCTAGCCCAGGACGCCGGCCAGACCGCGATCTGGACCACCCTGGCGAGCGCCTGGATCCATGAACAGGCCTCAGCGCCGGGATGACCCAGCGTGTCCGCTCCCTACTCCCGCACCCTGCGCACCACTCCACCCCGGTCCGCCGAAGCCCGCGTCGCCACCGCACCGACGGAACATTGCCTCATACAACCGGCTCTATGTTCCATCGGTCCGCTTCGCTTGTCGACCCTATGGAACATAGGGCCGCATACAACCGGCCCAATGCACCCATCGGTGCGGCCCGATCATGCTTCGGCTGCACCCGGCGCGCCCCCTCGTTTACGTCAATTGACGTAGCCGTGGCGCCCACCGCGAGAAATACGTAATTTGACGCAATCGAGCCCCCGCACCGTCGTTCTAGCGTTCCGGGCATCTACCCATCACGCCCGGCACCGAATCCCGGGCGGAGGAGGCAACGACGTGAGTGCAGGTTCCGAAGTGAAGAACATTGTGCTGGTGCACGGCGGGTTCGTCGATGGATCCGGCTGGCAGGGGGTCTACGACCATCTGACCGCGGACGGCTACCAGGTGGCCGTGGTGCAGAACCCGACCCTGTCGCTGACCGGAGACGTCACCGCGACCCATCAGATCCTCGATGGCCTGGACGGTCCCGTCGTCCTGGTCGGCCACTCCTACGGCGGCGCCGTCATCACCGAAGCGGGCAATCACGCCAGCGTCGCGGCGCTCGTCTATATCACCGCGTTCGCCCCCGACAAGGGCGAGTCCGTCGGCACCCTGGTCGCCGACCCGCCGCCCGGCGCGCCGGTCCCGCCGATCCTGCCGCCCAAGGACGGGTTCCTGTTCCTGGACCGCGAGAAGTTCGCGGCCTCGTTCGCCGGGGACCTGCCCGCGGCGCAGGCGGCGTTCATGGCCGACTCCCAGGTGCCCTGGGGCGTCGACGCGCTCGGCGGCGTGGTCTCCGAGCCGGCCTGGCGGACCAAGCCGTCCTGGTACCTGCTCGTCACCGACGACCGCATGATCCCGCTACCGGCCCAGCGCGCCATGTCCGAACGCGCCGGGTCGACCGTCACCGAGGTCCCGGGCAGCCACGCGATCTACGTGTCCAACCCCGCCGCCGTGGCCGCCGTCATCGCCCAGGCCGTCGCGGCCGTCAACCAGTCCTAACGAACCGTCAACCAGTCCTAACGACGAGCCGTCCCGCCCGGCCCTCCAGCTGGGCGGGACGCCGGCACACCGGGACCGGGATACCGGGACACCGCGCCCGATGCGCGGTCTGGACATCTTTCGGCCGGCATAGCATGGTCGGGAGATGGACTGGATCAGCGGACGCCCCGATCAGGCGGCCACCGGCCCACCGGAACTGATCGGCCGCGAACCAGAGATCCAGCAGCTCCGCCTGTTCGCCAGCCGGATCACCCAGGGCGCGTCCGAAGCGCTGCTGCTGTCCGGCGATCCGGGCGTGGGAAAGACCTCTCTGCTCGACTATGCCGCCGCCATCGCCGCCGGCTCCGGGATCAGGCTGCTGCGGGCCACCGGCTCGCAGTTCGAGGCCGACATCTCCTTCGCCGCCCTGCACCAGCTCCTCCGCCCGTGCTTCGCCGAGCTGCCCCACCTGAGCCCGCTGGACACCAGGGCCCTGAACGTAGCCCTGTCCCTGGGCGAAGGACCGCCGCCCGCACCGCTCCTGGTCGCCAGCGCGGTCCTGGCCCTGCTGGAACGGGCCGCCAAGGAGCAGCCGCTGCTGCTCATCGTCGACGACCTGCCGTGGCTGGACCGCGCCAGCGCACTCGTCCTCGGCATGGTCGCGCGCCGCCTGGCCGGCCTGCCGGTGGCGCTCCTGGCCGCGTGCCGGACCGGCCAGCGCAGCTTCTTCGACCAGGGCAACCTGCCCGTGGCGCTCGTGCCGCCGCTGTCCGAAGAGGCGGCGGCGAAACTGCTGGCCCACCGCTACCCCCTGATGACCGCGCGGGTGCGGCGGCGGTTGCTGGACGCCGCCCTGGGCAACCCGCTGGCCCTGCTCGAACTCCCGGTCTCCCTGGGCGACCTGGCTCACACCGTGGCCGGAACCCTGCCCACGGCCCTGCCTCTCGGCCATCGGCTGCAGACGGTCTTCGCCGCCCGCGTCCGGGCGCTGCCCCCTGGCGTCTACGAGCTGCTGCTACTGGCCGTCCTGGACGGCACCGACGATCTGCGCCTCATCGGGGCGATCGCCGCCGACCGCGGTCCCGAGGGCCTGGGCCCCGCCGAACGCGCCGGCCTCGTCCGCGCCGACGAGGCCACCGCACGCCTGACGTTCCGCCACCCGCTCATCCGGTCCGCGATCGTGGAACTCTCGACCATCGACCAGCGCCGCCGCGCGCACGCCGAGCTCGCCAACCGACTCGCCGGCCAGCCCGAACGGTACGCCTGGCACCTGGCCGAGGCCACCGAGGAGCCCGACGAACACGTCGCGGCGCTGCTTCAGGAGGTCGCCCACGCCAACCTGCGGCGCGGCGACTCCGTCGGTGCCGTCACCGAACTGCTGCGCGCCGCCGAGCTCAGCCCCTCAGGAAAAGGCCGGAGCGGGCGGCTGGCCGAAGCCGCCTACCTGGGCTCCATCGTGACGGGTGACCTGCGCGACGCCCCCCGCCTGCTGGAGCAGGCCCGCCGCGCCCACTCCGGTCCCGGCGGCCCGCTCTCGACCGCCGTCGCCGGCGCCTACCACCTGCTGCACGGCGACGGCGACGTCGAGGTCGCCCACCGCCTGCTCGTCACCGCCATCTACGAACTGGACGACCCCCGCGACGCGCACAACAAGGTCCTGATCGAAGCGCTCTACACCCTGATCATGATCTGCTTGGCCGCCGCCGCGGAGACCTTCCGCCGGCTCGGGGCCACCCCGTGGACGGCCCGTGCGGACCACGAACTGCGAGCCACCGGCATCACCGTCGCCACGCCCGACACCGGCCTGGCCTCCCTTACCCCGCAGCAACGCCAGATCGCCCTGCTCGCCGCGGCCGGCCACACCAACAAAGAAATCGCCGCCCGCCTCTTCCTTTCCCCCCGGACGGTCTCCACCCACCTCTACCAGGTCTTCCCCAAACTCGGCATCACCACCCGCGCCGCCCTCAGGGACGCCCTCGCCGATACCCCTGACGAATAAAACGGTCCCGGCGCAGGTCCGGTGATTCCACGAAGGTTGACAGCCGCACCCGGAGGTAGTTAAAATCACGCATAAATGTATGCAAAAGTACCGCCAAAAATGAACAAACCAGATGAACGAACCGCAGGGAAGATAGTTCTCTCCTTCTGGGTGGGAGGCCATGACGGGACACCCGACCGGGCGTATCCGGGTAGGCCTAGTCGGCGCGAGCCTTAACCGAAGCTGGGGGGCTGTTGCGCATTTGCCTGCCCTGACGCGGCTGCCAAACTTCGAAGTTACCGCGGTCGCCACCCGAAGCGCGGCGACCGCCCACGAGGTAGCTAATGCCTTCGGCATACCGTTCGCGCTGTGCGATGCCCAGGAACTAGCTTGTCATCCCGAAGTGGATCTGGTCGTCGCGGCGGCGGGAATCCGGACGCATGCCAGCGTCATCCGGCCCGCGTTGGCCTGCGGGAAGCATGTGTTGTCCGAGTGGCCCCTTGGCGTCAGCATTGATGAAGCCGCCGAGCTATCGGATCTGGCCCAGGCGGCCGGGGTGGTCCATGCGGTCGGCTTGCAGGGCCTGCACGCGCCCGGCGTGAGGTTTGTGCGGGACCTACTCGCCGCCGGTCGGATTGGCGATATCCGATGCGTGCGCGCCCTGGCGGTCGCGGATGGCGGCCGCCCCGCTGGCTCCCGGTCCGGTGGGTTGACCGAGCCCATTCCAGGCGCCAGCATCCTGACTATCACCGGGGGACATGTTCTTTCCATACTGGCCGAAATCGCCGGGCCGGTTGAGAATCTCTCCGCGTCCGTGCGCTACGAGTCTGCCGTTCCTGACGAAGCGAAACCGATCGGCAGCATCGACGAGGTGGCTGTCATCGGGACGCTCAGAAACCAGGCCATAGTGTCACTCGTACTGAGGCGGTTTCCTCCAGGCGGGCCAGACTTCTTCATAGAGATCGTTGGTACCCGCGGAATGCTCAGAGCGCAGCCCGAAGGGCTCGGTCCCGCGCAACACTCGATCAACATCGGCGGGTGGAAGGTAATGACGTCGGCCTCCGATGGACAGTTCAAAGAACTCCAGCTTCCGGACCAATACAACATAACGCCTGATGGTATTCCGCCAGGCTTCCCGTACAATGTGGCGACCCTTTATTGCGAGCTTGAAAATGCCATCAAGGAAAACCGGCAGGCATTTCCAAGCTTTCACACCGGGGTCCATTTCCATCGCTTGATCGAGACGATACTGGCGGCCGCTGGGCCTTAATAATTAATCCGGAGGCTGGTTCGATGCGAGCAGTTCATCACGGTACGAAGCACAGCCGCGTGGACCCGGAATTCTTTGCGGCGCTGGGCGGAATCGGTGCGGCCAAAGCGGTGTCGCCGCGAAAGATGGGCGAGCCGGACGAGGTACGGTTTGCCGACGTCGTTGTGGTCGGGAGCGGCGCAGCGGGATTGGCGGCCGCCAGTGCGGCCGCGCACGATGGCGCTCGCGTAGTGGTACTTGAGAAGGCGGCCATATGGGGAGGCACGACGCGCCGCTCGGGCGGCGTCTTCCACATTTACAACAATGTGCTGATGAGGGAAGCTGGGCTGGATGATCCCAGGGCGGACGCGCTCAAGTACCTGTGTCGCTGCGCGTATCCAACACTCTTCAATCCAGTCGATGACCGTTACGGCCTGCCCGCGGCGGAGTTCAACCTCATTGCCGCCTACTACGATTACGGGTCCGATTCTGTCGAAGCGCTAACGGCGATGGGCGCGGCCGATCTGACGGCCCCTGCCCTGGAGAGCAGGGGCCGTGCCGCCAGCATGAACACCAGGCGAGATGGTCAGGCCTCGCTCGGCGAAGACTCGGCCGTACAGCAGCCCCTGCCAGATTACTTGCCTTATGAGGAGAACATCAGGCCCCGGGGCCGCGGCATGAAGACAAAGGGAGCAGACGGCCTGCCAGCGCACGGACCCGAAATGGTTCGCCAGCTGCGCGCGTTTCTCGACAAGCGCGGCGCTGAGATATTGCTCCGGCATAGCGCCGCGGCCCTGACAACCGATAATCACGGTGCTGTCACTGGCGTCGTGGCGAGAGATCCCGCCGGTCGCAGTATTGAATTTAAAGCTCGCCTCGGCGTAATTTTCGGCAGTGGTGGTTTTACCCACAATGAATATATGCGGCGTCATTTCCTCCGGGCCCCGGTGGCCGGCGGGTGCGGCATTGCCACGAACACCGGGGACTTCATAGGTCTCGCCTCGCGATGCGACGCGCAACTGGGGGTCATGAGCTCGGGTGCGTGGGCCGAGATGATTTATGATGACGCTTCGGACACCAGCAATGGCAACATCGACCTGTTTGAGATTCCCGGCGACAGCATGATCATCGTGAACAGGTACGGGAATCGTGTCGTAAATGAGACCCTTAACTACCATGAACGATCTCAGGTGCACCACGTATGGTCACAGGGCGAGTACCCTAACTATCTTCTCTTCATGATATATGACCAGCGGACGGCCGAGGAATACTCGGGTTCAAACCCGATACCGCCACTTGGCGCTGTGGCACCTCACGTGGTCCGCGCCGACACGCTCGAACAGCTGCTGACCAAGCTCGACGAGCGGCTAGAATACTTCGGGCGACGGCCTCCGAATGAGATTTCCGCGGGGCGTACGCGAATTCACGAGTCGGCACCGGAGAACTTGAGGCGGGCCGTCGAAAGGTTCAACCAGTACGCTGAAGATGGCGTTGACCAAGAGTTTCATCGTGGTGAGCTGCCCGTTGAGTGGTCGCAGCATGAGCCGCGCCGCAAGAGTAATGACCGGCCCAACTCGCTGATGTACCCGATCTCGGGCACCGGACCTTATTACGCGGTCATCTTGATAGGCGTGACTTACGAGACACGATCCGGGCCGACCATCAACGGCGACGGACAGGTGATCGACCGCTTCGGCGACCCGATCGAGGGGCTCTACGGGGCTGGCGACTGCGTGGCCAGCGTATTTGGCCAGTCGTATCCGGGTGGCGGCGCGAACATCGGGCCGGCCCTGGTGTTCGGCTACCGCGCTGGCCGCCACGCGGCCAGCCGCGCACCGGGAGGGCGCTCCGCGCCGGCCCTGGCTGATCGGAGGTCATCTGATGATGCGTAGCCGGCTCGTCCACCTGGAAAGCGATGATGGCGCGGCAGGCCCGGAGCCCGTTCTGATCGCTGTCGGCGGCAACCTTCGGGACATGCACGAGTTCGCGACCGGGCTTGGCCTGCCTCATGTGATTTCCCCGCAAGGCCTCTACGGCGTGTACGAGGGAGCGATGGACCTGGTGGCGAGGAACTGGTTCTACGACGAGTACGACCTCCCGCACCCGGAGCCGATTAGTTTCGGGTACAGCCTGAGAGCCATTGAAGCGCTCGTCTATGACGTGCACGACCGCCTGGCGGCCGGCGCGGTTCCGCCGGTATTGCTCGGCCATGGGCAGGGTGCCGCGCTGGCGCTGGCGCTGGCCCTCGTTATCCCCGACTACCTCTCCGGAGTCATCTCCATCGATGGCGTTCTGCCGGCCTTTAGCGGCTGGAGCCCGGACACCGATGCCGGCGCGCTGCCCGTGTTGATGGTCGCGGACCCGACGGCCAGGCCCCCGAACCAGACGGGGGCGGCCCTCGCGTCGGCTGGTTGTCGCGTCTCCTCCGGCACGGCTGCCGATACCGCGCGGCCCGGACCACTGACCTCGAAGGTCATATCGAACTGGCTTCGTGCGGACCGGCCGGCCTGACCAGGCTTTCTGATCCTCCAGCTCGATGTTGCCTCGCCGACATGTTCATGTAAAAATGTATGCAAATATGAGATCAGGACAGAGAGGCCCGCCGTTGCCGCTATCCATCGACTCCAGCCGTTGCCAAGGCCATGGCCGCTGCTCGCTGGTAAGTCCGAAAATCTTCGACATCACCGACGATGGTCTCGGGCAGGTCCTCGTACCCGAGCCCGGACCGGGCGACGCGGCCGACGTGGCGCGCGCCATCGACAACTGCCCCGAGTCCGCGATCACCTACGTGGCCACGTAACAGATCCGCAGGATCAACAATACTGACTACTTGCGTAGTTACTATCACGAGAGTTAGGGTCGCATAGCGGCCAGGCCGTCATCAACGGGTTCGTGCCGTCGCCGCAGCCGTCGGCGGCTTACTCCAGGAGGCCCCCATGACAAGCATCGATGATCCTGCCGTCGCATCGGTTGAGGATCTCGCCCCGCATTTCGACCTTTTCGACCCGTCCCACAGCGAACGGCTGTGGGAGGTCCTGGCCTACGCGCGTGAGGCCTGCCCGGTGCTGAAGACCGACGCCGACGACGGTTACTACATCATCACGCGCTACGACGACCTGCGCACCGTCCTGGAGGACGCCGAGACCTACAGCTCGCAGCAGGCCGGCCTGCGCGGCGTGCCGCTGCCCATGCCGCCGCTCACCGAGGACCCGCCCCGGCACATCGAGTACCGCCGCGCGCTCAACAAGTACCTGTCCCGGTCCTTCCTCAGCCGGTACGCGGACGACATCCGCGACTCGGCCCGTGCGCTGCTGGACGACCTGGTACCCCGCGGCCGCTTCGACTTCATGACCGACTACGCGATCCCGTTCACCTCGGGCAACCTCGCGCGCGTCGTTCTTGACGACGGCAACGCCGAGCGGATCCGGCGGGCGATCAGCATCGCGACCCGGATCAGCAGCGAGGGCGACCCGCAGGCCTTCTTCGACATGGCCGCGCTGGCCGAGGAGTTCCTGCGCGACCGGGCGGCCTCCGGCCACCAGCGGGACGACGTGCTGTCGGCGATCGTGAACGGAACCGTGCAGGGCCGCCCGCTTACCCTGGAGGAGCAGGTCGGCGCGACGATGATCATGTTCACCGGCGGCCTGGACACGACCAAGGCGGCGCTGGGCAACATCGCCCTGCACCTGGCCGAGGATTCACGCCTGGAACAGCGGCTGCGCGATCCGGAGTGGATCAAGGGGGATCTGGACGAATACCTCCGCTACGAATCGCCGATCATGTTCATGGCCCGGACGGTGACGCGCAACACCGAGCTCGGCGGCTGCCCGCTGAAGCCGGGCGACCGGGTGGCGGTGCACTACGCCTCCGCCAACCGGGACGAGTCCCGGTTCGAGCACGCGGACCAGCTCAACTTCGAGCGTGAGCGCAATCCGCACGCCGCCTTCGGCCTCGGCCCGCACCGGTGCATCGGCATGCACTTCGCCCGGCTCCAGATCGAGATCGCCTTCAGCGAGCTGCTCGCCCGCGTGACCAACCTCCGGATCCCGGACGGTACGCACGTCGAGACCGCGGTCGGCATCGTGCTGAGCCCCGAGCACCTGCCGGTCATCTTCGACGTCCGGCGGCCGTAGCCATGGCCTTCCCTCACGGGCCGGCTCCCCGCGGGGTGCCGCGATGACCGGATTGCTAGCGGGCCAGGTCGCGGTGGTGACCGGAGCCGCCCGGGGCCAGGGCCGCAGTCACGCCGTGGCCCTGGCCAAAGAAGGCGCGAGCATCATCGCGCTCGACGCGTGCGCCCCGATCGCCACGGTGCCCTACCCGCTGCCGGCCAAGGCCGACCTGCAAGCCACGGCCGACGAAGTCGAGGCCCTCGGCGCGTGCGTCGTCTCCGGGGTCGTCGACGTGCGCGACCTCGCCGAGCTTGAGCAGTTCGTCGCCGACGCGGTCGCCGAACTCGGCCGCCTGGACATCGTCTGCGCCAACGCGGGCATCAGCACGCCTTCTCCCACCCTCGAGATGACCGAAGAGACGTGGCAGACGACCATCGACATCAACCTGACCGGCGTCTGGAAAACCTGCAAGGCGACCGTCCCGCACATCGTGGCGGGCCAGCGCGGCGGTTCGGTGATCATCACGAGCTCGTCCGCGACCTCGATGATCTCGCGGAACATCGCCCACTACACGGCGTCCAAACACGGACTGATCGGCTTCATGCGGGTGCTGGCCAAGGAACTGGCGCCGCACCGGATCCGGGTCAACACCCTGCATCCGACCGGGGTCGCGACCCCGATGATCCTCAACGAGCCGATGTACCGGCTGTTCCGGCCCGACCTGGCCGACCCGACCAGGGAGGACTTCGAGACCCAGGCGCGCTCGCACCATGCCCTGGGAGTTCCCGCCGTGGAGCCTGAGGATGTCTCCGCGGCCGTCATCTATCTCGCCGCGCCGTCCGGCCGGTACGTCACGGGCAGCACCTTCATGCTCGACGCTGGGGGTCCGCTCGCTTGACGAACCGGCGGCAGGCGATCCGGGCCGCACGCCCTCTGGAGCGCACATGACAGTAACCCTCGCCGACCTGGTCCTGGTCGAGGACACGGACTTCTACGATGACCGGCAGTTCGGCGTCTACGACCGGATGCGGACCGAGGCCCCGGCCTACTACTACCAGCCGCTCGACGTGTTCCTGCTGACCAGGATGGAGGACGTCCGCTACGTTTCCACCCACCCGGAGCAGTTCTCCAACGCCTCCGGCCTGACGCTCAACCAGCTCCGGATGGCCAAGGCCGGCGCCAGCGCCGCGTTCGAGCGGTTCAACGAGCCCGGCGGCGAGCTCGTCATCACCAAGGACCCGCCCCGGCAGCGCGCGCTGCGCGCCCTCATGTCCCAAAACCTGACCCCGCGCTACCTGCAGGGCTTTGGTGACGCGCTGGACGGCTTCTGCCGGGACCTGCTCGACCGGGCCGGCGAGGAGTCCCCGTTCGACTTCGTGAGCTCGATCGCCGCGCAGCTGCCGCTGTATGTCGCGGCGGCCCTGCTGGGTGTCTCCGAGGTCGACATCCCCCGGATGCAGTCCTGGGTCGCCGCCCTCGAGGATCTGACCAGGGTCACCTCCGCGGCCGACCTGGAGGAGCCGGGGCAGCGCTTCGACGAGCTCAAGCAGTTCCTCCGCGATCAGCTGAAGCTCAAGCGCCAGGCGCCAGGGAACGACATGATCTCGGCGTTCCTCGCGTCAACCCTCGACGGAGCCGCGCCGTCGGAGGCCATCGTGCTGGCGCACGTGGCCACCCTGATGTCCAACGGCGGCACGACCCGGCTGCTGCTGAGCAGCATCGCCTCCTTCCTGGCCGCCGGCTCGTTCGAGCTGGAGCTCATCCGGGCCGATCCTGGCCTGCTGGACGGCGTGATCGAGGAGTGCTTGCGCCTGATGCCCCCGGCCCGGGGGTTCGTGCGCACCGCCACGGCCGACACCGAACTCGGCGGCACCCAGATCCGGGCCGGCCAGCGGCTGTACATGCTCTACCCCGCCGCGAACCGCGATCCCGGCCACTTCCCCGATCCCGACCGCTTCGATCCGGGCCGCCGCCAAGCCTACGGTCACGCGTCATTCGGCTTCGGCACCCACTTCTGCCTCGGCGCCGGCCTGGCCCGGATGGAAGCAAAAGCGCTGTTCACGGAGCTGATCTCGCGCTACAGCGCGATCCGCCCCGCCGGCCCCCCGACCCGCTACGAACACGTGCAGCTGAACGGCTGGGCCGCCCTTCCGGTCACCCTGCACCGGTAGGCCACGAGAGAGGACAGGCGGGAATGGTCTTTGCGGAGATTGGCCACCAGCCGTCGCTGGCCGGACTCGTCCGCCTGGAAGACCCGGAGTTCTACCTCGATCCGCACCCGGTCTATGACCGGATGCGCCGCGAGCAGCCGGTGTACTACTACCCGCCGCTGGACATCTTCGTGCTCACCCGCTACGCCGATATGCGCGAGGCGGCCCGGCGCCCGGAGGAGTTCTCCTCCGCGCACGGCGTGGTGCTGAGCCAGCTGCAGTACCAGCGGGACGGCGCGACGGAGATCGTGGACCAGTTCATCGATCCCGAGGGCGAGATCTTCGCCTTCACCGATCCGCCGCGGCACCGGGAACTGCGCAAGGTGCTGATGCCGGCCTTCTCGCCCCGGGCCGTGACCGCGATGTCCGCCCGGATCGGCGAGGCGTGCCGGCTGCTGGTGGCGTCCATCGCACCCGGCGCGGTCACCGACGTGGTCGACCAGCTCGCCGCGCGGCTGCCGATCCTGGTCGCGGCCCGCCTGCTGGGCGTGCCGGCCGACCGCGCCGCGGACATCAAGCGCTGGTCCGACGCCCGCGAGCTGCTCACGTCCGGCGTTGGCTCGCCCGCGCAGCTCCGGGACGCGGCGACCGTCTTCGGCGAGATGAACGGGTTCCTGCTCGGGCAGTTCGACGCCAAGCGGGCCAGCCCCGGCGACGATCTGATGTCGGTCCTGCTCAGCGAGGAACTCGACGGCGCCCCGCTCTCGGAACCGCGCCTGCTCACCTACTGCCACCAGGTTCTGTCCGTCGGCAACGACACCACCCGGTCGCTGCTGGCGAGCTTCGCGATCGCGCTGGCCCAGCACCCCGACCAGCGGGATCTCCTGGCGGCCGACCGCACCCTGATGCCCGCGGCGATCGAGGAGGCGCTGCGCTGGAGCACGCCCGGGCGCGGGTTCGTCCGGACGGCCACCCGCGACACCGAGATCGCGGGCCGCCCGATCCGGGCTGGCCAGCGCATCTACCTGCTGTACGCGGCGGGCAACTTCGACCCCGCGGTGTTCCCGCACCCGCGGCGCTTCGACATCCGCCGCGACACGGACCAGCCGCATATGGCCTTCGGCTTCGGGCCGCACGTGTGCATCGCCGCCCAGCTCGTGCGCCTGGTGACCGCGCTGCTCTTCGGCGAGCTGCTTGACCGTTATCCGAGATTCGAACTGGCCGGGCGGCCCGAACCGATCCGGCACGTGCTGCGCAACGGATGGCTCAGCGCGCCGATCGTGTTCGGCACCGCCGGCGCCCCCGGCACCCCCGGCGAACAAGGCAGGACACAGAATGAAGATCACCGTTGACCGGGACCGGTGCGTCGGCTCGGCGTACTGCCAGCGGACCGCGCCGGCCACCTTTGACCTCGGCGACGACGGCATCGCCGTCGTCCTGGACGCCGACGTGACGGGCCCGCAGGCGGCGGCCGCCCGGGAGGCCGAAGCCGATTGCCCCTCGATGGCCATCTCGGTCGAGGAATCCTGATCCCCATGCCAGCGGAAGAGGTCCAGGGTCCGCTGCACGGCATGGGGATCCTGGTGACCGGCGGCGGCTCGGGCATCGGCCTGGCCGTCTCGCGCCGGCTGCTCGCCGACGGCGCGGCGGTCACGATCGCCGGCCGGAGCGCGCCGCGGCTGGAGGACGCCAGGCAGGTCCTCATCGACGCCGGCGCCGACCCCGCGTCCCTCCGCGCCCACGCCGCCGACATGTCCCGCGAGGATGCCGCCCGCCGGGCCGTCGAGGCCGCCACCGAGCTTCGCGGCGGGCTGCACGCCGCCGTGGCGTCCGCGGGGGAGCCCAGGGGTCAGATGGCCCCGGTCACGCAGCTCGACCTGGACGCCTGGCGCCGCGTGTTCGACAACAACGTCATCGCGACGATGCTGACGCTCAAGTACGCGGCGCGGGAAATGGTCCGCGCCGGCGGCGGCAGCTTCGTGGCGATCTCGTCGATCAGCTCGACCATGGCCGCGCGGTTCACCAGCCCGATCTCGAGCGCCAAGGCCGCGATCGACCAGCTGTGCCGGATCGCGGCCAGCGAACTCGGGCCGAGCGATGTCCGGGTGAACGTGGTCCGGCCCGGCCTGGTCCGGGTGGACCGCCAGGAGCTCCCCGAGGAGATAGAGCGCGATTTCCTGTCCGCCGTGGCGCTGCCCAGGCTGGGCCGCCCGGACGACATCGCGGACATCGTGTCGTTCCTCGCGGGCCCCGGCGCGGCGTGGATCACCGGCCAGGTGATCAGCGTCGACGGCGGCCAGACGGTCAGCCGCCCGTTCGACGCGTCACCGTGGGTCGAGCCGGTCTACGGCCAGGACGGCATGCGAGGCATCGTCTGACCAGGCGAAGGCCTGACTTAGC
>Ga0302326_10016815_pt1 | contig 15285 bp, 12 predicted proteins | sample Palsa_T0_3_FD_202264 | JGI IMG/M metagenome (GOLD analysis project Ga0302326, IMG submission 202264) | Peat permafrost microbial communities from Stordalen Mire near Abisko, Sweden - Palsa_T0_3 | ecosystem: Environmental > Terrestrial > Soil > Palsa > Peat permafrost | place: Sweden: Abisko...
CCCATGGGCGTCGGCGCCCTGGTGCGCCGCGCGTCCGCGCCGAACATCACCGAGCCCCACATCAAGGGCGGCGGCCAGGAGCGCGGCGCCCGAGCCGGCACTGAAAACGTCCCGGGGATCACCGGTTTCGGCGCCGCGGCCGCTTGTGCCGCTGCAAGCATGGCGTCCGATGCCGAACGGATGCGGATGCTGCGGGACCGCCTGGAAGCCGGCCTGAAGCGCGGACCAGCGGTGATCTTCGGCACAGCGGCGAAGCGGCTGCCCAATACCAGCCTGTTCGCGGCACCCGGCATCAAGGCGGAAACCGTCCTGATCAATCTCGACCTCGGCGGCTTCGCGGTGTCTTCGGGGGCGGCCTGCTCGTCGGGCAAGGTCACGGGTTCCCACGTGCTTTCGGCGATGGGGATCGCCCCCGACCTCATTTCCGGGGCGATCCGGGTGAGCATCGGGCCGACCACCAGCGAAAACGAGATCGATTTGTTCCTGGAGGCTTGGAGTAAGCTGGTTGCCGGCCTATCTAGGGATAAAGGCGGTCTTGCCGCTTAACCCCAATCCGATAAAGGTGATCTCCGAGACCGGGACGAACACACGATATCGCGTTACATCCAACCCGCGGTCCTTGAAACCGCAGCGGAGGGAATGAAATGGCGGCCGTACAAGAGACCGTCGAGAAGGTTCGCCTGATCGACGTCGACCAATACAAGTATGGATTTGAGACGCTTATCGAGTCGGACAGGGCGCCCAAGGGCCTGTCCGAGGACACCGTCCGGTTCATTTCGGCCAAGAAGAACGAGCCCGCCTGGATGCTGGAATGGCGCCTGGACGCCTACCGGCGCTGGCTCACCATGCGCGAGCCGGACTGGGCCCGGGTCGAATATCCCAAGATCGACTACCAGGACGCCTACTACTACTCCGCGCCCAAGCAGACGGTGGCGCCGAAGTCGCTCGACGAGATCGATCCCGAAATCCTCAAGACCTATGAGAAGCTCGGCATTCCGCTCCGCGAGCAGGAGATGCTGGCTGGCGTGGTGCGCGAGGACGGCGGCACCGACCCGGCGCGCCGCGTCGCGGTCGATGCGGTGTTCGACTCCGTCTCGGTGGCGACCACCTTCAAGGAAGAGCTGAGGAAGGCCGGCGTCATCTTCATGCCGATCTCGGAGGCGATCCGCGAGCATCCCGAGCTGGTGAAGAAATATCTCGGCTCGGTGGTGCCGGTGTCGGACAATTTCTTCGCCACCCTCAATTCGGCGGTGTTCTCCGACGGCTCCTTCGTCTACCTGCCGCCGGGCGTGCGCTGCCCGATGGAGCTGTCGACCTATTTCCGCATCAATGAGCGCAATTCCGGCCAGTTCGAGCGCACCCTCATCATCGCCGACAAGGGCTCCTATGTGAGCTATCTCGAAGGCTGCACCGCGCCACGCCGCGACGAGAACCAGCTTCATGCCGCCGTGGTCGAGCTGGTCGCGTTCGACGATGCCGAGATCAAGTATTCGACGGTCCAGAACTGGTATCCCGGCGACGCCGAGGGCCGCGGCGGCATCTTCAACTTCGTGACCAAGCGCGGCGATTGCCGCGGCCGCAACTCCAAGATCTCCTGGACCCAGGTGGAGACCGGCTCGGCCATCACCTGGAAATACCCGAGCTGCATCCTGCGCGGCGACAATTCCCGCGGCGAGTTCTACTCGATCGCGATCTCCAACGGCCGCCAGCAGGTCGATTCCGGCACCAAGATGATCCATCTCGGCCGCAACACCACGAGCCGGATCATTTCCAAGGGCATCGCCGCCGGGCGCTCCAACAACACCTATCGCGGGCTCGTCTCGGCCCATCGCCGCGCCGTGGGCGCCCGCAACTTCACCAATTGCGATTCCCTCCTGATCGGCGACAAGTGCGGCGCCCACACCGTGCCCTATATCGAATCCAAGACCCCGACCGCGGTGTTCGAGCACGAGGCGACCACCTCGAAGATTTCCGAGGAAACGCTGTTCTACTGCATGCAGCGCGGCCTCTCCCAGGAGGAGGCGGTGGCGCTGGTGGTGAACGGATTCGTCCGCGACGTGCTGCAGCAGCTTCCGATGGAATTCGCCGTCGAGGCGCAGAAGCTGATCTCGATCAGTCTGGAAGGGTCGGTGGGCTGAGGGTGCGACCATGACGCGATTCTGGTTCAAGCCCAAGCGCTACGGCTATGGCGCTACTCCCGTGACGTGGGAGGGCTGGGCATTCACGGGCCTTATCGTGGCGATCGTTGCAGCCTCGGGCTGGCTGCTGCTCGGCGGGGGGACGTCCGACATGACGATGCTCCTGGCTTGGTGGGCGATCGTGGCGCTCGTCCTCGTCGTGGCGACGGTGGTGGCGAAACCCAGGACCGAGGGGGCTTGGCGGTGGCGGTGGGGACGCGACCCGTAAATCGCCTGTCGCGGGCGGCCGAATTGAAGAATGCGACTTGCCAGACCGAAGCGGCGCACGGCGCCGCCGGGGTCGATGGAGATGTAAGGAAAACAACAGTGGTTTTGCTCGAAATCAAGAATCTTCAGGTCAAGGTCGACGACCGCGAAATCCTCAGGGGACTAGACCTCACCGTGAACAAGGGCGAGGTCCACGCCATCATGGGCCCGAACGGCTCGGGCAAGTCGACACTTGCCCATGTGCTGTCCGGCAAGCCCGGCTACGAGGTGACCGGCGGCTCCGTGACCTTCGAAGGCGCCGACCTGCTCGCGCTCAGCCCCGACCAGCGCGCGGCGCGCGGCATCTTCCTCGCCTTCCAATATCCGCTGGAGATCCCCGGCGTCGCCACCATGACGTTCCTGCGCACCGCGCTCAACGCGCAGCGCAAGACGCGCGGCGAGAAGGAGCTGTCGACGCCCGAATTCCTCAAGCGCGTGCGCGAGGTGTCGGGCAAGCTTTCGATCAACCAGGACATGCTGCGGCGTCCGGTCAATGTCGGTTTTTCCGGTGGCGAGAAGAAGCGCAACGAGATCCTGCAGATGGCGCTGCTCGAGCCGATCCTCGCGGTGCTCGACGAGACCGATTCCGGACTCGACATCGATGCGCTCAAAGTGGTCGCCGAGGGCGTCAACCGGCTGCGCTCGCCGGGCCGGGCGATGATCGTCATCACCCATTACCAGCGGCTGCTCGACTACATCGTGCCCGACATCGTGCACGTGCTGTCGAAAGGCCGGATCGTCCGCACCGGCGGCAAGGAACTCGCCCACGAACTCGAAGCCAACGGCTATGCCCAGTACCAGGACGAGGCGGCGTGACGCCATGACCGCGGAAATCAGGCCGATCAAGACCGCGGCGGAAATCGGCCTTGCCGAGGCGTTCGCGGCGTTGCGCCCGCGCCTTGCCGGCAGTGCCGTGGCGGCGCGCCGCGAGGCGGCGTTCCGTCGCTTCGAGGCGGTCGGGCTGCCGCACCGCCGCGTCGAGGACTGGAAATACACCGATCTGCGCGTGCTGATGCGCGACGCCAAGCCGCTGGCCGCCCCGCCCGATGCGGCCGCGAAGGCGCGTAGCGGCGCGGCCGGAGGCGTTCTGGCGGGGCTCGATGTCCGCCGCATCGTGTTCGTCGATGGCATGCTCGTTCCCGAATTCTCCGATCTCGCACCCGAGCCGGGCTTGCGGATTTCCTCCCTTGCCGCCGCGCTCGGCCGCGGCGACGCGGCGCTCATCGCGCGCCTCGGCGTCGGCCCGGCGGAGGGCGATGTCGCCTATGCCCTCAACACCGCCTTCATGGGCGACGGCGCCGTCATCGAGGTGGCGCCCGCGGCGCACCCGGCGCGGCCCCTGCATCTCGTCTTCGCCTATGGGTCGGACCGCGCGGCGGCCGTCTACACGCGCTCCCTCGTGGTGATCGGCGCCGGCGCCGGCCTCATTTTGTTCGAGTCCCATGACGGGCCCGACGGGGTCGACTACCAGGTCAACGCCGCGGTCGATCTCGTGCTCGGCGACCGCGCCGCATTCGACCACGTCAAGGTCGGTGCCGAGGGCCGCGACGCGCTGCATCTCTCGACCCTGAGCGCCACCGTGGGCGCCGATGCGCGGTTCGCCGACATGACCTTCACCACCGGCGGCAAGGTGGTGCGCAACCAGCTTTACGTGCGCTGCGACGGCACCGGATCGAGCCTCTCGATCAACGGCGCGAGCCTCCTCAACGGCCGCCAGCATGCCGATACCACCATGCTGGTCGATCACGCGGCCGGCCATTGCCGGGGCCGAGAGGTCTTCAAGTCGGTGCTGGACGACGCCAGCCGCGGGGTGTTCCAGGGCAAGATCATCGTGCGCCACGGCGCCCAGAAGACCGATGCGCGGATGATGTCGCGGGCGCTGCTGCTCTCCGACGAGGCCGAGTCCGACAACAAGCCCGAGCTCGAGATCTTCGCCGACGACGTGCAGTGCGGCCATGGCGCCACGTCCGGTGCGCTCGACGACAATCTCAAGTTCTACCTGATGGCGCGCGGCATTCCCGAGCGGGAGGCCGAGGCGCTGTTGATCCAGTCGTTCGTGGCGGAGGCGATCGAGGAGGTGGGGAACGAGGGCGTGCGCGACGCGCTCATCGAGGCGACGCGCGCCTGGCTGGCGGCGCGGCCATAGACAGGAGAGTTCGAGAGCCCATGCACCCCGCACTGACCAACGGCAGCTACGACGTCGCCCGCGTGCGCGAGGACTTTCCGATCCTCGCGATGCCGGTCTACGGCAAGCCGCTCGTCTATCTCGACAACGCGGCTTCGGCGCAGAAGCCGAACCTGGTTCTCGACCGCATTCAGCAGGCCTACACCTCGGAATACGCCAACGTGCATCGCGGCCTGCATTTCCTCGCCAATGCCGCGACCGAGGCCTATGAGGGCGCGCGCGAGAAGGTGAGGGCCTTCGTCAATGCCGGCCGGCCCGAGGAGATCGTGTTCACCCGCAACGCCACCGAGGCGATCAACCTCGTCGCCTATACGTTCGGGCATCAGCATGTGAAGGCGGGCGACGAGATCGTGCTCTCCATCATGGAGCATCACTCCAACATCGTGCCCTGGCATTTCCTGCGCGAACGCTATGGCGCGGTGATCAAATGGGCGCCGGTCGACGACGACGGCAATTTCCTCATGAAGGAGTTCGAGAAGCTCCTCACCGAGCGCACCAAGATGGTCGCGATCACCCAGATGTCGAACATGCTCGGCACCATCGTCCCGGTGAAGGAGGTGGTGCGGCTCGCCCATGCCCGCGGCATTCCGGTGCTCATCGACGGCAGCCAGGGCGCCGTCCATCTCGATGTCGACGTGGCCGACATCGATTGCGATTTCTACGTCTTCACCGGCCACAAGCTGTACGGCCCGACCGGCATCGGCGTGCTGTACGGCAAGTACGCCCATCTCGTCGCGATGCCGCCGTTCAACGGCGGCGGCGAGATGATCCGCGAGGTGTTCGAGGACCGCGTCACCTATGGCGATCCGCCCCACAAGTTCGAGGCCGGCACGCCGTCGATCGTCCAGGCGATCGGTCTCGGCGCGGCGATCGACTACGTCAATTCGATCGGGCGCGACCCGATCCGCACCCATGAGCGCGGGCTGCTCGCCTACGCGACCGACCGCCTGCGCGAGATCAATTCGCTGAGGATATTGGGCACCGCGCGCGACAAGGGTGCGATCATCTCCTTCGAGATGAAGGGTGCCCATCCCCACGACATCGCCACCATCATCGACCGCTCCGGCGTGGCGGTGCGCGCCGGTACCCACTGCGTGATGCCGCTGCTCGCCCGGTTCGGTGCGACGGCGAGCTGCCGCGCCTCGTTCGCGCTGTACAATACGCGCGAGGAGGTCGACAGCCTTGCCATTGCACTGAGGAAAGCACAGGATTTCTTCACATGAGAGACGATGCAGGCGATACCGCGCCGGCCGCCGCGGCGTCGGGCGCTTCCGGGATGACGGCAACCCCGCCGGAGCAGGGCGGCGCGTCCGATGATGTTGCGCGTCTTACCGACGAGATCGTGACCGCACTCAAGACCGTCTACGACCCCGAGATCCCCGCCGACGTGTACGAACTCGGCCTGATCTACAAGATCGACATCGCCGACGATCGCTCCGTCAATGTCGACATGACCCTGACGACGCCGAACTGCCCGTCGGCCCAGGAATTGCCGACCATGGTGGAGAATGCCGTGGCGAGCGTTCCCGGCGTCGGGCCGGTCGCGGTCAAAGTGGTGTGGGAACCACCCTGGGAGCCGAGCCGGATGTCCGACGAAGCGCGGGTTGTATTGAACATGTGGTGAGTCATCGGTGTGATTCGCGCAGACCCGGTGGCGCACCTATATCGAGTTCATTGCCTCGGCCCTTGAAGCCGATGGAGAAGGAGACGCAAATGGCCACACCACGGCCGAAACCTCAGGTGATGCGGCTGTCCGAGGCCGCGGCGCGCCGCATCCAGGACGTCATCGGCAAGGCCGACCGGCCCATCGCCGGGGTGCGCGTCGGCGTCAAGAACGGCGGCTGCGCCGGCATGTCCTACACCATGGAATATGCCGAGAGCGTCAATCCGCTCGACGAGGTGATCGAGGATCGCGGCGTGCGGGTGCTGATCGACCCCAAGGCCGTGCTGTTCCTGCTCGGCACCGAGATGGATTTCAAGGTCGACAAGCTCACGTCGGGATTCGTCTTCAACAACCCCAACCAGACCTCGGCCTGCGGCTGCGGCGAGTCGGTCGCGATCACCCCGGCAAGCCCGGAGGGGGAGTCGGCGCAGGCTGATTGATGGGGCAGGGGTGTAGCCCGGATTGAGCGAAGCGAAATCCGGGTGCAAGAGGCCGGGCGCCTCCCGCATTTTGCTTAGCTCAACGCGGGCTACGGTCCTCGATCAGGATGGGAGGGTGTCCCAATAATCGAGATGGCCGGGACAAGCCCGACCATGGCCAAATCCGCGTCGTGACAATCAGGCTTTGATGCTGCGGACCGGGCGGAACAGGAACGCCGGCAGATGCGCGACATCGGGCTCCTCGTCGTGCGGGCGCGCCGGCGGCTGCGGACGGCGCGGACGGGCATTCTCGATCGAGGCGACCTTGGCGGCGCGTTCCTGTGCGGGGCGTTCGGGGGCGGGCCGTTCTTGATGAGTCCGCTCCTGATGCGCGTGCCCGTCGTGAGGCGGGCGCTTGTGTGAGGGTCGCTTTTGCGCGTGCTGTTTCTGGGCGGGACGTTCTTGCGGATGGCGGTCGTGATGGCCGCCGCGGCGGCGCGGCGTACGCGCGGTCTCTTCCTCGGCAAAGGCGGGTTCGTCCGCACCTCCCTCGGGAGCGTCGGCCCATGGTATCGGCTGACCGATCAGCTTCTCGATGGCGGTCACCGATTTCTGTTCGGCCGGCGCCACGATGGTGATGGCGACGCCGCTGCGTCCGGCGCGGCCGGTGCGGCCGATCCGGTGCACGTAGTCGTCGGCGTGATGGGGGACATCGAAATTGAAGACGTGGCTGACGTCGGGAATGTCCAGTCCGCGCGCCGCCACGTCGGAGGCGACCAGGAGCGTGACTTCGTTCTTGCGGAACTGCTCCAGTGCCGCGGTCCGGGCCGACTGGTCCATGTCGCCGTGGAGCGCGACGGCGGAAAATCCGTGGCGCACCAGCGACCGATGCAACGTCGCGACCTCGCGCTTGCGGTTGCAGAAGATGATCGCGTTCTTCATCCCGACGGAGGCGCGGATGAGGCGGCGCAACGTCTGCCGCTTGTCGTGGGGCTCGCGGCCGGTCTTGACCAGGCTCTGGGCGGTGGTGGACACCGTGGACGCCGGACGCGAAACTTCGACGCGTACGGGGTTATGAAGGAATTGCTCGGTGATGCGCCGGATTTCCGGCGGCATGGTCGCGGTGAAGAACAGGGTCTGCCGGGTGAACGGCACCAGCTTGCAGATGCGCTCGATGTCGGGAATGAAACCCATGTCGAGCATGCGATCGGCTTCATCGATGACGAGAAGCTCGACGCCCGACATCAAGAGCCGCCCGCGCTCGAAATGATCGAGCAGGCGGCCGGGGGTCGCGATCAGTACGTCAACGCCACGCACCAGCTTGGAGTCCTGGTCGTCGAACGAAACGCCGCCGATCAGGAGGGCGACGTTGAGCTTATGATTGACGCCGTATTTGACGAAGCTCTCCTCGACCTGGGCCGCGAGCTCGCGGGTGGGTTCGATGATGAGCGTGCGCGGCATGCGGGCGCGCGCACGGCCCTGCTCGAGCTTGGTCAGCATCGGAAGGACGAAGGCGGCGGTCTTTCCGGTGCCGGTCTGGGCGATGCCGAGCACGTCGCGCCGCGCCAGCACATGCGGAATCGCCTGGTCCTGAATGGGAGTGGGGCTAGTATAGCCGGCGGCTGCGACCGCAGCGAGAACCTTATCGGATAGACCGAGATGTGAAAACGTCATGAACCCTCATAGCACAACCGCCCCGGAGCTCAGGCCGCGCCGGACATGAATACGTGCGATGTGCGCGGGGTGTGGGCGGTCCGTTGAAGTGATCGGACCGAACGCGGCGAACATATGCGCGAGGCGCCGAAAGTCAATGGCCGGCGGTCCAATAAGTCGATTATCTCCCCGCAGGCCGCCCGCCGGCGGCTCTTTGTTGCACAAACGACAGGCGCTTGCGCCGATTTCCGGCGGGTTCGTGGCGGCGCCATGGCGGCGCGATGGACGGCGCGGCCTGGCGGCGGCCGGCGCGGGTTGATCGGTCGCACAAAGCCTGCCAAAAGAACCCGCGTTTCAGGGACCATGCCGGCGAATCATGACCGCCTTCCTTCTCCTGTGGCTCGGGGCGCAAGTCGTGTCGGTGATCGCCGTGCTCGGCTTCTGCGTCGGGCTCGGCCGGCCGGCGGCGCGCTCGCGCGAACCCGGGGTCGCCGTGATCGTCGCGGTCAAGGGGCGCAGCATCCAATTCGACCCGTTCGCGCAATCGCTGTTCGACCAGGACTATGCGAACTATCGCGTCATCTTCGCGGTGGAATCGGAACGCGATCCGGCGGTTGCCGCGATCGAGGCGTGGCGGCAGCGGTTCGGCGATCGCGTCGCCCTGGTCGTCGCCGGCCTTGCCGCCGACGAGGGACAAAAAACCGCTAATCTGCGCGCGGCGTTGTCCGGGCTGGCGCCGCGGGACGAGGTTCTCGTCTTCGCGGATGCCGACATCGTGGTGGACCGCAACTGGATCAGCCACCTCGTTGCGCCGCTGGCGGCGGGCGACGCCGATGTCGTCACGGGCTTTACCTGGGTTGTGGTCGGCGATGGCCGCCCATCGACCTTTCTGCTGGCATCGATGTCGGCCGGCCTTTCGACGTTTCCCCGGTTACCATCTCTCAACGCGGTGTGGGGCGGCTCGATGGCGCTGCTGCGCAAGACGTTCGAGGCGCTCGATGTCGCGCAGGCCTGGCGCGGCACCCTCAGCGACGACTTGCAGCTCACCGCGATCGCCCAGCGTGCCGGCTGCCGGATAAGGGCGCCGCGCGAGGTGCTGCCGCGCAGCTTCGTCCACACCGGCGGATTTGCGGGCGTCGCGGCCCAGGCGCGGCGCTGGTACATGCTGGTGCGCGTCTATGTGCCGATGACCTACACGCTGATGCTGGCGGGAACCACGTTTCTCGCCGCCGGCTGGCTCGCCGCCGTCGCCGGCGCGGCGATGGCCGATCCGGTGGCGCCGGCGGTCCTGGCGGCGGCGTTTGCCTGTGCGGTATTGCGCGACCTCGGCCGCGGCGTCCTCGTCGCGCGGCTATGGGGCCGTCCCGGCGTCGCGGAGAGCCGGGTGTTCCTGCTTTTAAATCCGCTGATCACCCCGTTCGCGGCCGTCTGCAATGCCGGCTTTGCGTGGTCGGCCCTGCTGATGCGCCGCACCACCTGGGCCGGCATTACCTACGAGCTGCGTGCACCCAAGCAGGTCAAGGTTCTGTCGCGGCGGACGGTAGGGTGAAAACACGTGAGTCATTCCGGGGAGGTGCGAAGCACCGAACCCGGAATCCAGACGGCCTCGCCGCGGTCACGTCAGCCTGGATTCCGGGTTCGCGCTGACGCGCGCCCCGGAATGACCGCGTTTGTTCAATCCAGCGGCTCCACCTTGACGATCGAGGCGCCGTGATTGTTGCCGACCCAGAGCGTGCCCGGCTTCTTCGAATCATCGATATGGACACGCCGGATATTGGTCGGGTGCGGCAACTGGTATTCGGTGTACTGGCCGCTCTTGATATCGAGGCGCGCCACGCGATCGGTCAGCATGGAACCGGTCCATGCCTCGCCGTTGCGGCCGGCCTCGGCGTCATAGGGCGCGCTCCACGGCGTCGGCACCTTCCACTCCGAAATCTTTTCGGTCTCCGGGTCGAACATGCCGATGGCATTGCCGTTGTATTCCGCAAACCACAACCGGCCTTCGGCGTCGACTCGTCCGCGCCGCGGACGCGAGTTCGGGGTCGGCGTCAAGTAAACGGTCGGCGCCTTGGTCTTGGCGTCGATCTTGACGATGTTGCCGGCCGCGAAGTCGAGCAGATAGACGTTGTTCTGGGCGTCGGAATGGAGGCCGTACGTACCGATGCGCCTGCCGGTGCGCGGGTCCTTGAAGGAGCCCAGATTCTCCATCTGGTTGGTGCCGAGATCGAGCCGATAGATGTTGCCGCCATCCGAATTCTTGATCCACACCTTGTTGTCGGCCGGCGTGCCTTCGAGCGCGAGATGGCCGAGCTGGCCGGCGCTGGTGTCCCAGTCCTTCGGCGTCGACCAGGTCTTGAAGGTCTCGGTCTTCTTGTCGAATTTGGCGATCGCGCTCTGATACATCACGCCGACCCAGGGATTGTCGTCCTTGTCGAATTCGAGATTGAGCGTGCCGACCGGATAGCCTTTCTTGGTTTCCGGAATCGGATATTGCGTCACCTTGCCGGTCTTCGCATCCATCTTGCCGAGGAACATCTGACCGAAATCGGAGTACCAGACGGTGCCCTGGCGATCGAGCATCACGTCATGCGGCTGGATCAGCGGGTTCGGCAGGTCGTATTCGGTAATGATGACGTGAGTCGATTTGCCGGTGAGCCGCGGCAGCGTTTTGAGCGGATAGCTCCAGGTCTCCTGCTGGCTCAGGTTGATGCTGGCGAGCCACTCGGCGTTCTTCCTGGCGCTGTCGCCGCCGCGGCCGACCTCGCGAAGCACGTCGCCCACGAGCCGCTGCGGTTTCTGCGGCGTGCTGCCCGGGTAATAGCCGCCCATCCGCTTGAACAGCTGTTGGAATTCATCGGCGGTGTGCATCGACTTCACGATGCGCTCGACCGTGTGGCAGCCATTGCAGTTGAGCAGGAACGCCTTCTGCTCGTCCGTGCCGGGGACGCTCAACATCCATTCGGCATTGGTGAGCTGATCGGGCAGGTTGTGGGTGGGCTTGAGCTTGATGTCGGCGGTGGCCGCCTGCCCGGCCGCCACGTCGGCCGCCTTGGGGCCGTCGAGGTCGTAGCCGGCCGCGCGGGCGCCGACCGTGTAATGCCCGGGTTCGAGCCGCTCCGCCGGGAAGCTGTAGTGACCCTTTTCGTCGGAGACGACGCTCACCGTGATCGTGCCGCCGGCCTTCTTGGCGCTCACGACGACGCCTTCCATGGCGCCTTCCTGGGCGGAGGACACCTGTCCGGCCAGCGCCGCCGGCGCCTGCGCGTTCGCGGCGTGGGGCAGCGCGAACGGAGCCGCCGCAGCCGCCGCGGTGATGATCGACCAGCCTATGCGCATCATTGCCTCCTCATTGGAGTTGGGCGTTGGAAATAAGGGCTATGCGGTGCGGGGGAACCGGGTCCCGCTTTCCACGAACGCCCGCGAACCGGATTCGCGGGCGCACCATGTCGGAAGTGGCAGGGGATCGGTGACAGGGCCGACCCCCGGAGATCGCTCAGTTGAGCGGTTCTACCTTGACGATCGAGCCGCCGTGATTGTTGCCGACCCAGAACGTGACCGGCGTCGTGGAATTATCCACGAACACGCGGCGGATATTGGTCTCCCGCGGCAGCAGGTATTCGACGAACTTGCCGGTCTCGGGATTGAGCCGCGAGACCCGGTCGTCCAGCATAGAGCCGGTCCAGACCTCGCCGTTCTTGTCGATCGTCACGTCATAGGGCGACGACCAGGCGGTCGGCATTTCCCATTCCTTGAACTTCTGCGTCTTGGTGTCGAACATGTCGATCTTGTTGCCGCGATAGAGGCCGAACCAGATGCGGTCCTGGGAGTCCATCATGCCGCGGCGCGGCGCCGACGCCTTGGTCGGCAACTCGAACAGCGTGGTCTGGCCGGTCTTGGCGTCCACCCGGCCGATATGCTGCTGGGCGAAGTCGGTGAAGTAGATGTTGTTCTGGGAGTCCGGGATGATGTCGTAGATATTGTGGGACTCTTCCGAACCAGCCGCGCCCTTGAACGGCGTGATGGTCTCGATCGCGCCGGTCTTGAGGTCGAGGCGGTGCAGGGCGGCGAAGCCGTTGTTCTGGGCCCACACCTTGCCGTCGACGGTGTCCGCCTCCGGCCGCACCATGTTGACCTGGGTCATCGCCTTGTTCATGTCCGGCGGCAGGCTGAAAGTCTCGACCTTCTGGGTGGCGACGTCGAATTTGCCGATGGCGCCCTGATACATCATCCCGAACCAGACATTGCCGTCCTTGTCCGAGTGGAGGCTGAGCGAACCCTGCGGCCAGCCCTTCTTGAACTCCGGCAAATTGATCTCGGTGACCTTGCCGGTCTTGGGATCCATCCTGCCGATGTTCTGCTCGCCGAAGTTGGTGTACCAGACGTTGCCGTCCTTGCCGACGATCACGTCGTGGGGCTCGATGGAATCGCGCGGCAGATCGTATTCGGTGATGATCACTTCGGTGGCCCGCCCGGTCGGCCGCGGCAATGTCTTGAGCGGGTAAGTCCAGGTGGAGGATTCGCTCAGATTGACCGAGGACAGAAATTCGGCGCGATCCTCCTGGGCCTTGTTGCGTGTATTGCCGCGTTCCTCGAGCAGCCGTTCGGCCATGCGCTTCTGCGGCCGCGTCGGCACGCTCTGATTGGCATAGGTGCCCATGCGCTTCTGAACCTGCATGAATTCGCCGGCATCATGGGTCGACCGCACGATGCGCTCGACGGTGTGGCAGCTCACGCAGTTGAGCACGGAATCCTTCTGCTTCGGCGTGCCCGGCATGCTCTGCAGCCATTCGGCCGTGGTGAGCTGGCCCGCCAAATTGTGCGCCTTCTTGAGCTTGAGGTCGGCGGTGACCGGCTGCTCGGCGATGACCTGCGCCGCGCCCTTGCCGTCGAGATCATATCCGGCCGCGCGAATCTTGATGGCATATTCGCCGGGCTCGAGCCGCGATGCCGGGAAGCTGTAGCGGCCTTCCTTGTTGGTGACGACGGTGGTTGCGATGGTCGAGCCCGCCTTCTTGGCGGTGACGAGGACGCCCTCCATCGGGCCTTCCTGGTCGGATGTGACCTGGCCGGTCAGCGCCGCGGCGCCCTGGGCCAGCGACGGGTCTACGTTGGCAACCAGTACGAAGGTGAGACAGACGCTCGCGAGCAGCGCATTGCGCATCCGCATATTGAAAATCCTCCCACGGAGATGTTCGGGGGTCCCCATCTGTTGGGAAAGCCGGCCGGCGAACCATCTCCGGGAACGCTCGCGACCGCTGGACTTATTGTCCCTTTTGATCACTGCGACAATAGGACAGGGCGGGCAGCGTCGCAATCCCGATCCGGTCCCGCCCGGGCAAATCTCGCATCAATGTCGAAGTGCCGCACGCAAGGGCCGGTTGAACGCCCAGATCGTGACGCCTGCCGCGCACGCGACGGCGGCGATCATCACGAAGAAGGCCGGCTTTTGCATCGAAGACCAGAAGCTGCCGAGGTAGCCGGCCAGGAAATTTCCGGTGAAGCTGGTCGCCAGCCAGACCCCCATCATCATGGCGAGATGGCTGGCCGGCGCCACCTTGGAGACCAGGGAAAGGCCGATCGGGGAGATGTAGAGTTCGCCCAGGGTGATGACGACGAAGTAGCCGAGCAGCCACAGCCAGCTCGCCTTGTCCGGCCCGGCATAGAGGGCGGCAAGCGCCATGATCCCGTTGGCCGCCGCGCAGCCGAAGCAGCCCAGCGCCATCTTGGTGAGGGTGGACGGCTCGGCCGCGCGCCGTGCCTGGCGCGCCCACAGCGCCACCACGAAGGGGGTGAAGGCGAAGATCATGAAGGGATTGAAGGCCTGGAACCAGGTGGTCGGGATGTCCCCGCGCCAGAACAGGAGGTCGATGGTGCGGTCGGTGTGCTGGTCCGCCCAAAGCGCGATGGTATTGCCCTGCTGCTCATAGGTCGCCCAGAACAGGCTCACCGGCACGAACAGGATCAGCAGGGCGGCGATGGCGCGCCGCTCCTCGGGGCCGAGCGGCGGCCTCGCCTGGCGCGCGGACAACCGGTCGTTCGGCAGCTTCGGATAGGCATAGAGATAGGTCGCGAGCCCGATCAGCATGCCGACGCCGGCGGCGGCGAAGCCGTAATGCCAGCCGGCGCGCTCGCCCAGGGTGCCGCAGACGAGCGGCGCGAGAAAGGCGCCGAGATTGATGCCCACATAGAAGATCGAATAGGCGCGGTCGCGGCGGGGATCGCCGGCCGGGTAGAGCCCGCCGACCTGGGCGGACATGTTGGGCTTGAAGGCGCCGTTGCCGAAGATCAGCAGCGTCAGCGCGAACAGCAGCAGCGGCTCGAACGCCATCATGAAATGCCCGGCCGCCATCAGCGAGGCGCCGATGATCACGGTGCGGCGCTGGCCGAGCACGCGGTCGGCGAGAAAGCCGCCCAGCACCGGGGTGAGATAGACGAGGCCCGTGTAGAGCCCGTAGACCTGCGAGGCCAAGGGCTGGACGTCGAGCGGGCCGAACAGCGCCTCGAGGCCGTGCTTGAGTGCGGCGAGGCCGATCACGGTGCCCGCCATCTCCGGCTGGAACACGTATTTCACCATGTAGAGCACGAGCAGCGCCCGCATCCCGTAATAGGAGAAGCGCTCCCACATCTCGGTCGCGAGCAGGTAGGGGAGCGCGGGCGGGTGGCCGAGGAAGTCGGCCGGCGCAGTGGCGCGCGTCGCCGTGGGATCGCGAAGGGTCGTCTCGCTCATGGGGTGGTGATCCCTCCGACAATGCTGCAGCGACGAATAATTCTACCGCGCCTGGGTGATCTCAAGGTGATGAAAGACCTGAACCCTGGAAACGATCGCCGTTGTGCGTGAAGGAAGCCCCCTCCCTAACCCTCCCCCGCAAGCGGGAGAGGGAAAGCGCGTTGCGTAATCAGGAGGTCGAAAGAGACGAGCGG